>Ga0164313_10001096_pt1 | contig 23503 bp, 21 predicted proteins | sample GuaBasSedimGuay4_FD_113735 | JGI IMG/M metagenome (GOLD analysis project Ga0164313, IMG submission 113735) | Subseafloor sediment microbial communities from Guaymas Basin, Gulf of California, Mexico - Guay4, Core 4569-4, 0-3 cm | ecosystem: Environmental > Aquatic > Marine > Hydrothermal vents... | reverse complement strand
AGTTGTTTCCTATCGCAATATGGTACTGACGCCAATTATAAAATAGTAAATGCGATAATGAGACAATGCTAAAATGCTATAATGATGCCTGTCTGAACGATAGCGGGCTTTATTGACAGACATAGCAAAAGGAAAGGCTGCCTTAAAAAGACAGCCTTTTTTGTATGGGTGGAAGACCGGATTCGAACCGGCGACCTCCTGAACCACAATCAGGCGTTCTAACCTACTGAACTACAACCACCATTTTGAGAATGCAAAGGTAAATTATTGAAATCTTATTACAAAATCAAATCATTGAAAAGTCAGTCTTTCTCCTTTTTTACTTTCATCGAAAAGTCCGTTTTCATACACCAAATGTCCCGATACGATAGTATGTGTAATATTGGCATCAAATTTATCACCTTCAAAAGGTGACCAACCGCATTTATAAAGGATATTATCTTTGCTTACTGTCCATGGATCGTTGATATCAACGAGTGTTAAGTCTGCCCAGTAGCCTTCGCGTATAAATCCCCTTTCTTTGATGTTGAATATCTTTGCAGGGTTGTGGCACATTTTTTCAACAATTTGTTCCAGAGATATCTCACCACGGTGATAAAACTGCAACATGGCAGGGAGGCTATGCTGAACCAGCGGTCCTCCGGAAGGAGCCTTAAAATATGGATTTTGCTTCTCTTCCAATGTGTGGGGAGCGTGATCTGTCGCAATCACGTCAATCCGGCCTTCCAGTAAGCCTTTCCATAGCCCTTGTCGATCTGATTCTGACTTGATAGCTGGATTCCACTTGATATATGTTCCCTTTTCATCGTAGCTTTTATCACTAAACCACAGGTGATGTACACAAACTTCAGCGGTAATACGCTTTTCTTCAGGTGGTGTAGCATAGTCGAACAGGGCCATTTCCCGTGCTGTCGATAAATGGAGTACATGCAGTCGGGAGTTATGTTTTTGTGCAAGCTCTACCGCCAGTGATGAGGAGAGGTAACATGCTTCCGCGCTACGGATGTCAGGGTGGTATTTAATGGGCATATTTTCACCGTACTTATCTCTGAATAACTTCGTATTTTTTTGAATAGTGGCTTCATCCTCGCAATGTGTGGCGATTAGCATAGATGTTTGAGAAAATATATTCTCAAGGGCATCAATATCATCAACCAGCATATTTCCGGTAGAAGCACCCATGAATATTTTTATTCCACATACATTTTTGGGGTTTGTTTTTAGCAATTCATCCAGATTGTTGTTGGTGGTGCCCATATAAAAGGAATAATTGGCTAACGATTTTCCGGCTGCAAGCTGATATTTGTCCTCAAGCAGTTCCTGTGTGACGGCATTGGGCACCGTATTAGGCATTTCCATGAATGAAGTAATACCTCCCGCAACAGCAGCTTTTGACTCTGTGTACAAATCAGCTTTTTGTGTAAGCCCCGGCTCGCGAAAATGTACCTGGTCATCAATAAGGCCCGGTAACAGGTATTTCCCTTTGGCGTCGATTATTCGGTCTGATACAACACCACTTAGGTCATCACCTATTCGATCGATTCTTCCGTTTTTGATCAATATATCAGCTTCGAATATTTTTCCTTCGTTTATAATATGTGCATTGACTATTTTGATGGTTTCCATAGTTGCGGTTATAATTTTTTATGGTTATACTAATTTAAGTGTTTTTCTTTCCATTATTCCATTATTCCACTATTCCTCATTAAAATTTTAGGAATTGCATTTATTTCATTGTTTGAATTGTGATTTTTTTTCACAATAGCTTCTGATTTTTAGTGATTTAGTTTGTGCCAAATTTGAGTTTTGTATTTTTGTGAAACCAATGAGCACAAAATATCATCTTTGGTTTCTTTATCTATGGCAAAAATAGCAGAGCAATTTGAAGATTTTAAATTGAATCCACAATTATTGAGGGTAGTTAGTGATTTGGGCTATGAGCAACCAACGCCTGTCCAACAAAGAACAATTCCGCTTATTATGGCCGGTCATGATGTGCTCGGTATAGCACAGACAGGCACAGGTAAAACCGCTGCTTATTTGTTGCCTTTGCTTATGAAGGTAAAATATGCTCAGGGGAATGCCCCCAGGGCATTGATACTTGGCCCTACAAAGGAACTGGTTATCCAGATTGATCAGCAGGTCGGTTTGTTTGCCAAAAATACGGATTTGCGCAAAGTTTGTCTGTATGGAGGGATTGGTCCAAGCGGGCAGATTGAAACGATAGAAGCCGGTGTTGATATAGTCACTGCAACACCCGGGCGGTTTTTGGATATTTACAGGCGTGGTGTACTCAATACCCGACTGATCAAGACTCTGGTACTCGATGAGGCAGATAGGATGATGGATATGGGTTTTATGCCGCAAATCCGGGAGATACTGGAAAAAATCCCAGTGAAGAGGCAAAACTTATTATTTTCTGCGACATTCCCTGACAAAGTACAAATACTTTCAGATGAATTTTTGGAGTTTCCTCAGAAAATAGAGATCACAAGGCAGTCGACCGTAGCTGATACGGTGGAGCAGTGCTTCTATTTCACATCGAATTTAAAAACCAAGATCAATTTGCTGGAATACTTGTTGAAAGATCCTGCTTTTGAACGCGTAATGATTTTTACCCGTACAAAGAACAATGCAAATGATGTGTTCAAATTTCTCAACCGACGAATAGAAGGTGAAGTACGGGTGATCCATGCCAACAAGGGTCAGAATGCGCGAATGAATGCCTACCATGATTTTAGTGAAGGAAAAGTCAGGGTTTTGGTTTCCACGGATGTGGCTTCACGGGGGTTAGATATCAGCCTGGTGTCTCATGTTATTAATTTTGATGTTCCGATTGTGTATGAAGATTATGTACACAGGATTGGACGAACAGGTCGAGCCAGGGAAGCTGGAATAGCAATTACCTTCGCCAATGAAGCAGAGCTCTTTCACTTGAAGGAAATAGAATCGGTTATTCGGGAAAAAATTCCTAAAAAGCAATTTCTTATGGAATTAACAGAAGAAAAAACGGGAAAACAAGAACGTCAACAAATAGCCCTGGAAATAGACCGTATTAAACGACGTAATGATCCCGAATTCAAAGGTGCCTTTCATGAAAAAAAAGTACGACCCTGGCAAAAGAAAAAAAAGCCATCACCCCAATCCGGAAAAAGAAGAAAGCGGAGATGATTATCTTCAATCATCCTCAATCCGGCAGTAGTCCCTCTATCAACCTGAGATATGATTGGAATATTTGATTACACTGGATAAAAGTGGGAAGAATAAGTTTGCTCATTTTAAAATACTGAAAATACGCCGAATTGTAGTAGAGAATTTTGGCATTTTCTTTTCATACAGAATGTTGTTTTATTTTACCTGTATCGGCAATAAATTCATCTGAATGACAGAGAGGATCTTGTCTGGAAATATTTTTTTATCGACATTAATTATTGACAGGAAATGATATCTTTGTAATGATTAAATTCCTATTTTTTATATTATAACCGGTGTGAAATATGCAAACAAATTTGAGAGAGGAAGAGGCATTCGAATTCAGACATAATGGTGATATCAATAAAGATTTGGAGAAGATGCTGGAGGTGGTTGGTGTGTCTGACCTGGATGAGCTGATAGACCAGACTGTCCCTAAAAATATACGTTGCGAAAAACCCCTCAATCTACCCATACCTGTTTCCGAATCAAAGTTTTTGAAGGATTTTGCAAAAATCACCAGGAAAAACCAATTGTTTACTTCCTTTATTGGGTTGGGATATTATGGCACACGTACTCCGGCTGTTATTCAGCGGAATATTCTGGAGAATCCCGGATGGTATACAGCTTATACACCATATCAAGCTGAAATCGCCCAGGGCAGACTTGAGGCACTGATCAATTTTCAGTCGATGGTATCTGACCTTACAGGTATGGAGATCGCCAATGCGTCCCTGCTGGATGAGGGAACGGCTGCGGCAGAGGCTATGTCTATGTTCGCATCACTAAGAAAGGGGAGCAAAAAAAAGGCATATAAGTTTTTTGTTGATCGGGCAACACTGCCACAGACACTGGATGTATTGATGACCCGCTCAAAACCTGTTGGGATAGATTTGGTAGTCGATGATCCAGAACAATTTGATTTTAGTGATGAAAATATTTTCGGTGCACTTTTTCAGTATCCGGGTGAGGATGGATTTATATCTGATCCTTCAGCATGGATTGAAAGTGCCCATACTAATGAAGTAAAGGTGGTAGTAGCTGCTGATCTGCTATGTCTGGCTCTTTTAAAAGCTCCCGGGGAAATGGGTGCTGATGTCGTTGTCGGAACTACTCAACGGTTTGGCGTGCCCATGGGTTTTGGTGGACCTCATGCCGCCTATTTTGCAACACAGGAAAAATACAAAAGACATATCCCCGGCCGGATAATTGGAGTAAGTATGGATCGGGACGAAAAACCGGCCTATCGCATGGCGCTACAAACACGCGAGCAACATATACGTCGTGAAAAAGCCACTTCAAATATTTGTACTGCACAGGTATTGCTGGCTGTAATGGCGGGTATGTACGCGGTTTACCATGGTCCTGAGGGTTTAAAACGCATTGCTTCAAAAATTCACGGATTAGCTCTTGTATTAGATCGAGCTTTGAAAGCGCTTGGCTATATCCAGAAAAATGACTTATTTTTTGATACTTTAAGAGTAGAAACAGGCAATTCAGGATTGGCAGTTAAAATCCGCGAATTGGCAGAATCTGCCGGATTCAACTTCAGGTATTTTTCAAACGGGGATATCGGTTTATCTATCGATGAGTCTCACGATTATGAAACAATAGAAAATGTGTTATCTGTGTTTGCCGAAGCTAAATCTGCGGATTCACAGAAAGTCCGGCTTGCAGATGAGGTAGAAATAGCTTTCCCTAGGGGTTTACAGCGGAATACACCGTATTTGAAGCATCCTGTGTTCAACAGCTACCAATCGGAACATGAAATGTTGCGATACATGAAACGTTTGGAAAATAAAGACCTTTCACTGGCGCACTCCATGATATCGTTAGGATCATGTACCATGAAGCTTAATGCAACCACGGAGATGATACCGGTTACATGGAGTTCCGTGTCTGATATGCATCCATTTGCTCCGGTAGAGCAGACAGCGGGATATCGCGAGCTGATTCATAACCTGGAGCTATGGTTGAGTGAAATCACCGGTTTTGCAGCTACTACCTTGCAGCCAAATTCAGGTGCTCAGGGTGAATTGACAGGTCTTATGATTATCCGGGCATATCATGAACATCGTGGTGAAAATGATAGAATTGTAGCGTTAATACCTTCCTCAGCTCATGGCACTAACCCTGCCAGTGCAGTAATGGCAGGCATGGAAGTCGTCATCGTGAAATGTGATGAGCATGGTAACATAGATTTGGAGGATCTTACGGAAAAAGCTGAAGAACATAAAGACAGGCTGGGGGCATTTATAGTTACCTATCCATCCACACATGGTGTTTTTGAAGAGGATATAGTGGATATGTGTAATGTTGTACACAAAATGGGGGGACAGGTTTATATGGATGGTGCAAATATGAATGCTCAGGTAGGGTTGACAAGTCCTGCCCGTATTGGTGCTGATGTTTGCCACCTCAATTTGCATAAGACCTTTGCCATACCACATGGTGGTGGAGGCCCTGGTGTTGGACCAGTGTGTGCAGCAAGTCATCTCGCAGAATTTCTTCCTGGTAATCCTGTTGTTAAAACTGGAGGTGTTAAGGCAATTACGGCTATTTCTTCCGCTCCATGGGGGAGTGCTGGTGTATTAGCTATCTCCTATGCATATATCGCTATGATGGGGGCGGATGGAATAGCAAAGGCTACCAAACAGGCTATTTTAAATGCCAATTACGTGAAAGAACGTTTATCGGAGCATTATGAGATTCTTTATGCAGGCAAACATGGCAGGTGTGGCCATGAAATGATTGTGGATTGCCGTAAATATAAGGAGTCAGGCATAGAGGTGGAAGATATAGCAAAACGCCTTATGGACTATGGGTTTCATGCGCCAACAGTATCATTTCCAGTACCCGGTACCCTTATGGTAGAGCCTACTGAGAGTGAGTCGCTGGAAGAACTGGATCGTTTTTGTGAAGCTTTGATAAGCATCCGGGAGGAGATCAGAGAAGTTGAAGGTGGAAAAGCAGATAAAGAAAATAATGTATTAAAAAATGCACCCCATACAGCAGAAATGGCAATGGTAAACGAGTGGGATTTGCCTTATGACAGAGAAAAGGCAATATATCCGCTGGAGTATGTGCGTAAAAATAAATTTTGGCCGGCTGTTCGTCGTGTTGATAACGCCTATGGCGACCGCAATTTGGTGTGTAGTTGCCTGCCTTTAGATGCGTATAGCCGGGGTGAAGGGTAGAGACGCACGGTCGTGCTTCTCAAATATAAGGGTAAAATATAAAGATAAAAGCTTAACCTTTTCAGCTCTTCTTTTTCATCTCAATCTGTCTTTTAATAAAATCTTCAAGCTGATCTACATCCAGTCTTTTGGCTATGATCTTTTTATCTTTATCTACTATAAAAATCTTCGGAGTGGTATTTAGATTATAATTAGCCCTGAAATTGTCATGTAAAAAAGGATCGGCTGCATTTAGCCAGTTCAGTTTATTGTCTTTTATGAATTTTTTCCATTTTTTGGTATCTGTAACAGTACAAACGGCGAGTACTTCCACTCCCATAGTTTTAAATGATCCATTGTACAATTCTCTTAGGACTGGAGATTTTTTCTTGCAATGTCCGCAATCGGGATCATAAAAATACAGTATGATATAATCGGATTTTATCCCATTCAATGATATCGGTTGTGATAATGTGTCGAGCAACGACATATTTGGAGCATGCTTGCCGAGAAGTGTGGGTTTGAGTTCTTTTACACGGTCTCGAATTTTCTTATCCAGATCGGCATCTGTCCAGAAAGCATCACCTTTCATATAGTAGTTCTCTGCGAGGTTCACAAATACAGCATCCATTCCCATGATATTGGAAGTTTCATATTTATTGCTGATGGTCACCAGACAATAGCGAAATACGTCTTTATTTGCTTTTGACTTATCGATGATATAATGAGATGATTTTATAAGTGAATCTGGATGCTGGGGTGTCATTTTTTCCAGATAAGTCATGATTTTTTTATGGAAAACTGGGGTGCGAAGCATCCGTTCATCAGAGAAATCGATGTTATCGAAGAAATGGGTCTTATAGAAATTATAACGGTAAAGTTGTTTTTCCTGATCATCCATGCCGGCAGGTGGATCGGGTACCTCTACATCTACAGTAGACATTATAAATTTAGCAATAAATGTATCCGGATATTCTTTTGCCAGGTTATGTCTGTATTGTTTTACTTCTTTATCGAGATCCTTTAGCTTTTCGCGGATGGAATCTGCCTCCGGTCCTTCCTTATCATTTTTGAGTTTTTCACTGAGTTCTTTTGCCTCTTCCTGTTTGATGCGCATAAAGGTCTCGAATTCATGAAAAATTCGGTTTTCTTTTGATTCAATTACCTTCATATTTCCAACAAGATTGGCCACATCGGTTTCGATTTTAATTATTTTTTCGTTTACAACAATATCAAAATATACATTGTTTGGTGTGTATATGAAATATATGCCCCCGGTTGGAGATTCCGCTCCTCTAAACACGAAAGTATCTTTATCCTGAATCGTAGCAGTGTCCTGGATATAACGTTTGTCACCGTAGGGATAGCCCAGGTAGCAAACGGTATCAATAGTGTTTTTTATGGTAACAGTATATTCGTAAGCAGGTTTTTGGGCAATAAGAAGGGTGTATTGTATTACCAGCAGCCATGCTGCGATCCATTTATATATTATAAGTTGTTTATTCATTCTCTATCTGATTTTTTCAATCTTTCATTTTATTCCTCAAATACCATTCCAAATCTTTAGTGTGTCAGGGGTGCTTAAGTATTGTTTGTTTTAACCTTCAGAGAAGTGCCTGTTTGTTCAATTACGATTACTTCCTTACCTTTTTCAATAAACTCACCTCGTGTGTATGCATCGAGAAGTTGCCCCGCGATCATGATTTTACCTGATGGCCGTAGTCTGGTATAGGTTTTGCCAGTCTCGCCCAAATAGGATTGCGTCTTGAAGTCAGAGATAAAACCTTCATTACGATCCTGAGTGTCAACCAATGCTATTCTTCTAAACAATTTTGTGTTTGTTAAGCTTAATCCACTGAAGAACATCAATATGAAAGCTGCAATAGTTCCAATCAGGGTGGTAGCCAATGCAGAAAATAGTGCTTCGTCTTTTACAAAGGAAAAATCAAAAAAATCGTTGTTGAGCATCATTAGAACCAGGGAGCCCACTGTAAAAATTATTCCCGAAATTCCGGCAAATCCAAATCCGGGAATAATAAATATTTCCATCGCAATCAGACTTAATCCGATCAGGAAAACGATAAGTTCCCAATTCTCGGCCATTCCGTTAAGGTAATAAGGGATAAAGTATAAAACAGCCGCAATTATGGCAGCTGCAAGTGGGAATCCAACACCTGGGGTTTGCAATTCAAAATAAATGCCGCCAATAATGATCATAATCAAAATACCGCTGAAAAAAGGATTGAGAAATACTCTGATAATCTTTTCGGTGGCTCCAAGATCGTATTCTATTACTTCGTAACTGTCAATGCCGCTTATTTTTATAATGTCTTCGATCGATGAAACCTCGGCTTCACAGAATCCGTTTTTTATGGCTTCAGAAGTTGAGAAGGTGATTACCTCTCCTTTTGGAGAAATGCTGTCCACTTCCAGGTTCTGGTCGACCATAGCTTCAGCAATTTTAGGATTTCTTCCTTTGGCTTCAGCTGTAGATCGCATCATTGAGCGCATATATGACTGATATTTATCCGGGGCAGCTTCTCCGGTTGCTACTACAACGGTTGCCGCACCAATGCTGGCTCCAGGGGTCATGTAAATACTATCACAGGCAATGGATATCAGGGCCCCAGCCGATGCGGCATCTTTATTAATAAATGCAAAGATAGGTTTATCAAATTCAAGGATGCGTGTTCTGATGTCATCGGCATCATTTACAGCACCACCATAGGTATCTAGCTCAAGGATAACCAAATCTGCATTGATCTGCTCGGCTTCTTCGAGTGCAAGTTTGGTGTATCGATTCGTACGGGGATCAATTTCTGAGGTCACTTTTAGCAGAAGTACTTTCTTTTGTACTACCATTGAATCCGTGTCGGAGACAAATGATGGAAAGCCTTTATGGCAGATTGCCAATAAAAAGATCAGAAGTAACATTGGGACTTTTTGAATCTTCATTATATCAGTTTATTATTCAAGTAGAAATATTACCGTAAAATTAATTGTTAATGCATAAAAGAACAAAACCATCCCTTCTTTTACTTCGTTCTGGAAGTGGAGGGGAAAATTTTTGGTAAATTAGTATTTTTTTGTCGATTCAGGTGGGTATTAGTAAAAGTTTGGCACTGTTTTATATTATCTTTATGATGTTATTCGTTAACAGGTGAGAGGTAAAGTGGTCTTACCGGTTTAAAAGGAAAAGAGATATGATCAACAAATTGATAGTAATGATGGTGTTATCAATTATGCCATTGATTTCATTAGCTGAAAATTCACTTGGATATGATTCAATAGGTGTATCGAAGGTGGGCACCCGGATGTATATTGTACATCATGTGGAGCAGGGAGAAACATTATATAGTTTGTCAAAACGATATGGAGTAGGAGTCGATGATATCTTAAAAGCTAATCCCGGCATGGATAAGAATCTCAAGATTGATATGACGATTTTTGTACCATATAAACAACAAAAAGCGCAAGTAGATACATCCAAACGATCGGGCGTGGCTTTTCATGTAGTAAAACCTTCTGAAACTTTGTATTCCATATCCCGTCTATACGGTGTTACGGTTAGTGATCTTAAAGGCTGGAATAACCTAAAAGATAATACCCTGTCGCCAGGCATGAAGCTGGCAATAGGCAATAGTACACTGGAAAAGACAGCCGTTACTAATAATAAAAACAGGGACATTCATGTCGTGAAGCAATCGGAAACACTATTTTTTATATCCCGGAAATACGGTGTTGGTGTTGAGCAGATCAGGGAATGGAACCATTTAAAAGGGAATGAATTAAGGATTGGACAAGAGTTGATAGTGTCACCCTCCGGGGGATCTGCAGCTGTCGAAAAACAGTCTGTAGAGGCAAATTCATCCATGCTTCCTGTAGGAACCGTTGTGGTAGAAAAAAACCGTACAGAGATAATTGAATCTCAGGAAAATAAAAAGGATGTGGCTGGCTCAAAGGCCGGTGAACAGGGGGGAGCTGTGGTTACAATAGTAAATGATAAGGAAGATGATGAGAAAAGTTATGAGCCGGCTGAGAAAACTGTTGAACGTGGGATGGCTGAGGTAATTGGTGATGCTTCTGACAGCAGAAAATACCTTGCAATGCACCGCTCAGCACCCATAGGCACCATTATGCAGATCCAGAATGAAATGAATGATCAGATCGTTTTTGTTCGTGTGGTTGGGCGAATTCAGAATACAGGAGATAATGAGAAAGTATTAGTTAAGATTTCGAAAAAGGCATATGACAGGCTGGGCGCATTGGATAAAAGATTTCCGGTTGTTATCTCTTATGTCAAATAATTATCCAGGAGTTGAATAACTTAAATGATATAAAAGAGCTGCTTGATAGTTATGTTGAAAAGTACAACAGACCTGATTTTATCGATACAGATCCTATATCAATCCCTCATCGTTTTAAACGGAAGCAGGATATAGAGATCTCCGGGTTTTTAGCAGCCACTCTTGCCTGGGGGCAACGTCCGGTAATTATTTCAAAAAGTCTTGAATTGATGGGTTATATGGATTATTCTCCATATGAATTTGTACTTAACCACAATGAGAGCGATTTAAAACCATTTCTAAAATTTAAGCATCGTACGTTTAACCCGACCGATGTGTTGTATTTCATACATTTTTTCAGACGTGTTTATCTTCAATACGATAGTCTTGAGCCCTTATTTGTGAAGACACTTGACGGTTCTTTAGATCATATAGGTTCTGGAATAGATCATTTTCGGCAAGTGTTTGTTAGTGACCCTGATTTTCCCTTACGTACGGGTAAACATGTGGCAAGCCCTGCCCGAAAATCGGCATGTAAGAGAATTAATATGTTTTTGAGGTGGATGGTTAGAAAAGATGATCGAGGTGTAGATTTTGGTATTTGGAATGGTATACAGTCCAATCAACTCATCTGTCCACTCGATGTACACGTTGACCGTATAGCCAGGAAACTTAATTTGCTAAAACGAAAACAAACTGACTGGCAGGCAGCGGTTGAATTAACCGAAAATCTAAAACGGTTTGATCCCGATGATCCTGTGAAGTATGATTTTGCATTGTTTGGTATGGGGGTTTTTGAGAAATAAATTCTAATCCATTAATTATTTTCCTCCCCAGTTTCCAGGATCTTTACGCCAACTTTTCAGAAGTTCTTCGTCTTCTTTTTGTATGTATCCGGATTTTATAGCTTCAGTAACTAATACTTTGTAGTTACTCAAAGTATGGAACCGTATGTTCGCCATTTTGAGATTTTCTTTTGCCAAAGGGAAGCCATAGGTGAAGATGGCGACCATTCCAAGCACATCAAAACCATTTTTTCGCAGGGCATCTATAGCTTTAATGGAGCTTCCACCTGTTGAGATCAAATCTTCCACCACTATGGTTTTTTGGTCTGGTGTAATTTTGCCTTCTATTAGGTTTTCCATGCCATGTCCCTTGGGTTTGGATCGCACATACAGGAAGGGAAGCTCGAGGGCATCAGCAACTAGCGCACCCTGTGGGATGCCGGCGGTAGCCACACCGGCTATGGATTCCACTTCGGGATACTGCTCTGACACTACCCTGGATAGGGTTTCTTTGATTTGTGTGCGTACTTCAGGATAAGATAAGGTTAGCCTGTTATCACAATAAATGGGCGATTTCCACCCTGAGGCCCATGTGAACGGGCTGGTAGGTTGAAGTTTTACTGCACCGGTTTCGAGGAGCAGGCGGGCAATCCATGACGCGGGGTCATTGTTTTGAGATTTGTTCATCTGAGAATTTAGTTTTTACAAAAATAGAAAATTCTGCTATGAACAGGATAATTATTTTTATTCTTGTATAAATTTTTAATATTGGGCGTATGAAAATTTTTATTCAGGGCATTCCAGTAAATATTATTTCTGTGGAAGATCTTTATGATCCGGAAGGATTTGACATGTTAATGGACAGAAAAAAACTAAAATCATCATTGAACTTTGATACACTTTCCGGTAAAGTAATGATCAGGAACGCCGGTTCGACGATGGTGGATGATTTTCTTGTTTATTTAAAGCAGAGCAAAAAAAAGACCCTGGATGAGGTTACATTTGCAGCTGCAGACTACAGGAAAGTTATATTAAAGGTCAAAAGTGAATATACAATTATTAAGGCAGCCGGTGGTTTAGTGTTGAAATCCGGTAAGGCATTAATGATTTATCGCCTTCAGACCTGGGATTTGCCGAAAGGGAAATTGGAAGATGGTGAAAAACTAAAAGCCTGTGCTATTCGCGAAGTAGAGGAGGAGTGCAATATTGAAGTAAAGATGCGTAAAAAGCTTTGCCATACATGGCATACTTATAAACGGAATGGCAAAAAAATCCTTAAAAAAACTTATTGGTATACCATGTATTGTATGGATGATTCAAACATGAAACCTCAAACGAGTGAGAATATTGAGGAAGTAAGGTGGATGGATGAAACTGAGATTGAGAAAGCATCGAAAAACGCCTACCCTTCTATTAGATATGTTTTTAAGCAGTATTTTGCACAATACTGATTAAATCTCGTAAGGCAGATATTTACTTATATCGCCACCATAGGAATGCACCTCACGAATGACAGTTGAGCTGATGTAGGCAAATTTTGGTGAGGTAATTAGAAATATAGTTTCAAGTTTGGGGCACAAATCGTTGTTGATTTGCGCAATACTATTTTCAAATTCAAAATCTGTGGTGTTACGCAAACCGCGAAGGATATAGCCGGCATTTTTCTTCTTAGCATATTCCGCAGTCAACTCATTATAGGTATCAACCTTAATATTTTCGTATTTTTCGAAAAGTGTTTTTAACTTATCAGTCATCCATTTAATATCAAAATGCCTTTTTTTATAGGTGTTGTGGCCAATCACAACATGTAACTCATCAAAGAGATTCAGACTTCTTAATACGATATCTTCATGTCCTTTAGTGAATGGGTCGAAAGAGCCGGGAAACAGGGCAATTCTCTTTTTCATATCTGGTTGTTGGCAAGGTAAATGCTAAATAAATCGAAGTATTGATGGCCTGATAATTCATCAAAAACAAAATTAAATCTCATGCTCTTCGGTCTGCTTCCGGGTTCGAGTGTATCAATGAATTGGTTTAAAGCTTCGTAGTGGGGAGTGTTTTTGCCAATGTATCCATAAAATGTGACCGGTTGTTTATCCAGTTCGATTTGTAATTCCTTTGCGACCAGATCAATATATCTCGTATAATCCTCAAAATTATGGATGGGGAATTGATTGTAAAATCGCATTAATCCTTCTTTGAATATGGCAATGTGCATATTGAAGCGATCGGCAAAAAGTATAATTTTTGGTGTTTGATGGTTGTTTATGCGTAGTAATCCCTCTATTAATACGTCACTCTGGTGAAAATGTTTAACACGAATACTCGGATAGCTACTATGTATAAAATCTACTATTTCTTTTTCGCCGGCAAAGACGGTGTAGTAACTGCCGCTTTGATGGAGGTTTTTAAAAACCACATCGTTTTCTGGTGAATAAACTGCATTAATCCGCAGATAGCCCGAAAGCATATCATTGGAAAAAAGATCTTCCGGTACGAAAGAGAATTTTTTATTTTTCCAGGCAACTGAAATTGAATCCCAGAATCCTGCCATAAGCAGGTGATGATCATTAAAAATTTGTTGAAGAATATCTAAGGTCTTTACCGGAGATTTTATTTTTGGGAAAATATAATCTTCTACCAACATTACCTGGTTGCTGGAAGTATCCGTTACCAACACCTGAAAATCCCTTTCACCAATATGTAATGACAGGTTGTATAAATCCAACCTGTCTATTTCAAAGCCGGGATTTTTTATTTGTTTAAGTAACTTGTATGATTCTTTAATATTGTGATACAAGTTTATTCCCAGTTACCACTGATAGAAACGTCTGTCCTTGATCCGACCTTAAGGGCTCTTTCATTGTTGTTCACAAGCCGCTTAGGGTTAATTGGTTCCGTATCCCTTGCTTCAAAAACATCTACTACTACGTTGCCTTTAGTGATTTTTCCTGCCCATAGATCAAATGTGGCACCGGTTTTTGATAAAGGTATGTTAGGCAAGGTGTTCACATCGCGTATGCGTTGGTAAGACAATAATGCCAGAGAAGTAGAGGGTTGAACTTCTGTGCCAACCGTAACAAAAATGGTATCAACATATGCGTTCACAATTGACCTTAGTTTTAACTTTTTCCCGTTATTGGTTTTAATAATGGCAAAAACATCGCCTTTTTTTACAATTTCACCTTGATTCACCTTAAGATCACTCACTGTGCCTATTGCCAGGGCCTTAAATAGGTCACGTACTGTAAGGATTGAATCTTTCACTGAAACTTTGCCGATTGTATCAATTGTTATGATAATCTCTTCAGCTCCATATTCTTTTGTGATGATTTGCTCATTCCGTTGAGTGAGATACATATATCCGGTGTCAATGAAATGGATCAATGTATCAAAATCGCCAGTGTACTTTCTGTTTACCGAATGATAGCCTATCTGGGCATCCCGTATCAACATTAGTTTGTTGATGACCATTTTTTCCTGGCGGTCAATGCGCTTGTCATCATCAATTTTATACTTGATTCTGTACACCAAAAAAAACGCGAGCCCTATGGCTACAATAAATAAAAAGGCGGATATTACTCTTGTCAAAACCATTTTGATATATTTTTTATGCAATTATAATTATTTTATACTTTAAAATACAATTTATGATATCCAAATTCAGGGATTTTTATTGAAAAATCAAATAACCGTTTAAAAACTCAATTTCTGAAATACTCTTACAAACATTAAATATGTTGTGAATATGCGCTCCACCTAAGTCAACTATTTCCTTAAATGACATGAATTTAACCTCTTTGATGATCTGATTGTTGGAAGATAACTCGGGATCAAATCCGCGTTTTATCTCTCCATCTTTAATTTTAATTCTGAAAAAAAGTTCAATAGCATGCAGGGGTTTTTCTAAATATTCGTGTACAAACATAAATTGTCCGACGGTCACGTCAAGATCAGTTTCTTCTTTTACTTCTCTGATAAGGTTTTCTTTGGCATTCATTCCAAAATTCATTCCACCGCCCGGAGGCGCCCAAAATGTACCTGTTTTGCCTAATCCGGCATGCCTGACCATGAGTATCTTTTCATCTTCGATGCAAATACCGCTAACACGTGTTCGGAGCCGGTGTCCGAATTTATTTTTGATTATGTTTTGCAAATCTGACATTATTGAACAAATGCGGTTTAATGAATAAATAAATTGATGCCGGTACTAATTTAATATGTAAAGTGAAAATAACAATAAACATTGTTTATAAAGTAATTTTGATCTTTCTTGAATCAAATAGTATCCTCTTGGTAAAGATTTCAAATATTATCCGGTCCAGTTTTTCTTATGACCCTACACCAGGTCAGAAAAAGCTGTTTTTATTATTTGATAATTTCTTGGAGCAGAAAGAGAAAAAAGGGACTATTTTGATCAAGGGATATGCTGGCACAGGTAAAACTACCATTGTAGATGCTTTGGTGCAGGTTTTGCCACGTTTTGATTATAAATATGTATTGTTGGCCCCAACAGGACGGGCAGCTAAAGTACTAGCTTCTTACAGTGGCCGGCAGGCTTTTACAATCCATAAGATCATATATAAACAGGTTCCGGATTCTGAAAGTGGTGGGATTAGGTTCGTAAGTCGAAAAAATTACTCCAAAAAAACTGTATTTATAGTAGATGAGGCTTCTATGATTCCCGATAGAATTGGTTTTTCGGGACAGAGTTTACTTAGGGACCTGCTTGTTTATGTATTCGAACATGATTCTAACAAGTTAATTTTAATTGGTGACGTCGCTCAATTGCCTCCTGTTGGTTTGGATGTAAGTCTTGGTTTGGATACCGGCTATCTTGAACAAACCTACGGGTTGAATCTGCGGGAAGTAGAATTAAAAGATGTGGTCAGACAGGAAGCTGTTTCGGGAATACTTCACAATGCTACACGGCTGCGAGCGTTGCTTCAAACGGATAATTTTCAGTTGCAATTACGTACTAGTGGCATGAATGATGTTTACAACATGACACATGAGAAATTGGAAGATGGTTTGCGATATGCATATGATAAATATGGACAAGATCAGACTATTATTGTGTGTCGTAGCAATTGGCAAGCTGTACAGTATAATACATACATCAGAAGAATGATCTTTTATTATGAAGATGAAATTCAGGCAGGAGATATTCTGATGATAGTGAAAAATAATTACTTTTTTCTGGGAGATGATTCTCCGGCTGGTTTTATTGCCAATGGAGATTTTGTTGAATTGCGTAAGATCGTTTCTTTTGAAGAAAAATTTGGTCTAAGGTTTGCCACCCTTGACCTGCAAATGTTGGATTACCCGGAGATGGAACCCTTCCGGGCAAAAGTAATTCTGGATACCTTGACAAGTAAAACCCCGGCAATGACACAAGAAGAAAATAAAAAGTTGTATTCATCTGTTTTGGAGGAGTATATTGACCTTGACCTGAGTTCAAAAAAAATGAAGGAGGCTATACGGCAGGATGAATACCTTAATGCTCTCCAGATTAAATTTGCCTATGCCCTTACATGCCATAAATCCCAGGGAGGACAGTGGAAAGTTGTCTTTTTAGATCAGGGATATAGGCAAAATCAGGAGGTTGATCGTGAGTATATCAGGTGGATGTATACGGCATTTACCAGGGCTGAAAAAGAGCTTTACTTAATTAACTTCCCTGAAGAGTTTTTTAGTAATTCATAAAAGAAGGAATAAGATCTATCTGCTTATTGCTTTTTTCCATATTTTATCAGTGGTTGTTTTTTATTTTTTCCTCCATTCCTCCATTCCATTCTTCCAATATTCCATCATTAAATTATTGTCCTTTTCATGGGTTTCAACTAAATTGGCAGCAGAAATAAAAAATATTATATGGCTGATCATCACAGTTCACTGAAGTCTATTTATTATGCATTTTCTGCTAATATGGTTATTGCGATTGCCAAAACTTTTACGGCAGTGTACACAGGCTCGGGTTCGATGATGGCTGAATCAGTACACTCTTATGCTGACACGGGCAACCAGTTACTTCTTTTATGGGGACTAAAAAGATCGAAAAAAGAGCCAGATTCCGGACATCCGCTTGGATATGGTAAAGCCATATACTTCTGGTCTTTCATTGTAGCGTTGATGTTATTTAGCATTGGAGGTTTGTTTTCGGTATATGAGGGGATTCACAAGGTTCAACATCCTACTGAAATCTCTAATCATAATTGGGCACTTGGAGTATTATTTTTCAGCCTTATAGCTGAGTCTCTCTCTCTGGCAGGTGCACTCAGGGAAATTAGAAAAATAAAGAAGAATCGTAGTTTATGGGATTGGTTTAAAAATACTAAACGAAGTGAGCTTGTTGTTGTATTGGGGGAGGACATGGCTGCTGTAACCGGATTGTTTTTTGCCATGATAGCTATTGGCATATCTACTATAACAGGCAATCCGGTTTATGATGCCTTTGGAAGTATTTTTATCGGGTTGTTATTAATATTTGTTGCTATACAACTCGGTGTTAAAATTAAAAGCCTGATGATTGGTGAAAGCGCATCTGCGGAATTGGAAGCTGCAATTATACGCACTCTGCTGGATACAAAAAGAGTACGTCAGATTTATAATCTTATCTCAATTCAGTTGGGGTTTGAAGTGATGCTTTCATTGAAAGTTGAAATGCAGGAGAAAGAAAGGGCGGAAAAACTGATCGATGATATTAATTTTTGTGAAAGAAAAATCAAATCGGATTTTCCTGAGGTAAAATGGATATTTTTTGAACCGGACAATGCCGATTAGAACTTAGCGCTGTGATTTATAGAAAGAGATAATGATAAAACCATGAAGTATATATTGTTTTTAGTGTTTAGTGTGGCACATTTGAATGCTGGTGCCATTGGAATGATCCTTTCTTCTGATTCTGTATCGGCAAAGGAATCGGGGATGGCTTTTTCTGTCGAACAGGTGGACCTTGGTGATCTGAGGCAAGGGAAGAAAGCCGAACATATTTTTGAGTTTACCAACACCGGCAATAAACCGCTTATCATTCATAATGTGATCAGTACTTGTGGTTGTACCATTCCTCAATGGACAAAAAAGCCCGTTATGCCTGGGGAGAAGGGCACTATAAAGGTGTTGTTTGATAGTGCCGGTAAAATAGGCCGGCAAAATAAATTGATCATCATCCGCTCCAATTTGCCGGGTCCGGACCAAAAACTTAGAATTTCAGCTATGGTGCTTCCTCCGGAGTGAGGGGATGATAGTTTATTGGTTCATTGGTCATAAGAAAAGTAATTATTGATGTATTATTCCAACTGTTTTCTAAAATCCGTGTCCTATGTAAGTAGAAGGATTTTTTAATAAAATGAATTTATTCACATTTTCAAATGGAATAGCATCACTATGAAAAGTATTTTGACTTTCTCAATGTTATTAATGATGATATTTTTTTCTTCCTGTAATAAAGAGGATGTTAAAAATCACTCTCCTGAATACCCCAATCTAAGACTCTGGGCAATAGTCATCTGTGGTGGGGAAATGGATTATAATGAAACAACACCGGTAGAATGGCGAGACAAAATAATTGATATTCTGGAAACCAAACATTTTACTGTTGAATCCAATGATTTAGGCTTTATTGAACAAGAAGCCTTTGTTGGATGTGGTAATTGTCGAAGAACAGGTTATTATCTTGATATTAGTGTTCCTGAAAATCAGAGAGAGGCTTTAAAGGATTTGGGATTTATGGATAAATAATTTTTTTTAGCATAGTATTTTAATGATCAATTCTTAGGCCGAAAATTTTGCTGCCTACCCGTATCATGGTACTACCTTCCTCAATTGCGATAGGATAGTCGCTGCTCATCCCGGTGGAAAGTTCCTTCATTTTCATGTTGGGTAGATCATAATCGCTGTCTATGCGGTCGAACAGGGCTTTTAAAGACCGGAATTCCTTTCGTATTTGCTCCTGGTCAGGGGTATTGGTGGCCATACCCATCAAGCCGGTAATTTCAATGTTTTTAAATCCTGCAATTTCCTCCGACTCAATGAATGTAATTAGTTCATTTTCAGATAGTCCAAATTTGGTTTCTTCCTCTGCTATATGCACTTGTAAAAGACATGGAATGATACGTTCGTTTTTTGCGGCTTGTTTGTTGATCTCTTTCAGCAATTTTAAGCTGTCTACGGCATGAATGAGGTGTATCCATGGGGCAATATATTTTACTTTGTTGGTTTGTAAGTGACCAATCATATGCCACCTGATATCATTAGGCAATACGGGGTGTTTATCCCGAAGTTCTTGAATTTTGTTTTCTCCAAAATCCCGGTGTCCTGCCTCGAAAGCCTTGAGAATGTCCTCGGCAGGTTTTCTCTTGGATACTGCTACAAGCGTAACACCGGTGTTTTTAAGTAGTTTTTCGAATTCATTTATATTCCCCTTGATATCCATTTTTATCTTGTTTTATTTTACTGCTCGAAGATGAGGATAAATACAGAAAAAATATGTGTATATCTTAAAAATTATGATATTGAGTGTTACAGAGGCCAGTCTGTTTTTATAAGTTGCAGTCTTCAGTTCACAGTCCATTATTGCATACTGCTTGCTGTGTGCTGATTTCCTGTGTTTTTCACATTTTTTTTATAACTTCGCGATACTAAAAAAATAATAGAATCATGATTAAAGGTAAAAGTAAAAAATTTCTCTACGAATATCTAAATAGCAATTCTCCGACAGGTTTTGAAAGTGGTGGCCAGCAGATATGGCTTGATTATGTAAGACCTTTTGTTGATGATTATATAGTCGACACTTACGGCACTGCTGTAGGTGTTATCAATCCAAAAGCGAAGTATAAAGTTGTTATCGAAGCACATGCTGATGAGATCTCCTGGTTTGTTAATTACATTTCCAAAGAAGGATATATTCATGTGATTCGCAATGGGGGGTCTGATTATGTAATTGCACCTTCCAAGCGTGCAATAATTCATGGTGAAAAGGGTAAGGTGCCGGCAGTATTTGGATGGCCTGCCATCCATGTGCGCGAAAACCGGGAAGAAGCTAAACTCAATGTGGAAACCGTTGCTCTGGATTGTGGTGCTTCATCTGATAAAGAGGTTAGAAAGATGGGTGTTGATATAGGTAGTGTAGTTACTTTTGATGACGAATTAATGGAATTGAACAAAAAATACCTCGTGGGGCGGGCTCTTGACAACCGTCTGGGAGGCTTTGTCATTGCCGAAGTAGCAAGATTGCTGCATGAAAAGAAGATTAAGCTTTCTTTTGGACTTTATGTGACCAATTCGGTGCAGGAAGAAATTGGTTTGCGGGGTGCGGAGATGATTGCCAAACGTATTAAACCGGATGTTGCTATCATTACAGATGTATGTCATGATACCACTTCACCTGGTTATAATAAAATTAAGCAGGGTGATCAAAAAATTGGCGAGGGTCCTGTGTTAACATTCGCACCTGCTGTACACAATAATGTGCTGAAGATGTTGTTTGAGGTAGCAGCAAAGAAAAAGATCCCTTATCAACGGGCTGCCGCATCCCGCCTTTCAGGTACAGATACCGATGCTTTTGCCTATTCCAATGAGGGAGTCGCCTCAGCGCTTATTTCCATGCCTCAAAAGTATATGCACACCACAGTAGAAATGGCTGCCAAAAAAGATGTAGAGCAGGTCATAAAACTGATTTACGAGTTTTTGCTACAGTTGGATGCCGGACATGATTTTAGATATTTAAAGTAGAGACGCACGGTCGTGCGTCTCTCACGATCTTAACCGCGTGGGTGGATGTGTAAATTGTTTGGAAACTGGTGTCTTTCTGTATGTTGTCATCCCGGAAAATCATAGAGATTCATTGAGAAGCCTGGGGTTTGACTTTACCCTGGGCAGTCAACAATAAAACCCCACCGATCGTTATCAACAACCCGGCAACCCATTGAAATATGGTCAATTTTTCATCAAAGATGAAACTGGATAAAAATGCAGTATAAAAAGCCGAAAGCAACACAGCGCTGGATGAGATTGCCGAGCCTAATCGTTTTTGAGCTACATAATAAAGTACATGGGCTACCCCGATACCAATTATTGCAGAAAGCACAATCAAAAAATTTATTTTTAAAGGCAGTCTGATAAATGCCATCGTTTCACCCAAAAACAGCATCATTATTATAGTTCCAATTGATGTGTATAATGCAATTACTGAAAAAGCAATTCTGGAATCCGTTTTTCTAAAATAATAACGAACAGAGAGTAAATATGCCGACATAAACAAACAGCTTGTTAGCACTAGTATTATTCCGAACAGAGTGCCACCGTAGGGGATATCTTTCCCACCGAGACTAAGTCCTGTAAAACCGATGATAGCGATGACCAGTCCAAACCAAAATCGTTTGCTTCCGAGCAATGGACGTTCATCGCTAAACAGAATGAAAGATCCAATAATTGACCAAATTAAAGTGCTACGTCCTAAAAATCCTATTAGTCCAGGGTCAATATAATATGGTGCCCAGGCCCAGGTGCTTTGTAGGACTATATTGAATGCGGTTGGGATTAGCGCCAGTTTCCATACTTTGCTATCCACTTTTTTTGCTTTGATTTTTATCAATAGAAAAGGAAGATACATCAGGGCAGCCACCGCGTAGCGATATCCATTTGCCGTCCAACCGTCAATATAGGGCGTGAAATATTTTAGAAACAAAGGTATTGTTCCTGAGCATAACATGAATAGAATTAGTGCTATAGTAGCTTTGTTATCTCTCATATTTTGCGTTCCCCTGCGGGCTTACTAGTTGCAAAACCCACTTTCCTAAAATCTTTCCAAAAATCGGGATAGGATTTGTTAACAACGTCTGGAGATTCAATCTGTAAGGGGAACTGCATGGCGAGGGGTGCAAAGGCCATTGCCATGCGATGGTCATCGTAGGTGGCAAACCGGAGTGGCTGGGAATTGGTTTGGGCAGGAGGCGTGAGCAACCAGGTGCCCGGTGTAGGTTCCGTAAGAGATGCTCCTATTTTGTTTAATTCAGTTTGCAAAGCGGTAATCCGGTCTGTCTCTTTGATGCGAAGGCTTTCCAATCCTGTAAATTCTCCTTTTATTCCACTTGCAGCACATACTACTGCAATGGTTTGTGCGAGGTCCGGATGGTCTGAAAAATCTATTTCAACCTTTTTGGCCTTTTCTTTTTTGGTTAATTGGATGCCTTCTGTAGTAAATTTAGTATGGATACCCAATGGATTCATAATCTCGACGATGGCCTGATCACCTTGTAAGGAGTCTTTGAGCAGGCCGGGTAGATTGATTGAACCATCTTTTGCTAATGCCAACATACTGTACCAGTAGCTGGCTCCTGACCAATCCGGTTCGATAGTATGACTTATTTTTTTGTATAGCCCCGGTTTTACTTTTATTTTATTATTTGACACGAAAGTGGCTCTGGCTCCAAACTTTCGCATCAACTGTAGGGTCATTTCGATATAGGGTTTACTCCCTGTTTTACTGGTGATTGTCAGTTTTAATCCACGGGGAAGGAGGGGAGCTAGCATGAGAAGGGCAGAGATGTATTGGCTGCTAATATCTCCTCTTATTTCGATGTTGTTTTGCAGCTGTGCAGGAAAACTTTTGGTTTCCACCGGGGGGAATCCTTCTTTTTCCAGATAATCAATTTTAGCACCTATAGCTCTTAAAGCATCGATGAGAATTTGAACAGGCCGCTCTTTCATGCGGTCAGTGCCGGTGAGAATTTTATTTTGGCCTGTAAGGGCTGACCAGGCGATCAGAAAACGCATGGTTGTCCCCGCATCGAGTACATCGAGTGTTTTTGAACCGGAAGCCAACAACCGTTGCATGGTTTGTGTATCGCGCGCATTAGACAGGTTGTGCAGTATGGCTCCCTCAGGGGCCAGGGCAGCGATGATCAGGGCTCTGTTGCTTTCGCTTTTGGAGGTTGGTAAATCAATCGTGCAGGATAAACACCCCTGATGTTTGCTGATATTTATGGTATGATTTTTAAGGTTTTCCAAGTGCATATAAATATTTAACAAAATTATTTAAAAAATGCAAAAATAAAATTGCATT
>Ga0164313_10001095_pt1 | contig 23507 bp, 30 predicted proteins | sample GuaBasSedimGuay4_FD_113735 | JGI IMG/M metagenome (GOLD analysis project Ga0164313, IMG submission 113735) | Subseafloor sediment microbial communities from Guaymas Basin, Gulf of California, Mexico - Guay4, Core 4569-4, 0-3 cm | ecosystem: Environmental > Aquatic > Marine > Hydrothermal vents... | reverse complement strand
GACGAAGTGCACCGGCACGGGATCACCGGCGTGCACGAGATGGGCGCACCCCTGCGCCGCATAGATGTCCTGCAACGGGCAGAGCTGCAGGGCTGGCTCGACCTGCGCCTGGTCTGCTACATCGGCGGCGTCGAGGAACTGGAGCTCTATGAAGGGGGAGCCGTGCGCGGTGACCCGGCCGCCCACCTCTGGATCGACGGCGTGAAGCTCTATGCCGACGGCGCGCTCGGCAGTCGCGGCGCGGCGCTGCTTCAGGACTACTCGGATCGACCCGGCCATCGGGGGCTGCTCATCCAGTCACGAGAGCAATTGCAGGAGGGCCTGCTGCGCTGCATGCGGCGCGACCTCACCGTCGCCGTGCACGCGATCGGTGATCGCGGCAACCGGGTCACGCTCGACGCAATCATTGGTGCACACCGTCAGCTTGGCGGTGACCGCCCGCTGCGCGAACTGCGACCGCGCATCGAACACGCGCAGGTCGTACACCCCGACGACTTCGCGCGTTTCGCCGCGCACGGGATCATCCCCGGCATGCAGCCCACGCACTGCACCAGTGACATGCCCTGGGCCGGTGAACGCCTGGGCGATCAACGTCTGGAAGGCGCCTATGCCTGGCGCACCATGCTCGACCTGGGCCTGCTGCCGCCCCTGGGCAGCGACTTCCCCGTGGAAAGAACCTCACCGTGGCTCGGGCTCTACGCCGCGCGCACGCGCCACTCCACGAGCACCGGTCAGAGCTGGTCACCCGACCAGCGCCTGACCGCGCTTCAGGCCCTGCTCGGCTTCACCGTGTGGCCGGCGCGCGCAATCGGTGCTGAAGGCTGGGGGCGGCTTGTTATTGGTTCACGGGCCGACTTGATCGTGGTCGATCGCGATCCGCTGGCAGACGATGCGGCGGGACTGCTCGAGACGACTGTGGAGATGACGATAGTCGACGGGGAGATCGTTTTTGCCGTCGAGGGCGGACGCTTCTCGTCGCGTTGAGGTGCCGGCGCATCAGGTCAACCGCGCAGGGCCAGCACCTCGCGCACGCGTAGCAGGAAATCCACCGGCGCCTCATAGAGCATCTGCTGACCCTCGATTGCCAGCCACACACGACCGGCCATCCGTCCCACGGTCAGGTTCACCTCACGCCCGGGCCAGGTGACCACCATTCTCGTGGCTTCTGTTTCCAGCAGGGCCGCCGGATCCTTGCCCGCGGGGACGAACATCTCGGCTGCGGGCTGGAATTCCTCGATGCCGAGCTGAAGATTGCGCCCGGCCACCTGTGCGTACTCTTCCAGCGCGAGCGGGCCTAGCTCAGTGGCAAGGCGCACGCCCGGCGTCTCGCGTTCGATATCCACGAAACCGCCGTCGGCGATCACGCGGATATGGGTAGCGTGCAGGAAGTTCCCGAAGATCGGGTTGTGGTCCCGCAACGCGATCAGGTCCGCGCCGAAGATTGGAGACAGGCCCGGTGCAATCTGGAAGACCGACTCCAGCCCGGCCCGACGACCGAACACCACGCCAGGGCCGAGTTCGTTGCCCAGCCACAGCGTACCTTCGCGTTCATCCTCCGCCTGCCAACGCACGGCCGCCCATGGCTGATCCAGACCATAAGCCGCCCAGTCTGCTTCGCTGAGGTCGTCGCGCAGGTAGCCGTCAGCGCGCAGGCTGGACACGGCAAAGGCGTAGTCCTCGAGAATCCACCGGCGCAGGCGTGGACCGACGGCAGACCCCAGAAACCACAGTCCAGCCTCACCGCGCACCGCAGTCCACTGCCCGGCACCCCCCCTGAACTCCATGCGTGTGATCTCTTCGTGCTTGACCCTGAACAAGTGCACGTTGCGCAGGCCGTGGTGCGTGGCATTGGCGACCTCGTGCAGATCGGCCAGCGAGAGTTCCAGCTCGTCGCTACCCACGCGCCGCACCCAGGCTGTCGTCGACGAAGGAGAGAGCAGACCGACGTCGACCGCAGATCGGCCTTCCTGACCGATGAGCTCGATGCGCACGCGACCGGGGCTGTCTTCGGCCAGTCCATAGAGTCCCCAGTCCGCGCCATCCTCGACCGCACGCGCAACCCTGCGCCAGCGTTCGATCTGAGCCAGGCGATCGACCAGGTCACGCGCGTTGTACTCGGGAATTTTTTCGACGATGGGCGAGTGCAACCACCAGCCCTGCTGCCGGTCTGGATCTTCACCCGACTCACGCACCAGCAGGATTTCGCGGTCCGGCCTGCGGATGCGGATCGTGTCGACGACATCGGGGATGTCACGGAAGATCATGCGCTCGACCGCCGCCTGCTGCTCGGCATTGCGCAGGGCCGGCAGCTCGCGCAGCAGGATCCAGCCGCCGACCGCGACTACCAGCACGGCCAGTATGATTACGCGGCGGCTCACACCCAGCGCCTCCTCCGCCAGAGGCTCAGTCCTCCGGCGAGGAAGAAGAGAAGCGGCACCACACCGATTCCGATCCACTGCAGCAGTTGTGTGCGACGCGCGCCAAGTATGAAGGGGTCGCTCAGCTCGGGGCGCGGTGCCAGAGCGATACGGTCTTCCTGCTCGGTGAGCCAGAGCACCGCGGCCAGGAACAGGTCGCCATTGCCCTGCACGCGCAGGTTCGCGTTACTCGCGAAGTCGGCATCACCAAAAACGACCATGCGGGCGTTGTCGCCCAGCCCACCAGCGAAGTGCTCATCACCGAGTTGCTGGTCTGCGGCCAGCGTCGGGTCGCGCAGGTCGATTTCATCGGATGCCATCTCAAGCAGGTTGCCGGTAAGGCCGCGCACCGAGACCGCTCCCGCGGCGAAAGCCGACAGGTCGATGGTCGCCGCCATGCCCAGGGCCAGGGGGCCACGCAGGTCGATGCCGGCGTCGTAGACTGTCGCCGCGTCCGTCGAAGCCGTACGCTCGAGCCAGGTACGCTGCCCCGACCGCACCAGCCAGCTGGTCTCGACTCCAGCCGGCGGCGGCTCCACGGCCAGCAACGCGCGAGAGATCGGATAGAAGGTCGCGAAGGTGAAACCGCGCGTGATCGGGTGGTCGGGATTGCCACCCATGGCCAGCGCGATGAGCGGCTCTTCCTTGCCGCCGAGCAGGTTGCGTTGCTCGTCACTGGCGTCGATCAGGTAACCGTTGCCCGGCTGGATTCCCCAAAGCGTGAGCAAACTGTCAACCGAGCGGGAGCCTCCAGGCTCGACGGCGGCCAGCAGTCTTCCGCCGCGCAGCAGATACTGCTCGAGCACCGTGATCTCGCCCGGCGTCAGATCAAGTTCGGGCCCGGCCAGCACCACCAGCGAGGCCTGCTCGGGAACGCGTTCGATCACAGCCGTGCTGAGCGTGCGTAGTGCAAAGTTCTGCTGCAGCAGCATCCTCGCCGCTTCCATCCAGCCACTGCCCGAATCGTCTTCCACGGAGGACTCACCGTGTCCGGTCACGAAGAAGACCAGCGGTGGTTCGGCATTGAGCACGCGGATCAAGCCCGCCGTAAGCCTGGCCTCGTCGGGGTCGGAAATGCGCACACGCAGGTCGCCGTCTTCCAGAACCACCGTACGGTTGGTGCTCACGCCATACTCGCGCGCCAGGTCGGGCCTGCGGTCCACATCCACGAACTCCAGTTCGAGCAGCCGCGTGTGCTCACGATAACGCTGCACGAGATTGAGCAGGCGCGCCTGCTCGGCCGGATCATCCGTGTAGAATGCGGTGATCGAGATCGGTCGCTCGACCATCTCCAGCACCTGGACCGTCTGCGGCGCGAGTGTGCGGCGCTGGCCGAGCGAGAGATCCAGCACCAAGTCGTGCCTCGACAGCAATACTGTGACCAGGAAGAGCAGCACGAAGGCCAGCACCGCGCTGAGCGCAAACTCCAGGGCAGGCGCGCGACGGAAGCTCATCGACCCGCCTTCCCCGGCCAGGTCCAGCGGCGGCGCCCGATGATCTTCGTGGCCATGAACAGAAAGAGCAGTGTCAGGCCGAGTAACCAGACGGCACTGGAAAGCCTGAATTCGCCAAAGCCAAACGAGCCAACGTGGCCGGAGAAGCTGAGCAGTTTCAGCACCGCATCCCAGGGCTCACCAGCACTCGCTGCCCACTGCCCGGCCACGATCATCGCCAGCAAGCCCATGAAACTCAACGCGAATGCGATGGCCGGGTTGTCAGTACCCGAGCTCGCGCAGAGCGAAAGTGCAAGAACACTGGAGGCGTAGAGCAGCAAGCCAAACTGTCCGAGCAGGAAGCCCGGCCATTCGATGGGCACGAAGAATCCGGCCCACACCACATAGAGGGAGGCCGCCAGGATCATCAACGCAGTCACCAGCAGCGAGGCCAGGAACTTGCCCAGCACGATACCGGATTCCGTCAGTGGCCAGGTGAGCAGCAGATCGCTCGTACCACTGCGCCACTCCTCTGCCAGCTGCCGCATGACCAGGGCCGGCAGCAGCAACAGGAGAATGAACGTATCGGCCACGAGCAGGGGACGCACCACGCGATCCAGCAGCGTGAAGTCCTGCATCTTGAGCGTGCCCGACAGGATGCTCACCGAGTTCTGGCTGTAGGCCTGCATCAACTGCGTGAAGAAAATGGCATGCAGCGTGAGGAAGGCACCGGACACGAACCACACCACCGGCTGCCGCGAAGCACTGCGCAGCTCGCGCCGGAAGACAGCGCCGGTCGTGCTCATGCCTGCTCCTCCCTGGCCACGAGTTCCAGGAACACGTCCTCGAGACCCATGCGTTCGGGGCGAATCTCGCTCACCGCACAACCCGAACCCACGAGCGCGCTTACCAGGGCGGCCGCATCAATGCCGGGCCCGAGTTCGATCTCGAAGCTGGAATCCTGCTGCTGGGCCTGTGCCAGCTGCACATGCTCGAGAGCTTGCAGCTGCTGGCGAACCTGTTCGAATGGTGTCGCGACCAACTTCAGGCGCGGGCGTTCGCCGAGCGCGCGCGACAACGCAGCGGGCGTGTCGTCGGCCACGCAGCGCCCGCGGTTGAGGATCAGCACGCGGTCGCAGAGCCGGCTCGCCTCGGGCAGGATGTGCGTGCTCAGGATCACTGCCTTGTCTTTCGCGATTTCCTCGATCATGTCGCGGATCCCCGCCACCTGGCGCGGATCCAGCCCGACCGTGGGTTCGTCCAGCACCAGGACCGGTGGGTCGGCGACCAGGGCCTGGGCCAGTCCCGTGCGCTGCCGATAGCCGCGGCTGCAGTAGCCGATCAAACGGCGTCGCATCTCACCCAGGCCGCAACGCTCGATCGCCTGGTCGACCGCACTGCGCAGCGCTGCGCCACTCAGCCCGCGCGCCTGCCCGGCGAAGCCGATGAACTCCTCGACAGTCAGTTCGAGATAGAGCGGAACCTGCTCGGGCAGGTATCCGAGCAGCGCGCGTGCGGCAGCGCTGTCGGCCGAGAGTTCCTGACCGCCGAGCAGTACCTGGCCCGAAGTGGGCGTGAGCAATCCCACAACCGCGCGCATCGTCGTGCTCTTGCCCGCACCGTTGGGGCCGAGCAAGCCGAGCACCTGGCCCTTCTGCACACGGAAAGACAGCTCGCGCACTGCGTGCACGGGACCGTAGCGGTGGGAAAGCTTCCTGACTTCGATCATGCGTTGAGCAATCCCCGGGATCAGGCGTCGATCGACCAGCGCAGAGCCATCGCACCCCAGGTGAAGCCCGCCCCGAAGGTCGACGTCACCACGAGGTCGCCCTTCTTGAGCCTGCCCTCTTCCTGGGCGATGGCCAGGCTCGACGGGATCGTGCCAGCGGTGGTGTTACCATAGCGGTCGATGGTGATCATCACCTGCTCGGGCTTCAACTTCGCCTTGCGGCGTGTGTACTCGATGATGCGCGAGTTAGCCTGATGCGGGACGAAGAGCGCGACATCCTCGCCACTGACACCGGCCCGCTCCAGCACGCTGCGTGTGACGCGCGCCATGCCTTCCACCGCGGCACGGAAGACGGCCTGACCGTCCTGCACCACGAAGTGTTCGTCGTTGGCCACCGTCTCGGCCGAGGCCGGGCTCAGACTACCACCGGACGTCTGGTAGAGGTACTGGCCACCCTCGCCATCGGCGCCCAGTTCGAGAGACAGAACGCCTTCCTCGCCTTCGGGCAAACGTTCAAAGACTGTTGCCCCGGCACCATCGCCAAACAGGATGCAGGTGTTGCGGTCCTTCATGTTCAAAATCGCGGTCATCACGTCCACGCCGACCACGAGAATCCTGCGTGCCGTGCCGGCGGCAATCATGCCGTGCGCCAAGCTGGCTGCATAGACCCACCCGCTGCAGGCGGCAGAGATGTCGCAGGCCCACGCCTTGTTCGAGCCAAGACGCTTTTGCAAAATCGCGCTGGCATTGGGAAAGATCATGTCGGGGGTGATCGTGGCCACGAGAATGCCGTCGAGGTCACCAGCATCCAGGCCGGCCATCGACAGTGCCTGTTGCGCGGCCGGCAACGCCAGGTCGGTCGCGCCCGTGCCCTTCTTGGCGAAGCGCCGCTCGTGGATTCCCGTTCGCTCGACGATCCAGTCGTGGTCCGTCTCGACGATCTTCTCCAGGTCGTGGTTGGTAACCACGTTCTCTGGAAAATACTTGCCCACGCCGGTGATGCCGGCAGCGTGCACCGTTGCACTCATGCTTCCTCCATCGCCTGGCGCAGCCAGGTTTCGATGCCCTGCAAGCCGGTCCGCAGCAGTTCCGGCTCGATCCCGAAGCCGAGCCGGAAGGCCTGGCCGTCTCCGAAGAATTCGCCGGGCGTCAGCTGGATGCCCGTCCGCTGCATAAGATCCTCGATCCAGAGAGCGGCCGAGGGTTCAAGACCGGGAAGCCGTCCTGGTTCCACTGTCGCACCGCGCCGACGCGCCACCTTTACGGCGGCCGCGTGCGCGGGTGCGGTAAGGCGTGGGAAACAGATGATCCCTGAGCCGGGAAGATAAGCTTCCACGAGCCCGTCGGCCCGTCCCAGCCACTCCTGGACCTCGACCCGTCCCAGTCGCGCGGCCTCGCGCGCCCGGGCCCAGAGTTCGGCCCGGCGCTGCCAGGCGCGGGTGGCGACGGCGCGCGTCGGAGCGGGCAGCATTACATGGCTGTAGTCGGCGATCCGGGCCAGGTGTGCAATGCGCGGTGCGCTGCCGGCGATCGCGCTGCAACGCACCGGTCCCAGCCCCATGACTTTGGTAAAGCTGCGGATGACCAGCGTGTCCTGAAAGGCGTGCATCAGCGTGGCCGCGGCCTGGTCGTCCTCGAATTCGAGATAGACCTCGTCGCTGATCAGGAGCGCGCCGCTTCGCTCCTGGAACTCGCGCAACAGCTCCCGGTCTGCCGGTGAGAAGGTGGCGCCGCTGGGGTTGTGCGGGTGCGAGAAGAGAAACGCCGACGGGCGGGCTGCGACCAGTTCCTCCAGCCGTTCCGGATCGAGCGCGAACTCATTCTGGCGCAAGCGGGGCCAGCGCAGGACCTGCAGGCCGAGCGCCTCGCAGATGCGCCAGAGCGGCTCGTAGGCCGGCTCTTCGACCACCACCGGACCGTCCACCTCGTCGAGTCGCTGCATCAGGCAGAGCATGATCGACCAGTGACTGCCCGGAACGAGCGTAACCTGCTCGCCCCCGAGCCCCCACTCCGCGGCCATGTCGCGCGCTAGCGCCGGGTGGTCAGAACCATCGAATTCGACGAGTTCAGACGGCGGGATTCCTTCCAGCCAGTCCAGCGCGGGCGGAAACATACCGCTGTAGGTCAGGGGCACGCGCGCCGGTTCGGCCGCGGCCATTTCGCGCACCCAGCGCAGGTAGCAGATCCTGTCGAAATCGAACATTCGCGCACTCTAGCACTGCCCCCCGACACGGGCACGCGCTATCAGGACCCGGCCGGAAGCTCGAATCGTGCCTCGGGGTAGATCGCGTACCAGGCGAACCAGAAGGCGCTCATCGAAGGCACCCAGGCCAGGCGCTGGCCCCTGGCAGGACCGGTCAGGGCCACGCCCTCCTGCGTCCAGAGGCCGGGATCCGCGGAGTCATCCTCGAAGAGCGCCAGTTCACGCCAGGTGGCACGCGAACGGCTCAGCCTGAGCGGTGCACCGGTGACCGGGTGCTGCGCGTGCAAGGCGATCGCCATCGAGCCCGAGTTGATCATCACCACGTCGATTCCACCGGCCCGCGTGTGGTGGACGAAGTCATTGCGCGGCCTCAGCGGCAGCACAACCTGGTCATCCGGGAAGAGCAGGCCGAAGACCCTATCCTTGGCATCCATCCGGTCGTCCGTGCGCGCGACCTCCGAGCGGATCTCGTCGTTCTTCCAGTAGTCCTTGTAAGGGTTCACGGCCCGGATGTAGTCGAACTGATCCACGCTGGCGGGATCACCTTCGAGGACCAGGGTCCCGGGATGCAGGCGCTCCCAGAGGTTGATGTCCGCGATCACCGCCGGCCGCGGTGCGAGGCGCCGGCCACGATCCGGCCCCAGGAAGGCATAGCCGAGCATCTGGTTGAAGGGTGAGGCCTGCCCGGCAGCCAGACCCTCGATGCCCACCGAGAGGTTGCTGTTGAACAGGCCAGCCGGTGCCCAGTCGTGCCACTTCGGCAGTGCGTTGGGATCGAAGCCGCTGTCGAAGTGCAGAATCGTATCCGTGAGCGGGCAGAAACTCACGCCTGAGCGCAGCTCGCCGAGCGTCAGGTTGGCAACCTCGTTCCAGAGCATGACCGCGAAGGGCAGGAACCAGGCCTGCCCGCCGACTTCGATACCGATGCCGCGGCGGATGCCAGCACTGTTGGCCATGATCGTGGCGCGTCGGGCTGGCGTCCAGATAGGCTCGCGGATGACGTCGAAGGGGAAGGCGGGAGCGAGCGTGGCCTCATCCTCCGCGCCATCGAGCACACGCGCCGGATCTCCAGTCGTGGGCCAGTCCCATGTCGGCGCAGGCCAGTCCGGCCACTCGAAGTCCACGACCAGGGGTTCGGACTCCACGCGCAGGTTTCCTGTCGCGGGCCACAGCCCCTGCCCGGTTCCGGCAAAGGCCTCGAAGCGGTACTCGAGAGCTTCCTCGGCCGCACGCGGCTCGAGTTCGACCTCCCAGCGCAGGAAGCCCGCCGTATCCTCTTCGCCAACTACAACCAAACGTCGCCGGTCGCTGAGCAGCTCGGCATCACCTTCACGCATACCATCGGGGAGGAATTCAAAGTGCACGACCACGCTGTCCGCGTCACGCGCATCGGCCCAGGCCGTCGGGCGGGTAAGAGGCACCGGATCGACCGGGTTCAGGCCAGCATCGCGGATGGCCAGTCCACGCTGCACCTGGGCTTCCTTGACCAGGTATTCGTCGCCCGAACAGGCGGTTAGCAGAAGGAGCAGGGCCAACGCGAAGACTGCGGGTCGCATAGGGAAATAGCCTCCGGTTGCTCCAGGTGTTGCCCGAATGGAGGCGGGGCGACCTTTACGCCACCCCGCCGTACACGCCCTCACCCCCTGTATTGAGGGCGCGTGAGTGGACATACTCCCGGACAGGCGCCGCGTGACTCATCGTTCAGCTCGATCGCATCAGTCCCCCCAAGCCCTCCGGACCCTCTCATCCGGCGCTGGCTGGCCCAGGAAGGTCCCCGCGACGATCACCACCAGGCCCACCGCAACCCCGACCACGAATCCATGAATACCCGCCACCGGCCCAGGCAACGCGGGCAATGGCAGGTGTGGCCAGGCCTGCCAGAGCAACGCCGCCACCACACCCGAAACCATACTGGCCAGCGTCGCAGCAGGACTCGTGCGCTTCCAGTAGACGCCAAAAAGCAGCGGCCACAGATTCGTCGAAGCGATCACGGCCCACGAAAAAGCCGTCAGCACCAGAACCAGGGCCGGCGGCTTGAGGGCGATCAGCAGCGACACCAACCCCACGGCCACACTCATGATCCTGTTGGCCCGCAACTCAGTCTGCGGCGAGAGTTCACGGCCGAGTCCCTGGACCCAGACGTCGCGCACCATCGAACTGGAGATGATGATCAGCACTCCAGCGAAGGTGCTCATTCCCGCCGCAACGACACCGGCCAGGAAGAGCGCGCCGCCGAGGTCGTTCAGCACCAACCGTGTCAGTGCCGGGATGGCTTGATCCGCGCTCTCGAGTTGCGGCACCAGCACGCGCGCGATGGCTCCGTTGAGGTAGGGCAGGAGCGCGATCGAAGCCCCCAGCGTGACCACCACCGTACCCGTACGCAGCATCTTGTCGTTGCCGATCGAGTAGAAACGCACCAGCAACTGCGGCATTCCCCATGTGCCCAGCGAGACGATCAGCGTGAAGCTGACCAGCCCGGCCCAACCCCAGCTGCCCGGCGTATCGACCAGACCGGGGTCGATGCTGCCCAGGCGGGTAACGAGTTCGCTCATGCCGCCCACGCGCTGCAGGGCCATGAAGGTCAGCAAGGTCAGCGCGGCGATCATCACCAGCGCCTGCACCATCGAGGTCCAGACCACCGCCAGATATCCGCCGACTGATGTGTAGAAGAGGATCACCACGCCACTGATCACCACACCCGACCAGTAGGGCAGCTCCATCAGCACCTCGAAGGCATTGGCCATGCCCTTGAGCACGGACACGTTGTAGATGATCAGGAAGAGCGCCGTCACCGCCGCCGAAAAGATACGCGCCTCGGGGTTGCCGTAACGGCCGTAGAAGAAGCCAGGCAAGGTCATGGCATCGAGGTTGCCGGTGAAGCGGCGGATGCGGCGACCCAGGATGATCCAGGCCAGCGTGGTTCCGATCAGGACATTGCCCGCGCCCACCCACAGGGTCGAGAGCCCGTAGCGCCAGCCGAAGGCCCCGCCACCGATGATCACTACACTCGAGTAGTAGGCGGCGACGAAGGAGAGCGCGGTCACCCACGGTCCCACGGTTCGCCCGCCGATCGCGAAGTCACCGGCGTTCTTGCTGCGACCACTCATGACCATGCCGATTGCAGCCAGCAAGCCGAGATACACGACCAGAACCAGTACGTAGGTGGTCATCTGCGAAGACCTCTGTCTTTGTGCCGCTTGTCGTCATGCCGCTTGTCGTCATGCAGCTTGTCGTCGTGCCGCTTGTCGTTATGCCGGTCCACGGCCGCCCAGACCAAGGCCAGGATGATCGTGCCGATCAGCACGAGGAAGGCGCCGAATGTCGGCCAGGGCAGGTTGAAAGGGGCCAATGTCAGGCCTTTGTACCGGGGGAAGGCAGAGCCCACGAGAGCTGCCAGCGCAGGAAGTGAACCGGGCTTGTCATCGCGGGCAACCCGTAGCGGCCATCGTGAAAGGCGCCGGGATCAAACATCTCCCAGAGCAGATGACCCGTGAATCCGGCACCGATCCTCGCCTTAAGACCCAGCTCGGTCAGCAACCCGCGGGCATCACCGGTCGCAGGTGAAACGAGATAGCTGGCGACAGCGCTGATCGTAAGGTGATCGTTGATGCGATGCCGCAGCCCGAATCGCGGCGCGGCGATGTCTTCCCAGGCGGCGACATGCACCCTGCCGGGCGTGCTCTCGCCGATCAGGGAGTAGATGTAGAGCTCGCTCCAGCGCGGCCACCGACCCCAGGGAGTGCGAAAGGGTCGGAGCCCACCATCCAGACCCGAATAATAGAATGCACCGATGGACGCGTCGGTTCTCGTTCCCGTATGCACCGTGGCCGCGGCCTCGCCTGCAAAGGCCCAGCCGCTACCGTCATCGAAGAGGTCTTCACGGGCAACGCGCACCGTACCGTCCTGGAACTGCAGCGCAGCCTCCGCCCGCCAGAACCAGGGCTCTTCCTGATCGCTCTCGTAGCTGCTGGACAGCGTGGCCGTGACGAGATCATCGAGTGCATCATCCGGGTCGTGTTCGAACTTCAGGATGGTCGCGCCGGCCAGACCTCCGCGCGCGTAGCGCACGGCCAATGCGGCCTCGTCGGCATCGGTGAGAGCGCGATCCTCGTCATCGATGAGCACGATCGGATCGTACTTCGGGTTGTAGATGGCCGAGGCATCCAGACCGCCCCATTGTAAGCGGAGGGCATTGTGATAGATGCTGCGGCTGCCATCGAGCGGGTGACCCTCAAGCATCAGAAAGCCGCCGGGCCAGATGATGTCCTGCCGGCCAGCGGTGATGCGCGCACCTGCGGCTGACTGCCAGGACCAGAAACCGCGATCGAGAATGATCTCGTCGAAATCGCTCTCCTGATCCGGGCTGATGAAGTACCTGTGCTCGTTGTTGACCCTGAACTCCAGCCGGTGCGCGCCCAGATCCAGCCGGGCGCCAGCCCGCGTGCGAATGCGGATCCAGTCGCGATCCTTGTCACTGGCGAAGTGGTAGACGCCGTCGAGAATCTCCTGACGCACACGCAGGTCCAGAAGCGGTGTGAGTTCGGCGGCCATTACGGGCGGGACGAAAACGGCGGTGAGCACCACTGCGAGCAGGAGTAACGGGGGCATGAAGCGGTGCATGGCGGGGGTCCTTTCCGGCGCCAATCTAGGCCCGGACCGGAGCCCATCCCACCCACCGACGGCCTACATCACGCTTCTGGGCCCAATCAGGACTATCTGCCTGTCCGTACGGCCAGCATAGATTGATTCGGCATATTCCAGCAATTCTCAGTCGGGGCCCCTGGGACGGCCAGCTGCGACTGAATCGCGGGCCCAGACCGAACGCAGTCGCCATTCGCGGTCCGGGGCGAAACTTCTCCCCCATTATGGCCAGACAGCGCCCGCGAGCCTACATTCCTGCGGCTGGCTCGACCCCACGTCGGGCCAGCTTGATGAGTGCGGAGAACCCCGGAATCAGCCGGGCCCTCTGGCACTCTTGCGATGTACCGGCGAATCCGGTTCTTGGAGCAGGACGATTTTGAAGAAGTTGTATGTGGGCAATCTGCCCTTCAGCGCCACCGAAGGCGAAATCAAAGACCTCTTTGGCAAGCACGGCACTGTTCACTCAGTGGCGCTGATCAATGATCGTGAGACCGGTCGCCCGCGTGGCTTCGGCTTCGTGGAGATGGACGACGACGCGATCACGGCTGCGATCGAAGCCACCAATGGCTTCGAGATGGGCGGACGCGCACTGCGCGTGAACGAAGCCCAGGACCGTCCCCGTCGCACTGAAGGCGGCGGCGGTGGTGGCGGCGGCGGCGGCCGCTGGTAGTTCAGATACGATCTACCTAGATCCGGCGGGCCCGGTTCCGGAGCGGAGCCGGGCCCGCTTTTTTTTGAGGTCGGGGATGATCCCCGTTTAAGGCCAAAGGACGAGCATGGCGCGGAGAACGAATTTCGGGTTCGACAAGCGGCAGAAGGAAAAGCTGAAGCAGGAGAAGGCCGCCAAAAAGCGCGAGCGCCGCCAGGAGCGGAAGGAAGCCCGCGAGGCCGGTGAGATCACCATCGAGGACAGCCTGGTCATCGCACCTGTTGACCCTGCCGACCTCGGCCTCCCGGATGCAGAGCAGCCCACCAAGGACGAGACCGACGAGTCCTAGTCCGGCTCTGAGTCGAGTCCGGCGACGCAGTTCCGACGCCGGAACTGCCACCGTCATTGTCAGCTGACCGTGTTCCAGCAGTGGAGTGCGCTCGGCGTAATTGATGCTGCGACCACTTCCGCCGGGACCACCTCCCCGCCCCTGATCCGGTCACACCGGTTGCGGCGGCCCAAATCCCCCGGGAACGTGCCGCACTCCAGTTTGAACAGCGTTTCTTGCCGCGGCGATGAACCCTTTCAAGGCCCTGGTCCTTGACCGCTGCCGCCTTTTGCCGCCCTGATGCTTCCATTCGAAGTACCTCCACCCGCCTCCCGGCTGAGATGCGAGGCAAAAATAATGACCGTCAGCAAGTCCACATCTGCTGCATTGCTCACTCCCCTGCTCGTCATCATCCTGGCCTTTGCCGGCTGTGATGTGCTCACGACCGGGGACACTGCTTCACCCGACTCCCCTGATCAGGCCACCGACGGCCAGCCACCCAAAGGCAATCCTGCCCGCGATGCTTCCTTCACACTCTCGAGCGGCGAAGTCTGCGATGTGCTCGGCGCGACCGCCCAAGGTGAAGGCATCAATCTGCTGGTGCTTTTCGATGGCACAGCCAAACGCTCAATCCGCATCAACGGGGTTGCGACACCGCGCGGGTGGAGGGGTTTCGCGGCTTCGATTCACCACGGCCCGAAGCTGTCATTCGGGTTTGAACTCCAGTATGAAGTCGACGGATACGATGCACTGGTATCGGAGTTCACGCCAAGCGACAGGCTCTTGATCCGGCGCAGGCTCGATCCCGGCCAGGCAGGTGTGCGCGAATCCTACTCGGGGAATGCGAGCCCGCGAGTCGCAAGCGGATACTTGCCGATCATCGATGAAGTCCCCGTGGTCCCCGCAGCCGCGCGGCCCGACTTCAATCCCGACGACATCCGCGGCATGGCACCCACGGTTTTTGACAACGTGGATGGTGAGCGGTTGATGCTGCTGCTGGACCAGCACGAGTTTGTCTCGTGGCTCGGACAGCGATTGGCGAGCGAGTTCGGCAGCGAAGCAGGCAGGGCTGCCACCGGAGGCGGCTGCCCGACCTGGTTGAGTGCCGGCGCAACCCTGTGCGCGACATTCAAGTGTACTTTCGGCGGGGGCGCCCTGAACCCCGGTTGCATCGCCTGCACCGGCGTCGGGCTTGCCTGTGCCGTCGCAGACCTGGCATGCAACTACCTGGTCGACTGTAACTAGGCTGGAAAGGAGCCCGACATGGACCTCTCAACCCTCAGAAGCGCCCTGATGATCCTCGGGGCTGCGCTATTCCTGCTCAGCGCATGGGTTTGCCGCAGCGAGCTGCGCCCGACGTGGCGAGTGAGCGAGTGGCAGCCGATCTGGAAGATGCGCGGCAGGATGGGCAACGCCGGCTGGAAGTTCGCTATCTCGGGGCTGCTGCTGTTCGGCGCCAGTGCCGTGCTTGCGGTCTTCAAGATGCTGGGCTGAGAGCCGGACAATCGGGGCCACGGACGAAACGAGGAACGGGGGAAGCCGCTGGCTCCCCCCGTTCCTGATTTGCCTGATTGTTTCGCCTGGTTGATTCGCCACTCGCGCAGCGAGGCTCAACCCTCGGGCTTGTCCGCGGCTTCGGTCTCAGCGGCATCGGCCTCGACTTCGGCCTCGACTTCGGGAGCGTCACTCTCCGCCGGGGCAGCCTTCATCTTCGGCGCGACGGTCGGCTGGGCCTTGCGCGCGGAACGCTTGCGGTCTGGACGATCGCCGTCCTTCACCAGCTCGAGCATCGCCATCTCGGCCGCGTCGCCGCGGCGGAGCTTGGCGAACTTGAGCACGCGGGTGTAGCCACCGGGCCGGTCGGCGTAGCGCGGTCCGAGCTCGTCGAAGAGCTTCTTCACGGCAACCTTGTCGTTCAGGATGCTCGCCACATGGCGACGCGCACTCAGATCCCCGCGCTTGGCGAAGGTGATCAGGCGGTCCACGAGGCGGCGAGCCTCTTTGGCCTTCGGCGTGGTGGTGCGGATCCGCTCATGATTGATGAGCGAGATCGCCAGATTCCGGTAGAGGGCGCGGCGGTGGGCGGCGGTGCGTCCCAGTTTGCGGCCGTCAACATTATGTCGCATGACTCAGGTCTCCGAACAGGTTCTCGGGTCCATCCCGTGGAATTCTGCGATCGCGCTTACTTCGCGGCAGGCTCGCCCTTGACCAGGCGAACGACGTCATCCTCGAAGCTCATACCGAAGCGCAATCCCATGCCCTCCAGCAATTCGCCGATCTCGTTCAGGCTCTTGCGACCAAAGTTGCGGAACTTGAGCATCTCGCTCTCACTCCGCGTCACCAGGTCGAAGAGGGTATCGATATTTCCAGCCTTGAGGCAGTTGGCCGAGCGGACACTGAGCTCGAGCTCGTCGACGCTGCGACGCAGCTGCTCGCTCAGCTTCTCTGTCCCCTCGTCTACCGAACTCTCGGCCTCATCCAGCGGCGCTTCATCGAAGTTGATGAGCAGCTGGGTGTAGTCCTTGATGATCTTCGCCGCGTGGCCGACGGAATCCTCGGGGCTGATGCTGCCGTCGGTCTCCACCGTGAGCACCAGACGGTCGTAGTCCGTACGCTGGCCGACACGCGTGTCCTCGACACGGCAGGCAACCTTGCGGATCGGGCTGAAGTTCGCGTCCAGGCGAATCACGCCGATCGACTCATCCGGGCACTCGATATCCTCGCGGTCGACATAGCCACGACCGGTGACCAGATAGATCTGCAGGCTGATGCTCGCCCCCTCACCGAGGGTGCAGATGTGCAGGTCGGGGTTGACGATCGAAACACCCGGCGGCAGCTCGATGCTGGCCGCGGTGACCGGTCCGGCCGTGTCCGCTGCGAGCGTGAGCCACATCGGCTCGTCCAGATCGTAATTGAATACAACCTGGCGCAGGTTCAGGACGATGTCCGTCACGTCTTCGGTCACACCGGAGACGATGCTCAGCTCATGGCGCACGCCGTCGATCTTTACGGCGCCGATCGCGGCACCCTGGATGGCGGCCAGCAGGGTCCGGCGCAGGGCGTTACCCAGCGTCAGACCGAACCCGCGCTCGAGCGGCTGCAGGACGATCTCGGCCTGGTTGCCAGAAAACTTGCTCTGGTCTCGGTCGATGCCAATCGGCATCAAGAGCTTTTCCCATTTCATCGCTCGTCTGACTCCCTCTTAGTGGGCGCGCTAGGACGCTTGGAATCCGGCGCTGGTAGAACCGTGCGCGTACTAACGGCGGCGACGCGGCTGGCGCGTGCCATTGTGCGGAATCGCCGTGACGTCCTTGATGCGGGTGACATCGAGCGGCGATGCCTTGAGCGACCGGATCGCAGCCTCGCGGCCACTGCCCGGACCCTTCACCCAGATCTCGATCTTCCTCATGCCGAGCGAGTGGACTTCCTCAGCGCACTGACGGGCGGCCTGCTGTGCCGCGAATGCCGTGCTCTTGCGGGAGCCCTTGTTGCCCACCTTGCCACCGCTGTTCCAGGAGATGACGTTCCCCTGCGTATCGCTGATGGTGATGAGCGTGTTGTTGAAGCTCGACTTGATATGGGCGACGCCACTCGGCTCCGCCTTCTTCTTGACCTTGCGGCCTTTGCCCTTTTTAGGTGCTGCTGCCACGATTCCCCCTCGTTCCTGCGCAGAGTCTGGCTAGTCGCCGTATGCCTTTTCGGGCTACTTCTTCTTGGCGCCCGGACGGCCCTTGGGGCCCTTCCGGGTGCGTGCGTTATTCTTGGTGTTCTGGCCGCGCGTCGGCAGGCCACGGCGATGCCGTAGTCCGCGATAGCAACCGATGTCCTTGAGGCGCTGGATGTTCATCGTGACCTCAGAACGCAGCGCACCCTCCACCTGAAAATCTTTCTCGATCAGGTTCCGGATAAGCCGCGCCTGGTCTTCGGTCAACGCGTTGGTCTTGGTGTGCGGGTCAATCCCGCACTTGTCGCAAATCGTCTCGGCCCGGGTATTCCCGATGCCAAAGATGTACGTCAGCGACGTTACGATCCGCTTCTCGTTCGGAATGTCGACTCCGGCGATGCGTGCCACCTTCCGGCTCCTTTCAGGTCCGGCACGAGGCCGGACAACATGGGACTAAAGGCCCCGTACTCTCGTGGGCCCTAGCCCTGCCGCTGGATATGGCGGCGATTCTCGCAGATCACACGCACTACACCCTTGCGGCGGATGATCTTGCACTTGTCACAGATTTTCTTGACCGATGCCCGGACTTTCATGTCCCTAACCTGCCTGGACTACTTGTAACGGTACGTGATCCGACCACGGGTCAGATCATAGGGGGAGAGCTCCACCGTAACCTTGTCCCCGGGCAGGATACGGATGAAGTGCATCCGCATCTTTCCCGAGACGTGGGCGAGAATGTTGTGTCCATTCTCGAGCTCCACGCGGAACATGGCGTTGGGGAGGGCCTCAGTGACGCTTCCCTCGATCGAGATCGCCTCTTCCTTGGCCAAGTTCTCCACCCCGTTTCGTTGCGGACCGGCTGCCCGGTCCATCTGTTCTGGCCTTCTCCCCACGCGGGAAAACCGGCCGCTGATTCAAACTTCCTGACCGGATCTCAGGCGCCGAGCGCCGCTTCGATCCTGGCCGTGATTTCGTCCATCTCACCAACGCCGTCGATGTCCGCCCGGTCGAGCCTGCCGTTCAGTGCCGCAAGCACCGGGCGCGTCGAATCCAGGTAGACCCGCAACCGGTGGCGGATCGTCTCCTCGGTATCGTCGGCCCGTCCCCGCGCCAGTGCGCGCTCGACGAGCACATCCTCGGGCACCTCCAACAGGATGATCCCGTCCAGGACCTGATCCCCTGATAGCGCCTCGATCAAACCCTCTGCCTGGGCGACCGTCCGCGGAAACCCGTCGAGCAGGAATCCGGCGGCCGTGTCAGGCTGCCCGAGCCGGTACATAACCAGTTCGAGCATCAGCGCATCGGGCACCAGGTCGCCGCCATCGACGATGTCCTTCACCCGCCTGCCCAGCGTCGTCCCCGCGGCCATGGCCGCGCGAAGCATGTCGCCGGTCGAAATGTGGGCCAGCCCCCGGCGCTCGGCGATGCGCGCAGCCTGGGTGCCTTTGCCCGAGCCCGGAGGGCCCATGATCAACAGGTTCTTCGCCACCACTCGCTCTCCGTAATCCTAACGCCGGCCGCGAAGCTTTCCGTGCTTCATGAATCCGTCGTAGTTGCGCATCAACAGGTGGCTCTCGATCTGCTGCAGCGTATCCAGCGCGACGCCGACCACGATCAGCAGGCCCGTACCACCGAAGTAGAACGGGACATTGAACTGACGAATCAGGATGTCCGGGATCACCGCGACGATCGCGAGGAAGACCGCGCCCGGCAGGGTCACCCTGGTCAACACACGGTCGATGAACTCGGCCGTGCGCTTGCCCGGGCGGATGCCCGGGATGAAACCGCCGTACTTCTTCATGTTGTCCGCGAGGTCGACCGGATTCAGGACCACGGCGGTGTAGAAGTAGGCAAAGAAAATGATGATCGTCGAATAGACCAGGATGTAGATCGGCGCGCCCGGCGTGAAGATCGAAGCTATCCACTGCAGGCCGCCCGAGCCGGGAAACATCTGCGCCAGCGTGCCCGGGAACATGATGATCGACTGCGCGAAGATGATCGGGATCACACCGGCGGTGTTGACCTTCAGGGGGATGTGCGTGGCTGCGCCACCGTACATCCGACGACCGACCATCTTCTTGGCATACTGGACCGGGATACGCCTCTGCCCCTGCGTCATCACGATGATCGCTGCGATCACGGCCACCATGAAGACCATCAGGAAGATGAGCTGGAAGTAGTTCATCTCGCCCAGGCCGAGCTGCTGGAAGGTCCGGATCACATCGCCCGGATAGGACGCGATGATGCCGATCGTGATGATCAGCGAGATACCGTTGCCGATCCCGCGCTCGGTGATCTGTTCGCCCAGCCACATCACGAAGAGTGTGCCGGCAACCAGCGTGACCACAGTGATGAACTTGAAGAAGATGCCACCCTCGGGAACCACCGGCTCGCCATTGGGACCTGCGAAGGTCTCCAGGGCAATGGAGATGCCTGAAGCCTGGACCGTCGCGAGCAGGACCGTCAGATAACGCGTGTACTGCGTGATCTTGGCCCGGCCTTCCTCGCCTTCCTTGGCCAGCTTCTCGAGCGCCGGCACCACTGCCTGCATCAGCTGCAGGATAATCGACGCTGAGATGTAGGGCATGATGCCCAGCGCGAACACGGTCGCCTTGGACAGGTTGCCCCCGGCGAACATGTCGTAGAGACCGAGCAGGGTACCGCGCTGGGCCTCGAAGAAGCCGGCAAGCGCACTGGTATCCACGCCCGGCACCGGAACATGGCTGCCGAAGCGATAGATGATCAGGATAAAGGCCGTGAACAGAAGCTTCTGCTTCAGCTCCGGAATCCTGAACATGTTCTGGTAGCCGTCCGTGATCCTCACGACTGGTCCTCTCCGAAGTCTCCGCTAGCTCTTGAGGTTGACCGCGCCGCCGGCAGCCTGGATCGCCTCGACCGCAGACTTGCTGGCGCGCTCTACCTCGATGGTATAGGGCCGGGTTACTGCTCCGTCTCCAAGCAGCTTGATCGGCGCCTTCGGATTCTTGACCAGGCCATGGTGGGCCAGGACCTCGGCATTGAGCTCGGTCACTTCGCCCACGCGATCGAGATCGCGCAGATTCACGACCTGGTAACGGACCGTGAATGGATTGTAGAAACCACGCTTGGGCAAGCGACGGTTGATGGGCATCTGGCCGCCCTCGAACCAGGCGCGATGCTTCGCGCCACTGCGCGAGTTCTGACCCTTGTGGCCACGACCTGCGGTCTTGCCGTTGCCCGTTCCCGGACCCCGACCCTTGCGCGGCTTGGCCTTCTTGTTGCCCGCGGGGCGGGCGATTTCGTTGAGCTTCATCTCGCTACTCCTCGACCGCATCGATCCGCACAAGGTGCGGAATCTTGGCGACCATGCCACGGATCACGGGGCTATCCTCGTGCACGCGGCTCGTCTGGTTCCGGTGCAGCCCGAGCGACTTGAGAATACGCTTCTGCTTGAGCGGCCGGTCGATCCCGCTGCGGTACTGGGTGACTTTGATCTGTGCCATGGCCTGATTACTCCTTCGCCTGTCCGCGCAGGCCGTAGACCTCGCGCACCTTCAGGCCGCGACGTGCCGCCACCTGCTCGACGGTCCGCAGCGACTTGATGCCGACCATCGCGGCCTTGACCACGTTGTGCGGGTTGTTGCTGCCGAGCTGCTTGGTCAGGATATCGTGCACGCCAGCGACTGTCAGGATCGCGCGAACACCACCTGCAGCGATCACACCGGTCCCCGGGGCGGCCGGCTTGAGCAGGACCCGGCCTGCTCCAAAACGACCGATCACCTCGTGCGGGATCGTCCCACCAACCATGGGGATCGTGATCATGTTCTTCTTGGCAACCTCGCCAGCCTTGCGGATGGCATCGGCAATCTCGTTGGCCTTGCCCAGGCCCACGCCGACCTTGCCCTTGCCATCACCGACGGCCATGATCGCGCTGAAACTGAAGCGACGCCCACCCTTGACGACCTTCGACGAGCGGTTGATGTGCACAACCTGCTCGAGCAGATCGCTCTTCTGTTGATCGCGGTCACGACGCGGTCCACGACCGCGGCCGCCTCCGCGACCCCGCTGCTGCTGACCACCTCGTCCGGGTCCACCCTGCTGTTCCGCCATGATTCCTCCTAGAACTGCAGGCCGCCCTCGCGGGCGCCTTCGGCGAGGGCCGCAACACGGCCGTGATACTGGTAACCTGCGCGGTCAAAAACCACGCTCTCGATGCCCTTTTCCTTGGCTGCGGCGGCAATTGCCTGACCTACAGCCTTGGCGCGCGCGATCTTGCCGCTGGCGCCTTCGATCTCGGGCGTCTCCATCCTGTAATCGTGGACGGCGGCCAGGGTCGTCCCGGCCTCGTCGTCGATCAACTGCGCGAACACGTGACGGTTGCTGCGATGGACGGCCAGACGAGGTCTGCTCGCCGTACCCACCACGCGATGCCGTACGCGCTTTGCCCGCCTGCGGCGTGCTTCGCGTCTGAATTGTGCGCTTTCCCGAATACTCATCTTACCAACCTGGACTACAGAGCCTGGACTACAGAACACCGATCGGGACGACGTGGACCTTTGGCAGATGCCTAGGCCTTGGTCGCCGACTTGCCGGCCTTCCGGCGGACGGTCTCGTCCGCATAGCGGACACCCTTACCCTTATAGGGCTCCGGTGGACGGAAATCGCGAATCTCGGCCGCGACCTGCCCCACCTGTTGTTTGCTCGAACCCTCCACCACTACATGGGTCTGGTTCGGGCAACTGAAAGCGATGCCGTCGGGCGCCGGGTACTGGATCGGGTGCGAAAACCCGAGGCTGAGTACCAGATCCTTGCCCTTCAGCTCGGCGCGATAACCAACGCCGACGATGCTGAGTTCCTTCTTGAAGCCCTGGGTCACACCGGTGACCTGGTTGGCGAGCAACGCGCGAACCAGCCCGTGGGCCGAACGGTCCTGCGGGCTGTTCGACGAGCGCGTACACCGGACTTCACCGTCAGCGACCTCAACGGAGATCCTGGACGGGATATGCTGCTTGAGCTCACCCCGCGGGCCCTTGACGATCGAGAGATTCTCCTCGATCCGGACATCGACGCCCGAAGGCAGCGGGATTGGCTTGAGTCCAACGCGAGACATGATTCCTCCGCTATGCCGGGGGGGCTTGAGCCCTTCCGGCCGATAGAACTACCAGACCTTGCAGATGACCTCGCCGCCAATGCCGGCGATGCGGGCCTCATGCCCGGTCAGGATTCCCCTCGAAGTCGAGACCACCGCGGTACCGAATCCGCCAAGGACCTTGGGGATGCGGTCCTTGGGAACGTAACGACGCAAGCCCGGCTTGCTGATGCGCTCGAGCCCCTCAAAGGCAGGCTTCTTGTCATCCACGTACTTCAAGTAGACGCGCAGCGTGCCCTGCGGACCCTCGTCCAGGCTCTTCACCGCGCGGATGTAACCCTCGCGCAGTAGCAGATCAGCCAGAGCGCGCTTCATCTTGCTCGCGGGCATATCCACCCGGCGGTGCCGGGCCTTTGCCGCGTTGCGGATCCGCGTGAGCATGTCCGCAATCGGATCGGTCATCATGATAAATCGTCCCCTTACCAGCTGGCCTTGACCACGCCCGGGATGTCGCCCTTGAGCGCCAGTTCCCGGAAGCAGATTCGGCACAGACCAAACTTGCGAATGAACGCGCGCGGACGCCCGCATCTACGGCAGCGGTTGTAGGCCCGCACCTTGAACTTCGGCTTCTTGCTCGCCTTCGCGATCAGGCACTTCTTGGCCACGATCGAACTCCTCTCAGGCCTGACCGCGGAAGGGCATCCCGAACTGCTTGAGCAGCTCACGACCTTCCTCGTCAGTCTTGGCGGTGGTGACCACTGTGATGTTCATGCCCCGGACATTGTCGATCTTGTCGAACTCGATCTCCGGGAAGATGAACTGTTCTCTCAAGCCGAGGTTGTAGTCCCCACGGCCACTCATCTTGGAGCTCACGCCGCGAAAATCACGCACACGCGGCAGAGCAACGTTGATCAAACGATCGAGGAACTCATACATCCGTTCCCCACGCAGGGTTACCCGACAACCGATGGGCATCCCCTCGCGCAACTTGAAGTTGCTGATCGACTTCTTGGCCCGCGTCACCTGGGGCTTCTGCCCGGTGATCGCGGCCATATCCTTGACCGCATTGTCGAGATTCGAACTGCTCTCGATGGCTTTGCCCACGCCCATGTTCACCACGATCTTCGACACGGACGGAATCTCCATGACGTTCGCGTAACTGAACTTCTCGCGCATCGCCGGAACGATCTCTTCGCTGTATGTCTGCTTGAGTCGACCCATGTCGAACCAACCTTTCCTTATGTCTGCAGGCCAGATTGCTATCTGCCTGATCGGCCTGATGCCCTTTGGCTAACCCTTGGCGCTGTCCCGCGTGCCCTTGCTGACCATGCGAACATTGCTGATGTCGATCGGGGCTTCCATCTCGACGATGCCG
>Ga0164313_10001094_pt1 | contig 23513 bp, 19 predicted proteins | sample GuaBasSedimGuay4_FD_113735 | JGI IMG/M metagenome (GOLD analysis project Ga0164313, IMG submission 113735) | Subseafloor sediment microbial communities from Guaymas Basin, Gulf of California, Mexico - Guay4, Core 4569-4, 0-3 cm | ecosystem: Environmental > Aquatic > Marine > Hydrothermal vents... | reverse complement strand
TCCTCACGCTTTTGATCTTTTAACCAAGTTCCTATAAATTTTTCTGTCGACCCTTGTGTTTCTTTTCTGCCCGGTACGGAATATAGTTCAGCGGTATCAATGAAATTTATTCCCTGGTCAATAGCATAATTTAATTGTTCATGGGCATCATTTTCTGTATTTTGTTCGCCAAATGTCATGGTGCCCAAGCATATTTTACTAACTTTTATGTCGGTATTTGGTAAAGTGGTATATATCATAACGAGGTATTAGTAGTTCAATTGAGAATAGAGAATTGTTAAAAGTAGTTTTTTTATAAATAAGAGTAAAAAAAAACCCCTTTATGATGTCAAAAAAGGGTTTTCTAAAATCTTTTAATGGCTTAATTCAGAATGGCATCAATGCCCGGAAGTGTTTTACCTTCCAGCATCTCTAACATCGCACCTCCGCCTGTAGACACATAACTCACTTTGTCAGCAAAACCAAATTGTTTTACGGCAGCCACAGAATCACCTCCTCCAACTAGAGAGAATGCACCATCTGCCGTAGCATCGGCAACAGCATTACCCAATTCAATAGTGCCTTTTGCAAATTTTTCCATTTCAAAAACGCCTACAGGGCCATTCCATAATATAGTTTTGGATTGAGCGATTACATATGAAAATCCAATATTCGTTTTTGGACCAGAGTCTAGTCCTTCCCAACCGTCGGGAATATTTTTTATATCAACAACCTGCGTATTGGCATCATTACTAAAAGAATCTGCCGCAATTACGTCTACCGGTAAATGAATTTTCACTCCTTTATCCTCTGCTTGTTTCAGGATGTCCAAAGCTAATTCCATCTTGTCATCTTCACAAATTGAATTTCCAACTTTTCCGCCCAATGCTTTTATAAAAGTAAAACTCATTCCCCCACCAATAATAAGGTGGTCTATTTTATCGAGAATATTTTCAATTACCGTAATTTTTGATGATACTTTTGAACCACCCAATATCGCTGTAACAGGTTTTACACTTGCCTCTAAAACCTTTTTCAAGCTTTCAATTTCTCTTGCTAACAACAAGCCAAAACACTTGTTTTCAGGAAAAAATTGAGCAATAATAGTTGTGGATGCATGTGCTCTATGAGCAGTACCAAATGCATCATTTACATAAATATCGCCAAGTTTTGAAAGTTGTTCGGCAAAAGCTTTGTCGCCGGCTTTTTCTTCCGGATGAAACCTGAGGTTCTCTAATAGTAAAACTTCTCCGTTTTGCAATTCAGCTACTGCTTTTTCAGCAGATTCACCTACACAATCTTCAGCAAATTTTACTTGAACTCCCAATATTTCAGTAACTGTTTTAACGATATGTTTTAAAGAATACTTTTCTTCAACACCTTTTGGACGTCCAAGATGTGACATTAGAACTGCACTACCTCCGTCTTCCAATATTTTCATAATGGTAGGCTTGGCTGCCTCAATTCGTGTAGTATCTGTAACTTCTGAATTATCATTTAGAGGCACATTAAAATCTACTCTGATCAGTGCCTTTTTATCTTTAAAATTGAAATCGTTTATTGTTGTCATGTGGTTGTTCTTTATTCCGAAAGCTATCGGTAGTTAGATGGAACGTGCTATAAAACCTCTCTTATTTGCCTGCTAGCAGACCGTATTGGAAACTTTTTGTTCGCTCTTTTTATGAATTAATAAGTAATAAAAATGGTAAACAAAGATACTAATAAGTTAATGACTAGAAAGTATGGGATCGATTAATATGAAATAATTACAGCACTTTTTTATTAAAAATAATAAAACGAAATTTTTACTCTAGAACAAGAGAATTTGTGGAGTATTTTCAGTCTTTTACAATATTCAATTCATTCCACTGTACGTTTAAATCATTGTAAACCTGATTTTCCATTTCTTCATCAGGATCAAATTGTTTCGCCTTGGGAATCGGTACGGCCATGGAGTCCAGTTTATTGGTCAAAAATACCTGACCTATATTAATTTTAGCAGATTCATTTGCTGAAAACATATGTCTTTTGGTTAGTTTTACTTCCGCATCCCAGCGAAATAATTTCGGATACCAATACCCTTTAAATTTTTGATAACGTACTGTACTACTGAATGTTGGATTTGTTATACTCAATCCAATTATAAACAATATAGGTTTTACAGCCACCGGTACGCTCAGCACACCAGAACCTTCAATGAGTGCAATGGCATAATTTTCCTTACTGATCAATATTTTGCCCCTGTCTTTGATATAATCAATTTTTCGTTTGGCCTTAAAATTAATGGTTACAAGGGTTTCCCCATCCAAACTGGTTTCTTCTCCAAAGGAATATTCGTATTTTTTAAAATGTTTGGGGTTTAAGAAATTTCCCTTAGTATCATTCCTGAGGTCTGCCAGATTAATAATTGTCTCCGGACCTCCCATGTTCATATCTCTTTCCAGGTCAAAATCTTCATCGACATCTTCCCCTCTCTTAAGGGCTTTTTTCGTTTCCTTAGCCTGTTTTTTATCTATCCATTCCCGCATAAACTGAATTTTTTGTGGGTTTTCAGCAGGTCTGTATAATAGTATCTGGTGCTGATTTTCAATGGAGTCACTCGGTTTAGAATAGTAAGTTTTAAAAACTGCCTCTTCCTTTTTGATTACTGCACCATTTTCAATAAATTTTTCCCTATAAAAGGCTATTGATTGATAGGCATCCTGAGGGTAATTCTGATTTACATTTTCAAGTGCTTTTTTAATATAATCTAAAGGCGATAAACGACTTACAATAACTTCATCTAATAAATTAGTGGCCGGCTCCAGTCGTATTTTCAAGGGAGATTTAATTTTCCTTACGGGGATTAAAGAAGTATTAAATCCGATAAAACTCACAGATATAGTATCATTTTGCATTGATTTTGGGATGTAAAAATCAAATTCCCCATCTTCATTACTGATAGTTCCGATAGCATAATTTATTAAGGTGATCGAAGCATAAGGAAGTGGTTCATCATTTTCTCCATTCATAACAACCCCTGAAATAATACTGTTGTTCTGTGCAATTAAAGAGAAATTGAAAGAGATGAGAACTACTATAAAAATAATTTTTATTAGAATTTTATCCATTATATGTATTTCGACGAATATATTATAAAATTGTTACAAATATTAATTTAATCCCAATTGTGGGTTTAATACTCCGAAGCCTGCCGGCCGAATAGGTGCTTCCCCCGAAGGTAATTTATTTGAAAACTAAGAAAAATACAGATCAAATAAAGTTTTGAAATCAATTTTACTCTTTGTCTCTTTTTTTCCGAAGCCGGTATAGTGTTTTAGGTTATATATCATTTCAATTTTAAAATTATTTTGATTTGCATAAGGTGCAATTTTTTTTCTCTCTAAATATTTTGCTAAATATTCTTGTTCAAATTGCCCCGGTGTTGGTATAAAAAATGCTTTTGCTCTAAGTTTATCCAGATCCATAATGGTAGAGTATCCGGATCTTGCCAATACCAATTCACTTTCGTTAATTGCTTTTTGTAATTCCTTCAATAGCATATAATTTACGATTCGTATATTTTTTAATTGATTCACTTCTTGTTTTTCAGATATAATACCTCTAACAAATAAAACGCTTTTATCACAGTATTCCAGTTCTGCCAATAATATTTTCTCAAGTATGGTACGCTGAGGCTCCGGACCGGAAAGAACAACGAGCAGATCATATTTCTTAGGAATTTTCTTATACGAAAATCTGCTTATGGAACCGAGGTATTTGATATCTATTTTTGAATTTTCCAAATTAGATAATTTACCTGCGAGACTCTTATTGTCATTGTAATCCGGGACCCAACAACTGTCAAATTTTGCAATTATTCTTTGATGGAATAAACTGCTTATAAAAGAAGTATTTGCGGATAAAACTTTAAGCTGATGCGTTAGATAAATTGAAGGCACTTTTTTCGATCTTACACCAAATCTATTGTCAGAAATTATTCCTGAGACACCTTCCTTATCGATTATTTCACCAACAACAATCTTTTCTTTAGTAGTGGCTCTTATAATATTCGGGGCATTCAGGAGCATTCTATATTTTAAATTATTACCATTTTTGGTATATGCGATGTTGTAAGAGGGCAGATCATAATATTTAAGTTCCGGAAATTCTTTCCGGAGTAGCTTAAGGGCATCTCCATCACTCGCTATTATTGGAATGTGCTTATTCTGAATCAAGGCATTGATAACAGGAATACACCGTGCAGCGTGCCCTAAACCCCAATTCAATGGGGCTACCAAAATTTTATTAGTTGAATGCTTTGAAGTTAAAATCTCAGATTTAGGTGTCAATTTTTTCACTTAGGGCGTAATTATATAAATCTGAATTAATAGAGGTTGCCTTTGGGAAAACTAAATTTCACAAACCGGGCAAGCCAATAGATTCTCTGATTAGAGATCGAATCCAATATCTTTGCGATAATTCATTCTGTCAAATTTAATTAATTCAATGTTTTTATAGGACTGTTCCAGAGCCTCCTTAAAATCAGAGCCATAGGAGGTGACTGCTATAACCCGACCACCGGCGGTTAAAACTTTATCATTTTCACGAACAGTGCCTGCATGAAATAATATTGATTCTTTGACATCTTCAAGACCGGTAATTTTCTTTCTTTTTTCGTAATCTTCAGGATAACCACCTGAAACCAACATAACAGTGCAAGCAGATCGTTCATCAATTGCAATATCGTAATCACATAATTTTTTACTGGCCGTTGCTTCAAACAATTCTACAAAATCTGATTTTATTCTAGGAAAAACAACCTCTGTTTCCGGATCCCCCATTCGCACATTATATTCTATCACCATCGGTTCATTGTCAACCATTATCAAACCGATAAAAACAAATCCTACATAGGGTATTTTGTCCTTTTTTAAACCATCGATTGTCGGTTTAATTATAAGATCTTCTATCTTATCTAACAATTCTTTATTAGCAAAGGGTACCGGTGAAACAGCTCCCATTCCTCCTGTATTTAATCCTTTATCTCCTTCTCCGATTCTTTTATAATCCTTGGCATTTGGGAAAATCACATAATCATCGCCATCCGTAAGAACAAAGGAACTCATTTCTATGCCGTCTAAAAACTCTTCAATAACAACCTTGGCACTTGCAGCACCAAATTTTTCATTGTTGAGCATATCTTCTAATTCTTCTTTTGCTTCTTCTAGATCAGCTATAATAAGAACACCTTTACCTGCGGCCAGGCCATCTGCCTTTAGAACATATGGCGGTTTCAAACTATCTAAGAACTCATAACCTTGATCTATGGATTCTTTAGTAAAACTTTGATACTTTGCGGTTGGTATATTATGACGAAACATAAATTCTTTAGCAAATTCTTTACTTCCCTCGAGCTGAGCCGCAAACTTTCGAGGGCCAATTACAGGAATTTGTTTTAGAGCATCATCCGCCAGAAAATAGTCATGTATGCCATTTACCAATGGATCTTCCGGACCAACAATAACAATGTTTATATTATTACTGAGGACTACAGTTTTTATAGTATCAAAATCGTTCACATTTAGTGGGATATTAGTACCATATTTTTCGGTACCGGCATTACCGGGAGCAATAAATAATTTTTCTGTTTTTGGGCTTTGCGCAAATTTCCATGCGAAAGCACATTCTCTACCCCCTGATCCTAAAATAAGTATGTTCATTTTTTTATAATTCAATAAGCTTTTTGTTCTCCTTTAAAAACATTTGTAATGGTCTGTCCGATAATTTTTATATCCAATAAAAATGACCAATTTTCGATATAAAAAATATCCAATTTGACTCTGTTTTCCATATCTTCATTTTTTTCTACCTCCCCTCGATATCCTCTGACCTGAGCCAATCCAGTGATTCCCGGCTTAATAAAATGACGAACCATAAATTTGTCCACCGTTTTTGCATATTTTTTAGTTTGACTGGGCATATGTGGTCTTGGCCCTACGATACTCATATCTCCAACCAAGACATTAAAGAACTGAGGCAATTCATCTATGCTTGTCTTCCTGATAAAACTACCAACTTTAGTTACTCTAACATCTTCCTTAGTAGCCTGAACGTCATCTGCTACTTCATTTACATACATGGATCTGTATTTATAGCAAACAAACCTGTTTCCACTTAAGCCATCTCGTGATTGCTTAAAAAATAATGGCCCCTTCGATTCTAACTTTACAAAAATGTACATCAAAGGTGTTAACCACGACAGAACAAAAATAATTATTACCAGTGAAAATATTACATCAAAAAGTTTTTTTATTATTTGATTTACCGGATTGTCAAAAGGGATCCTTCTCAAAGATAAAAGAGGAATATAATCAAAGTACTCCACATCCATTTTAGTAGTAAAATCATCCTTGGATTCTGGTATTATCTTTAAAACTTTCAAGTTATTATCGGCAAGATCAATAAATCTTTTGATTTGACTATTTGTGAGTTCTGACATGGAACAGTAAATTTCGTCAACCTCATTGCTTATAACATATTCAAAGGAATCTTCAATTGTACCTAAAGAGTCTTTTTTATTTTGTTTTTTATCCGAAAAAACTCCCAATATTCTATAGCCTAATTCCGTGTGATCATGCAAAAAACTAACAATCTTTAGAACGCTTTTATTTTCACCAACGATCACAATATTTCTGAAATTCCCGCCTTTATTTCGATAATGTTTTAACAGATACAGATAGAACATTCTAAATAAGCTTATTATCAAAAAAATGAATCCTAAGACCTTTAATTGTTTTATCAGATTGATCGATTGGTTGGAAATGGTGAAAAATGCGAAATAAACAAAAGCAAAAAATAAAAATTGAAAAAGTAGTCTCGATACGAGATCAACATTTTTGTTATATCTTCTTATGTTATAAAAGTTTAAATAATGAGAAACTACCAGCCAACTGATATTTACATACAAGACATACCAGATATTACTGTAATTTTCATTCAAAAATAAAAACAGGCTTATATTTATAATAACCAAATTTGCAATTATAGATATTGGTTTAATATATATAGAATACCTCTTTTTCACCAAAAAAATTTTATCAAATATATAACTCTTTTTAGGAACCTAAGTAGCCTATACTACTTAAAAATACTTAATAAGTTGTGTGCTAACAACAGGAATAAGCAACTATTAAAACAGATTGATTGACTGAAAAACATTAGTATATTTCTTAATGAGGGTCTAAGTTAAAAACTCCTTTTTATCAGCAGTGAATGTTGTTCTATTAAGTAAACAATACAAGATAATAAATAAAAACATTCCTCTTTGTCGCCAAAGAAAGGATTCTGTAATAAATATCAATGGAATTGACAGACTGAACATCAAAAATAAAAAGTTTTTAGATTTTACAGCGTTCTTAATATTCAGGAATAACATGTGTATCAGCAATATCAGGGCAAAAATTCCAATTTCTGAAAAAATCTGCGCATATTGATTATGGTAATTTATGTCGTGGAACCCTTTATAAATGTCTAATTTTATCTGTCTGTTCTTTATATTTTCTTGAGAAGCATACAGACCAAATCCTTTCCAGAAAATTGATTCTTCATCTATTTGTTCATTCAAAATTCTCAATTGTAAAATCCGAATTGAACTACCCGTCCAGGGATATATTTTTCCAAACTTTTCTTTGGAGAGAACCTCTTTGATATTTGTATTTTTTTCAACTAAAAATCGGTTTAAAACACCAGAGAATGTTAAACCTATTAGTAAAATTACGGATACACCAATTAGAAATGTCCCGAGTCTGTATTTTTTTTTAGACCAAATAGAGAAAGCATAAATCAGATAGCCCAATAGCATGATAAATAATATCATTTTTGAGGAGAGCATTAAGATGAGATAAGTTAAAAATAAAATAGCCAATTTGTCAATGGTACTTCTTTTATCTTTCGACAATAAATAAAAAATGCTCATGGTAAAAATGGAGGATACATAGATTGCATTGAGCCTTAAAATATTTACAAAATCGTGATACATAAAAACACTTATTTCTTTAGTGTCACTATATCTTATAAGAGAAACTATTACAAAAAAAAGGCCAAGCAATATATTTACCCGTGTAAAATATTTTAGAGTTAGATCATAGTTTTTTAATGAAAAAGCCGGCAATAAACTAAATGCGAACGGAACAAGTATAAGCGCTATAGTTCTACGAAGTCCATTTAACGATGCATAAAGATCAACCGTCCAAAAAAGAGTAAGAATAAATAATATATAAATAACTACGGGTAGTAGTAAAACCAAATCAATTTTTAGCTTTTGCTTATGGATAATCGCATATCGAATAGAAAAAAAAATAAAAATTCCAAGGGCAATGCTGCTAGGTGCAAAGCCGATCAAAAGAGTGGACAAAACCAATGCAAGCAAAATTGCCAAAAACTTTTGACTATTTATTAGCGATTTTATTTTTTCTGTAACATTCATTGAAGAAAGCTAAATATTTATCATTAATAATTTCCCAACTATAATTCTTTAGAATTTTATTTTTATTGTTTTCAATTAAATCAATACGGTCACTTTTTTTAATACGAACACAGTTAGAGATATCATTTTTATTTTTAAAAAAAAGAGCATCTTTTTGTAAAATTGATTTGTTGAATACATTGTCGTTTGCAATTATTAACGCACTGGAAGCCATTGCCTCCAGGAGTGAGGGGTTAGTGCCACCAACAGAGTGCCCGTGAAAATATAAATTAGAATAATATCTCAAATTATTCAGATGTTCAAGGTTATATACACCGCCGAGGAATCTTATATTTTGATAAGCGATAAATTTTTTCTTTAAATAAACTCCAAATTTATTAATATGATATTTGCCAACTACTAAAAAAGTAGTCTTATCACCAGATAAAACAATTCCATCTAAAATTGTTTCAATATTATTTTCAGGTTCAATACGGGCAATGAGCATATTATATTTGTATTTCACCACATCATATTGACCCAATAAATTTTCTTGAGGATTGTCAAATAAAGTTGCTCCATAGGCAATAAACTCAGATTCTTTGTTATATTTTTCTTTTAAATATTCTTTGATACCCAGAGAATCAGCCACTAAAAAATGACTTTTTATTGCAGCAATTTTTTCGGCATATTTTAAATAGTTTCGAACCGGCAAGGAGTATTTTTTCCTCTTCCATTCCAGTCCGTCCATATTAGTTATAATAATTGCGCCTTTAGGCATCAATGAAGTCCAAATAGAACTGCTGGTATAACCCAATTGTAGAATTATATCGAAATTTCTTCTCCTAGAATCTAAAATGCAATTCAAATCATAGATAAATTGACCAAATGTTCCAATTTTATCCTCCGGGTCATAACAATGAATTATTTTCACCCCTCTAAAGGTTTTATCCTGATAAGGATGGCTGCTTGAACTGTATAAATAAACGTCATGATTGGCTTTGATCAGATGAATTGAAAAAAATTCAGCAAATTGTTCAAATCCACCATGAAAGTTGGGCACTCCTCGGGTACCAAGAATAGCTATTTTCATATTTCTTTTGAGCTAAAGTGCTTTTGGAAGAAAATGAGTCCTCCTAAAATAATCGTAATAATGTCCGATTGGTTATAGATTCCATTTATGATCAAAGTTGTAAAAACATAATAAATTGCTATACCGGATAGGGAGTTATTTATCAAATAAAAATTAATATTATGAAATTTTTTATAAGCTTGAAGATAAAGGTATAATATAAATATTAAAAAAAAGACAATACCGGCAAACCCTGCTTTGTACATAATAAATGCGTACCCGTTGTGCAAGGGAGAAACATATTGCATTCCCTCTTCATTCAATGGAGCTACAAAGCCCAGATCAACCAATGAACCCAGTCCTTTTCCAAAGATCAAACCGGAATAATAAGGCGTATCTTTTAATTGCTCAAACGCTTTTAGCGCCTCATAACCTCTCCAATGATCCCACAGGCTTTCTGCGTTATTTCTGTCTATCTCCGATGAAAAAATTTCAGAAGGTGCAATCTTAATTTTATAAAAAATTGTTGAAATTCCAGGTTTGTCCCTGTCTATTTCTATCGAGAACAAGTAGACATAGAAAAGCAGAATTGCCGTAATAATCGCAGTCGTATAAATCAATCCCCTACGGTTAAATTTTAAATAACCCTTTATTGATAAAAATAGAATCAATACGCCAACAAACATGGTTCTTGAAAAATAGAGTATAAAAGAACAAAGTATAAGATATTTAAAAATTCTTGTATACCTGGTAATTTGAAAATTTGATGGACCTAAATTCAGGAATAATAAGAGCAAGGCCAACATTTCAATATAGTTAGACTTTCCTGCAAAATTTCTTAACCGATTGATGTCGAAAGGGTTTTCAAACAGAAAAGACATTACTTTAATAAGATGTAGAAAGGCAAAGAAAACAGCAGAATATATTATTAATTTAAAAAGAAAAGCTTTGTTTTTAATTTTCTTAACCAGATAGTAACCTATAATAATAAAGAGAATCGGTTTTAGTAAGTAGAAAAAATCTTTTACTATATCATAGATCTGACTCGGGTAGAAAAAAGAGCTAACAATTGATATAAGAAGAATAACTAAAATTGGAGAAATAAGATTTAACAATTTAACAGGCAGCCTGTTTTTTGCATCGACAAGAAGAACAACTGAAAACAGTACACTCATAATAATATTTAGCTCAACCGATACAACCAAAATTGGTAAAACGATCATGCACAAAAGCATCGATTTGTATATAGTATCAGTTCTTATTTTCATCATTGTAAATGATAAGTAAAAATCAATTTAAATGAGGGAATGTTTCTTTATACGCCTCGAACGTTTTATGTGCTGTGATTTCCCAGGTAAAATTAGAATGAATTCTTTTTTTAAGCCTACTGTTTCTATTGCTCTCAAAAGCCTTTTCAACCGCATTGAATATTGAATTAGGATTGTTGGGTTCACAATAATATGCATCATTTTTAAAATATTCTTTTTGGTCTCCCCTGTCAGTAATTACTATATTACATCCGCAAAATGCTGCCTCTAAAGACACCAGGCCGGTAGTTTCAAACCAACTTGCCAATACATGTACTTTTGCTTTTTTATAAATTTTAGCCAATTCTTTCTGTTCCATGAATGGAATAAAGATAATGTTATTTGTCGCACCTTTTTTGCATTTATTATAATAAGAAATCGCATTTGGTGACGGGTTCCCAATAATATAAACCTTGTATTTTGTGTTATTTAAAGCATGTATCAATTTTAACTGATTTTTTACCGGGGTTATTTGACCAACACATATCACGGAATTTGCGAACTTATCATATTTATCATTTTCTGTATCTCCACTAAAAATGTCAATATCTATTGCATTTGGGATTATCGTGTATTTTTGTTTTATGCCGTATCTTTTATGTAATCGGGTATATTCACTTTTAGAGTTTGGAAGGAGTAATTTCGTACCCCTTATTATTTTTTTGATAGATTTCCGTTGACCATTAAAGATATATCTAAAGTCAGTTAATTTTTCCTGTCCTTTTAAAACACGGGTTAATATTTTTATATACTCTATTTGATCTGTGTTAAAAAACTTGTTTAAGAATCTTCTGCTTTTAACATAATGATTTGCCTCTGCTTCCGAAAAGTTAATATAAATAGGGGATATAACATAGGGCAACTTTGATTCCTTGATAATACCTATGATATCAGAAGGGCGTGTAATATTGAAAAAATGTAGAAAATGGTATTTTCTAAAATCTATTGTGTCACCAACTATCTTCACATCAACTCGAACACCCTTTATTTTATTAAGATATTCGGCTGTTTTTGTTATCTGTACCGTGTCTCCTCCAGGAGTTGAAAAAAGCGTTGTTCTGGCAATCATCAAAACTTTCATAAATGATATTTTATCTATTCCCACTAGTTGGTTTATTCACCGAAGCCTGCTTCGAATTATAAAAGCTTGGTTCCTTTTAATGTTTCTGGGCCTGGCCTTTGTCGGTAGGCAGGCTTGCCCCGAAGTAATTTACTTTAGAGCCACATCCTCAGGTCTTTTTTTATTTCTTTTGATGTCTTCATTATATCTTTTTTAAATAACTCTTTTAGAATAAGTTTCTCTTCTAGAAATTCCGGTTTCTTTGCATTTTGATCAATAAACGCAAATTTTATTTTGTTTTTAATGGTTTTAGGAATAAAATTAAGGGCATTGTTCAAAGTATTTGATTGTTTTAACAATTTTACAAAGCTATATTTAGGAACACTGTATTGATTGTAGATATATTCAAAATTAGGTTTAAACGCAGTATCTACCTCAAGAAATTCAAAAATATTTGAGATAATATATCCTTGGTTATTAAAAAAATCGTCGCTTAAAATTATCAAAATATTTGATGTATCGAAATGATTAAAGTAGTTTTTTATTTGCTCACTATAATATCCGCGGGATATGTACTGCTCATAATATTTGGCATAGTTAACAGGATTTTTTAATATTTCCATAAGGGGAATTCTAACATAACCTAAATTAAGATCCATTAAATAATGTGATATCGCACGTTCTACCGGGTTTCGTAATAAGATAATTATTTTTGATTTAGAGTTGAATTTTTTTATTTCGCCCGCACATTTTAAATTATACAAATACGTAGTACTAAAATCTCCTAATGCATCCAAATTTGAAGCATCTTTATATAAATTAAGATAATCTTCAAGTTTATTTATAATCGGGGTTTTATAGTAAGAATTTGCTACCTCTGCGGCAGAAAAAAAGTGAGGTTCTTTTATTTTTGGAACAAAAATATTAGGATGTTGTTCCAAATAATTAAAAAGAGATGTTGTTCCGGATTTAGGAGTTCCAACTATAAAAAAATTTGGTTTAGTCTTCATTCTTATACCGTAATAACTCGTTTGAATTTATTTTTTACTGCTGGTAATACTCCGGAAAGGTATAGATTAATTATAGAAATATCTTCTTGATCACCAGTTATTTGCACTCTTGGAAGTGTGTGTAATTCATTTTTATGCACTTCAAAAATATTACCTGTCCTAGCCGTGGTTGCCGTATCGAATAAGTGACTGTTTTTTACTATTTCGATTTCTCTTTTCCCAATTTCATTTTTGGTGCCATAAGGATATGCGAAATGTCTGACATTTTTCTTAAGATGATTTTCTATCTCTTTCTTAGACGAATTAATTTCCTCTAATATTTCATCTTCACTAAGCGTGTTGAACGAATAGTGATTTTGAGAATGGCATCCTATTGTTACCAGTTCATCTGAAGCTAAATCTGTAATTTCATTCCAATTTAACGCTTCTCGTTCAACATATGACCGTAAGTTTTTCTTGTATTGATCTTCTAAATTATTTAGAATTTCTAATTGCAAATCTTTAGATGCATCAATAATTTGTTTTCTGATTTTAACAAAGGCGCTATCCTTATCTTTTTGAGTTTTCGTGCTAAAAAGTATTTTTTCTTTTCCTAAAGATATTTCAACAATATCATTCTCCAAAATAATATCTTCGATCATATACCACCACATTTTTGCCGTATGATTTGGGTAACAATTTGTTATGTAGATCGCAAATGGAATTTTGAGTTTTTTCAATAAGGGATAGGCCAATGTATAATTGTCCTTATATCCATCGTCAAAAGTCAAAACAATAAATTTTTTATCGTGATTTTCACCTAGGCGATTATACATTTCATCTAAAGAAATAAAGTCAAAGTTTCTTTTCTTTAAAGCCAGTATCATTTTTTCTAAAAAACCAATGTCTAATTCATTTGCCTTCATTAAAGCAACTCTTCTTCCGGTATTATTATTGGAAACAATTTTATGCATAAATAAAATTGTTCCCTTTCCACTGAAGAAAGGTTTAAAAATAAATTCTATCGGTAGAAATTTTAGTGCCTTTATTAAAACTTTATTGTATTTCAATATTATCTAGTTGACTGTTTATTCTGTTTTTAATATTTATTTTTTGTCCTGTTACTATTCTTAAAAAATCAATAATCCCAAATAATATTGCTCTCTTTTTTATTTTATTTTTCCTTAACGAAGCTTTTAAAAGCTTGAACAAGGAAGTGACGAAAATTATGGGTAGATTAAAGGGGTAATATTTTTTGTAAAACCTTAATCCATTTAGCAAATATAGATACTCTTTTAGGAAACTGTTTTTTGTAGTTCGTTCAACATGGTCGTATATTATAGACTTGCAATTGACTTCAAATTTATAGCCCCTTCTTTTGGCTCTTGTACAGAAATCGGTTTCCTCCCAGTACATAAAATATTGTTCCGGCAACAATCCGATATCTTTAAAGGTGGTAAGAGGTGTAAAAAGTGATGCCCCAGCAATAGTGTCAATTTTTTTTAAATTTTCATAATTCTTAATACTCGTAATGCCGTGGGCCAGTTTTTTTACTTTGAATCCACCACAATACATTATATCTTTGGGGTTATCGTAGAAGTGAATTAAATTTCCTGTAATTATTTTCTGTTTTTTATAAGAAATATCAATCAAGTCCTCCATAACCGTATTCTCGATTTCAGTGTCAGGGTTCAATAACCAAACGAATTCATCTTGCCTATTATTTAGTAGGAATTTTAATGCAATATTGTTTCCGGAAGCGAAACCGTTATTCTGAGTACTTCTTATAATTACAATCTCTTTTGAGGAGATGGCATCTCTCACTTCTGATTTATCATTTAGATCTTCGGCATTAACAAACACATAAGAAACCTCCATACGAATACACGCCTGACCTAGTTTTTCCAAACTATCATCATTGGAAAAATTGTCGACTATAAATACCTGGTAGTTCTTATAAGTAGATTTTTGTATTGATCTTATACAGGCAATAGTATCTTCGCCTGAATTATAATTAACGGTTACAATATTAACTTTCTGTTTCATAGATAATTACTCAGTCATAATTTTTTAAGAATTTAATTTATCTTTAAAAATGTGTAAAAACCTAAATGCTTTTTAATATACCAAATACACAGGCTATTCAAGAGAATTGAAGATATTAAACTGGCGATTGCCGCTCCATTAATTCCAAACTTTTTTATTAAAATATAATTGAGGAATACATTAATAACCGCTCCGATAAAAGTAAATGTTCTAAGCTCTTTCTGATGTTTTGTCATATTCATTATTATGCCTATACTACCGGATAATGCATTAATCAATAATCCGACAGAAACAATCAAAAGTACTCGTTCACCAATCACAAACTCTTCTCCAAATAATAATAATAAATGTTTTCTGAATATTATTAAAACAAGAACTACCGGAATAGTAATGTAAGTAATAATTTTAGTGGCCTTTTGCACTTCATTTTTAATTTGATCAATATTGTTTTCACTATAGAGTTGGGAAATTTTTGGTGCAAGAACTGTGTTAACAGCATGAATTACAACCAAAGATAAAATTGCCAATTTATATGCGGCGTTATAAATTCCAACTTCAGCCTTTGTCACCATGGCGCCGAGCATAAAAATATCTGTCCAGTTAGTAATAAAAATAAATGTTGCGCTAAACATCATTGGGATGGATAAACTTAATAAAGATTTATACGCATAACTGTTTTTTATCATTATTGTCTTTAGTTTAGGCAGGAAATATACCAGTATAATACTTAGAATGGCGAGCGATAATAAGTAACTTAGAATAATAAAATCCTCACTGTAATTGTGGTATTTTCCATAGATCAAAAAGGCGATCAACAACAAATTTGGGAGTATATACATAAAAACTCCATAATGGATAAATTTACCTCTTCCTCTTATATACTCAGATAAAAAAATGTGAAATGCACTAAAAACTATGAATAAAGACAAATAGTTGAAATAACTGATTAGTTTGAGATCATTAAAAATAATTATAGCTATTTCATCCTTAAAAAAATATAATAGAAATCCACTTAACAGAGTGAAAAATAAAAGCAAGATTATACTGTTAAATAAATATCGATTTAGTGGCTTTTCATTTTTAAAAAAATTCACATCGGATGTTAATTTAACAACGGATGTGTTTAACCCCAATGAAAAGATTAAAACTAAAAACTGTAAGAGGGTTATTGATAAAGAATACCTGCCATAAACTTCTGCACCATAAAAATTGGAGATGAACAGAACAGCTATAAATGAAAAAGTCATCCCCAATACTCTTAAAATCAGAACTACACCACTTTTTCGCAGTAACTGTTCTGATAGTATGGCTTTTATATCTATTTTTTTCATAAAAACAGGTTGCTGTATCTAGCTGAAGCAAATGTCAAATATTCCTGCTTTCTTTGCAAGTGATTAGAAATCTTTGGATTGCTTTCATGCGATTAATGTAAAAGAGGAGATCAGCAAATTTTGTTAAGATAGAATACATTTATCTATTTTTTAGGCTTAACTCTTATGAAGTATTTTATCTTGTTTTTCCAAGTATTTTCCAAGATCAATTAACATGAACATTATAAATGTAAGAGAAAATAGCAGGAGCGGTAATAAATATTTGAATTTTTGGTACCAACGAGAAATATCGTAGCCCGATATCGGGAAATCTGCAATAATATTAACTATATTTCGATTTTCAATTAGTTCCAAACTGGCTTCTCGTTTTCTAATTTCTAATTCATATTTGCTTTTAATTAATTTTGATTCATCCATTAGTGAACCCTCATCATTGTTGTCTCCTAAGTAAACATTTGTGCCTACTCCTGGAATAGGCTGCTTTTCAGATTCCCTTATTTTTATGCTCAAATATGTTTTGGCTAAAGTGTCTATTTCCAAAGCTTGTCTTTCAATGGAAATTATTTCTTTTTGAAGATTTTCCACAGTAACATCCCTTAGGTTGGAGAGATATGGGTTGGCAATAATTGCATTTACTAAATTATTTTGTAATTTATTATAGATAAATTTATCCGTAGAGGATACTTGAATTTGATGGGTTTTATAACTATAAAATTTTAACTCATCAACATATTTATCAAAGTTAACTTCACTAAGAGCCAAAGAATCCAATTGCTTTTTATATGTCGAAAACTGTTGTGCCAATATGTTTTGATCAATGTCAGGATTTATAAAAAATCCTTTAAGCGTTGCTGCTTCATCTTTGGTCAAATTTAATACTAAGGCAAGTTGTGCAGTGTCTCTATCGATCTTTGCTAATTGATTGAGATTTTTGATGTTTTCATATACCTGACGAGTGGAGCCAAAATTTGTCTCTATAAACAAATTCGCACTGTACAGGTCATCAGATTTTTTATCAATAATATAACCTGTTACTAAGCCCACAATTAAAGCCAACAAATACCATTTGGTTCTTTTGTAAAAGTGTATCAGTAATAATATGAACACCTTATATAATCCAATAAAAATACTAGCTATAAAATTGAAAAGGTTCAAAAATCCTTTACCAATAATTTTAAACAAACTTCCTAAATCAATTTCTTCTTCCTGTGATTGATTGATTTTTGCCATGTCGTCCTGTTTTTAATTTAGACAAATATAATATAATGGGAATTAATATTTGCGTTTAAAATATCTGCTCTAATATCTTTTGAGTAATTATATAGGTAGGTCTGACTCCTGAAGTTCCCAGCCCTCCTGAGGCCAAAGTACTTCCGGTTTCCAATGGATTATCAGAAGCATAATAGGCGTATCGCACTTTTACTTTTTTACTGATATTCCCTCTTATTTTAGAGGCTGCCTGAATGGCCTTTTGATAGTGTGCTCCTTCCATTTCTAAACCGATCACCCGCCATGTAGAATTATGAAAAAATTCTAATATATCCCTATTTTGCAGCGATGTTCCAAGAACGGTAACCATAGGACCTTTATAGGCCTTCATTCCGGAATCTTTAAAATCCTTAAGGCTCAATCTATTTTTAAAGGGATAATTATCGGCGGTACCTTCAAACAAGTGTGCGGTAGGGATCATTATATCTCCTTTAGCTCCTTTCAATATTCCGGCCTTACCCATGATAGAAACGGAGATTACATTTAAATGATATTTTTTACCATTTGAAAATAAGGGTTTTAACAATTCATCCATTGTTTCATAGGCCTGTTCACCAAAAGCATAGTCCATAACTATAAGTACAGGCTTTACTTCTTCGTTTTGAGATAATTTGAAATTTGTTTCTGAAAAATCTATTTTATCTGTATCGATTATTTGGACATCTATATTAGCTCCTGAGGTGTCTTTAATAAAACTTAGTCCTCTTGTAGCAGCTCCCTTTTTTACTTTTTTCTGCAAATTATCATTGACAGATTTGCTTAGCATTTCAAAAATTGCAATACCATCAAGATCTTTTGATTCCTTAGCCAAAAAAACCGGGGCATAAATTGAATTCATCACGCTGTGCATATTGGCACTAATGATATGAATCGGTCTTTCGAGTAAACCCTTGTCTTTTAGTGTATTTTTGATATTCGTCGCCCAAATTTCGCCGTAAATATGATGCCCGATCCTCTCGCTGAGCAAGGGGCTAAAAGTTATCACTTGTTTTTTATCTTCAAGAATTTCGTTCAATCCTAATTTCCCCATCCAATAAATAATATTAAAGAATCTATTGGGTTGCGATTCTGTTGCGAAGTTGCTATCCGCATTTTGTATTTCTTCAAAACTCCTTCCTAAGATGCTGGATAAATGGGAATATAATACTTCACGGTTTTTGTTATCTATCCCATTTTTATTGATAACAAGTTCTTCTAAAACAGACCATTCTCTTGTCATTTCATCACTTTCAGCAATGGATATTTTTTTAGCAATTTTATTTGATTCAATAAACATAAAGGTGAGGTGAGTAAGAATGTCATAAACATCTGACCTCCCTCTGGTAATTTCAATATTCATTTGATCTTTATCTATTCGATAACAATTTCTACGTCTTTTTGCAGGAATAATAACCGGAAAATGAGATTTTAAATATCCTTCATCAGCAGTTAAATTAATATATCTACATTCTTCAATGCCATCAGGAAGTCTGTCGATAATATAGAGGAGACCATCCAATTCCGTTTTTTCATCTGCAATGGATCCGTAGATTTCCGGTTGAAGTGTGAGTAAAGCATTTTTTAAAGTTTTTCCGGAGATTCCCATAGGTTTGTAAAACCCCCGATTAAATAAATGCCGCATTGTAACATATAGACGTTCAATTGCGTTTGTTGAAGATTGTGATCTGGTTCTTCTAATCATTGGTGCTGGTTAAAATGTCGTGATATTTATTTTCATCATTTAAAATTTTAACCGCTTCTAAAATAGACCTGTTAAACACAATATGGTTTTGGTATTCTCCCTTTTTAAAGAAATACCTACTCAGAATTTCATCGGAGATATTTTCTTTAATTTCGTCTTTATTCTGATCAAGAGCTTCTACCTTTTGGTCTTGTAGTTCCAGTAATAAAATCTTATACGTTTTATTATTGTTATTAGTTAGTTTTTCATCTTTTGCAGTTTCAAAAGCAGATTCAAATTTCTTTTCGCTAAGCGTTTTGAAAGTCGTTTTTGAATCTTTTAAATAAGTCGTAAATTCATTATAATTTGAATCATCGAATACGAAGTTTTCCGGTTTTTCAATATTTTTATTCTTATAATAATAATCCGTGGCAAAATTAAATATGGCATCCGACTTTAATAAGGCCTTCGTGGATTCACTCAAGGGCGCTCTTGGTATTATTATGTCAGGTTCTATACCACCTCCATCATACACAATTCTTCCATTTCTTGTTTTAAAAGCACTTCTTTGCTCATCTGAAAATTTAGGAATTTCGTCCCCGTTCCTGTTTGTATAATCCAATTCCTGGATATTTCTTCCACTTGGCGTATAGTATTTTGATATGGTTAGTTTGAACTTCGTACCATAACTTAAATTTCTGTATCGTTGCACCAAACCTTTCCCAAAGGATCTTTGTCCTATGATCACAGCTCTATCTAAATCCTGGAGTGATCCGGCAACAATTTTTGCAGCTGAGGCTGAATTTTTATTGATTAATACAACTAAAGGAATTTCTAGATCCAAAGCGGCGTTTTTTGTTTTATATGTTTCACTCCATTTTTTCAATTTGGCCTTGGTGGATACCACTAATTCATTCTTGGGTACAAAAAAATTCGTAATCGATACGGCTTCGTTTAAAAGACCCCCCGGATTACCTCTTAAGTCTAAAATTAGTTTTTTCAGTCCCTGAGATTTTAAATCAAGAATGGCGTTTTTAACGGATTCAGATGCTTTATTATTAAATTTCGTAAACGCAATATAACCAACATCACCATTTATCATTTGATAATGAGGGACAGGATTAACAATTATTTTCTCTCTTTTAATACTAAAATTTAATATTTCACCCTGTCTTTTAATGCTTAGGTCAACCGTACTTTCTACCGCACCTTTCAAGAGTGCCGAAACCTGACTGCTTTCGTAATCTTCTATTAGAATGTCATCAATTTTGATAATCTGATCACCAATTTTCAGTCCGGCTTTATCGGCAGAAAAGCCCTCATAAACTTCAACCAACAATAATTTTTTATTATAAAATTTAGATTGTGCACCTATACCACTATATTCCCCTAATGAGTTGATCTTCACATCTTCCACACCTTGTTCGTCATAAAACCGAGTATAAGGATCCAAATCATTAAGCATGTTTTTTATGGCTGTATCCGTCAATTTAGCCGGATTGATTTCGTCTATATAATACATATTGAGTTCTTTGAACAATGTTGTATATATTTCAATTTGTTTCGCTACTTCAAAAAAATCCGTTTTAAAAGAGAATAAGAGTACAATTGACAAAATCAAGGTACTTATTATTCCGGCCTTTTTTAATTTTCGCATAGTTTCAAGAATTTATGTAAAAGTGTAATCATTTTCTGTTCAAGTAAATTATAATTCATTTCTTTTTTACCTAAGTATATAAACATGAATATATACTTTTTAGTATGCTGAGATTGGTAAATTAAGTATTTATTTTTTCGATAAACTTCTCGTAACAATCGCTTTATATGATTTCGATCAACAGCTTTTTTGAAATTTCGTTTGGCGACAGAAACACTTGCCTGCAATTTATATGGACCTTTATGCTCTGTTTCTAAATAAACTAATTTAATAGGAAAGACACTTAGAGATTTCCCATCATTAAACAACTGTTCGATTAATTTTTTCTTTTTTAACCTCTCCTCTCTATTGTATGTTTGTTGCATTTTTACAAAAGTAAGGATTTAAAAGTATTAATCGAAAAGAATTCCCTGCCCGTCTCAGGCAAGCTCGATTCCTGGTGTTCAGGATGCCCGAGGAATTTTACTTTAGAATTAAAATACTGATTTTATCAATTCAATAATTGTAAATTTGCTAATCTTATATATACTATTACTATGACTCAAGATTTATTTCAGGCACCAGATTATTATTTATTAGATGATCTTTTAACCGAAGAACATAAATTGATTAGAGATGTTGCCAGGGAGTGGGTAAAAAGAGAGATTTCTCCAATTATTGAAGACGCGGCTCAAAAAGCTGAATTCCCAAAACAATTATTAAAAGGATTGGCGCAAATAGGAGCCTTTGGGTCATATATACCCGAAGAGTATGGAGGAGCAGGTTTGGATCAAATGTCCTATGGATTGATCATGCAGGAAATTGAAAGAGGTGACTCAGGAGTGAGATCCACGGCATCTGTACAAACTTCATTGGTGATGTACCCTATTTGGAAATATGGTAGTGAAGAACAAAAGCAGAAGTATTTGCCAAAATTAGCTTCCGGAGAACGCATTGGTTGTTTCGGGTTGACAGAGCCAAATCATGGCTCGAATCCGGCAGGAATGGAAACAAAGTATTTGGACAAAGGAGATCACTATTTACTGAATGGTGCTAAACTGTGGATTTCAAATGCACCATTTGCAGATATTGCCGTTGTATGGGCAAAAGACGAAGGAGGTAGAATTCATGGACTAATAGTTGAACGTGGTATGGAAGGGTTTACTACGCCGGAAACACATCATAAATGGTCACTCAGGGCATCGGCGACAGGAGAACTTATTTTTGATAATGTTAAAATTCCTAAATCCAATCTTCTTCCGGGTAAAAGTGGACTTGGAGCTCCATTGGGATGCTTGGATTCTGCAAGATTTGGAATAGCATGGGGGGCGATTGGTGCAGCAATGGATTGTTATGATACAGCACTTCGTTATTCCAAAGAAAGGATTCAGTTTGGCAAACCCATCGCATCTTTTCAATTGCAACAAAAAAAATTGGCAGAAATGATCACCGAAATAACAAAGGCGCAACTATTGACATGGCGTTTGGGAGTATTGAGAAATGAAGATCGAGCTACATCCGCACAAATTTCTATGGCAAAGAGAAACAATGTGGAAATGGCACTGAAAATTGCACGTGAATCAAGACAAGTACTGGGAGCAATGGGTATTACCGGAGATTATTCCATTATGCGACATATGATGAACTTAGAATCTGTGATTACCTATGAAGGGACACACGATATTCATTTATTAATAACCGGAATGGATATCACCGGGATTGCTGCCTTTAATTAAATGTGGGTTCTAAAAATTCATTTCTTTACTCACATCCTTTCTTATTTTAAATTTAAAAGAGTTCGTGATATGCTTCGCAATTCAAAAAACAAAGAGAATTAAGCGGATTTAAGATTATTTTATTCTTCTTTATGTTTACATTTATATTATTGATGGATTAATATTAGAATGGAAACAAAAATAAATTTAAAACATATCTTGTTTTTGGATATCGAGACGGTTCCTGAAAAGCAATCATTTTCAGAAGTAAGCGATTTAAAGCAAAATTTATTTGCTAAAAAGACCAAATACCAACGCAAGGATGAATTTAGTCCGGAAGAGTTCTATGAACGAGCGGGTATATGGGCTGAGTTTGGTAAAATTGTTTGTATTTCTGTTGGTTTCTTTGAGATTTCTAATAAAAGAAGAGATTTTAGAATTAAGTCTTTTTTTGGTGATGACGAGCTCAAAATATTAAATGACTTTATAGATCTACTCGAACAATTCTTTAATCAAAAGCACCATTTATTATGTGCACACAATGGCAAGGAATTCGATTTTCCTTACCTGGCCAGAAGAATGATCATAAATAATATTGCCATTCCTGAAAAGTTAAATTTATTTGGTAAAAAGCCATGGGAAGTAGCACATTTGGATACTTTAGAAATGTGGAAATTTGGCGATTATAAGCATTATACTTCATTGAATTTACTTACTAATATTTTGGGCATTACCTCCCCCAAAGGAGATATTGATGGCAGTCAGGTAGCTAAAGTATATTATGAAGATAATGATGTGGAGAGAATTGCCAAATATTGCGAAAATGATGTACTTGCGGTTGCACAGGTTTTGTTGAGATTTATGAATTTAGAATTACTGAAAGAGGAACAAGTGATCAGGGTTTCATAGATCGCATTTTTGTTTAAAATGTGAGATGCCTAGGGACCATTAAAATAACAGGTCGCACCTACGGAGCTGATCTAAGTAATGATGGTCTCTTTTT
>Ga0164313_10001093_pt1 | contig 23516 bp, 20 predicted proteins | sample GuaBasSedimGuay4_FD_113735 | JGI IMG/M metagenome (GOLD analysis project Ga0164313, IMG submission 113735) | Subseafloor sediment microbial communities from Guaymas Basin, Gulf of California, Mexico - Guay4, Core 4569-4, 0-3 cm | ecosystem: Environmental > Aquatic > Marine > Hydrothermal vents... | reverse complement strand
CTCAGCTGGATAGAGCATCGCCCTTCTAAGGCGAGGGTCTTAGGTTCGAATCCTAATGGGTGTACCACTTTATTATTGTTTAGTAAAACAATCACATGCGGATGTGGTGAAATTGGTATACACGCCAGACTTAGGATCTGGTGCTTTACGGCGTGGAGGTTCGAGTCCTCTCATCCGCACCAGCTACCCATATACTGGGACTTTCAAAGACTTTTAAATCAACAAAAAATCATTAAAAAATAAATAAATAATTACCTATGGTGTAATTCGTTGGCGATGGTGGTGATTACGACCAAGGCGATGGATAGGATTTGATTCCATGGCATATATGTGCCTCCTTTAATGGGAATATGAATGTATACGATAACGACAGTGGGAATGGTAAGTTGTGGTTATGGCATGAGAGGGTTAGTTTGTGGGAAGTGTAAGACAATACTCCCTCATATATATACCCTATTTTTGGTGGAAAGTTCCACCTCTTGACAATGTAGGTTATATAACCTATAATATAGGTAATTAAAACTATTTTATAGGTGAATGGAGTAAGGATGTTAGAGGCTATATTCGGATCAAAGAATAGAGAACGTGTACTGCAATTTATCCTTGCAAATGGTGACGGGTATGCCAAAGAGATAGCAGACTTTTATGATACAAGCCTTGACCCTATCCAAAAGCAACTGGAGAAGTTGGAGCTTGGTGGTGTTCTGGTAAGTAAAAATGTAGGAAGAACTAGACTCTTTGTCTTTAGCCCACGTTATGCGTTCTTGAATGAATTGAAAGCACTACTGGAGAGAGCTAGAGAGTATTATGATCCTGATGAGATAGAACGTCTTACCATGGGTCGTAAGCGTCCAAGAAGAGCAGGGAAGCCATTATGAAGCCTGTTTCTCAGATGAGTATGGAAGAGTTGGCTGCTTATGTGTGTAGCAAACTGGGAGAGAACAATATAGAGACCGTTCTCTCTGGTGGTTCTTGTGTGCAGATATACTCACAGGGTAAATATACCTCTGATGATATTGATCTTATAGATAGGTTTAATGGAGGACATACACTCATCAAAAAAGTAATGTTGGATATGGGCTTTAAAGAGCATAATCGTTACTTTGTACATGATGATACGGAGTGGTTCATTGAGTTCCCACGTGGACCTCTTGGAGTAGGTGATGCTCCTGTAGATGATATTGCTACACTGGAAGAAGAGACAGGCATACTCAGGCTATTGACTCCTACTGATTGTATCAAAGATAGATTGGCAGCATATTACCATTGGGATGACCCTCAAAGTCTGGAACAGGCTGTTTGGGTTGCAGAGGAAAACAGATTTGATCTTGCGTCTATAGAGCAGTGGTCGCAGAAGGAACAGGAGATGGATAAGTTCAATATTTTCAAGCAAAGAATAGGGGATTTGTAGTCAATATAGGTGATATACCAACTGATATACTAAGTGATATACTAACCGTCTACAGCCCCCCCCCAGTTTAAGGGGGTTCATTTTCTGCTGCCAAGCTTGTAAAACGGAATATTTTGATCTATTTTGACGGATTAAATCCTCGCAAATCCCTATGTAGCGGGCTTTCACGGGGTTTAAATTTTAGGCTTCGAGTCCTCTCATCCGCACCAGCTACTTTTATATAATCCTCACTAACAATGTCTACATCGAACTTTAATCATTATTTTAAGCTTTCACTAGTTTACGATTGGTAACCAAAACCTCATAACTAATTTACAACTCTTTATTTTTGTGGTATAAGATCAGGGAAAATATAGGATGCAAAGTGTGCATTAAATTTTAGACGTATTGCACTTTTAGGTGTGTCTGATTCTAAAAAGTCCATTTGTATCAACTCTTTTATGAGCGTTGTTGCTGTCCTATCTTTTGTATGTATAATATCCATTACCTTACCTCTTTGCACTTCACCTACCATAAGTAACTCTTTAAAAAGTAACTCACTATATTTAGGAAGAGGCTTTGTGTCAAATAGACTTTCTTTAGAGAGACGTACATAGCTCTCTATCCGTTCATGCAAAGAGTGCATCTTTAGGTTTTTATTCATAAAGTCCACTTGATCTATGGCAATTTCTAGCATAAATTTGATGTAAGAGATAAATGCCTTGGTAGAGAGTGCTCCTCTTCCATCTAAATCACCTTGTCTTACCATGTCTGCAAGGGCTAGGTAGCGTTTATAATCCTCCGAACGCCTAGAGAGTCCTCTTGATGCATTCCAAAGTCCATATCCTTCTAATGACATATTAGAGAAAATACCATCGAGTATGAGTCTAGCTGTTCTACCATTACCATCAAGAAAAGGGTGTATCCACATCAGTCTATGGTGTGAAGCTAAAGCAAAGATGACCTGTTTCGCCTGTGTAGCATAATTTGGTATTTTGTAAAGTAGCTCATATTTGTTAAAGAAGTGTGATAGTTCCGTATAGTCAGGAGCTATATGTTGTCCTACACGCACGTTACTGTCTCTTAATTTCCCTGGTTTCATATTTATAGTTTTATGATTTTCTTTATCTTCAATCTGTAAAAAATGAGCCATATCAGGATGTGAATAAAGCTCACGATGTACATCTAAAACAAAATCCATACTATAAGGTGTTTGTCCTTCTGTGAAATAGCTCTCTACATATTTTTGGACTTCTATGTGAACAAGTGAAAGCTGTTGTAGTTGTTTTTCTTTTGAATCACTTGAAAACTCTTGCCGTGTAGCCTTATCTATATCTATGGGGTGAGTACCCTCTGATTCAATTTGATTGGAGTAATAGCTATTGACCTTTCTAAGTAACTCTTTGATTCCATAAAGTACTTGTGGAGCATGAGAACCAGAAAGTGAGGCACTTTTAATACAAAGTTTCTCTGCCATTGAGAGTAGTTCGGTATCAATATTACCTTGATTATCGTTGGGTAACAGAGGTGTAAAATCCAAAATTAACTCCTTTTGAGAATATTATAGCATAATTATTGCGGATTTATTTGCAGATAATTATAGACATAATAGGCGACTATACGGTATATATTATATACTATACATAAGATTATTATTAATTAATTGCGGATTTTGTTTTCTGTTCTAAATAATTAATCATAGATTTATCTGCAGTACAGAGGCATTTCCCTTGAGATGCTTGAATGGAAAGAAAGTTGGATATTCTTTGATTTATTACTTCAAACTACTTCTTAACATATTTTACAATTTATTGTATACTTCCACTATATAAATTATAATTAGGATTTTTAATGGATAAGAGTTTTATGATGTTCATTGCAATAGGTATTGGATTTCTTTATTTTGTCACCAACTTTGTTGGAGAGCTTCAGGAAGATGATAGCCTTCAAAATAGTGAATATACAGAAAAACATAAATATGATGCCTATCAAAGTGCAGACAGTATAGGTCGTGAGATACTTGATATGACGGGTGCTTCTGCGAGTGTACAGGTGGCTGCATGGAATAAGTCCAAATTAAAAGATGAATTTTTAATGCTTTTCCCTGATTTCTCAGAAATGAAGATCTTTGCTCAAGAAAGAGTGAGAGGCACAGTTCTGCAAGAGAAGATCAGTCAGTCTATTGATAATGTTGAAAATGAATATTTTTCAGGGACTTTAAATACAGAAGGTGCCAAGCGTGCGCTTGGCACCTTAAAGTAAATGGTTTAGCGGCAAGGATCAGACATATTATTCTGATTACTATAAAGATAGACTTCTACACGTCTGTTGAGTGCCTTATTTTTTGCAGAAGTGTTCGCTACGATCGCTTTATCGTATGAGCAGCCTTTTGTGAATGGTCTTCCATTGACAGCAAGTAGATTACCTACGGTGTCTGCCCGTTTTTTTGATAGTTTCTGATTATACTCGAAGCCTCCGTCATTATCTGTAAACCCTGCGACGCCTACAACGGTTTGAGAATAGTTTGCTAAGAGGATCCCTACTTTTTTTACTTTAGTTTTTGCTCTGGATTGTAAGGTAGCTGAATTACTTGCAAACATCATACGGTCTCTGAACATGATCTTGACATAGTTACTATTCTTTGATACTATGATCTCATTATTGGGGTCAAGTGCAGCCAAAGGATCATTGTTTACCCCTGTACCAAGTGCACGTGCTATCTCATTGGCTTGCTCATCCATACTGTACCCGATACCACCACCAACAAGACCGCCAATAGCTGCACCAAGAAGGGCACTTCCGGCATTATGGCTTCCTGAATTATATCCTATGATGGCACCTGCCAATGCACCGGCTGCAGCGCCTGTTTTTGTGCGATCATAACTTTCATCTTGCACAAGACCTGGTTGATTGGAACATCCCCCAAATATAAATGTAGCCAGTGTTGCTACGAGTATGGTTTTTTTAATATGCATTTATTTCCTTTAAAGTGTTTATTTATTGCCATCCGCCTGTTTGTTGAGGAGGAGGGTTGTTGCTGTCTACGGCATTTCCTATGCCTGCACCAACTGCAGAGCCTATCAGTCCCCCTACTACCGCATTGGTACCGCTATGGCTACCGGAGTTGTACCCGATAACAGATCCAACTAAAGCACCAGTCAATGCTCCTGTTTGTGTTGCATTTGAAGGTACTGCTTCATTTCCGGTGCAGCCCGAGAGAAGCGCTGCGACAATGCTGAGAATAGAGAGAGTTTTAATACTATGATGTTTGATGTCTTACCTTTTAGTTGATCTTTTTGCGCAATGATTATATCACAGAAGTGTGCTGAAAAGGTGTCTTTGTTGTGAATATATTTTATTTTTTGACAGATATTATTTTATCATGCCATTGCCATAGTGTCTTTTCAAAGCCCATCTGCTGCGTTTGATAGAAATGTAAAGGAGTTGTGAGATAAGATTGTTTTACCCAGCCTCCAAAATCATGCGGGTAAACATAGGTTTTGGCATGGGTTTTAATATGAGAGGGGATAGGGTATACCTGACCCTCCTTTATGGCATTTAAAGCACTATTTATGGCTAAGTAAGCACTATTTGACTTGGGTGAGGAAGCCAGATAGACCACAAGCTGGGAGAGAGAGATGCGTGCTTCTGGATATCCTATATGTTTAACAATGTTCAGGGTGGAAGAGGCAAGGTTTAGGGCAGGGGGATTGGCATTGCCTATGTCTTCACTGGCCAAAATAGCCAAACGTCTGGCGATGAACTCTGCAGGTTCTCCTCCATCTATGAGCCTGGCAAGATAGTAAATGGAAGCATCTATATCAGAACCGCGAATACTTTTGATCATGGCAGAGGTTAATTCATAGTGGCTTTCGCTCTCGCTGCTCCCTGCCTGCATGGCGTGTGGGCGTATTTGCTTAAGTATTTCCAATGTGATAGGGTTTTCTACCGCATTGGCACTCTCAAGTAGGTTTAGCATGGCGCGTACATCACCCCCGCTTGAAAAGACAAGATACTCTTGTGCATCAGGCTCTAACGTGATATTTTCTATCTTTATGATGTGTTTGAGATACGCAGACATATCGTCTTGACTAATGGCTTGAAGTTCGAAAAGATGTGAACGGGAGCGCATCGCCGCAGTGAGTGAGTAGTAGGGGTTTTCGGTGGAAGCGCCTATGATGAGTGCAGCATTATTTTCCATAAAAGGCAAGAGTACCTCTTGTTGATTCTTGCTGAGCCTATGTACTTCATCTATAAAAATAAGAGGCTTTTCTAATGCATTGGTATACGCTTTAAATATTTTACGTAGATCTTCGATCTTGAGTGTGGTGGCATTCATCTCATAAAAGGGTTTTTGTAAGAGTGAAGCAATGACTCTTGCCAAAGTGGTTTTTCCGCATCCTGGAGGGCCTGAGAAAAAAGAGTGAGGCAGGGCATCTGCTTCTATGAGTTTACGTAAGGATGCATGGGCATCGAGCAGATGAGATTGCCCTACGATATCATCAAGTATTTTAGGACGATATTTAAGTGCAAAGCTTCCCATGGACTAGTCTTTTTTAGAAAACTTTTTAGAGGACTTTTTCTTTTCTCGTAATTCTTCAAGCGCTTCTTTTTCTTTTGCCATTTTGTTTTGCCACTCTTGTTTTCGGGCATTGGCTTCATTTTTAGTAGCAGCTTCAGCATTTGCACGTCTGCGTTTCATAAATTTATGCACATCATCATATTCTCTTCGGGTAAAGTAACGTGTTTTGTTTTCAGGAAGATTATTGAGCTCTATTCCTCCAAAAGCGATACGTTTCAAGTCAAGCACTTTTGCTTCAAAATGGGCAAAAAAACGTCTGAGCTCCCGGTTTTTCCCCTCTGTAATGGTCACGCGAAGTTTTGTAAAGTTCTTACCTTCGGATCTGACTTCAAAATGAGCAAAGGGTGCAAACTCCATACTGTAGATCTTAGATTTTTCATGTGCTCCTGCACGTGCATCATCAAGAAGAAGTCCCTCTTTCATCGCAGTCATCATCTCTTCACTGAGAGGTTTATCGACTTTTAGATTATAGGTACGATCCAGACCACTTTCCATAAGAGCTGTAGCAACCTCAGGGGAGTCTGTTAAGAGCAAAAGTCCTTCTGACGCATAGTCGAGCCTACCTACAGGTACAAAATGTCGGTATTTCCCTGGAAGCTTATGATAAATGGTTGCACGTCCTCTGTCATCTTTTTTAGTAACAAGTACCCCTTTGGGTTTGTTGTAGGCAATGATGGTGAGCTCAGTGCTTACTTTGACATGCCTTCCTTTGACATAGATATGGTCTTCTTCTTCTACTTCGTAAGCAAAATCTTTTAAGACTCTTTTATCGAGTGTGACCTCTCCTTCTTCGATAAGTTTATCTGCTTCTCTTCTGGAATACTTTGTGTTATGTGATATATATTTGTTAAGTCTCATGCTTTCCTGTCTTGTTTACTTTTAATTCCGGCATTGATAAGATCATGTATATGTAATACACCAATGATCTTTCCTTCATCCGTTGTGATCGGGAGGAGTTGTATCCTTCCCTCTTCTATGATCTCAAGTGCCTCGCTTGCCAATAACTCGGTATTGGTATATCGTTTAGGGTTTTTAGAGGCATAGTCTATGGCAAAATGTTCTAAACTAAACCCTTCTTTCATAAGTGCACGCCGAAGATCTCCATCACTGAGGATAGCGACAAACACGCCTTGTGTATCAACAATGAGTACGGTGCCCAATTTCCCTTCACTCATGGATACAACGGCATCTTTTAATGTTGTTGATGTGTTTATGATAGGTAGATCATCTGTTTTCATGAGGTCTTTGATCTTGATAAACAGTTTCTTGCCTAAAGCCCCTCCCGGATGGAAAGAGGCAAAATCTTCTTGTTTGAAGCCTTTTTGTTCCATGAGTGCAACGGCTAAAGCATCACCCAGTGCCATAGTCAGCGTAGTGGAAGTCGTAGGTGCGATCCCTAATGGACAGGCTTCCTTTTCAACGGAGATATCAAGAAAGACATCTGCGTAAGAGCCCAGCGAAGAACTTGGATTTCCTGTAAGCCCTATTAGAGGGATATCAAAACGTTTGATATGAGGAAGGATCTTAGTCAGTTCCTCGCTCTCTCCACTACTGCTGATCGCCAGGAGGGTATCTTCTTTACCTATCATACCCAGGTCTCCGTGTAGGGCTTCCGTGGGATGCAAAAAGAAAGAGGAGGTACCAGTGCTTGCAAAGGTGGCAGCCATCTTTGCCCCTACCAGACCAGACTTTCCTACACCTGTGATGATCAGTTTCCCTTTGGTGTTCAGTATGAGTGCAATGGCATCAAGGAAATTTTGGTCTAATCGTTTAGCTGCTTTGTTCAGTGCATCAGCTTCAATATGAAATGTCTCTTGTGCAATCTTGATAAGGTTCATGCGTCTACTTTAGATTTTGATGTATGATTATAGCATAGAGTTAATTATTACCCATCATAGGTTTAAGTATTTAATTGTTGGGGGAACAGTAGGGGGTATAGAAAGTAGAGAGATCACTAAAATAGTGATCTCCTTGGCTTAAGCGTTATGAGAGTAAGGCTTTTGATTCTATGACCCATGCCTCTTTTTTGACTCGTGATGCAAAGAGTGTATGTGCTTCCAGCCATATCATATTTTCTTCTGTCCAATTTGCGATCTGTTCAAAATGGAATATGCCTGAATCGTTGAGCTTTTCTTCTACCTTTGGTCCGATGCCTTTAATCTTTGTCAGCTTGTCTTTTTCTCCATTGCGTGGCTCAGAAAGGAGTTCAGGTATTTCGCCAGCCTTAGTATCTTCCAACTCTTCTAATGCCTCGAGTGCATTCTCGATAGCATTTTCTGTAGGTATTTCCACTTCATCTGATACAGTTGTCTCTTCCGTCACTAAAGTTTCTTGACTAGGCTCTTCTTCTACGGCAAGTTCTACTACTTCTAGCTCTTCTTCCGAGTTATCTTTTGTCTCCGTCTTGGTGCTTGTAACAGGTTTTGATTTTGCTGATTGACTTTTAGCGACAATGTAACCAAGGGCAAAACCTATAAGTGTAGCGAGCAGTAAACAGATAATGATTTCTAAAGCGATTTCTAACATAATTATTCTCCTGATGTTGGGTTGTTGGTTTGATTAATCTTATTGTAGGTAAGGTCTCTGGCGTTTATGAGTTCTTTTTGTACCTCAATCAGATGCAATTCTTCTTTATTCATATGGGTTATCGCAGTAGATCTATTTTCTAGTGCTCGCTTGATGAGTTGCTGTAGGTGTAATTCAAATTTATCTCTATTTTTGAATGCAACTTCTCTGTCTTTTAATGCTTGCATTAGAGTATCAATTTCTTCGATATCTTTTTGCTTAGCAGGAGCAGGTGGAGTTGCAACGAATGTTTCTTGTTTGATCACAGGTGTTTGCAGAATTTCTGTTTCACTCTTTGCAATTTTTATCTCTTTTTCTATGGTTGTTTTTTCTTCTAGCTTTACTTCCGTGGTCTCTTTTTTTATCGCAGGAAGAGGTGTAGCGGCAATTGCTGTCATAGTATTTGGAGGGCTGTCATTATATTTTGCATGAAGAACGTCCGTTTTTTGATAGACGCATGTAATTATAAGTAAAAACAAAAGCACTAAAAGTGCTAAGATGGATTTTTTCATAGTGTTCCCTTTCTTGACGCATTAAAGAGAGAATTGTAGCCTTTTCTTTATTATAAATAGATTAAACTTATAATTATAATTTGTTTGTATGATAATAATTGCTGCCCAAAGGCAGAAATTATTTATATGATGAAGATAGTAGGGATGATAAGCGGATATCTCTTTTTTGTACGAACAACATGTTTTCTCACGACTGAACGTATATCATTTTCAATATCTTTGTGGTTTTTGAGTGCTTCAGGTTTCATGTTAAGAAGCATTGTCTCAAGGAGCACTTCTATCTCTTTTGCAAATTTCTTATCATCTTTATCTGGAACAAGACCATGAGAAGTGACCACAGGTTTACCAACCACTTTTTGGTTACTTTGTGAAATTTGTGCCACTACATTCACAATACCATCTTCCGCAAGCTTTTGTCTGTCAAGTACGACATCATTCTCTATGGTCATATTGTTTTGGTTGTCAATGTATGTTTTACCACTTTTAACTGTTTTTACTTTCTTAAGATACTTCGTTGTGATCTCTACCTGATCTCCATCAGACATTAGTAAGATATTTCTTTCATCCACGCCACAGTCAGCAGCTGTTTTAGCATGTTTGGCAATGTGATTATATTCACCGTGAACTGGCAGAAAGAACTTAGGCTGAACGAGTCTTAAGATCAGTTTTTGCTCTTCTTGTGCTGCGTGTCCTGAAACATGAATGTCTCCAAACTCTTTATAACGAACAGTGACCCCTGCTTTGACCAGTTTGTTCATTAGCCCAGAAACAGAAGCTTCATTCCCTGGGATAGCAGAAGCAGAGATGATAACCGTATCTGATGGTTTTAGTTTAATGTGTCTGTGTTCATCTGTGGCCATACGGTTCAATGCAGCCATGGTTTCACCTTGTGAACCAGTTGTGACGATGAGTACTTCATTGTCAGAATATTTTGGTACTTCATGTACTTCAATAAAGTTTTTGTCAGGAATGTCTACAAAGCCTAACGCCCTATTTGTCTCAATATTCCGCTCCATAGAACGTCCTATAACACAGATCTTTCTGCCATGTTTGACTGCACGTTCCATAGCTTGGAAGATACGGTGTACATTGGATGAAAAGGTTGACATGATCACTCTTCCTTTTGCAAGGTCAAAGAGTACATCAAATGTTTTTCCTACTACTTTTTCACTTTTGGTAAATCCAGGGTTATGTGAATTTGTTGAGTCAGAGAAAAGACAAAGTACCCCTTTGGCACCATAGTAAGCATAACGATGTAGATCCATAGTATAGTTATCTACAGGTGTATGGTCTATTTTAAAGTCTGCCGTGTGAATGATAGTCCCTGCAGGTGTTTCTATAGCAAGTGAACATGCATCAATAATAGAGTGAGTGTTATGTAGCCATTCTATCTGTAGGTCACCGAGCTGATACTGCTTTCTCAGTGTGACAAAGTTAAATTTATTTGTGTGTTGTGAAAGTCCATGTTCATTAAATTTATTTTCTATCATAGCAAGTGCAAGAGGTGTTGCATAAATAGGGAATTGTAATTCTTTAAACAAGTAAGGCATTGCACCAATGTGGTCTTCATGACCGTGTGTGATGATAATATAGACATCTTTGGTCTCTTTGAGTGTATGCAAGTAAGAGAAATCAGGAACTAAAATATCAACACCATGCATTGTCTCATCAGGGAAAGACATCCCTACATCGATAATGATAGCGGTTGTCTCTGTTTCAAGTACAGCCATATTCCCACCGATCTCACCAAGACCACCCAGTGGCGTGAATCGGATCTTTCCTTTGGAAGACATATCGATTTGTTTCCATGGGTTCATGGTAGCGTCTTTTACGCGAGCATTCTCTTCGATAGATGCTCTCATTGTGTCATTTACAGTGGTAACATTTTTTCTTCGACCTTTGTTTTTGTTCCCGCCGCCTTGACGGTTTTGATTGTTCGGCTTATTCCCGGGTTTATTACCTTGTTTAGGATTAGGTTGGTTATTGTTATTATTTTTGTTTCCACCACCTTGACGGTTTTGATTATTGTTTCTATTATTAGGGTTAGGCTTTCTGTTCCCGTCTGGTGCTTCTTTATCCTGAACATTACCATTTACGTCTCTATTAGGATTTGGTTTTTTGTTAGGATTTGGTTTTCTATTGGCATTAGGGTTGGGACGATTGTTGTTCCCCTCTTGTCCTTCTGCTCTGTTTTGACCATTGTTATTTTGTCTATGTGGGTTAGGTCTTCTCTCTCTTGGTGTATTACTGTTTTGCGTTTTTTTCTCTTGATTTTGAGATTTTTCGTTGTTTTGTGGGTTGTTGTCCATCTAAAGTATCCTTTAATTCATTATATATGTGATGATAAATAGATGTCTCAGCTTCATGGGGTCGTAAGTTAGAATCAAGTTCTAGCTTGATAAAAGTTTTATTGACAATATCTTTTGAAAAAACAGTGACAAGATTTTTAGAAAGTTTTTTGCGCGGTTGGGCAAATGCGATCTTTAAGAACGCTTCAAACTTCTCGTCATCTCGTGACTTATTTTTTTCTATTAAAAGCACGGCAGAAGTGACGTTTGGTGCGGGGACAAATGCTTCGGGCTCAACCTCGAAACAGAGTGTCGCTTTACCTACAGATGCAGCAAGCACAGAAAGAGCAGAAAACTCTTTTTGTTTGACGTTTGCAGCAAATTTAACGGCAACTTCTTTTTGAACCATTACCAAAATAGACTGGCACTGTTCATCTTTAAATGCTTTTAATATAATATTGGTCGCGATATAATAGGGCAAGTTGGCTACTAAATGATAAGGTTCATCCAGTAGGCTTCCTGACTCCCAACGCTCAAGCACATCGCCGCATCGTAACTCGAAGTTTCCTTTGTGGATGGATTCTTCAAATTCAGATGTGAGATGCTCACATAATCTTTTATCAACCTCAAATGCTGTGACATTACGAACTTTTACAAGTTCTTTGGTTAAATCACCTAAGCCAGGTCCAATTTCTGCGACTTTTAAATCGTCATTGGGCATCGCTTGGATGATCTTGTGAAGATAAATATCATTCTTCAAAAAATTCTGACCAAATTTCTTAGATGCAAATTCGGCTAAATTATCAATAATCATACTACAATCTACCTTTATACTCTATACTTATCCTCAATTTGGGATAAGTTTTGTATAATTCTACCATAATTAAATCCTTACTATGTTATATAGGCACGGAATTCTATTAATATATTTTTATTATTGATGACATAGTTCAATTAAAATGGAGAAGAACAGATGGATTATTTTGCTAAACGTATTATACCTTGTTTAGATGTAGACAATGGACGCGTTGTTAAGGGTGTGAATTTTGTTGGCTTGCGTGATGCAGGAGATCCTGTTGAAGTAGCATATCGTTATAATGAAGAAGGTGCTGATGAGATCACTTTTCTTGACATTGGTGCAACACATGAAGGACGCGACACCATAGTGGATGTGGTCAGACAGGTGGCGAAAGAAGTATTTATTCCTTTGACTGTTGGCGGAGGTATTCGTGAACTTTCTGATATTTATAACTTATTGAACGTTGGATGTGACAAAGTGAGTATTAACTCTGCAGCGATTAAAAGACCTGACTTCATAGAAGAGGGAGCCAAACGTTTTGGCTCTCAGTGTATTGTTGTGGCCATAGATGCGAAACAGGTTGCCTCAAACAAATGGAATATTTTTACACATGGCGGAAGAAATGACACAGGGATGGATGCATTAGAGTGGGCAAAAGAAGCGTACGATAGAGGGGCAGGAGAATTACTTGTTACTTCAATGGATGCAGATGGTACAAAAGCCGGCTTTGATAATAGTCTAAATAAGAAGATAGGTGAACTTGTCAATATACCTGTTATCGCCTCTGGCGGAGCAGGAACTATGAAACACATGGAAGAAGCATTTACTCTTGGCAATGCAGATGCAGCATTGGCAGCATCAATCTTCCACTTTAAAGAGATTGACATTATGGAATTAAAAAGCTATCTTAGGGAAAAAAATATTCCTGTGAGGTTATAAATGTTTATCTGTGCCGGAGAGAGTGAACAGTTTAATTTTGCTTTACCTGTGGGTATTGGCATGACAGATGTTGCGATCAATCTAACAAAATTATGTATGTCTGAAAAACCAAAGTTTTTATTTTTTGTGGGAACTGCAGGCTCGTATGGTGAGAAAAAAATCTTTGATATTGTAGAGTCTAAAACTGCTGCCAATATTGAAAACAGCTTTTTTAATGCAGGAGCGTATACCCCCATTGACAATATGGTGAGTACTGCAGAAGATGTTTCACGTGAAACTATTGTGAACTCTTCGAATTATATTACGACGGAAAAAGAGGTTGCCAAAGCGTATCTTAACAAGAATATTCATTTGGAAAATATGGAATATTATGCTGTACTTAAAGTGGCAAAGTCATTTCGTATTCCTGTCGCAGGTGCTTTTATAGTGACAAATTATTGTGATGAAAATGCACATAAAGATTTTATTGATAATCATAAAGAAGCGATGATTAGACTAACGAAGTATATTAAAGAAAGTAAATAAATGAATACAAGAGAGGCATTAAATGTCGAGTCCTAAGAAAATAATACAAGACCTAACAAAAGAAGAATTAGGTGAACTCATCAAGCCAAGCTTTCGGGCAAAGCAGATATATCATTGGATCTATCATAAGTATGCAGACTCATTTGCTACAATGAAAAATCTTCCAAAAGAGATGAGAGAAAAGCTAGAGCTAGAATATACTGTTGCACCTTTAAAGCAAGTGATGGTACAAAACTCTAAAGACGGCAGCCGTAAATATCTGTATGAACTTCATGATAAACATACTGTGGAAGCTGTACTACTTCTTATGCGTGATAAGGAGTACCATAAAGATGGTTCCGTAAAGCATCAGGAGCGTTATACAGTCTGTATCTCTTCTCAAGTAGGGTGCAAGGTAGGATGTGCTTTTTGTTTGACTGCAAAGGGTGGTTTCATGCGAAACCTTACTGCGGGTGAGATCGTTGAACAGGTACGTTTGATAAAGAAGGACAATGACATTGCTGCCAACCGCCGTGTCAATCTTGTATATATGGGTATGGGTGAGCCACTTGACAACCTGCCTGAAGTGGCAAAGTCTGTCAAGATATTTGCAGATGAAGAAGGTATGGCAATAGCAACACACAGACAAACTATCTCAACTTCTGGACTAAGCTCTAAGATTGAGAAACTAGGAAAGATGGAGCTGGGTATTAACTTGGCTATCTCACTCCATGCGGTAGATGATGAATTGCGACAACAGTTGATGCCTATTAACAAAGCATACAATATTGCTTCTATTATTACGGCTGTAAAAAACTTTCCTGTCAATGATAGAAAGAGGGTCATGTTCGAGTATCTTGTTATCAAAGATATCAATGATGATCTCTCCGCAGCAAAGAAATTACTTTCCTTGCTTGACGGTATTAAAGCAAAAGTAAACTTGATCTATTTTAATCCTTATGGTGGTACAGAATTCAAAAGACCTTCGACAGAAGACATGAAAAAATTTCAAGAGTACTTAACAACACATGGCCTGCATTGTACAATTCGTGAATCTAAAGGATTAGATATCTCGGCTGCATGTGGTCAGCTTCGTGAACAAGAATTAGAAGGAGAAGTATAATGGGTACACTTGATTTGGTTATGTTAGGATTTATTATTGTTGTTGCTATTATTGGTATAGGATTTTTGATTATTGAGTCTCGTTCGGATGATGAAAAGTAGGTAAATGTTTCATGTGAAACATTACGTGTATTGAATATCTCTTTGTATATTTTATTTTAATGTAGTCTATTTTTGATACTCTTCCTCCCAGTTGCTTTTTCTTTTTTGTACTACGATAAGATAGAAAAAAGCGTAAGCGTCATAGATTAATTTTTATTGAAAACCCTTTTATCTTTAGCATATATCAAGTCCTTCATCCCTTTAAAATCCTCCCTACTTTCTATCAGGAATTTGTTACCATAAATGAAACTGAGACTTTGTGCATGGAGCATAAGTCTTGGTGCCCCATGCTGGATAAGTCTATTTTCTTTGCTTTGTGTTAGTTCCAGATAATCATTGCTTGCTTCATAGCTTGCACCATAAATGGGGTCACCTAAAATGGGATGTTTCACGTGAAACAAATGTACTCGTATCTGATGTGTTCTTCCTGTATGTGGATAGCAGGCTACAAGTGTAGCATCAAGGTCTTGATCATACTCTAAAGGGATGAAGTCAGTATGTGATGCCTTGCCCTCCTTGGATATAAATACTTTATGTTTAGTCTGACTGTAGTCATTGTTTATCTTGATAGACTCATGAGAAGAGAAAGGTTCTACGAGCTTTCCATCTACCCAGGCAAGGTAAGATTTTGTGATGCTTCTATCTTCAAATGAACACTTCAAATATGACTCTGCTTTCTTATGCTTACTTGCCAATAAGAGTCCTGAAGTTTCCATATCGATGCGATGCACAGCATTGGCATTATCGCCTGCAATGGTACGTATTTCATCTAAAAGAGAGTATGGGGTAGCCATGGTATTGGGATGGACTAAAACACCTGAATGCTTCTCGTAGACCATAAAGTTCTTGTTATGAAAGAGTGGACTATGACCTTTTGATGAGGGCTTGAAATAGACAACTTCAACATCACCCTCTATGGACTCACCAGTATTAAATATAGATTCCTCACCGATCAGTAATCTGCCTTTTGCCAATACACGCTGTGCTTGCCCCTGTGTGAAATTGAATGTACGCATGATAAATAAAAATGCAGGCATCTTCTTTGGAATATTGAATTTTTCTTTGACAAATGGCATAATGTGCTTACCTCTTTATAACGGGAATTTTGATAGAATTGTATCAAATTTTTATAGACATAAAGGTATACAATGATTGAAAGATATTCAAGAGAAGAGATGGCAAAGAACTGGACGATGCAAGCAAAGTATCAAGCATGGCTTGATGTTGAGATCGCAGTTGTCAAAGCATGGAATAAACTTGGGCTCATCCCGGATGATGATGCACAGAAGATAGTTGACAATGCAGGATTCTCTGTTGAGCGTATTGACGAGATAGAAGCAGTGACAAGACATGATCTTATTGCCTTTACAACTTCTGTATCTGAAACACTGGGTGATGAGAGTAGATGGTTCCACTATGGTATGACATCTTCAGACACAGTTGACTCTGCTGTTGCTTTACAGATGACAGCATCACTTAAGATCATTATTGAAGATACTAAAATGATGATGGTGTCAATCAAGAAAAGAGCAGAAGAACACAAGATGACACTTATGGTTGGACGTTCACATGGTATCCATGGTGAGCCTATTACTTTTGGTCTTGTGTTGGCAGTATGGTATGACGAAATGGCTAGACACTTGACAAACCTGGAGCAGACGATGGATGTTATTTCAGTAGGTCAGATCTCTGGGGCTATGGGTAACTTTGCACATGCACCTCTTGAGCTTGAAGATTATGCGATGGAAGAGCTTGGTCTTAAATCAGCACCTGCATCAAACCAGGTTATTCAAAGAGACCGTTATGCGAGACTTGCGACAACACTTGGACTGTTGGCGTCAAGTGTTGAAAAGTTTGCCGTACAGGTAAGACACTGGCAACGTACAGAAGTGTATGAGTGTGAAGAATATTTTGCAAAAGGTCAAAAAGGATCTTCTGCAATGCCACACAAAAGAAACCCTATCTTGACAGAAAACATTACAGGTCTTGCACGTATGGTAAGAGCATATATTACTCCAGCTATGGAGAATGTAGCACTCTGGCATGAGAGAGATATCTCTCACTCGTCAACAGAGCGTTTCTGGTTACCAGATGCATTTATCACTTGTGACTTTATGATGCACCGTATGAATAATGTAATTGCCAACTTGACAGTTATGCCTGAGAATATGATGAAAAACTTAAACCTAACCGGTGGGTTGGTTTTCTCTCAAAGGGTTTTATTGGAACTTCCTAAAGCAGGAGTGAGCCGTGAAGATGCATACAGAATTGTACAACGTAATGCAATGAAAGTTTGGGAGAAGATCCAACAAGGAGACTCAACAACCAATGAAGATGGTGAGTCACTCTATTTACAATACCTGTTGTCAGATGAAGAACTGGGACAATCTCTTTCAGAAGAGCAGATAAGAGAATGTTTCAACTTTGACTATTATACAAAGAATGTTGACAAAATATTCGCAAGAGTATTTAAATAGGTTTACAGCACATCATCTTGCACGAGATATTTCACGCTGTACAAATGTGCAGCTTTGAAATCTTTTGTACAAGCGAATGCACTCTAATCCTATTTTGATTTTAGTGTTACTTTTTCTACCTAAGTTTTGTATTTAATTACTTACTCTTTCTAACTTTTCCCCACCTGCACAGCCTTTCAAAAAGTATTCCTTCTCCTTATGAAAAAGATGTCTAAAAATGATACAGTAATTCAAAAATACACAAGGTAAATTTGAGTAAAATCTGATTAATCATTGTCACAAAATAAGATGACAAAGCAACACAAAAGGACAGACTAATATGATCAGAGTTGTCAAACGAAATGGTAGAGTAGAAACTTTAGATGTATCAAAGATTCAGAAATATACAGCAGCAGCAGTGGAAGGTCTTGAACGTGTCAGTCAGAGTGAACTTGAAGTAGACGCGAAGTTACAGTTTCGTGACATGATCTCTTCAGAAGAGATACAAACAACACTCATTAAAACAGCCGTTGACAAAATTGACATTGACAGACCTGACTGGACATTTGTTGCGTCTAGACTTTTTCTTTATGACATATATCATAAGTCAACAGGCTTTACAGGTTACAACCATCTACGAGAACATTTTGAACGTGGAGAAAAAGAGGGACGTATTGTTCTTGGTCTAAAAGAGAAGTATGACCTTGACGATCTGGATGCCTATCTGAAACCTGAACGTGATTTACAGTTTACATATCTTGGTATCAGAACACTTTATGATCGTTACCTTCTTAAGAACAAAGAGGGATCACCTATAGAACTTCCACAACAACTCTTTATGGGTGTGGCTATGTTTTTGGCGCAAAATGAATTTGATTGTCAAACATGGGCAAAAAAGTTTTACGACATCTTGTCAAAATTTGAAGTGATGGCTGCGACACCTACATTGTCAAATGCCAGAACACCCAGACACCAATTGAGTTCATGTTATATTGGGTCAACACCTGACAACATTGAAGGTATTTTTGATGGGTACAAAGAGATGGCATTACTTTCTAAGTTCGGTGGAGGGATCGGTTGGGACTGGTCACTGGTTCGTGGTATGGGTTCATACATAGATGGACATAAACATGCGGCAGGAGGAATCGTACCTTTCTTGAAAATTGCCAATGATGTTGCCATCGCTGTTGACCAACTTGGAACACGTAAAGGTGCCATTGCAGTTTACATTGAACCTTGGCATGTTGACATTCGTGATTTCCTTGATTTAAAGAAAAACTCAGGAGAAGAGCGTCGTAGAGCACATGACCTTTTCCCTGCAATTTGGTTAAATGATCTCTTTATGTCAAGAGTGGCAGCAGATGAAATGTGGACACTTTTTGATCCATTTGAAGTGAAAGAGTTGACGGCACTGTATGGTGAGGATTTTGAAAAACGTTATCTGGAACTTGAAAATTCAGATGACAATATTGTCAGGGAACGTATCTCGGCTAAAGGACTTTGGAAAGATATGCTTCGTTCTTACTTTGAAACAGGTAACCCTTTCCTTACATTTAAAGATACAGCGAACAAAGCAAACCCTAACAAACATGTAGGTGTCATCAGATCTACAAATCTTTGTACGGAGATATTTCAGAATACAGGACCTAACACTTACAAGACGCAATTTACATTTGACGATGGCACAGTAGAATCTTATGATGAAAATGAAATGTTGACTGTAGACAATGGCATGACAAAGCCGGCGAAGAAAGTGACAGCACTTGACAGCCTAAATGGTAAACAGATATGGATAGTAGATAAAGAAAAAACGGATGGTGACACGGCAGTGTGTAACCTTGCCTCTGTCAACTTGTCAAAAATAAATACGACAGAAGATTTGGCACGTGTTGTACCTACAGCCATTCGTATGCTTGACAATGTGATTGACTTGAACTTCTATCCTCTTGCAAAAGTAAAAAAGACAAATGAAAAATCAAGATCCATAGGTCTTGGTGTTATGGGTGAAGCTCAAATGCTTGCAGAAAGCAGTATTGAGTGGGGAAGTCATGATCACTTTACAAAGATAGATGAAGTGATGGAATCATTCTCTTACTATACAATAGAGTCATCAAGTAACCTGGCACTTGAAAAAGGACAGTATCCGACTTTTGAAGGTTCAGATTGGTCTAAAGGTATTTTCCCTATTGACAAAGCAAATGAAAATGCTTGTAAACTTGTTGACAGAGGTGGTCTGTTTGGTTATAACCATGATTGGCAAGCCTTAAAAGAAAAAGTTAAAACAGATGGTATGAGAAATGGGTATCTTATGGCTATTGCACCTACTTCGTCAATCTCTATCTTGACAGGGACAACACAGGCCATTGAACCTGTTTACAAAAGAAAGTGGTTTGAAGAAAATCTTTCAGGACTCATTCCTGTTGTTGCACCAAACTTGTCTGCGGATACTTGGCAGTATTATACACCAGCATATGATCTTGACCAAAATCTTCTTGTTAAAGCAGGGGCTATACGTCAAAAGTGGCTAGACCAGGGTCAGTCATTAAACATCTTTATTACACTTGACAAAGCAAGTGGTAAGTATTTAAATGAGATTTACATGAATGCATGGAAGTTTGGATTAAAGTCTACTTACTATTTACGTTCTCAGTCTCCTGAAGCTTCTGGAGATGTTGAGGATCGTTCACAGGAATGTGTGGGGTGTCAATAATATCAGTATTTTATAAACAGCTAACGCTGGAAATTTAATTTTTGTAGCAGTTTATGTATCTTTTTAGTAAATATATTATCTAGTTATATTTAAAACTATTATAATTCTCTAAAAACGATTTTATGCTATGCAACAGACACAATAAGATACTTTAAGATCTTTTTTAACCCATGGTATGAAAAGTAAAATAAAAGCGCTTATTTTAGCCCCTAAAAAGAGACTGTTTTGACGTATAAAGTATGACCTTTATCAGTCACCCAAATAAAGTTGTCTCGGTCTTGCAATTTTTGAGGTTTTGTCTTTTTTGAATTCTATCCATTGGGTTATCCATCCGACAGTTCGACCTATGACAAAAATAGGCGTGAACATAGATTTTGGTATTTGGAGAGCAGTTAAAATGATTCCGGTGTAAAAATCTATGTTAGGGTAAAGATTACGTGAAACAAAATAATCATCGTTTAATGCGATCTCTTCTATTTTTCGGGCAATAGCCATAAGCTCGGTATCAAGATTTAATTCTTCTCTTAGTTCATCTTGCAGACTTTTGAGTATTTTGGCTCTTGGGTCAAAATTTTTATAGACTCTGTGACCAAAACCCATGAGTCGGAAATCATCATCCGGGTCTTTTGCTCTTTGTATGAAGGCTTCAACATTTTCCACAGATCCAATATATTCAAGTTGGGCAATTACTGATTCATTGGCTCCTCCATGTGCCCGCCCCCAAAGTGCCGAGATACCAGAACTTATGGCAACATAAGGGTGTGCACCTGTTGAAGCAACACCTCTTACCACGGTGGTAGAAGCATTTTGCTCATGATCTGCATGTAGGGTGAATATGGTATCTAGGGCACGCACTTCTACATTTTTTATCTCTTCATGACCATTTGGGCAAAGGTGCATTTTGCCTCCAGGATAAGCACGCATCATGGTAAGGAAGTTTTTTGTGAAGCCTAGGTCTATGTCTGGTTGTATGAAAGGGATACCTAGAGAATGTCGGTAGGCAAAGGCTGCGATAGTTGGCATCTTGGAAATGATACGATGTGACATCTCCAAAAATTCTTCTTCTTTGTTCATCTCTATATGGTCATTATAAAAAGTAGACAGTGCGGTCACCGCGGCAGAAAGTGTAGCCATGGGATGTGCATTGTCGGGAAAGGCATTAAAGAGATGACGCAGACCCTCATGCAAGAAAGAACGGTGCCTTATTTCCAGGTCAAAGGCATAGAGTTCCTCTTTTGAGGGAAGACGTTTGTTAAGAAGTAAAAAACATGTCTCAAGGTAGGTATTGTTTTTTGCTAAGTCTTCTATGGCTATACCCCGGTAACGTAACTCTCCCTTTCCTCCATCGATGAACGTCACGGTAGATTCACACGCAGAGGTAGAGGTGAAACCAGGATCATAGGTAAACATACCTGTGTCAGCAAAAAAGGTTCTAACATCTAGAACGGATGGTCCTCTTGTTCCCTCTAAGATATTGTATTCGTAGCTGTCACCAGTCATGTTATTGGTGAGCGTCATAGTATTTTTTTTCATGATAATAATCCTTTTCTAGGGATAGCCTAATTGATTTACTATAGCGTGCGAGTGTAGAATGTGTGTGTATTTACTCCGTCAGATCATTTAAAAACTGTGTTTCATCATAGTTTAATCCAAGAAAATCAACGATGATCTTAAGATCTCTTTCTGCATTTCCAAGACAGGAGGTAGCCCCAGGGCTTGGTGTCATATTGAAGATCAACCCGTTACCCGGATTAATGGAGGCTTCTCCCAGCATGAGTTTTTCTTTTTCTTTGTCTAAAACTTGTGGGCGGACTCCTCCAAAACCATCTGCATACTCTATGTCATCGACACTTAAAGAAGGTACGATTTTCTTGGCATCCTGTACAAAGAGTTTTTTGTTGATCAGAGGCACTTCAAATAAAAAGTTTTTAAAGATGTAGTTTCTAATATCTCTGTCTTTGAGCAGATCCCAAAATATTTTGATTATTTTTGAATCAAAATTGAGGGTTTTAAAAAAGTCCAAATAGGTACCTGGTTTATATCTTTCAAGTTTGGGGAGCATAAGTGCTGTTGGTCCGAATCTTGTTTTCCCCTCAGCTAAAATATCCGGGTCCCCATGCAGTGCGGCAAAAGGTAGTTTGTTGTTTTGCACCATATAGACTTTACCATTAAGAAAGTGCCCGTCGGTCATGTAAAAACTGCCGGCCATAGGCAGACAACCCATATGTTTACCATAACCCATTTTATGGGCCAAAAAGAGTGAATGTGCTCCAGCATTGACCACTACAAAATTAGCTGTATATGTTTCTCCCTTTGTAGTAGTGACCTTAAATGTTTTATCTTCCTGTTCTTCTATTTGTTCCACGTGCGAATGGTAAAAGATATCTGTTAGGGTATCTGAGGCTTCTTGCGCCTGTTTAGCCAGTGCTTCCGACATGGCTCCAAAATCAACAGTCGTATATTGTGTGTCTGTTCCCATGGCAAGGATAGGTTCAGGTCGTACTTTTGTTTGTTCTAGATCAGTGTAAACAATTTTTGGTTCAAGTGTTTTGAGTTTGTCAACATCCCACAATTCAAGATAAGGAAAGAGGTCTTTAAATTCATTAAATCTGTTTTCTATAAATGCGACTTCCTTTTTCCCCACACCCAGTGCCATTTTCTGATGGGAGAACATGATCTTGTCTTCCAATGCATATTGCAAACAAAACTTTTCAACCATTTTTGCGGTTCGTTTGGTTACTTTGGCTTTTTCCAGCGTATAGTTTGTTTCTATATCTCCTACATGGATGGTTTGAGAGTTGCTGGTTCCTTTAGAGTTTAGGGTTGACAATGCTTCATATTTTTCAAGCAGACACAAGGATTTTACATTGGTATATTTGGCCAACTCATAAAAAAGTGCTGTTCCGGAGATGCCTCCTCCGACGATCAAAACATCATAATGATTCTTTTTCACAGGTGTCTTCTTCATAGGTTAAAGTACCTCTAATTGGTCTGCTATTTTTTTAGCAATGGTTTCATAGTTCCTGGTTTCAAGAAGTCTCTGTTGTCCATGTTCCCCCACCTTGGCAACCTCATCTTTGCTGAGACTAAGGAGGTGTTCCAGCTTTTTGCTAATGTCATCTTGGGTAAAGTCACAAAACCATGCATCATCACAGTCAGTAAAAATAGTACCTATATGCTCTGCACGGGTCATAAGACAAGGCACGGCAGAGGAGTAGTAATCAAATACCTTCACAGGGGTAGAAGCGTTATAGATAGGGATATCAGGCAAAAGTGCTACCCCTATATCTGCTTTGGCTATAAGATCAATCAATGCTTCTTTTGTTTGTGCATTACATAGCTCTATGTGATCTTTTATGTGAGGGTAGTTTTCTAACATTTTTTGCGCATAAGGTATGTCTCGTGTGGAGATAATAAGTTTCCATGTATCACTTTTTAGTTTTGAAAATGCATCTAAAACAGTTTCAAATTCTCTTACCTTATCTAGTGTTCCTTCATACACAAATCTTTTTTCATCTTTACTGTGTTGTTCGTTTTTATGGAGTAT
>Ga0164313_10001092_pt1 | contig 23521 bp, 24 predicted proteins | sample GuaBasSedimGuay4_FD_113735 | JGI IMG/M metagenome (GOLD analysis project Ga0164313, IMG submission 113735) | Subseafloor sediment microbial communities from Guaymas Basin, Gulf of California, Mexico - Guay4, Core 4569-4, 0-3 cm | ecosystem: Environmental > Aquatic > Marine > Hydrothermal vents... | reverse complement strand
TGGGTCGTAACAGAAACTACTCTCCTGTACTTCATCAGGATTCCATAACAGGTGATTATTGCTGCGATGCAAATAATGTACCCCTTGTAAGTATTGCTGAATATCCGCTTCTACCCGGATTATCTTTTACAGCAGAAATATTAGTACAGGATATGCCTGATGCCAGAGGATGCAACTGGCTTGCTGTCGGGTTGACCAGAAGCACTGCCGGCACATTTCATCTTGATCCGGGAATCGTATCAGACATGGAACTAAGATGGTTCTATACTCCCGGAAGTAACAATCAGTATTGCGAAATTGTATCAACGTTTGCATATGACAGCGTAATATCAACAACGACAGAGCCGGAATCCCTCTGGCTGCAGCATAACACTCCGCAGATATTCACCATAGAAACCTGTACTGAAACAGTTAGATTCTGGCTCAATGACAGCCTTTTCTCTGAGGATTCCCTGGATTTATCACTAGAACAGGACTCTGTACATATTTACCTCTGGGGCAGCTCAGGTTCGCAGCCGCATCATATCGATAATCTCAGATTATTCCGTCGAAGATGGTGAACGCAGCAGGGATCATTACAGAAACAGATACCTTTCAATGAAGAGATGTACTCTAATTCTACTGATATCATTTCAATGCCTTCATGCAACAGATGTTTTGTTTATGGAAGACTTTTCCGGAAATCTTTTGCAGAACTGGACAATGTTCGGAGATCCGCAGCCCAGAATACTGGATTCCCTGGGCATCCCCCCTCCATGCTTCAACAATAACGGCGATTCAATGGGAGGCAGCGGTGTCATATCAAGGGAAATATTTGAAATTGCTAACGGTCTTGGTGTTGAGTGTGATATGTACCTTTCATGCGAAAATAGAGGGACATGGGTTACAGCCGGGCTGTACTTTATTACTCCTGATTACATAAATGACCGTTCGCATAGCGGTTATGTTATTTCAGCACTTGCTTTTTCATACAGTGGAGAAATGGACTGGACACATCCTCATCTGCAGGGAGTTCTATATTTAAACTGTATTCCCAATCATGATGACAGATTCAGCGTTCAGCTCTACCATCAAAACGAATTACTCGACGGATGGCACAGGTACCGATTGGAAATCGATGAACACAGAATGGTGAATTACTTCATCGATGATTCCCTCTACTGCACTTCAACCGTATCTATTCCCGATACACTGGAACACGTAAGATTACAACTGGGTAACCGTTCATCAAGCTGGGGAATTGCTCTCCATGACAACCTGATTGTGTACAGGCCATGACGGCGAAGGTGGAAGATAGCAGCTTGCTGAACGTGGTGAATCCAGCATGATGTTCACCGTATTTCTATGTGTGTTAACTACCGTTCATATTGTAGGTTCTGCAAGTGAGGTGCTCTTCTCCGACGATTTTTCATCTGGAGAGCTGGAATCGAACTGGATACTTTACGGAGATCCCCAACCCAGGATATTGGATTCCCTGGGTGTAACCCCTCCCTGCTTCAACAATAACGGTGATTCCATGTTCGGCAGCGGAGTCTTCTCCAGAGAAGTTTTCAAAATAGGTGAAGGACTCCGTGTTGAATGTGATATGTATCTGGAATGCGCTGAGAGAGGAACGTGGGTAACTGCTACCTTAGCTATCGTCACTCCTGATTTCAGGGATGAAAGAACTCAGAGAGATTTTAGTATTGCGCGTATGGAAATATTCTATTCTGGTGAACTTGATTGGGGAACACCCCATCGTCAGTGCGTTCTACAACTCGCAAGTGGGGATTGCGAGGGAGTCAATTTCCGCTATGAGCAGTACCACCAGAATCAGCTTCTCAATAACTGGCATACCTATTGTATTGAAATAAATGAAGACCGACTGGTAACATTTTTCATTAATGACAGCCTTATAGTTTCGTCTCCTGTAATGATTCCCGATACGGTTGAAACAGTCAGAATACAGCTTGGAAACAGATCCAGCGACTGGGGTATAGCTCTCCATGATAACTTGGTTGTATACAGACCATGATCCAGAAGAAGGGGAATAATAATGAATGAATATTCCACATTAACTCATGATCATGAAGCAAATCGTATAAGCAGTTCTATACTGAAAAAGCTAATTTCCCGCGGGGAATACTTAAAGGCTTACGATCTGTGTGATGAGTATTTAAGGAATACCGAACAAGCAGATCATGAAATACTAAAACAGCATGCCCTCTGCATGTCAAAGCTCGGAATGATAGATCGCTCCATAAACCTTCTGGAGAGTTTGGATCCATCGGGATTAGATCGCGATTATGAGCAGCATGCTCTTCTTGGAAGCTTCTATAAGAGAAAGTGGCTTGAACTGAAAATATCGGATCCAGAGAATGCTCATGCAGCTCTATTCTCATCTTTCAAGAATTACATGAAAAGTCGAGAACAAGGCGGAGATTTCTGGTGCATAGTGAACGCTGCATCTCTTGCGCTGATTCTCGGTAAAAAAGATTTGAGTATTGAACTGGCTGATGAGGTTATCACACAATGCTGGGATATATACAATAAGCATGGGACCACGAGCGAATTCTGGGTTCTGGCTTCCATGGGTGAGGCTTACCTGATAAAGGGAGACTACAATTCAGCGGCAAGATGGTTCAAAGGAGCAAGGAGCCATGTAGGCGCAAGCATCGGACAGATAAAGACTACAAGAACCAACGCAAAGATGTTACTTGATCTTCTGCAAATAGATGATGAATCAACAGATGAAATACTGGAGTGTATTCGAAAACCCAGGATAGCTATTTTCGCCGGTCACAGAATCGATAAACCAGGGAGAACAAATCCCCGTTTCCCCGAACATATCTCAGACAGAGTAAAAACACGCTTGAATAAGAAGCTCATTGAGATGAAACTTGATATCGGGATTGCATCCGCAGCTGATGGCGCTGACATACTGTTTCATGAGTGCCTTCAGGAGATGGGAAAACGAACCCATGTAATCCTTCCCTCTCCCATTGGACATTTCAGAAATAAACTCATAGAGGATTCGGGGGAAAATTGGGCCATACGTTTTGACAGAATTATTAAAAACGCTGACATGATAGAAACTTCCTCTTTCTCCAAATTTGAGAGCGATGCTGTTGGCGTATATCAGCTCTCTTCAGATTACATGCTTGAATATTCACTCGATATGACTGAAGCGTTCGATGGAGAACTGATACCTGTTGTCATATGGGATCAACACCAGGTAAAACACACTGGAGGAACAGGATATATTGTATCCAGCCTCAGAATGCTTGGATATGAACCGATGGGAATACCTATTACGGATTTAGTGAATATCGGTCGATACAGCGACAATTCCATCCTCGAAGACTATCCTTACGGCAGTTTGGGAATATATGAACCCGTTGTCAGACCAATCATTGTTATAAGCCTGTATGATGCCGGGATTATGGAAGAGCAAATGGCTTCCAATGTAAACACTATAATGACAGAAATCTCAGAAGTGTGTAAAAAAGAATCTCTAAGAATTCTCAGTGCCGGTTCGTCCACAGGAAGTTCGTATCTGATAACGGATTCTGTTAGTGACGCTATGGATCTCTTATCTGGTCTTCGTGATATCATCCCTTCCTTGCCGGAGCATTCTCTTGTTCTGCATGCAGGTTTGATTACTATGCTCAATTCTTCACTGAGTGGAAAAAGGGATTACTACTGTGGGGAGATTGGAGAAGCTATGGAGATCGCATCAAGTCTGAAAACCCCTTCATGGATTTCAACAATGCAATTCAAATCAATTGCTCCCCGGAGCGATTGCTCCGGTACCGTATTCAGATATAGCGGTCGATTCAGATCAAAGAATGGAAATCTCCTGAAAGTATTCCAGATTACGAATTAATTCCGTGTCTCTGTATATCGGGATTTCCTGGTTTTCTCTTAACCTGATCCGGAACTGCTGCAGATATCGATTATCTGAACTACACTGTTTTTTGCACCATATTCTTCAGCCCTTTTCAGAATACTATCGGCATACTTTCTCGAATCCATATCAAGTAATCGCATAAATTCCGACTCGCATACATGATCCGTGATACCGCTAGTACAGATGATATACCTGTCACCATTCTGAACGAATACTCTTTGAATATCCGGTTCGATTTCCTCGTTAACACCGATGCAATGAGTTGACATTCTTTTTTCAAGATGACCCCTGCCCACTTCCCGGTCGATTGTTCCCTGTTCACTCTCCTCACTTACTCTGAAGTGGGTTTTTGTAATCCGGCTGATATTGCCATCCCAGATTCTGTAAATCCTGCTATGTCCCACATGGAAGATCAGTGCATTGTTCATCTCATCAGGGTCTAAAAGCAGGGCCACAAGTTCACAGCCGATTTCGTGCATATACGGGTTGTTTGAAAACCTTTCATGTACCGCTCTGTTGGCCTCTCTGATAGCGCTACTCAATAGTTTCTCCGCAGAAAGGCTGGGGACTGATGTAATGATTCTTCTAATTATCTCAAAGGTGATACTGCTTGCTATAATGCAGTCATGTGAATCTTCAATACAGCTGCATATCATGTAAAGAGCGCCGTAAGGTGTATCCAGCTGACCATGGTGAAAATATTTCTCATCGATTGAATCGTTGCTTGTGCAAGAAGTTGATAACTTCACTTCAATATTCATAAGAACTCGATCTTTCTAAGGCTGTCTGGTTCTTCAGGTCACTCAGTTTGCTTCAAGTTCTGCTGACGAAAAGCCTAATACATGATAATTCATACTTCTGGCATGTAGAAACAAGGCGCTATTTATGATGGAAAACATCATTAAATAGAATAACTAAAATATTATGGCGTTTATAATTGGATATGGCGGTTATACTGATATAATTGGATTACTGTTTTCAGATATTTCCTTGATCGGGTAGATGAACAGTATTCTCTGTACTTCTAGATTCTGCCTTTCAGATATTTTTGTCGTTTTTCTTCGGGGAATTTCTCGATTGAGTATCTAAGCGTTGTTCGGGGCATGTTCATGTAATGCTTTCTGAGGAATTTTTCTTCGATTTCGAGATCCTTCTTGCCCACTTCCCGCAACATCCATCCTACAGCTTTATGAATGAGGTCATGATTATCTTTCAGAAGCTTTCTGGATATTGCAAGCGTGTCCTTGAAATCGTTTTTTCTGATGAAGTGCTGGGTGGATATTATGGCTATCCGTTTCTTCCAGAGATCGTCCGATTCTGCAAACTCGTACAGCGGCTTTCTATCCCTGCTGTAAAGCCAGCCTCCGGGGATATGAGGGGCGGAAAGATCTACAAGGTCCCAGTTGTTTATCCAGCATGTACTGTCCATATACAGATTGTAGATCTTCTCTCCCAGTTCATCATTTCCCCTCTTGAAAGCACCCACCATTACAAGAAGCGCGAACAATCGCTCTTCGTGCCATCGGGAATGCAGGAGTTTTTCTGTATCTGCGATGGAGAGCCCTCTGAATTTTCTGACAAGTTTTCTTATGTGCGGAACTCTTATGCCAAGGAATTTGTCTCCTTCTCCGTATTCACCCCTGCCGGTCTTGAAGAACCTCTGGTGGATACTGGCTCTTTCCGGTTCTGCAAATATTCTCAGCTCGCGGGAAATCTCATCGATTGCATCAGGCATCTGTTTTCTCCAGTCTCTTTTTCTTCAGAAGTTTTTTTAAAAGAGGAAGGATTTTCCGGGGTTTAACATCATCAATGTCGATCCTGCCGCAGTTGTTGAATACCGCGAAATCAGCAAGTTTCGCGGCAAAGACCGGGAGGAATTCTTCCCATTTATTGAAGCCTTCTTCGAAGCGAAAAGTGTGGAGCATGAGGATTTTCTTCTTGCGGTCAGCTTTCGAATCCATCCTCCCGACGAACTCTGTTCCCCATAAAACAGGTAGAACGAAATAACCGTACCGCCTCTTCGCGCGGGGTACGTAGCATTCAAGAGTATAGTCGAAATCGAAGAACCTGCTCATCCTGTCACGTAGAATTATGAGGTTATCGAAGGGGGAGAGTATATGTACTTCAGTTGGATTGTTGATGTCTTCATTCAGGTTTTCCAGAGACTCAGATAGCATGTAGTACGAACTGCCGCCCTCTACACTCACCGGAATGATCTCTTTCTCTGTAAGCAAACTTTCTGCAGCACTTGTGATTACTTCTCTGCCGGCTGCATGGATGTGTTTGACTATATCATTCATGGTTGAAATACCCTGGGCTTTTAAAGCCCTCCGGACAAGATACCGCCCCAATTCGTCTTTTTCGGGCATTGAAGTATTGGTACCTTCAGGCAACACTCTCTCGGTAAGGTCATAGATCCTCTGGAAGTTGTCCCTGCGCGTAACCATCAGGTCACCTCGCCAGAAGAGAAGCTCAAGGGCTGTTTTTGCAGGTTTCCAGTTCCACCACTCTCCCCTCTTCACATCCGGATCAGATTTAAAATCCCTTGATCCCAGTGGTCCTTCTTCGCTTATTCTGGAAATGATCCCATCCATCAGGTGTCCGCATTTTGCAAGTCTGTCTTTGGCCCATTTGTCCATAGGATCGCTGAAGTTCTTCATCCGATGGGTGTAATATCTGTAGTCACTCATTGGAAGATAGGACGCCGCATGCCCCCAGTACTCGAATATCTCTCTGTCCACTGCCTGAAGCTGATGGAGCATATCGGGATGGTAACCACTGTACCTTGTCCAGAGTGTATGGTGATGCGCCCTCTGTACAACCGAAATAGTATCTATCTGTATATAACCCAGGTGCTCGATAATCCGGGTTGTTCTATCTTTCCCTGATGAGGTTTCGGGGATGTCAGACAGCATCTGTGAATCCAGGATCAGTCGTTTTGCCTGGTCTGAACTGAGGTTCATCACGCAGTTCTTAAATACTGACAGATGAACCGATTGTTACTACTTCTCAAGGCTTATGATCCTGGCAAGGTTTGAGCAGAGAAGCGACCTGTTGCCATCGGGGTTTATGGCTATGTCGTATACCGTTCCATGACCGGAGGTTGTAGCTTCCACATCGTTATTCTGTGTATTTACCACCGAAACACCGCTGTTCTCGTAAGCTACGAAGAGGTAATGGCCGTCGGGGGTGACCGCAACCGCAATGGCTGGGCTGTATATCGGATAGGTTGAATAGCACTGACCCGTTCCCGTATCAATTCCCCATATCTGACTGAGTGAATCCGGGGCTGCAAAGATCAGGCTGCCTGATCCAGCATACAGATCGTTTACTCCGCCGGGAACCGCACATTCAGCTGTTACTGTACTCAGATCACCGGTGGAAATCTTCTTTATCGTATTATCGTAACCGTCGGCTACGAAAATAGCTGTCCCGTCCGCTGTGATGACAGCAGCTACAGGGTCAAATAGCCCTGATACGGAATCTACCGCTGTCACATCCCATGATTGAGAATTGATCGTGGTAATCGTCCCGTTAGCTCCAACCGAGTACAGGTGCCAGCTTCCACCGACGGGTTCCGTCAGAATGAATCTGCCGTAGGAGCTGAGGGCAACAGGATCGTGGACAATGTACGTACTGTTGCTTACGTAGAAAAGGAGATTACCGCAGAGTGCAAGTGCATACCCCCCTTCGGCGGTTGCTCCTACATCCTCAACTGCATACCCCTCGAGGTACACCCGGGCAAGGCAGTAACCGTTTGCGTAATCTATGAAATAGAGGCTGTCTACCGCTGCGATCCCATCTCCACCCTCTTTTAGATAGCAGCAGTGAAGCGGAGTAGTCGGGACGCCTACATCCTGAAGAAAATAGAATGGAAAATCTGCTGATATGATCGGGTTTGTTATCCCGCAGCCGGTTTCTGACAGAACCATAACCGCAGCAGCAAGAACTGAGATCAAAAACAGTGTTTTTTTCATAATTATTCTCCTCTGAACAATTCCTTCATTCTAATCGCATCTTTAACAGCCTGACCGAAATGACAATTATTGAACATCACAAACAGCTTTCCAGATTCCGCGCCCAATCTGTTTATAGCGGGCAACCAGGCCTGGAGTTCCTCATCACTGTAACTGTAATCATACCGGAGAGCGCCCCCGTTCCACCACTCTGAGGTGTTCCTGCCATGGAATCTTACGTATCCGAAGGGTTTTCCACCTATGATAACCGGAGGCGGCAGATGGGGAAGCCTTGGCAGATCGACAGACACAAGAGCCATCCCGGAGCCTTCTATCCGCTCAAGAATATCTTTCCTGTACCACTCATCGTATCTGAATTCTACGGAGAGCGGCACTTCACCTGTTCTCCTGTTGAGATCTTCTACGTACCGCACACTCGATTCGGACGGTTTGAATGAATAGGGGAACTGCGCGAGCAGGCAGGAAAGCTTCTTTTTCTCAATGAACGGTTCAAGCATTCTGGTGTACTGGTCCCACTGGACCGGAGAAGCATCCCTTGAGTGTGTCATGCTGGAATGCAGCTTTACGGTAAACTGGAAATCGTCCGGGGTTTTGTTTACCATGTTCCACGAAACCTTCGGGTGCATTATCCTGTAGTACGTGCTGTTCACCTCAACTGTGGAGAAGTGCTTTGAGTAGAAATCCAGCATTTCACCTTTCGGGGTGCCCGGGGGATAGAAGGGGCCGACCCAGTCGGGGAAGCTGTATCCGGAGGTACCGATCAATAGCTCTGTTTTTCCGGACTGTATTTCAGCGTTCATGATTCACTAACATACTGTACTGTTGATCTTTCATGAAACAGAGGTGCTTCTGATCGTTCTGCCCCCGGTGACAAGCTTCTCGCCGTAACGGTGCCGTATATGGTCGATCGCCGTAATGACTTTTTCATTCCTGCCTCCGAATAATTCAAGCTGGCGGCCTGATTCATCGGTAAGGGAAGTAAGACATACTCCTATGAGCCTTATTCTGGAGTTGATAGCAAGACGGGCCAGAGAGCGGGCAGCGGTGTAAATCGTTCTGGCGCTGTCCGTATAGTCCGCAAGTAACCGGGCCCTTGTGCAGCGCTGCATATTGCTGAGCCTGTATTTCAGTGTGACGGTACTTCCAGCAAGCCCCTTGTCGCGGGCTCTGCGGGCCACTTTCTGGCTCATCATTGCAAGCACAGGAAGGTATTCGCCGGGTTTTACGACATCCGTACTGAACGTATGTTCGTTGCTTATTGAAAGGGGCTGCTCCGACAGGTCTCCCGGGATCACCGGGGAATCATCGATTCCTCTGCAGAGAAAGTAAAGGCTTTCACCATGTTTTCCGAGAAGGGCTCGAAGCTGCTGACGGGTGAATTTCCGCAGATCCGCTATTCTTTCTATTCCAAGGCTTAGAAAACGTCTCTGTGTGGCGGGGCCCACGCCCCAGATCCTGCCCACCGGAAAATCAACGATGTCGTCCGGATTCAGTTCCGCGATTCCCCTTGGTTTCGCCTCGCGGGAAGCCATCTTGGCCAGGAACCTGTTCCGCGCGATGCCTACGCTGGCCCAGAGGCCTGTGCCCTCCAGAATACCCTTCTGTATCCGCAGAGCCATTTCCCGGGGTGAGCCGTTACCAATGACAGAGGTTATATCCATGAATGCTTCATCGATACTGGCGGGGTCGAGTATGGGGGAATACGATAGAAGTATCTTCAGAATGCTTCTGGTATAAGATGCGTAGCTCCCGTGACTTCCGGAGATTATGGCCGCGTCCGGCGCAAGCCGCATGGCTTTGACTATAGGCATGCCGGATCTTACTCCGAGCGCGCGGGCCTCGTAGCTGCAGGAAGCCACGACCGACCGGAGGGTCCTGCCCCCTACGATCACCGGCTTCCCCTCAAGCCATGGAAAGGAGAGTCGTTCAACCGAAACGAAATATGTGTCCATATCGATGTGGAATATTGAGCGCATAAGCAGGCTGCCTAACTGTTCTCGGAGTAGTGAAAGTCCAGTGTCCAGCTGAGGTCGGATGTGTCAAGGTGGAGCTCGTATACATCCTCTCCGGTGGTGCGGACGACGTAATAGAAAAGAGGATATGCCCCTTCGCGGTTTTCCCACTGCGATGATACCGAAGTAATACGGTACACATGGCCGTTCCACCTGAACCGGCAGGGCTGCACCTTCCCGCGGGCGAAATACCCTATCATTTCCACGGGCTCACTGTACCTGGTTACCACATTCCATCTCCTTCACAATACAAAACTAGTGAACAGATGTTTAGCGGTCAAGTTTCAGATAAGCAAACCGGGTATATATGCAAGGGGAAATTCCCTGTATAATAGTATGGGTTTATGTTTAGTGTGTAATGTTGATCATACAGAACCAGAAAAGCAGGTAAACACTATGAGAATTACAGTCATTCTTACGATCATCCTCGTCGCGATCGCTCCGGCCAAGAGCATAATACAGACCATCGACTCACCGGCTGGAGACATCTGCGGTCTTGGCTGGGAGAACGGCACTCTATGGGCCACTGATGCCTTCACGAAAGAAATTTATAAGATCGATCCAGTGAGTGGTGATGTTCTGAACTCCTTCACCACGATCATAACTGCGGCCTATGAGGCTACAGGTCTTGCAGTCGAGAACAACATTGTCTACATCGGGGCCTGGAACAACACCGACAATGCTTACGTTTACAAGTACACTGATTCGGGCACATTAACCGGTGCTGTCGGCATGTGCGGCGGTTGAGGCGATCCTATCTCGTCGGTGACGGGACTTGCAGCAAATAGTACCAGCTACCTCTACGTCAGCTCACGTGCTCAGAATGCAACCTACAGATACACAGCTCCGGCTGTAGCCTCCCCGGTTAAATACACCACCTACACCGGTGCAAGCCAGACCAGAGATATCGCCATCACTTCTGAAGGCAACATCTGGGTAGCCAGAGACGACCCCACCACTATGCCGCTTAGACTCTACAACGCGAATGACGTGATGATCGATAATATTCTCGATACACTGGTACCCAGCGCCTGTGGTGTAACCATGGACGAAAGCGGTTACCTCTGGGTAAGCGATACCGATAACGACTGCATCTACAAGATAGATCTTACAGAAGGTATCGAAGGTTCCGGAGAAGGCATAACTCCCTACCTCCTGGCTTCATCTAATCCTTTTGCCGGTCAGGTGACTATCACAGGTATCGGCTTTGACAGCCAATCAATTATCAGCATCTATGATATCAGGGGAAACCTGGTCTCCAGCGACAGCTTCTTCGGGTCGTATATGCTTGGTGATTCAGGCGATCTCTCGCAGGGTATCTACTTTGCAAGGGTCAGATGCGGCAGCGGTTCAGAATCTGTCCTGAAACTGACGTGCCTCTGATCCCAGGATTAAACTGGTAAACTTGTACTTATCGGGGTCGTATCTTGAATTTTGGCATTCCCTAATGTCTTAACAAACCAAATGCCAAAATTCAAGATACGACCCCGATAACTATTAAAACAGACAAAATGTTTAGATGTTAGGTCCGGCCCCCAGTGTTTTATGGAGGCGCCAGATGTCCCGGAGGGCCCGGGGAACACGTTTTATCAGAGGCAGGGGTGTTGCGCGGATCTCCCTTAAGTGAATGGGGATTTCGCGGATACTGACTCCGGACCTCTGGGCTCTTATCACCAATTCTGTTGGAAATATGTCAAGCTCATACTCACACAGTGGCGGAATATCCTTGATGGCATCCCTCCATACTACCTTCGGGCCGTGCGTATCCGTCCCCCTGTATCCAAGAAGAGTCCTCAGAAGGAACGTAAGCGTAAGGGTTGCGGCTTTTCTGAAAAGCGGCCGCCGGTCATCCTTTCCCGCAAGTACCTTGGACCCCTGGACAAGGTCAACATCATTCCTGCTCAGGAGCTGCAGTCCCCTTATCCAGAAATCCGTATCCAGTACATCCAGATCATCAATTATGACTATATCCGCCTGCGATTGCAGCAGTCCGGTTTTCATCGCCAGGCCGTAATTGGGCATGGGAAGTGATATAGAATCAAGAGCCGGGTATTCTTCTTCAATGACGTGAAGCAGATCTTTTGTCCTGTCCTTTGAGCCGTTCTCGATAACCTTTATACGAAACCCCTGCGGAAGGATCTTAAGTACAGGCACAAGCTGACTTTCGAGAATATTCTCCTCGTTGTAGACCGGTACGATAACCTCGACTGCTGATGCGTTGTCCGGACATGCTTTCAGAAGACTTTCCGTCGTTGCACTTACTTTACTCATGAAGCTTTTTTCCTCCTGTACCCGAATCTGGCAGCCAGCAGGCTCAATTCAAAAAGAAGATAGAGAGGAAGAGTAAGCATAATCTGGGTGAGGGGGTCAGGCGGGGTGAGAATGGCAGCGATAATGAGAAGCCCTATTATTATGTGCCTTCTGTATTTCGCCAGAACCCCGGGAGTTACGACTCCGAGGTTTACAAGTATCAGTATAAGAACCGGCAACTGGAAAGCCACAGCGAATATTATGATGAACCTGCTGAGAAAACTTATATAGTTCGCAAGGCTCCAGTGTCCCATGATGTTTCCCGTCTCGAAACTTCTGAAGACATCGATAGCCGGTTCCAGCATGAGAAACCATGCAAATGCCGCCCCGGCAAGGAACAGAAGAACGGATGCAAAAGCCGAAAATACCGCTGTTTTTCTTTCTTTCCTGAACAGACCCGGCGAAACAAATCGCCAGAACTGGTAGAAGATAACAGGTGAGGAAACAAGAATACCGGCTGCAAGCGAAAGGTTGAGATGTGCTGCGAAAGCCTCGGTGGGGGCAAGGGTCTGAAGCTCGGATGGACCGCTCGAAAGGACAAGCTTCATTATCCTGCTGCTGAAAACGAACGATAGAACGACCGAACCCGCCAGAACACCCAGAACGCTGAATAATCTCTGCCTGAGCTCTTCAAGGTGTTCCCAGAAGCTTCCCTCTGTGATATTTTTCAATTGCTGATCACGCCCCCAGCAGGTTCAGAGCGAAAGGAAGAGCCTTCTCCTCCTGATCAGGTGTTAGACGCTCCAGCCTGCAGTCGCACCAGTCAAAGGGGAGTGCCCAGATCCGCCCGTCTCTCCGGGTTTTCTTGTCTCTTTCGAAAAGAAGGGCGAGTTTCTCACCCGAAACAGTATCGCTGAGGCAGGTTGGGAGACCGGCCTGTTCCAGCATACTGCGGATCTCTCCGGGCAGTTTACTGTTGCCTCCCAGGCTTACCGCAATGGCAGCCTCCCCCAGAAGCCCCAGGCCCACGGCTTCTCCATGCGAAAGCTGGAAATCGCTGACGCTTTCCAGAGCATGTCCTATGGTATGTCCCAGGTTAAGAAGCATTCGCGTCCCGGTTTCTCTTAGATCCCGGGTTACTATACCACCTTTAACTTCTAGACATTTGTGTACAATTTCCAGGATGTCGTTCTTATCAGGCTTTTCAATATCAATCCGCTCCAGTAATCCCTTTATCGACCTGTCCCCTATCAGCGCGGTTTTTATTATCTCCGCAATCCCGCCCCTGAATTCTCGAGCCGGAAGTGTATCCAGAAAATCGGGTGCCACAAGTATCTTCCCGGCGGGATTGAACGTTCCAACCTGATTTTTGGCTCCGGCGAGATTCACGCCGGTTTTTCCCCCGAGGCAGGCATCCACCATACAGAGAAGAGTGGTTGGAACAAGCATCAATCTCAAACCGCGGAGATAGGTTGACGCGGCCATTGCGCCAATGTCGCATACCAGACCGCCACCGATCACAGTAACCGGTGTGTCTCTGTGGATCCCGGCAGCTGACATACTGTCCCAGATCTGGGAAAGGGTGAATGTATTCTTCAGAACTTCCCTGGATTCCATGACGTACAGCCCGGAAGCTGACAGTATCAACGGCTGCAGAAGATTGTTCCACAGCCTTATCACTTCCGAATCAATTACAAGGAACGGGTGTTCCCATTCATCCGAGAATTCATTGCGCCACAGGGACTGTTCCTTTTTCAGTGAACAGGTACGGACAGTCGTCGCTGGAATTGCGGTATTCCACTTGAAATTCATCATTTAGGCCCCCAGACAAACCATATAAAAGCAGCGCCAACTGCAGTAGCGGCTATTGTGAACGGCAACCCGATCCTGACAAACTCCCTGAATGATACCTTGTAACCGTTCTTTCTCAAAATAGATACGGATACAATATTCGCCGCGGCGCCGACCGGGGATATGTTGCCCCCGAGGCAGGCCCCGATAAGCAGACCGAAGGTAAGGTAGTAATGGCTCTGTCCGGCTTCTCCGAGAGTCTGCGCGATCGCATGGGTTACCGGTATCATGGCTGTAACGTAAGGAACATTATCGATGAAAGCGCTTAGTATAACTGCGCTTACAACAACTATCATAAAGGCTAGAAAGGGGCTGTTCCCGGATACACCGGCCAGGAAAACACCGATCTTATGCATGACTCCCATTTCCTCAAGGGCGCCCACCATGAAGAAGATCCCGGCAAGCAGGAACAGCGTATCCCAGTCGAAATCCCTCAGGATCGCCCTGGCTCTGCGGTTTCCATGGCTTCCTCTACCTCTGTTTCCAAGGTGTCCCCTTCTGAAGAAGGCATGCCATACTACCGCTACCGCACCTCCGGTAATACAGAGCAGACCTGCCTCTATACCTACTCCGGGGAAGAAGAAACTCAGTACAGCCAGACCCAGGATCACTCCTGCAAGGATCCAGGCAGGGAACCAGCTGCTGACTTCCGGGATCGTGACTTTCGGGAGTGGTCTTGAGTCCTTTTTCAGGAACTTCCTCAGAATGAAAAAGGATGCGACCGCTCCCAGCTGAACGGCAAAGAATATGCCCGGCTTTCCGTTCATGAAAAAGAAATCGTTGAAATCCATATTCTCAGCTGCAGCCAGTATCATGCTCGGGGGATCGCCGACCAGTGTGGCTGTTCCCTGGAGATTGCTGGCAATCGCAATTCCTACAAGCAGAGCTACAGGGTTAGCTTTAAGCTTTCTTGCCACCTCCAGGGCTATCGGCGCTACTATCATCACTGTGGCTACATTCTCAACGAAAATCGATATTACGCTCGAGAGGATACAGAGCTAGATGGCCGCATGGCCGTAGTTCTTTGAACGGCTTACAATGTGACCGGCAAGATATCCGGGCACCCCAGTTTCGATGAGCACCTCGGCGATAAGAAGAATACCGGAGAATATCAGAAGAACACTGAAGTTAATGCCGCCGGCGATCGAAGCCAGTTCGCCCAGGCCGGCAAAACAGCCAAAGATAATGGTGAATACAACAGCCAGCCCCGCAGTGATCCATATCGCCAGCCCCCGTTTTTTATGGGCGGTGGCTATGTATACGTACGCGAAGACAAAGAACAGCGAAAAGATAAGACCGGAAGTCAAGTTCAGTTACCCTGCAGATACTCTACCAGGGTCAGGCTGCTGTCAGCGGTTACCCTTGCGACCAGACCCACATCAGGGGCAAGCCATATATCTCTTTGAACGATCGTAGTTTCCGGTTCGAATCCTGCAGCCCTGATCCAGTTGATCGTTGTTTCGTTCTGTCTCAGATGGTAGCACTGCTCCCATCTGCCGTCAGGACTGGTTTCGATTCCAAAAACAATCGAAGTCCTTCTCCAGTCATGGCTGATCGTAACACCCTGGTTCACGGCAAAGGTAGATGCTGAATCGGTTCGAGAATATCCTGTCGTAAGCGGCCAGTCCAGCCATGTCACCCAGGCCTGGTAAAGTGGAACTTCGTATCCGTTGAACATGACTCTGTGATCCTCATAGAATTCGAGGTACCCGTCATTTGCAATCCAGTAAGTGTAATCCGCCCCGGAGAGAATCCTGTAACAGGCTCTCTCTCCCTTTTCGGTCTGATCTATCACCGATACGATAAGTGTTCCTCCACCGTCTATCGAATACTCCCACTGGCTGCCGATATGATCTATCGGATAGTAACCCGCTCCCATCCGGAAGAAAAGTGGATTTCTGCTGCATCCTGTAACCGCTGTAAGTATCAGGACCAGTACGGCTGGCACTGCAAGCCATCTCATAATGCTACCTCCCTTGCAATACCAAACCGGAGGGTAAATACATCGCCACTCTCAGTCTCTGCCATTATGCTGGAGTAATCTCCGCCAATTTCTCCTCTGAAGCCGCCTCCCAGACTGAAATTCCATCTGAGTCCTATTTTCCAGAACGGATCCCAGGTTGCGGGGTCGGTACCTCCGCTGTTGCTCAGTGAGCTTCTGGATAATCCGAAAGCGCACACTACACCTGGATTGAAAACTTTACCCCACGGTCGCAGGTAGTATCCTGCTTTCAATTGAGGTTTTAAGAAGGTCAGGCTTGCTGCCCCCTGATCGCTGCTTCCGAATACACTCAATGAAAATCCCAGTCCAGCCCTGAACGACGGGTTCACTATCCAGGAAGCGAACAGCCCGGCATCAACTCCCGTATTCAGACTTTTTCCCCACTGTCCGGTCGGATATAACAGACCGGTTTCCGCTGCGAAATCGATATCAATGGCAGAGCAGGCTGCTGCAGCCGAACATGCCAGTATCATGACCCATTTCAATTCTAAATACCTCCTCACAGATCCAGCGCAGGCAGAGGTATATCCTGCATGCCTGTATGAATCCTTACTGTTCCTCCAATTACTTCTCGCGATGCGTTCTCGGCGAGACGCGGAATGTTATTCTCCTGACTAAGGTGAGCAAGAACGCAAACCTTCATATCTCCGTGATAGACTGCCCCCAGAAGGGCAGACGCCATAGTATTTGAGAGGTGCCCGGTTGTTGAAGCAATCCTCTGTTTCAGGTGCCATGGATAACTGCCGTTCCACAGCATCTCCTCATCATGGTTGAACTCCAGAACCACAGCACTGCAGCCTTTCAGGTTCGCTTCTACCAGTGGGCTGGATTTGCCGAGGTCTGTCGCGATCCCCAATTTCCCGGAGTCCCATTCGATCACGTATCCTGACGGGTCGGCCGCATCATGGGCAACGCTGAAAGCGCTTACCGTAAAGGAATGGAAATCCACAGATGTTCCATTCTCAAGGATCTCGATACCAGGCAGTTTCCCCAGTTTTCTTCTGGAGGCGCTTAAAGTACCGTCCGAACCGTAAACAGGAATATTCCATTTCCGGGCCAGCACACCTGCACCTTTTATATGATCCGAATGTTCATGGCTCAGGAAAAGGGCTTCTGGAAAAAAATCTCCGAATCCCGCTTCGTGCAGCCTTTGCGTATGCTTCCTTCCGCTCAGTCCGGCATCGAAGAACACCATACAATCCTCATGCTCGATTACGAAAGCATTTCCCCGACTTCCACTGGCCAGCACACCAAGTCTCATAAGCTACCACTTTCGGGGAGCCTGTCTGACACACTCCTGGTAGTAACACGTTGAAAGACTGCTGAATCAATCGGAAAATCAGTACTGCCCTGCTCTCCCCAGAAATTCCTCATCATCCATGTATCATCAGAAGATAGTGAATTAAGACTGAAGACACATACACCTCTGATGCCTCTGGTTAGAGCTTCCGATGCTCCGGCAACTGCGCTGGATATCGGTTGATTGTAGACGCCTATTCCATGAATGACTCTTTCAGGACATACTTCTGCTCCGAGAACCGCCAGTTCTCTAGCCTTCTGTGTATTTGTGGTGTAAACCATTGTGCACACAAAATCAACCAGCCCGGCTGTAATCCATGACCTCCAGTCACAGGAGTAATGCGATTTGGCTTCGTGCGGGTCGGCCATTACAGCACATGACAGAACAACCCCGGGAGCAGCGCTTCGCAGGACCGACCTTACCGTCTCCACAGTCCTGGTTACATTATTGATCTTCCAGAGAGACCACATATCTGCGAGCTCATCATCTTCCCTGTATCTTCTGAACATATCCAGGGGCTCAAGTCCGGTTTTCATGAAGAACATGCCTGTCGATAGCGGTTCAAAACCGAAGGAGGGATTGGGATACCTTATGTAATCAAGATGAATCCCATCCACGTTGTAGTTCACCGCTATCTCCGCGGCAACATCCGCAAGAAATTCCCGCACGGCAGGTAATGCCGGTGAAAGTGTCGCTCCCACCAACCCGTTCCGGTCGCATTCATCCCTTGTGTACTCCCTTGTTGACCGGCCATATACGTCGGTCATGAACCATTCCGGATGGGTGTGCCAGATATGTGTCGGATCATCCGGCGGGTCAGGTGAGGACCAGACAAGGAAAGCGTTTATCCAGGCATGAACCTCCAGCCCTCTCGGCCTGGCTCTGGCAATTGTATATGCAAGGGGATCAAAACCTTCCTGAAAATCAGCGGCGGGCAGTATGGATGAAGTGTAATATGCTTCAGCTCTTCCTGCTACCTGAACAATTATTCCATTCGCTCCCGCCTCTGCGGCTCTATCCACCAGCGCATCGATAGATTCCGGGCTATTAAGACCATCCCTGACAACCCAGAAGTATCGGCGGTCGCAGATCTGGTTTCCGGCATACGCGCCCACGACTGCAATGAAAATAAGAACAGACAGAAAAATGGTACTAATCTTCACGGCGGCCGCCCTTCTCCGATTGAATGATCATTACTAATGACCTCAAGAAGTGTTCTACATCAACTGAAGTGTTACCTGCATCTATCGAGAAACCCAGATACTGTTCGGAATTGGACATATCGAACCCGAGTCTGTCAAGGTAGGATAAGCGGTCGGTAGAATTGTGAGAGGGAAGGATAATGTTCTCCATTTCCAGTTTTGTATGAAGTTTACCGGGCGCCTGACTGATATTAAGCAGTGCGGTTCCAGGTAGAATATGCTCAAGATCACCTCCAATGATAGAGTACCTGACATTGAATGAATCAAGCCCCTCCAGAAGATCGGCTCTGAGCTGATTGACGATCCTGCCCCGGGGCTCCATGCCGGCTCTCATAATATCCATCGCAGCAGCCATACCGGATATTCCAGGTATGTTGGGCATGGATGTCAGTTCAGGCGCGACACTAGCTATCCATGGATCCGCATTAGACATAACAACTGCCGCTGCCCCGGGAGGGCCACCGATCTTGAGTGAACACACTGTGATAAGGTCAATATCGGTACAAGACAGATCGATCTCAATTCTTCCTGCCGCATCAGATGCATCCGTATGGAACCAGGCTCCAGCGGAATGTGATATCCCCGCAAGTTCACATACCGGCTGAATGGTTCCGGAAACTCCATTAACCCAGGCACATGCAACCAGACCGGTTTCATCGGATATTACTTCCGCGAGTGAATCCGGGATTACCCTGCCGGACTCGTCCATCGCAAGAACACTTACAGATGATCCTTCACTTCTTAGAATTTTCAAGGCGGCAACTACTGAAGACTTCTCGAGGGGGGACACTGCGATGTGGCCTCTGCCCGACTCCCTTGCAAGCCGCCCGGCGGATAGAACTGCAAGCCCGTTGGCCATGCCGCAATCGCTGCAGAACATGATCCTCGAGCCTCCGAAAGAACGGGATATCCGCTCCTTCAGGTCTTCCAGAGCATCCTGAGCCCTTCTTCCTGGAAGATTGGTGCTTCGCGGATGCCCGTACCCCTGCTGCAGAGCGTTCTGAACAGCTCTTTCCGCCTCTACGTGCAGGGGCAGAACTGTAAGGTTGTCCAGGTATGTTATCTTCTTCAGCAGGTTTATCCTCTCCGGGGAGTGCCCCGGTCAGAAGTGATCAGGAAATTCTTCCTTTTCCGGTCGCGCAAAAAGCTCTCCGATTGCTTTCCTCACCGGGATATCGTTGTTGATAATTTTACGCACAGTACCGGTTATGGGCATCTCCACATTGTATTTATCCGCAAGCAGCATCACGGCGGAAGCTGTGTCAACTCCCTCCGCCAGCTGAAGGCTTCGTATTCCGGTTCCCTTTCCGATGGCTTCACCGTACAAACGGTTATGGCTGTATGGAGAGAAGAGAGTTGCTTCATAATCACCCAGGTGGGAAAGACCGTATACACTTCTCCAGTCACCGCCCATTGCGGCTACCAGTCTTGCTACTTCCTGTGGAGCCCTGGCCATGAGTGCTCCTTTAAGACCGGAATGATTCAGTCCGTCAAGTATCCCCGCTGCGATCCCGATAACATTCTTAGCCGCTGCTCCCACCTCACAGCCGATGATATCGCGTGACCAGTAGAAACGTATCAATTCACTGCTGAGCAGCTTTGCAATGCGTACGGAACCGTTTTCATCTTCCGATGCGATTATCATGCAGCTGGGCACCTCCGCGACAAACTGCTGGGGGTGTCCCGGGCCTACCCAGATTGAAAGGCTGCGGGGCTTCAGACCTTCCTCCCGGGCTATTTCAGTAAGCCTCTTTCCGGAATTCTTTTCAATACCCTTCATGCAGAGTATCAGATCGGCATCCGAGATATCGATCTCTCTGAGTCTGCAGCAGAGGTTTCTGAATTTCTGGGCTGGAACCGTAACAGTGATGAGGTCGGAGCCTGATACTTCTTCCAGATCAGTGGTCAGGTGAACATCGGGGGGAAGTTCCAGGTACCTGTTCTTCCTGGTTTCTGAAAGTTCCTTAAATCCGGGCATACCATCAGGTTCCCACCCTGTGACGGTATTTCCGATCCGCGATCCGTACCACAGATGAAAGCTGCCCCATCTTCCGCACCCAAGAACCGCCTGTTTTACCGGCATGCTATTCTATCCCGTCCTGCTCCCCCTGAGGCCGTGGAATTGTATCGAGAGAACCATACTGTTCGAACAACCTTCCCCACCCCGTATCGAGGGCTTTCCTGATCCGTTTCTTTCCGACAAGATTGAGCCAGAATACGTCATGATAAAGCCTGCTGGCAAAAAACGCCCATGGTACGATGGGAGTTCGCAGGAGAAAATTCTCCATGGGTTTCAGCCAGCCATGATAGATCATCTTCTGTCCCCTGCTTGCGAAGGTTTCCGTCTGTACAAAATGGAAATTAACATCGGAGATGTCCTCACCGACCACTTCTATATCAACCGGATCTCCCGTACCCAGCCCCTCCTCATGAGCAAGGCGTATGAAATCCAGTTTCATGGGATCGAATCCCTGCATTTTGGCACTTATCGCGTCAATTGCCACCTGATCTGCGGATGCAAGAATGTAGTTCTTTACATGGGGTATCATCGCTCTCGGTCCCGGGCCTTCCCCGGCGAATGTGCCATCCATTACCGCAAGAAGACCGGGATGGATCTCCTTCTGAATCCGCAGAAGATCAACAAGGGTTTCATGTATAACACTGTGAGTCCAGTGTCTGCGCTCGCTGAGCAGTCCCCCGAAAGCGTTCTTCATCGCTCCTGTTATCGTTGTAAATACGTGGGTCTTCATTGTGGGAAGCTGGATTATGTTCTGCCCTATCAATGCATCGGGGATTTTCACTCCATCCGGAAATATCTTTCCAAGCACTCTGAACGGCTTTTTCGGCTGGAACTTCACCCATTTAACGGGTTTCTCGTAAAGCCTTATCTTCTCTATACCGTGAAGATCCTCATCAACCTGCTTCAGATGATTGCCCTTCTCGCCTCTCTTATCACTTACAACTACGGTTCTGTTGTGTGTGGAAACAAGCTGTTCCCTGCTGAAACCGTCTTCGAGAAGTGTCCGGATAACTCCATCAAGCTGCCATGGCGTTGTTGAACATGCGGGATACCAGTGATGCCATGAGACGTTAATTTTCAGGAGAACCTTTTTGCTTCTGTCAAGATAGTCCAGATAGCCTATACTTTTAAGCAGCTTGCGGTAATCCTCAAGAACAGTGTCCGGTGATGTTTTCAGCACAGCCACTTTACTTTTCATTTTCTTTTCCCTCTAAGCTTTCTGCAGATGCCTCTTGTTTCCTGTTACCGTACATTCCGGTCGTTTTCCATCTCCTGTGCGCCCACCAGTAGAGCTCGGGGTTTCTGATGATCATCTGCTCCAGCTGTCCGGTGTATTTCTGAGTAACCTCTTTTTCAGCTTCTTCCGGTGTAAGATCTTTATCGGGATAGACCGGCGTTCCTATAACGAGTTTGTGATCAGTGCCCCTGCCTTCCCGAACAAGTACCGCAGGAACTACAGGTACCCCCAGTTTCACGGAGAACGCCGCTGCCCCCCTTGGAGTTGATGCGGGATAACCGAAAAAATCAACAACTACTCCGCTGTCACCTGCATCCTGGTCGGAAAGCCAGCAAACGTATCCGCCCCTTCTCATCGATTTCAGTACTCCTTTAACTGCTGATCTCCTGTTGTAAAGCTCTATCCCGTGAATGGATCGCATTCCATTTATGTATCCGTCCACAAGAGCGTTGCTCTGCCTGCCAACAAGAAAAGCTACGTCTCCCAGTTTATACCTGTTGACAACACCAAAAAGTTCCCAGTTCCCGAAATGCCCGGTAATGATAATTGCACCGGAAAGACTTCTAAGAGCATCCAGGGCCTGCGGATCCTCAACGGTTACGTGCTTTGCAATGTAATGTTCACCCATCCTGTTCTGCCTTGCGAACTCCAGCATGAACCGGCCAGAGTTCATATAAGAATGAAGCCCTATTCGATCAAGCTCCCCCGCGGGTTTGTCCGGGAAGGCCTGCAGCAGGTTCATCATTACGATCTTCTTTCGTATACCGAGAACTCTCCAGGATATCCAGCCCAGACCTGCGCCGGAGGCAGTAGCGCATCTGACGGGTAGTAGCCCTGCAAAGAATATTACACTGCGGGTAAGGGCGTATTCAATTCTATGAAGCAGCGTAAGTTTTCTTTCAGGTCCCATTTCAGCTCCTGCTCAGCGGGATGCGGATCTTCACAGCATGCTCGGGGCATAGTTCATGGCAGCAGAGGCACATTATGCACTTTTTCCGGTTCATTACGGCTTTTCCGTTTACGATAGTTATTGCATTAACCGGACATCCCCGCGCACATACTCCGCACCCGATACACTCATCCGTGGCAACCGGAGGTTTCTTGAAAACGTACCGGGCAATACCCCCGAGGAATGAGGGCAGAAGATTGTAGAAACTCTCCCCGGGTACCCGGAAATCCTCAAGCACACAATCCTCTCTGCCGCTGACATCGATTTTACCGGGATCCAGACCCAGCCCCCGCTCAAGGGCAACTCTGTTAGTACGAAGTTTGCGTGGATCAAGCCCCGCCAGCCCGGTCATGACAACATCCAGACAGACACCATCACGGGCAACTCCAAGTATTCCATCCCATCTTGGTGTGCCGTCGGTACTGGGACCCTTTCCATCCATTGCCAGGATCGCATCCATTATATGAAAATCGAATTCGACGACCGTGTAGATATCTACAAGTATTTCCGCAAAATCAGAAGGCTTGATAGCATTACAGTGGTGTATGGCTTTCCCGAGGCCGGGAACAGCCCCGAATGCATTTTTCACCGCATTGGTCAGCCTGCACAGGCCATGGGTCTTGAATTTGCACATGTTGATAAGCACATCTGCATCAACCACTGGTTTCGCAATGTTGTAGGTTCGATCATCAATGGAAATTTCAACCGATCCTGATTTTTCAAAATTGACCAGTTCAATTCCGAGTTCATCAGCAACGGCAGAAAAACCGCAGTTCTCCCAGTACCGCTGCACACCCTTGACAGCTCCGCCGGGGCTGTCACCAACTGTAAC
>Ga0164313_10001091_pt1 | contig 23524 bp, 24 predicted proteins | sample GuaBasSedimGuay4_FD_113735 | JGI IMG/M metagenome (GOLD analysis project Ga0164313, IMG submission 113735) | Subseafloor sediment microbial communities from Guaymas Basin, Gulf of California, Mexico - Guay4, Core 4569-4, 0-3 cm | ecosystem: Environmental > Aquatic > Marine > Hydrothermal vents... | reverse complement strand
TGGTATCTTTTTGTGGCATCTATCTTGATAGCCTTCTTGATTTTGTTTATGGAAACAAAATCCATCAGAGGTGCACTTTTCCCTCTTGCAGGTGTGGGGATGAGTATTGTTTGGACACTAGGGCTTATGGGCTTTTCTGGCTTTAAATTAACAACAATGATGGTTTTAACACCTATGTTGATTTTGGCAGTAGGTATGGGGCATGCTATACAGGTCACAAGGCGATATATGCAGGCTCGAAACGAAGGTGAAAGTAATGTTCATGGTGCATATCTTGCCTTAGGCTTTACAGCAGTACCAGCAGTGCTTTCTATTGTAACAGATGCTATAGGATTTGCCACACTTGCTTCTGTAGATATTTCTTTTTATAAAGCTTATGCTTATTTTGGAATGTTTGGAATGTTCTCTTTGCTCATTACCACAACAACTCTTATACCAATATTGATGAATGCTTTTCCTTCCGCAGAAGACAAAGAGGCAGCCAACAATGAAGAAAAAGAACCTACAGATCATCCAATAGTAGGATATGCATGGGAAAGAAAGCTCGGAGAAGCTGCTTTATGGATGACTACAGGCATGGGAAGACTTGTGCCACTTACGGTGGTATTTGTAATACTAGCTACTTCTTGGCACTATACTAAGATAGGTGAGGGTATTGAAAAATTTGTAGCCGATGATCGTCCTTTTACTCAAAAACTAAAACTTGCAGCAACGAGTGATGAGCTAGATATTATGCCAGGGGTAGAAAAAGGAATTGATTATGCTCAAGCAGCTTTTAAAGTACAATCTGGGCCTGTGCAGGATATATTTCATCTTAATACATTAATGCCAGGAGTTATTTCTTTTAGTATTCCACTTCGTGCAAAAAAACCACTATTAGCAGAATGTGATGATGCTTATTATGAAAAATATGATGCAGCAGATGAGGCAGGAACGGCATTGCCACCTAAAAACTGTTATGATCCAGACAATGACCCTGCACAAGGTATTATGAATGATATTGAGGTCATTGATGCTATTGCTAAAATGGAAATAGAAATAAGAAAAAATGAATTTATAGGTTTTACAGCTTCTTATGCGCAATATATTCGCATTGCAAACTTATTATTGATGAGTGAAGGAAATAAATTAGACTTCTATAATTTTGAAATTCCTTCAGAAAGTTTTTTAAAGACTAAGGATGCTAGCGATGATAGAGATCCAAATGATATTATTTCAACCTATAATGGTCTTTTGGACATGGCTTCTTCTGCAGGTGATTTAACTTCTATGGTGGGACAAGATTATAATGCAGGTGTTATTTTAGGGTTTATTAATACTATGCACCCAAAAGAAACACACGCAGCAATGCTATTTTTGCAAGACTATATTGAAAAACATAAAAATGATCCAGGGTTCAACAAGGTATACTTTGGGTACAGAAATGCTGATGCTAGTGGTGATACAGGAGAGATTGCAGATGATACAAGTGCTCAATATGAGAAACCAGGTATCGGTGGATTCTTGGGTGCAACAGAGGCAACAAGAGATGTCACTTATGAAAACTGGATTATGAATCCTTTAGGTACAGCAATAGCCATTTTCTTGGTAGCATCATTGATTTTTAGATCTGTTTTAATGTCAGGTTTTCTTATGACCATCTTGGGTATTACACTTTTTGCTCAGTATGGACTTGCTGGGTACTTTACTTCTATGGAAAGCTGGAGTGGAAACTTACACTTTGGAAACTTGGTTACTCTAAGTATTGCCATGGGCTTAGGTGTCGATTATAGTATCTATATGGTCTCTAAGCTACGAGATGAATACCAACGCCATGGGAATTGGCCAGAAGCTCTTAAAACAACAGTAGCAACGACAGGTTCATCTGTTTTAATTTCCGTGATTGTGCTAATAGGTGCATTTATTCCATTGATGGCAACAGATCTTGGTAATACCTGGGGTTTATCTGTTTATATTACAGAAGCAGTACTAATAGATGTATTTACTTCTTTAACACTTTTACCAATCATGTTATATCTATTTAAACCAAAATATATTTTCGATAGAAAATAATACTCAGAAGAGGCTAGTAATATAGCTTCTTCTTTCTTTCAGTGTAACTATAAATCATTAATTATTTTTTTGAATTTTTTTGAATTGGTTGCGGAGTTAGGATTTGAACCTAAGACCTTCGGGTTATGAGCCCGACGAGCTACCAAACTGCTCTACTCCGCGACAGATGTCTAATAAATCAAAGGATTTATTAGAAAGTTAAGATAAGTATCTTAATGGATGGGGTAGAGGGATTCGAACCCCCGAATACCAGTACCAAAAACTAGTGCCTTACCGCTTGGCCATACCCCAACATATGCAATATCATTGCTTATGTGGACGGCATTATAGCACCAAATGTTTCACTTGTCAAGAGAAAAGGCTTAAAAAATTTGTGAACTGAAGTACTAATAGGTATAATACTGCAAAAGAATATAAAATACTGGAGATATTTCAATGTCTATTGAAGCGATAAAAAGAGTAGAAAAAGCCATAGAAGAAACAAAAAGAGGCCGTATGGTCATCATGATGGATGATGAAGATAGAGAAAACGAGGGAGACCTTGTGTATGCGGCAACTTTTTCTACACCTGATATGGTAAATTTTATGGCAAAAGAAGCTAGAGGGCTTATTTGTACCCCAGTAAGCAAAGAAATAGCAACTAAGCTAGATTTATTACCTATGGTATCCAATAATGTATCTAATCACGAAACGGCCTTTACAGTATCTATAGACTCTACTAATGCAGATACAGGTATTTCAGCTGCAGAAAGAGATGATTGTATCTCTAGGCTCTCTTCCCCTCAAACAGTAGCAGAAGATTTTGTACGCCCTGGACATATTTTTCCACTGATTGCCAAAGATGGTGGAGTACTTGTGCGTACAGGACACACAGAAGGTTCAGTAGATCTTTGTAAGCTTGCAGGGCTTGTGCCTGCTGCTGTAATCTGTGAAATCATAAAAGACGATGGTACGATGGCACGTATGGATGATTTGGAAATTTTTTCTAAAGAACATGATTTGTGCATTGTTTATATTTCAGATATTGTTGAATATCGTTTGGCTAACGAACAGTTGGTACAACGTACCAAAGAAGAAGAGTCAGAACTGCGAGGCATTAAAGTAGAAAAAATTACTTATACAGACCACTTAGCCAGAACACATACAGTTATACAGTTTTACAAATCACATGAAACAGCAAATGTAAAATTTCATAATATTGGTACAGATATAGGATTGATTTTAGATGATAAGCGTTTTTCAGCACTAAATAATTCTATAGATTATCTAAAAAATAATGGCGGAACACTTATCTTTTTAGACACAAAGGTTATTTCTCATGAACAAGCCAAAGAATTTGGTGTAGGAGCTCAAATATTGAAAGATTTGGGCATTAAAAATATTAATCTTCTCACTACTAACAAAGATACAGAGTTTGTTGGTCTTGCTGGTTTTGGGCTAGATGTTATTGAAAAGATAGAAATAGCTTAAAAACTTTTAAATATCTTTAAACTATTTTTTGGCAAGTAGTTTATCTGTATAAAAAGAACCAAATGGTATAAGTGATAAAATAGAATAAAGTGCTATTTCCTTTATAGAAAAGCCTGCTTCCTTTTTTGCTTCTATGATCTGATAAATAAACGCAAAAACCAATAAACCATGAAGCATACCAATGATTTTAGTTGCTATAGGGTAGCCAAAGCTATATTTTAGAGGCATTGCAATAAAAAGTAAAACAAGATAAGAAATTCCTTCTACTTTATTGACCAGACGAAATTTTTTTAACTCAGACATATTTTCTCCTAAATGATATTTTTTAGGAGTATAGCAAAAGATATTTAATAAAAGTATATTTTTTAGGATATACTACGAATATCTAAAATTAAGGGATCCCAAAAATGCAAAATGCAAATATAGAAGAATATGACTTTTCAGTCATCGAGGTAATTAAAAAAGGCTTTTCTCGTATAAATGGAGTCAAGGGAACATTTATAGCAGCATTTGTTATTTATATTATTGTGGCTATTGTCTTGCAGGTTGTTTTGAGTTTTATTTTCCCTATTCAAACTAATATTCCAACAGAGCCTAATAACTTAAATCAGCTTATTACTACCATTATAGGATTTCCTGTGTTGATGCCATTACTGGCTGGAATTACAATGTTGGCTATAAATCATTCACGCGGGAAAGATATTGCCTTTGCATCTATTTTTAACTATTACCATCTCGCGGGTAAATTGTCTTTAGCTACAATAGCAATGTATGTGATGATGTTTTTAGGTTTTCTATTATTTATTATACCTGGGATATATTTGATGATAGCCTATGTATTTATGACACCACTTATAGTAGATAAGGGAATGAATGTATGGGAGGCTATGGAAACTTCTAGGAAAGCTGTAACTAAGCATTGGTTTAAAGTTTTTGGATTATCATTTATGCTGGGAATGATTATGTTGATGGGGGCAATATTCTTTGGTATAGGACTTATTTGGGCTATACCATTAATGTTCGTTACTTTACATGGCATACTTTACCCACTTATTTTTGACGGTGTTGAGATATAAAGTTATATCGATTTTTCTTTCTCAGTATAATTGAGAAAGAAAATACTTAAATATATTAACCTATCAACTCTGAACACAAATCAAAACGATTATGTGTCATCAAATGCACTTTACCATGCAAGGACATAATGTCATCAAAGATACGTTTAGATAACCTAAATCCAACTTCTTGTTCTTTTTCTTCTGTGTCCATAGCTGCTAGATTCATCTCATCTATTATGTCTTTTGGTACGCAGATACCTGGCACTTTGTCGTCTATAAAGTTTGCAGTTTTTGCCCTTACTATAGGAAATTGACCAAGGATTAAGTGTGCTTCTTTGGCTGTTTCTCTGATGCTAAGTGTTTTTGCTTCTTCAAAGAGAGCTAAAAGTTCTTTAGCATTTTCTATATCATAAACTGGCTGAGTGATGATGGCTCTAGCTCCATAGTTCAACTTTTTAACCATACGTTTTTGTAGGCTCTTCATGTCTTTTGCACTAGAGTTAGTTACCGCAAAAGGATAGATAGGTTTTGGAGCAGGATTAAGTGCTTTATTGCTGTAGTCCACCCCTTTATTTAGGTGATGTATGATGCTAAGCAGTAGTGTAGAATCACGTTCCAGTACACCCTTGACATCTGGTTGGTCTGAAAACTTTGCAGGGTCACCAGTAAGTGCTAGTATGCAACGCAAATCAAAATCATTTGCCCCAAGTAGGGTAGATTGCAAAGAGAGCTTATTTTTGTCTCTCATGCTCATGGTGGCTATGACAGGTTTGCCAAATTCTTGCTGTACTTTGATGGCTGAGAGCACACCCGACATTTTGAGTTTTGCCAAAGGATTGTCTGTGCAAGAAAATCCTGTAACTTTGTCTTGTAACTTGTGTTTTTTTATGTCAGCTATGATACTAGAGATAGAAGCACCATGAGGAGGGTTTATCTCTACGGTGATAAAGGTTTTTTCAAGGCAAAGCACATCACAAAATTTTTCAAACATAGGCAGACTTCTTAATATATTATTTTATTGCTATAATTCTATCTAAATAATACATAGAGGTATATGATGAGTAAACTTGCAGTCTTCGATTTTGATTCGACTTTGATGGATGGAGAAACCATTGATTTTTTTGCAGAGGAGCTTGGCTTCAAAGAGCAAGTAGTAGCCATTACTCAGCGCGCCATGGCTGGAGAGTTGGACTTTTATGCTTCACTAGTGGAACGAGTAGCACTTCTAAAAGGGTTGCCTCAAAGTAAAGTAGATGAGATATGTAGTAAGCTTCCTTTGATGTCAGGAGCTTCTGAAGTAGTAGCAGGACTCAAAAAGAAAGGCTACACAGTAGTCTGTTTTTCGGGGGGATTTAGAGCTGCTACCAAGCCAGCTTGTAAAAAACTAGGCATAGATGCAGATTTTTCAAACTTCTTACACTCAGAAGACGGCATACTCACAGGTGCAGTAGGTGGAGAGATGATGTACTCCCAAGCAAAAGGTGACATGATAATACGTCTTCAAGCCTTACTAGGCATAGACCGTAAAGATACCTTAGTAGTAGGTGACGGAGCTAACGACCTCTCTATGTTTGCTCATGCAGACACACGTGTAGCATTTTGTGCGAAGCCCATTCTTCGTGAAGCTGCGACACATTGTGTAGATGTCAAAGACTTAAGAGAGATTTTGAAGATAGTTTAAAAATTATTATTTATCTCTTACGCATCTAACATAACGCTCATAAGTCTTGTAGTTGTTATATTTGAATCCACGTTTAAAGTTCATCATCCAGGCAAATTCTTCGCTTGATTCGTGCGCAGATGAAGACCAGTAGTATCCTGAATCAGAAACATTTTTAAATTCTTTATTTATGATGTTTTCTAGCTCTTTAATGTTTGGAAGTCGCCAGTCATCATGGCTCTCTAGGTTAAGCGCATCACATAAAGCCAAAGCACCTTGCCAATCTTTTTTGATATTTTTTGTCGCAGTATTGTCTTGCCACATTAGCACTGTTTTGGTATCGTTTAATACAGCAGATGCCAAAGACAAACTCACACTCAAGATGATAAAAAGTATTATTTTCATATTTAGTTACTCACGGTCATCTTGCCTTCTCCGCCAAAGCGTGTAGCAAAATACCCCATAATCAAGCCAATAATAGCTCCCTCAGCAGTGAACCAAAAAGGTGAAGTGAGTATGGAATTCTCAGCAAACATAGAGAGTAGCATCTCTTGCATTACATCAAAAGCAAAAAAGGTTAGCACAAAGTTCATCCATGCTCCCAATAAAGGTGCTCTAAACCACCAAGGAAGAGGCAGTTTCAGTATGGGATGATAAGTAATAACCCCAAAAGCCCCAATGATTGCACCAAGTGTGGTGTACCACAATAAAATACCCCAACGAAGCAACCAACTTGCCTCAGGTAAAAAATATGGTAAAAAAATAAAGCCAAGAAGCCCAAAGAAAAGACCAATTGCTTTACCGATTGCTATGCGTGTTATGAGTGATGGATTTTTAAACATATATTTCCTTTTTTATAATACTTTTATCTAAGATTATTTAGCTGCTGCAGCTTCCATTGCTTTGGCAGCACTAGGGTTTACTGTCTGAAGAATTCTATATTCATAAGGTATATACCTTATAACATGAGGGGTTAATACCTCACTCCCTAACATTTTACCAACATTGACTGGGTCTGCTTTATATGGTATAGACTCTTTCATTACTCGAACAGTAGCTTTATCTCTAGTTATTGTACTAACGATAACTCTATAACGTACTCTTACATTATGGCTGAGTGAACCTTGACTTTTATACTGTATTTTCCACTCAGATACTCCAACTTTATCTTCAGTAAATGTTAAAGGTATGCGGTCACCATCAAATAATTCTATAGCAGCGGCAAATACACGCTCAGCAGGTTCATTGAATGTGTAGGTTCTCATGCTTTCCATTGTGTTGTATTGAGAACTAATTGTCGCACAACCAGTTCCCAAAATCAATAAACTCACCAAGATAAAGTTTTTTATTTTTAACATATATTGCTTTCCTTATTTGTTAGTAGTATTTTACATAACTATGGATAATTATACACGGTATAGACTGAATTTGAACTTCAAGCTCAAGCAACAAAGCCCTCATCATTAGAACTCCTAAAAACAGACTTAATTAAAAATTTGGGTGCATAATTCACCAAGTAATAATTAATTAAGTCAAAATATCTGACTTGTCACTCTCCTCTGATTTGTTATACAATTTCTCTATATAGTTGCTTTAAATTCTATTTGTTCATTTGAATATAGAGGTTTTATTATTTTTCTAATACCATGACCAGCATTTGGTTCTTTTAAAATATCAATTAATTGATATTTTGATAAAAGTTCTAAATCTTTATTTAAACTTGATGGAGATTTTTTAAGTTCATCAAGTATTACACTATAATATACTCTATTTTTATTTTTTAGATATTGTATTAATTTAGTTCTTTGCGGTTTTAGAATATTTAATAAATCATTTGTTTCCATCCAAATTGTATGTTTTGATGTTACTTTCTCATTGTTATCAATTTGTTTTGCAGTTTGCATAGCAGAATCAAAAAAATCTTCTATTGTTCCATTTTGAATATTTACCATTTTATAAACTCCTTTATGTCATTTTTAAATCTTTGAACTAGTTCTTGATAATTTGTAAAATCATCAAGCTCAGTAATTTGTCCAAAATAATGTTTATGATGAAAATTATGACTATTGTCATAACCTATTGCTCTACCATTATCATTTGGAAATACACTTTTATTAATATAAACCATATTGTATTTTATAATTTGATTTTCATATTCCCAAGCTTCAAATTTAATAATTCCTTCACCTTTTTCATAGGGAACTATAAATTGTTCGTCAATTACTTTAATATAATTCTTCTTTTTTGATTTAGTCATAAAGTAATTATAACAGATTTATTTTTAATTGTAAAGCTGATTTATTTGTTATCTTTTTGGTAATTAGAATAGCCTGTTTATATTTTTTGCCTTGCGATATTTTCTTTTTGAGATATATACTTGATTCTTCTGCATTTCTACTGTGTTGCATAGTTGCATTTATCATAGCTTTCTTGGCGTGCCTATTGGTAGCCATATTTCTTTTACTCCCTGTTTTCTTTCCTGAACTATTATCAAGATTTGTCATACCAAGATAAAGAGCTAGAGAACCTTCACCCTCAAAACGATTAAGCGTACCTATCTCACCTGCTAAAGTTCCTGCACTTACCGTTGCAAATCCTGGTATCGTTATGAGTGTACTTGCTATATTTGATGATGGTATAAGTTGGTCTATCTGTTTTTCAATATCTTTTATCTTCAGCTTTAACTATAAAATTCTCATAGCATCATCGTAAAACATAGAGGCGATATAATCTATTGCATCAGTAAAGCTATGTCCCCCTATTCTTGTATTTTTCATATTAGCAGTATATCAAAAATGTCTGACTATTTATGAAAAGTATGTCAAAACAGGCATCTGTAAAAGCTCAAGTGCATAAAAGAGTAACTTCATATATATTTAGACATTCGTATGCTACACATCTTCTTCAAGGTGGTATAGACTTGGGGGAGTATTCAAGAATTACTTACCCACACATGCTATAATTCAAAAAAATCAGGAAGAGTAGGATGCAGATAGTAAAATGTACCATCAATAGCATACTGAAACAACTACTAAGCCACAAGAAAGAAGTAATATTTGGTAATGTTATCGCTATAGTGGCTACGCTTCTTGTGGCTGCTATACCTCTTTTTATTCCCATACTTGTAGATGAGTTGCTTTTGGGTAAAGACCATGGGTTCATCTCTTGGATAGCTGCAAATATGTTTAGTTCTGACACTAAGGGTTATGTGTTTCTTGTTTTAGTGTTTATTTTGCTTCTTCGTGTGTCTAGTACGCTTTTATCTATACTTCAAAGTAAGATATTTGTTTCCATATCAAAAAATATCACTTATGTTATGCGGGCTTCTTTGCTGGAGCACCTTAAGCGTGTGTCGCTGAAAGAGTATGAGATGATGCGGGTGGGGGCGGTGACTTCTAAGCTTGTGACAGATGTGGAAACCATAGATGGTTTTGTAAGTTCTACCATTTCTAAGCTCATTGTGGCTGTGCTTTTGCTGACTTTTTCTGCTGTGATTTTACTGTGGATTCATTGGCAGTTGGCTATCTTTATACTTATTACTAACCCTGTGGTGGTGCTTTTTACTGTGAAACTTGCTCGTAACATAGGGGATCTAAAAAAAGAAGAGAATAAAGCAGTGGAGCTGTTTCAGGCATCTTTAAGTGAAACACTTGAACTCTTTCATCAGATACGCGCAGCAAACAAAGAAGAGTACTTTTTTGAGCAAAGTCGTAGTAAGGCAGAAGACTTACGCACTCACGCGGTAAACTATGGTTATAAGAGTGAGCGTGCTGTGAAGTACTCATACTTGGTGTTTTTGGCTGGGTATGAAGTGTTTCGAGCGGTGAGCATCTTGGCTGTGGCATATTCTGACCTTTCGGTGGGGTTGATGTTGGCTGTGTTTTCTTACCTTTGGGTGATGGTAAATCCCATACAGGACATCATCAACTTTCAGTATGTATTATCTACTGCAAAGGCGGCTTGTAAACGAATAGAGAGCATATATGATCTAGAGCAAGAACCTAAAGTGTTGGAAAAAATCAATCCTTTTAAAAGTAAAAAAAATCTAGATATAGAGGTTAAGAACCTTTCTTTTGCCTACAGCAAAGATAAATACATACTAAATAATATCAATATGCAAATAAAAACAGGCATGAAAGTAGCTATAGTCGGTGCTAGTGGGTCTGGCAAGACTACGTTAGCCCATATACTTGTAGGTTTTTACCCTCTCGAAAATGGAGAGGTTTATTATGGCAAGGTTTCTAATAAAGAGTTGCAACTTTCTACTATTAGAGAAAATATTCATCTTATCTTGCAACATCCTAAACTTTTTAATGATACAATGCTATTTAATCTAACCTTGGGTAAAACCTATAGTGCAGAAGCAATACAAAAGGCTATCCGTATTGCCCAGCTCGAAGAGGTCATGCAGGGTTTAGATGATGGGCTAGATACACTCGTTGGAAAAGATGGTATCAAACTCAGTGGAGGACAGCGACAAAGAGTTGCTATAGCAAGAATGATACTCTCTGACCCTAAAGTGGTCATATTTGACGAGTCAACTTCTGCCTTGGATGTGCATACAGAGTTTAGACTCTTTGGTGCATTGCAAGACTTTTTGTCTGAAAAAACAGTGCTTACCATCGCACATAGACTTAGCACCATTAAACATGCAGAGTTTATCTATGTTTTAGAAGATGGAAAAGTAGTAGATAGTGGTACGGCAGAAGCCATGACTGCTAAAGATGCAAAAGATAATAATTATTTTAGCTCGATGATATAAGGAATCAATTTGGATATGTTTCAAGCGATAATCATAGGGATTATCGAAGGTTTTACAGAGTTTTTACCCATTTCATCTACAGGACACATGATAGTCGCTTCGCAGTTTCTAGGCATAGACCAAGATGCACTTACTAAGGCCTATGAAGTCATCATACAGTTTGCGGCTATTATGGCTGTGATGCTCATCTATAGAGAAAAAATTACCTTTAAAAAAGTAGATTTATGGAGCAAACTCTTACTTGCATTTTTGCCTTTAGCCATAGTAGGGTTTATCTTTAAGGACCATATTAAAGCGCTTTTCAATGTAGAGACTGTGGCGTGGATGTTCATCATAGGCGGTATTGTCTTTTTGCTAGTAGAGCACTTTTACAAAGAGCAAGACTCACATGTTTGTGTGGTAGAAGAAGTGAGTTATGCTCAAGCTTTATGGGTAGGCATAGCACAGATATTTTCACTTATCCCTGGCACAAGCAGAGCAGGGGCTACTATCATCGGAGGGATGCTCAGTGGACTTGATAGAAAGACTTCTATGGAGTTTTCTTTTTTGCTGGCTATTCCTGTGATGGCTGCTGTGAGTGGCTATGACTTGTTGAAACACTACCAAGACTTCGCAGATGCAAATTGGGCTGCTTTTATAATAGGTTTTATAGTAGCTTTTGTGGTAGCTTACCTGACTATCAAACTTTTCTTAGCATTTATTCAGCGTTTTACTTTTGTTGCTTTTGGTATTTATAGGATTATTTTTGGGATTGTATTATTGTTAGTGATATAAGCTTAAGGCTTGAATTTATAAAGTCTCTTAAGAGAGATTTTATTAAGTTCAAAACATTTTTTGGACATTTATTTTAAGGCATACATTATGACATTTAACGAATTTAATTTTCACCGTGACATTGCAAAAGGCGTGAAAATAGCAGGCTTTAAAGAGCCAAGTCCCATACAAGAAATGGCCATACCCATCATAGAGAATGGTTCTGATATGGTAGGTCAAGCTCATACAGGTACAGGAAAAACAGCAGCTTTTGGTTTGCCAATGATGAATAAGCTTGCTAATGGCGAGATAGAACGTGCGTTAGTTATTACTCCTACACGTGAGCTTGCTACTCAGGTAGCAGATGAATTGTACCACTTAGGACGTTTTGCGGGTATCCGTACCTTGACTGTGTATGGAGGAGTAGGGTATGGTAGGCAGATAGCCCTCATACATAAAGGTGTACAGATTGTTGTGGCAACCCCAGGAAGGCTGAAAGACCTTTACAAAAAAGGGAAAATAGACGTTTTTAACCCAGAGATAGTAGTACTTGATGAAGCAGATGAGATGCTTGACATGGGATTTTTAGAAGAGATTAAAGAGATATTTGAGTACATTCCCCAAAACAGACAAACCTTGCTTTTTTCTGCCACGATGCCAGAGCCTATTAAAGAACTGGCAAAAGACATCTTGTATAATCCAGAATTTATCTCTGTTATAGGAGAAGAAGAAACGACAAATAATATCATCGAGCAGCGTTACTATATGATAAATGAAAATCAAAGAGATGAAGCCATCGTTAAATTGCTTGAAACCGAAGATACAAATAAATGTCTTATCTTTTGCCGTATGAAGCGTGAGGTAGATAGGTTGACAGAACACTTGCAAGCTTTGGGCTTTAATGCAGGGGGACTGCATGGTGATTTGGAACAAAGAGACAGAGAAATTATCATTAAATCTTACAGACGAGCAGAAATCAAAATCATGGTAGCAACAGATGTAGCTGCACGTGGGCTTGATGTGAAAGATGTGACTCACGTGTTTAACTATCACATACCTTTTGACCCTCAGTCTTATGTACATCGCATCGGACGAACAGGGCGTGCAGGGAAGAGTGGACAGGCGATAACTTTGGTAACAACAGAAGAGTTTAGGGAGTTACAACGCATCCAAAAAGAAGTGGGTGCAGAGATGCGTCTAGCGACACTTCAAGGTGGAGAAGGCTTAGACGATACAGGACGTGAGTACTTAGCAGAACAAATACGTGATTTGCATATACACAATGACGCAGCAGATATGCTTAACTATATGCAAGATATGGATAAAGAAGTACTCTTGGAGAAGCTTATGTCAGCACTTATCTCTAAAGAAAATCAGCATATAGGCACACAAATAGGTTTTGACCAAAATACAGTAGATGAAATGATGCAGGGCTACAGAGGTGAGCAAAAAGCTACAAGAAACAACAATCGTAGAAGAAAGAGAAGATAATCTACTTCTTTTAACTTCTATCAAGCTAAAATGTTTTAAAATTTGACTTATAATTTAAATAATAAAGACCAAAAAAGAGAGATAACATGGAAGATGCTAACTTACTACTTGAAAGTGTAAAGTTTATGATGTTGGGTATGACGGTTGTATTTACATTTTTGATTTTACTCATTATTGTTGTAAATCTTCAGGCAAAAATTGTTGCTAAACTTTTCCCAGAAAAAGCAACTAAACCTGTTAAAACAGCACAGAATAACGAAACAGAACATGTTGCAGCGATTATCGCAGCTGTTACAGAATTTCGTAAAAAATCATAATTAAAGATAAGGTATCATAAATGGCTAAAAAATATATTGATGTAATGGATACAACTTTTAGAGATGGCTTTCAGTCTGTCTTTGGGGGTCGTGTGCTTATGGATGACTTCTTTCCTGCAGTTGAGGCAGCAAAAAAAGCAGGAATAACTCACTTCGAATTTGGTGGAGGAGCAAGATTTCAATCTTTATACTTCTACTTGCAAGAAGATGCCTTTGAAATGATGGATGGCTTTCGAGAAATAGTAGGAAAAGAAGCAAACCTTCAAGTACTTTCTCGAGGTATTAATACCGTTATGCTTGACACTGGTTCACGTGAAATGATAGATCTTTTTGCAAAAATGTTTGCAAAACATGGTACAAGTACAGTACGTAATTTTGATGCACTAAATGACGTGAATAACCTAGCTTTTTCTTCTGAGATGATTAAAAAGCATGGTATGAATCATGAAGTGGTAGTCACAATGATGGACTTACCCCCAGGATGTAAAGGTGCCCATGACGTGGCTTTTTATGAAAAAACACTTAGGGGTATTTTAGACTCAGGTATTGCTTATGATTCTGTATGTTTTAAAGATGCCTCTGGTACTGCAAACCCTCATAAGGTATATGAGACTATTGCTATGGCTCGAAAGCTTTTAGGCGACTCTGTACACCTTAGACTACACACACACGAAACAGCAGGTGTGTCTGTAGCAGCATATTTAGCAGCACTCGAAGCGGGAGCCAATGGTATCGATATGGCAGCGGCTCCTGTTTCTGGCGGTACTTCTCAGCCAGATATCTTAACAATGCTTCATGCAACCAAGGGAACGAACTATAACCTTGGGGATTTGAAGTTAGATAAAGTACTGAAGTATGAAGAAAGACTTAAAGAATGTCTGGCTGATTATCTTGTGCCTCCAGAAGCAACGCAGGTATCTCCTCTTATTCCTTTTTCTCCTATGCCTGGGGGTGCTTTGACAGCTAATACTCAGATGATGAGAGATTCAGATGATTTGGAAAAATTTGATGAAGTGATTGCTGCGATGAAAGAAGTGGTAGAACGTGGTGGCTACGGTACTTCTGTGACGCCTGTAAGCCAGTTTTATTGGCAACAAGCATACGCCAATGTGATGTTTGGTCCTTGGAAGCAAATAGCTCCAGGATATGGACGTATGGTACTTGGGTATTTTGGTAAAACACCAGTAAAAGCAGATGATGATATTATCAAATTTGCTTCTGAAAAGTTGAATTTAGAACCAACAACAGAAAATCCTTTAGATATAGCAGATAGAGATGAAAACAAATCGATTGCTCATTGGAAAAAAGTATTAGAAAAAGAGGGATTAGAAACAAGCGAAGAAAATATTTTCATCGCAGGTGCTTGTGACCAAAAAGGTATAGCATTTTTAAAAGGCGAAGGTCCTTTGATGCTAAGAAAAGGTAAAAAAAATTGTAGTGGAGATGAAGAAATGGCAGGAAATTATACAGTAGTAGTAGATGGTAAACAATATAGTGTACAAGTAGCAGAAGGAGAAGGTGATATTCAAATTGCACCTGCAACTCTAAATGCAGTAGCTGAAGCGGCAGCACCTGCACCAACACCAAGTGGAGCTGGTGCAGTTGAGATTAATTCGCAAACACCAGGGAATGTATGGAAAATCCTTAAAAACCCTGGTGACTTTGTAGCAGAAGGTGATATTATCATGATATTAGAAGCCATGAAAATGGAGATAGACATTGCCGCACCAAAAGCAGGTACTTTAGCTTCTATAAATGTCAATGTCAATGATAGTGTTGCAGATGCACAACTTTTAGCCACGATGGACTAAGCATGAAGCTTAAACATCTTTTACTTACTTTATTATTTGCTTTTGTAGCACTAGGTACTGCAATTCAAGCAGGGGAGCATGAAGCTCCAGCTACACCTACAGAAGAGAAAAAAACATACCAATCTAAAACAATCAATGAGCTTTTAATTAGTTTTTGGGAAACCACAGGCATTAATGCTATTGTGGACCTAAATGATGGAGAAACCACCTCAGAACCTAAAGGTTCAAGTTATGAACGAGAGATGAATTGGTTTGAATCTTCTTTGGGTCGCATTATTATGATACTCATAGTATTTATTCTTTTCTATTTAGCCATTGCAAAAAACTTTGAACCTTTACTTCTTATTCCTATAGCCTTTGGTGGACTTTTAGCCAATATCCCACTAGCAGGCATGGGCGGAGAACATGGAATGCTTGGTATCATCTATAATATGGGTATAGCCAACGAATTTTTCCCTTTACTCATCTTTATGGGAGTAGGTGCTATGACAGATTTTGGACCATTGCTTGCCAATCCTAAAACAGCTATACTTGGTGGAGCTGCTCAGTTTGGTATCTTTGGCTCACTTATCGGTGCTGTTGCCATAGGATTTTCACTGAAAGATGCTTCTGCTATTTCCATTATCGGTGGGGCTGATGGACCTACGTCTATTTTTATAGCCAATAGGCTTGCCCCAGATATGCTAGGAGCCATCGCAGTTGCAGCATACTCATATATGGCACTTGTACCAGTTATACAGCCTCCTATAATGAAACTACTTACAACAGAATCAGAACGTAAAATAGTAATGAAAACAGGGAGAAAAGTGCATAGACTTGAAAAGCTTTTCTTTCCTATAGTTGTGCTTATGCTTACTATTCTTATCTTGCCTGAATCCGCACCACTTATAGGGGCATTTACCTTTGGTAACTTTGCTAAAGAGTCAGGTGTGGTAGATAGACTTTCAAATGAAATGCAAAACTCACTCATAAATGTTGTGACTATTTTTTTGGGGCTTGGTGTTGGTTCAAAGCTTGCAGCAGACAAGTTCTTAGTGTATGAGACGATGGGTATTATGATTATTGGTCTTCTTGCATTTTCTGCAGGTACGGCAATAGGTGTACTAATGGCTAAGCTTATGAATAAATTTTCAAAAGAACCTATCAATCCACTTATTGGTGCAGCGGGAGTGTCGGCTGTTCCAATGTCAGCGAGAGTTGTATCTAAGGTAGGGTCAGATGCAAAGCCAGGTAATATACTTTTAATGCATGCTATGGGTCCAAATGTAGCAGGGGTTATCGGTTCAGCAGTAGCAGCAGGTGTGTTGCTATCTATATTTAAATAAGGATACACAATGACTCCCAATGGACTTGATAAGTTAGGTTTAAAAAACATCGGAGATGTTTACTATAACCTTAGTTATGATGAGTTACAGGTGCATGAAACAAATAGTGGTGAGTGTAAAATATCAACCTCAGGCGCAGCGATGTGTGATACAGGTATTTTTACAGGACGCAGTCCTAAAGATAAATATTTTGTAGATCAAGCACCTTCAAACAAGCATATTGCTTGGGGTAATGTTAATGCAAAAATAGACAAGAAAATTTACGATGAACTTCTTGATCTTACTTTGACACAACTATCTGGTAAAAATATTTATGTAACAGATGTATATGCAGGAGCATCTGCTGCCTCTAAACGTTCTGTACGTTTTATCTCAGAGGTAGCATGGCAAGCACATTTTGTTAAAAATATGTTTATTCGTCCAACGGAGTCAGAACTTGAAAGGTTTGAGCCAGAATTTACAGTCTATAACGCTTGTAAAACAGTCAATGAAAAATACAAAGAGCATGGCATGCATTCAGATGTATATGTGCTGTTCAACATAGAAGACAATGTGTCTATTATTGGTGGTACTTGGTATGGCGGAGAGATGAAAAAAGGTATTTTTTCTATGATGAATTATTGGTTACCACTTGAGGGTAAGCTTTCTATGCATTGTTCTGCAAATGTAGGAGAAGATGAAGATGTATGTCTTTTCTTTGGCCTTTCAGGTACAGGAAAAACCACACTTTCTACTGATCCTAGACGTGCTTTAATAGGGGATGATGAACATGGTTGGGATGACCATGGTGTATTTAACTTTGAAGGTGGATGTTATGCCAAGGTTATTAATCTTGATCCCAAATCTGAACCAGAAATTTATGGGGCTATCGTCAAGGATGCCCTTTTAGAAAATGTTGTGACAGATGAAAGTGGAAAGGTTGATTATGAAAATGGGTCTAAAACAGAAAATACACGTGTATCATACCCAATAGAACACATAGTTAATCATAAAGAAGACTTACAAGCAGGACATCCAAATAATATTATCTTCCTCTCAGCAGATGCCTTTGGTGTATTACCCCCAGTTTCAAAACTTACAAAAGAACAAGCAATGTATTATTTTCTCTCTGGCTACACAGCTAAAGTTGCAGGTACAGAACGTGGCATCACAGAGCCTGTGGCTACTTTTTCAGCTTGTTTTGGCGAAGCATTTTTGCCACTACATCCTACTGCATATGCCAAGTTACTCGGAGAAAAGATAGATGAACATAAGGTCAATGTATATCTTGTAAATACAGGATGGACAGGTGGGTCTTATGGCACAGGTAAGCGTATGAGCATCAAAGATACAAGAGCTTGTATTGATGGCATCTTAAATGGTTCTATTAATGATGCTGAATTTGATACACTTCCTTTATTTAACTTGCAAATACCAAAAACACTAGAAGGTGTTAAAGATAATAAAGTATTAAATCCAAGAGATACTTGGGAGAACAAAGAAGAGTATGATGCCATGCTTTCAAAACTTGCAAAAATGTTTAAAGAAAATTTTTGTCGTTATGATGAAAATGGTGGAGAGTTTGACTATGCTTCAGCAGGCCCTCAAATATAAGCAGTCTTAGAAGATAATTATCTTCTTTAATCAAAAAATATAAAAGGAAATAGTATGAACGTAAATAAAATTAGAGCAACATGTAGGCCAATTAGAATTGTTCTAGGCTTAGGACTTATCGCTTATGGTGTATATAGTGGGAACCAATGGTTTTACCTAGGGGCTATCCCTCTTATCGCTGGACTTGTAAATTTTTGTCCACTTTGTGTTATCACCAAAAAATGTGATATTCCTGCCTAGTATCTATTTAGCTTAGCAAGCATTCCCAAGTGCTTACTTGGGAGCATTTAAGGGTATCATCATTTTTTAATATCTTTTCATATATAAATCAAGTATAATTTCATATATATTTTCAAAGGATTGCATCATGGATAAACTTAAACAATATCTTAATGTTAATCCTCATGATGAGTTGCATCCCTCAGAGATAGCTAATCTTCTCAAAGATTTAAATGATAAAAGTTTTTCAGAAGCAGTACAATCCATACCAAAAGAACTTATTGCAGATGTAGCACTAGAACTTCCAGATAGATACTTTGAAGATGTGCTTGAATCATTTACTCCTCGGGAGATAGCTGAATCTGTATCTGAGCTTGAATCAGATGATCAAACAGACTTTATACAAGAGCTAGAAGAGCTTGATGTTGAAATGGCTCAAGATGTTTTTGATGAACTTGATAGTGAAGATCAAGCTGATATTTTACAGCTTAAAAAATATGAAGATAATACGGCTGGCGCATATATGCAAATAGAAGTATATACAGCAAATCTAGAGAAAAATGTACATTCTGTTATAAAGGATTTTGCAAATTTACGTCGTCGTGATGAGCTGGAAAATATACATTATCTTTTTGTCACAGACGCAGATCATAAATTACGATATGGAATAGGGCTTGACAACTTGCTTGTCTTTAATTTTGATAAAACACTAAGAGAAAATATAGAAGAATCTACAGAAAATTTTAATCCTATTGTTGCTAAAGACAATGACAATATTACAGAAGTGGTACAAAAATTTCAAGAGTACGATCTTAATTCTATGCCAATTGTTGCGACAAGTGGTGAATTACTAGGGCGTATCACTTCAGATGATATTTATGATATTATTAGCGAACAAGCTACAGATCAGATGTATCATCTAGCAGGTGTAAATGATGATGCAGAAGATGATGAAAGCATACTAGGAGCAGGAAAATCGCGTGCTATTTGGCTAGGTATTAATTTGCTTACAGCAATTATGGCTTCAGTAGTTATAGGATTTTTTGAAGACACCCTTCAGAGCATTGTGGCTTTGGCGATACTTATGCCTATTGTGGCGTCTATGGGTGGAAATGCTGGTACACAAAGTTTGACTGTAGTTGTGCGTCAGTTGGCTCTTGGGGATATTGCAAAACATGATGCTTTTCGTACCATTAAAAAAGAAGTTATACTTTCACTAGTTAATGGCTTGTTTTTTGCTATAATCATGGGTACAATAGCTTCAATATGGTTTGACAAAGGTATGCTTGGTGTAGTGATAGGACTTTCTATGGTTATCAACTTATTGTCTGCTGGTTTTTTTGGCTCTATGATACCATTGCTACTTAAGCGTATGCATATTGATCCTGCCATTGGTAGTACGGTTATACTTACTACTATCACAGATATTTTAGGCTTCTTGAGCTTTTTGGGTCTAGCGACCATTATTTTATTATAAGGATTATTTCACTTAGATGGATCTGTTACTTTTATATTTTTTTGCTGCGGTTATCATATCGTTTATTTGTTCTGTTTTAGAGTCAGTACTTCTTTCTGTGAATATGCCTTATATTTCTGTTTTGGAAAAAAAACACCCAAAAGTAGGTTTTTTACTTAAGTCACATAAGATTCATATCCATAAATCTATTGCTTCAATACTTATATTGAATACTATTGCCAATACACTCGGTGCTGCAGCAGTAGGTGCTCAAGCAGAGCATGTATATGGTGTAGGAGCTGTATTTTATGTGTCTATTGTGCTTACCTTTGCTATTTTATTTTTCTCTGAAATTATTCCTAAGACTATAGGGGCAGTATATTGGAAGTCTTTGGCACCTATGGCTGCTTATGTAATACAGTTTTTTATTTGGCTTACCTATCCTATTATACTTATGACACTCTTTGTGACTAATCGTATCAAAAAAGATGATGCAGGCATTAGTTTGAGCAAGGCAGAGCTTATAGAATCTACACTTATGAGTGAAGACGAAGGTGTGTTAGATGAAAAAGAATCAGATATTATAGAAAATATTCTTATGCTAGATAGCATTAAAATAGAAGAAATACTTACCCCAAGAACAGTAGTTTTTGCCCTAGATGGAAACAGAAGCATAAAAGATATTGTAAAAAATGAACCTTCTATTTTTAAATTCTCTCGCGTGCCTGTATATGATGAAAATATAGAAAAAATCACTGGCATAGTTATGACAAAAAAAATCTTTAAGCAAGCACTTCAAGATGACTCGGTGACCCTGTCAACAATACAAAAAGATATATACAAGATTAATGAAAATATACCTGTATCTATGGCTTTGGATCTTTTGATTAAAAAGAAAGAGCATATGTTTTTAGTACTAGATTCTTATGACCAAACAGAAGGAATTGTGACACTTGAAGATTGTGTAGAAACTATTTTGGGTGTAGAAATTGTCGATGAGAGTGATTCGGATGCCGATATGCGTGAAGTGGCAAAACAGAAAATGCGCATGAAGCGAAGAGCAGACGATAAATCTGGATATTTATAAGTAAAGTACAATAAAATATTTATAATCTGATACAATAGTAACATATAATTTTTAAGGTGCCAGAGTGTCAAGAGAACAACAAATATATATAAATACTTCACTAGCTACCCTTGGGCTTTGTGATGAGATACTAAAAGCTTTAAAAGATAAAGACTATGAATTTGCTACACCTATACAAAAAGCACTTATTCCTGAAATATTTAAACGCCGTGATATTATAGCCGGAGCTCAGACGGGTACTGGGAAAACAGCAGGGTTTGCTCTACCTATATTAGAAGAGCTTTCTCGTATTTTTGTATTGGGTAGGCATTATCCTAAGGCTGTGGTTATTGTGCCTACGCGTGAATTGGCTACTCAGGTACACAAAAGTTTCATGGTATATGGAAAATATTTGCCGCTTAAGAGTATGGTATTATATGGCGGAGCCAACTTAACAGCACAAGCTAATAAATTAAAAAGTGGTACAGACATCATCATTGCTACTTCGGGACGACTTTTGGAGCATATTAGGCAAAAAAATATAAACTTAGAAGGAGTAGATTATTTAGTTTTGGATGAGGCAGATACTATTTTGGATATGGGTTTTGTGCATGAGGTAGGTGCCGTGATTGAGCACTTGCCACAACGCCGCCAAAATATATTGATTTCTGCTACAGTTTCTGGAGCGGTCAAAAGATTAGCGGAACAAATACTAAACAAGCCTAAACTTATAGAAGTTGATAGTATGGGTACTTCGGCAAATACAGTAGAGCAAGTAGTATATCCTGTGGAAAAAGAAATGAAAAATGAACTTCTTTCTTATCTTATAGGTTCACGAAATTATAAACAGGTACTTGTCTTTGTGCGTAAAAAGGAAAGGGCAGATGAAGTTAGCAAAGAGCTAAATCTATGTGGACTTAAAACAGCAGTTACTCATGGTGGAAAAAGCTCAGGAGAGCGCACTCGTGCATTAGAGGGTTTCAAGAAAGGAAATATACGAGTACTTGTGGCTACAGATATTGCTGCAAGAGGTTTAGATATACCAAGCTTAGAAGTGGTGATAAATTATGATATACCACATGTTACAGGTGATTACATACATCGTATAGGACGTACAGGTAGAGCAGGAGCCAAAGGTTTGGCTATTACTCTTATTTCTCCATTGGAAATGCAGGCACTCAAAGATGTAGAAAAACTCATGGGCAAAACCATAGCACAAGAAAGACTAGATGGCTATGCTCCCAAAGTGATAGTCAAACAAAAAGGAGCAAGAAAGAACCCCAATGAGCACAAAAATACAGATGGTGCTTTTGGTAAAAAGAAGAAATCTGCAAGTATCATACCTAAGGGTAAAAAACGCAAAACAACTAAGCGAGATGCATTCAAGGCTTATGATGCAGCCAAGTCTAAAAAAAGATAAACTAGACTAAAAAGATGATTTAAGTCCATAAAAATAACTTTGTATATGTAAAAGACTTTTTGCTTCAAGTTTTTCAAGAAATGTATCTAGTTTATCTTTTTCTTTCCAAACCGCTTTTTTGACTTTGGCTTCTTTGATAAGTGTAGCTTTGGCTTTATTTTTAACATTTACTTCATCAATGAGCCCTACATTTTTTGCTCTTTTGGCAGAAAAAATATGTGCATCTGCATACTTGTCTGCATCAGCTACAGATAAACCTCTGGCTTTTGCTACATCTTGGACAAATAGTGTATATGTGTCTTTAGTGAGTATTTCAAGCTCTGATCTTTCTTCTTGGGTCCACTCTCTTGTGAAAGTACCCGCTTCTTTAAAAACACCTTGCTTAACAATTTGTGTTTTAATTCCTAGAGTATTCATAAGTTCTTCAAGGTTAGCACTTTCCATAATTACCCCAATGGAGCCCACAATTGATCCTGGATTTGCAATAATTTTTTGTGCATATATAGAGGCATAATAGCTCCCACTTGCCATAATACCGCTAGCATAAGCAATGACGGGTTTGTGTTTTTGTAATTCTTTTATAGCATAAGCTATTTCTATAGAAGGCGCTACTGCTCCTCCTGGAGAATTTACATCCAGAAGTACACCTTTTATATTTTTATTTTTTTGAGCTTCTTCTATTTCTTTTAAAATTTTATCTGCTGTAAAAATAGGTCCTAGGAGTTGAATTTCTTGTAGGTTTGCTGTTTCTAATTTAGTAGAAGATGAGGGAGTAAAGACAATAAAAACAATAAGTAAAAATAACATACCCATAAAATGTTGCCCTATCCATTTGATTATATTTCCTAATGTTTTAAACAATGTGTTTTCCTTTTATATATACAGATGAAGCTTCTTTGCTATGTAAGATTGTCCACAAAGCGAGTGAGTCTTTTGCGTGTTCTAAGTTTTCCAAAGTAACTACAGCAAAATCTGCTTGTTTGTTTTTTTCTATTATACCACAATCTAATCCTAGTGCTTTTGCAGCATCAGAAGTGATAGCCTTTATAAGCTTTTCTGCCAGACTTTCTA
>Ga0164313_10001090_pt1 | contig 23526 bp, 18 predicted proteins | sample GuaBasSedimGuay4_FD_113735 | JGI IMG/M metagenome (GOLD analysis project Ga0164313, IMG submission 113735) | Subseafloor sediment microbial communities from Guaymas Basin, Gulf of California, Mexico - Guay4, Core 4569-4, 0-3 cm | ecosystem: Environmental > Aquatic > Marine > Hydrothermal vents... | reverse complement strand
GGTGCCTGGCATCCCGACATGACGTTGTCCTCAAACCGCCGGCGGCAGCGGAGTGAGCTCAGGCCTCATCCGAAGGAGGAGGCCATGAGCCACGCGCTGGCGACGGCGCTTCACTGCGGCCGCAAGGCCGCGAGTAACGTGATGTCGGCGTGCCTGGCACCTCACGGGGAGCGCTTTGAGAAACGGGTCGCGTCGAATCCAGTAGCTCCTCGCCGGAGAGCGGGCACGGAGACGGAGACGGAGACGGAGACGGGAATAAACGCAACACCAGGCACGCTTTCACGTACAATCCCCGGGGCAGTCGGGCCTCGCCGATCCAAGAGCCAATCAAAGGAAAGTAAGTTGATCATTAAGCCTGCTTCGAACTCGCCGCACATGCGACGCATCACCTCGCTCGTCGCACTCGTCTTCCTCCTGGTTTCCGCCGGTTGTGGCGGGGACGGATCCGGACCTCCGGGCGAGGGCAAAGGGCGTCGTGGCGGCGGCGCCGAGGGTCACCGCGGCGGAGGAGACAAAAAGGCCGAAACCGCCATCGCAGTGAGGGTCGGCGAGGTGATGCAGGAGCCCATTTCGTCGCTCTATTCGACCTCCGCCACCCTTCGCGCCGACCGCCGGGCAACCGTCATCGCCCGCACCCGCGGCGTTCTCCAACGCCTTGCGGTAGAGGAGGGCGACACCGTGAGCGCCGGCCAACCGCTGGCCTACCTCGAGGACGAGGAGCAGACGATCGCGGCCGCCCGCGCACGCTCCGCCGAGGAGACCGCCCGCCGCGACTACGAGCGTCTTTCCGGCCTCTATGAACGCGGGCTGGTCAGCGTCGATGAGTACGAGTCGAAACGGCGCGACGCCGAGGATGCCCTCCACGCCCTCGAGCTGGCCGAGCTCGAGCTTTCCCGCACCGTCATCCGGGCGCCGATCGCGGGCGTGGTCGTGACTCGTTATCTCGACGTCGGCGCGACCGTCTCCGACGGCACATCAGTCTTCGATCTCGCCGATCTGCAACCGCTTTACGCCGACGTCAATATCCCTGAACGCCACGTTACCCGTTTGCAGCCGGGCCAGGATGTCCTGCTGACGGCGGATGCCACAGGCATAATCGCAGGGGCGGTCATCGAGCGCATCGCGCCGGCCGTCGATCCCGCGACCGGAACGGTCAAGGTAACGGTGGCGGTCGAGGGAAATTCCGGTCTGAGACCCGGCGCCTTCGTCCGTGTCGACATCGTCACAGACACCCACGACGATGCCCTGGTCGTAGCACGTTCGGCGCTCGTCGCGGAGGGACGACGGTGGCATCTTTATCGCCTGTCAGAGGATGGCGCCACGGTCCAACAGATCGAGGTCGAGCTCGGTTTCGAGAACAGCGACCGGGTGGAAATCGCCGCCGTCACGGCTGCGGACGCCACCTTCGAGCCCGGCGACCGAGTCGTGATCCTGGGGGCGCCCGCACTCTCCGAGGGCGCGACGGTACGGGTGATGGAGGAGGACGCCGCGAGCACGAAGCCCAGGGACGCACAGGCCGGTTGATGGGGATCAACCTACACGACCACGCCACGGGGGCCTGAATAATGCTCCCCCGCTTTGCCGTCAATCGGCCGATCACCGTGCTCATGGTCACTCTCGCGGTGACCACCTTCGGGCTGATCGCGGTGCAGAACCTACCGGTCGACCTGCTGCCCGATCTCTCGTACCCGACGTTGACGATCCAAACCGAGTATCCAGACGCCGCCCCGGAGTCCGTCGAGCAGTTTGTGACCCGGCCCATCGAGGAGGCGGTCGGGGTCATCCCCGGAGTGCGCGAGATGCGCTCGCAGTCGAGATCCAGCTTGTCCGAGATCGTGCTCGAGTTCGAGTGGGGCGAGTCAATGGACACCGCGGGTCTCGACGTCCGTGAGCGCCTCGGGTTGGTTGAGCTTCCGCGCGAGGCCGAGATACCGCGGGTTCTGCGTTTCGATCCATCGCTCGAACCCTTCATGCGGCTTGGCGTCTCCGGCGACCGGGATCTCGACGAGCTGCGCCAGCTTGCCGAACGGTGGCTCAAACCGCGTCTCGAGGCGGTGGTCGGCGTCGCCTCTGCCAAGGTGCGGGGTGGGCTTGACGCCGAGATCGTCGTCGAAGCCAATGAGGATCGACTCGCGGCTCTCGGTTTGACACTGGGAGATCTCGGGCGGGCGCTGCGTGAGGAGAATATCAATCAACCCGGCGGCACCCTCCGCGATTTCAACGCGATCTACCTTGTCCGCACCATGCACGAGTTTCAGAACCTCGACCAGATCCGACGCACGGTCGTGCGCGAGACGTCCACTGGCCGAGTCCGGGTCGAGGATGTGGCAAGGGTCTACCGCGGCCATCGGGACCGTGACGAGATCACCCGTCTCGGCGGACGCGAGGTGGTCGAGATCGACCTTCACCGCCAGGGGTTGGCGAACACCGTCGCGGTGGCGCGCACGGTGCAGAACACTCTGGCCGAGCTGCGCACGGAGATGCCCGAGGATCTCCACATCGAGATCCTCACCGATCTCTCGGCCTACATCATCTCCGCCATCCACCAGGTGTGGTCGGCGGCTTGGATCGGCGGCCTGCTGGCGATCCTGGTGCTCTACTTTTTCCTCCGTGACCTTCGCGCGACGGCGATCATCGCCCTCACCATCCCGGTATCGGTCATTGCGACATTTCTCGCCATGGAGCGCGCCGGCGTCACCCTCAACATCATGTCGCTCGGTGGCCTCGCTCTCGGCATCGGCATGCTGGTGGATAACTCGATCGTGGTTCTGGAGGCCATCGATCGGCAGCGGTCCGAAGGCCTCGCCCGCGCCCAGGCCGCCATCAAGGGTGCATCCGAGGTTGCCGGAGCCGTGACCGCCGCGACCTTGACCACGGTGGCGGTCTTCTTTCCGATCGTTTTTGTGCAGGGGGTCGCGGGACAGCTCTTCCGCGATCAGGCCGTTACCGTGTGCCTGTCGCTGCTGACCTCGTTGGTGGTGTCGCTGACCCTCATTCCGGCGCTCTCCGGTTTCACCGCCCGCGCTGGTTTCGAGAGCGCGGGCCGGTTTGCGGGCCGACGCCGAGACGACGATGAGCCGCTGCCCTTCACCCTCCGGTTGGGCGGGTTCGAGCTCGAGCCGATCGGCAGCGGACGCTCTTTCCTCAGCCGTGCGGTCACCGTGCTCGTGCTGCCCGTGCGACTGGTGCTGCTGTTGGCGGCCCTGATCATCGGCGGCGCGTGGTGGGCATTCAGTTGGGTCTTCCATTTTCTCGCCACGCCCCTGACCCTCGCGCTCGATAGGCTCGGGCGGTCCTACCCCGGGGCTCTCACCCGCGCCCTCGAACGGCGTTGGGTGGTCCTCGCCGTGGCCGTCGTGCTCTTCGTCCTGTCGGTGGCCTACATCCCTCGTCTCGGCACCGACCTGGTACCCGATCTGGCACAGGGCGAGTTCGCGTTCCAGCTGCGGCTGGCCGAGGGCACCACCCTGGCGGCAACAGCTGAAATGGTTGATCGAATCGAGGCGATGCTGATCGGAGATCCCGCCTTTGCCTCGGTCTTTTCGATGGTCGGCAGCCTGCCGTCCGCTGCCTCCGGCCGACGAACCCTGGGTGAAAACCTGGCCCAGATCAACATTCGCATGAATCCCGGCACCGATGCCGACGATGAAGCAGCGGCCGTCATTCGCGTTCGATCGACGATCGCTCTCTTTCCGCGCGCCGAGGCAGAGCTGGTGCGACCGGCGGTACTTTCGGTTCGGCCTCCGATCGCGGTCCAGGTCTTCTCGGACAACCTCGATGAGCTCGACCGCGCCTCGGAGATCGTGCGCATGGCGCTGGAGGAGCTGCCGGAGGTTCGGGACGTGGCGACGACATCGGAGCCGGGAAGCCCGGAGATCCTGATCGAGCTCGATCGTGAGCGCGCTGCCGCCCTTGGCGTCTCGGCCGAGGTCGTCGGGGAGGCCATGCGCGCCAAGATCCGAGGCGACGTGGTCGGAGAGTTCCGCGAGGGAGAGGAGCGGATCGATATCCGATTGCGAGCGGGCGAGCGCTTCCGTTCCCTCGCGTCCGGGGTGGAATCTCTGCGCATCATCCTGCCCGGTGGCACCAAGGTGCCGGTTTCCGCGGTGGCGCGGGTCGAGGTAGCGCGCGGACCGGCGGCCATTCTCCGTTACTCAGGCGCGCGGGTGGCCGAGATCACTGCCCTGCCCACGACTCGCGACCTCGGCGGCGCGCTCGCTGTAGTCGGCGCGGCGGTGGCCGATCTCGACCTTCCGCTCGGCGTGCGCGTCGAGCTCGCCGGCCAGGGTGAAGAACTCGCCCTGAGCTTCAACTCACTGTGGTTGGCGCTGGCGCTGGCCACATTCCTGGTCTACGTGGTCATGGCCTCACAATTCGAATCGCTCATCCATCCCTTTGTCATCCTCATGTCCGTTCCCCTCGGCATCGTCGGTGTGGTCGCCGCCCTTGCCCTCACCCACACCTCGATCAACGTACTGGTACTGATCGGCGCCATCATGCTCGCCGGCATCGTGGTCAACAACGCCATCGTGCTGGTTGATGCGGTCAACCGCCGCCGTCGTGAGGGCGAGGATGTCAATCACGCCCTCGTCCGCGCCGGCCGCGAGCGTCTGCGGCCGATCCTCATGACCACCGCCACAACTGTGCTCGCCCTCCTGCCGATGGCCCTCGGCCTCGGCGCCGGTGACGAGCTGAGGGCGCCTCTCGCGATCACCGTGATCGGTGGACTCACGGTCGCCACCGTCCTCACGCTGGTGGTGATACCGTGCATCTACCGAATCCTGGGAGCAGCGCCGGTGAGGAAGATAGTGAGCGAGGAGACTGAAGGATGAAATTTCGGATTTCGGATTTCGGATTTCGGATTTCCCAACCCGCGTCTTCGGTTCGCTCAGGTTGCGCTTCCTCTGGCTCAGGAATGTCGTGGTGGCGGGCCCAAAAGGACCCGCCTACAAAGAGGACCGAACAACCTGTAGGCGGGTCCTTTAGGGCCCGCCACCACTCGGTAACAAAATCGCCCGGCTGCTCGGCCAGCCTGAATCAAGCGGATACGCGCAAATCCGAAATCCGAAATCCGAAATCCGAAATCGAGGGCTCGCCATGCGCCTAACCGACATCCCTCTCGACCGTCCGGTGGCGACCCTGATGCTCCTGCTCAGCCTCACGGTGCTGGGCACGGTGTCCCTCTTCCTGCTGCCGCTCGATTTTATGCCGGTCGTCAACGAGCCCGAGATCGACATCGAGGTACCGTTCCCGGGCAGCCATCCGCTGGAGAGCCTGCGCGAGGTCCTCGAGCCAATCGAGGATGAGGTCGCAACGATCCCAGACGTCAAGAGCATCAACGGCCGCGCCGAGTCGGGGTCGGCCAGGCTCGAAGTGCGCTTCGACTGGGGCGTCGACGTCGACATCAAGAAGATGGAAGTCCGGGAGGCGGTTGAACGGGCGCGCCCGAACCTCCCAGACACGATCGGCCACATCTCGATCCGTGGCGACACCGACGGCGGCTCGGCGCAGGTGCTGGCGGGGCGGATCTCCGCCGAACGCGATCTTTCGGAGTCGTGGGATCTCCTCGACCGCCGCATCGGCCGGCCACTCGAACGCATCAAGGGCGTGGCGCGGGTCGACCTCTACGGAGTCGAGCAGCAGCAAGTGCGCATCGACCTCGATCTCGATGCCCTCCGCCGCCACGGAATTGGCGCCGGCGAGGTGCTGAGAACCATCAATGGCGCCAACCAGGATATCGATGCCGGCGTGATTCGTGGTGACGTGGTGCGGTACGAGGTCCGCACCCTGACACGGTTCCGCTCGGCCGACGAGATCGCGGCGCTGCGGGTCGGAGGAAAAGGCCTCCGCATCGGCGATGTCGCGGTGGTGGAGCTGCGCGAGCCGCGCCTCGACTACGGCCGCCACCTCGACCGCGCGTTCGCCGTCGGAATCGATATTTACAAGGAGCCCTCCGCCAACACGGTCGACGTCGTCGAACGGGCCCTCGAACGGATCGAGGAGATCAAGACCGACCCCCAGCTCGAGGGCATCAACCTGCTGATCTGGGAGAACCAGGGCGAGGCGATTCGGAAATCGCTGAGCGGGTTGCGCAATGCGGGGATTTTCGGCGGCATCATGGCGATCGCCATCCTCCACTTCTTCCTGCGGCGGTGGCGTACGACCCTGATCGTCGCCACCGCGATCCCGTTCTCACTCCTGGCTACCTGCGGCGCGATGTTCGCGCTCGGCTCGCAGTTCGACGTGCTCACCCTCCTCGGGCTCATGCTCGGGGTCGGGATGCTGGTCGACAACGCTGTGGTGGTGATCGAGAACATCCACCGCTACGAAGGTCTGGGAATGGCGCCGCCGCTGGCGGCACGGCTGGGCACGCGGCAGGTGGCGCTCGCGGTGGTGGCTTCCACAGCGACTACGATCTTCGTCTGGTCGTGGCTCTTCGTCTCCGAGCGCGACACCATGGTCATCATGATGAGTGCGGTGGCGCTCACGATCTGTCTCGCCGTCGCCTGCTCGCTCTTGATCTCGTTGACCTTCATCCCCCTCGCCGCGGCGCGTTTCTCGCCGGCCGAGGCCCCAAAGCCCGGCTGGATCGTCCGCACGGTGGTACCGGCCTACCGCCGGATCCTCAACTGGACTCTCGACCACCGTCTCTTAACCCTCATCTGCCTTTTCCTGATTGCCGCCTCGGCTGCGTGGCCACTGTCGAAAATCGAAAAATCCGGTGAGATGCCGATGCAGAGCCGAGAGGTGCCGATCTTCCTCCACGTCTATGACGCGACCTCCAAGGACGTGCTGGAAGGCTATGTCAACCAGATTGAGGAGTGGGTCTTCAGCCGTCAGGCTGAGCTCGGTTTCGAGAGCGTCTACTCCTGGTACTCGGAGCGTGGCTTCTGCATGACCCGGGTCTATCTGCCGGAGAGCGAGGCCAACCCCGAGTCGGTTGCCCGCCTGCGCGCCCAGCTCCGCGAGGGTCTGCCCGAGATCCCGGGGGTCAAGGTCGAAGTCGGCGACCGCGACATGTGGCGCCACCGCGGCGGCCAAGACCGGCGGATGGTATCGGTAGCCCTGCACGGGGAAGATCCCGAGTATCTCGAGGAGCTCGCCACCGATGTCGAGCGCCGGATGCGCGGCATCGACCACCTCGAGGAAATCTGGGGACCGACGGTGCGCGGCACCAAGGAGCTTCGCCTCCTCATCGACCCCGACGCCGCCCACAGCCTCGATGTCAGCCCCCGGGCGGTTGCTGAGGCGGTCGGATTCGCATTCCGCGGCCGCCGCCTGCGCCGCTTCCAGGGACCCGACGGCGAGGTCGAGATGGTCCTCGGTTTGCCCGAGGATGCGCAGCCCGGCATCGACGCCCTCGCCGATCTGCCGATCCCCAGCCGCAGCGGCGGCATCGTGCCTTTGAGCTCGGTCGCCGAGGTCACCGTCGCGCGCACCGCGGAGCGCATCCGGCGCGAGGACCGCCAGACCACCCAGATGGTCACGGTGCAGTTCGACAAGGAGGCGGTCACCACTGACGAGGCACAGCGCCTGGTGCAGGAACGGATGGTGGGGTTCACCCTGCCCGAAGGCTACTCATGGGACTTCGGTCAGTGGGGACGGGACCGCGGCGACGCCCTCGGCACCATGACCCGCGGAGTGGTGATGTCGCTGCTTGCGGTGATTCTGCTGATGGCGGCGATCTTCGAGTCGTTCACTCAGCCTTTCGCCATCCTGATCACCCTGATGCTTGCCTTCTTCGGCGCATTCTGGAGCCTTTGGATCTTCGGCTTCGACCTCAACCCGATCGCCTTCATGGGGATCATCATCCTCATCGGCATCGTGGTCAACAATGGCATTGTTCTCGTCGACCACGTCAACTCGTTGCGGAGCAATGGCATCGACCGGCGGCAAGCCTTGGTCGAAGGCTGCGGCGACCGCCTGCGGCCGGTGCTGATGACCGCCATCACCACCATCTTCGGGCTTCTGCCCCTGGCTGTCGCACGGGCTACGGTCGCCGGCGCCTACATCGACTCGATCGCCGTTGTGGTCATCGGCGGTCTCGCCACATCGACCCTGTTCACCCTCCTCGCCCTTCCGGTCTGGTACACCACGCTCGAGGATGCCCTCGCCGCCTTCCTTCGCGCCCTCCCCCACCGCCTCGGCGGACGAACCGTCAACTTTCCGAAAGACGCCGTGCTGGCAGACCCCGAACGCGGCTGAGCCGGTCCGCCTTTCACCGTACGGCTACAACACGGCGACGGCAAGCAACAGGACGAGCAGGATCACGCCGGCCAGAAGGGTGGCTCGACTGGATGGAGCTTCGTGGTCGAGCATCTCGCACCTCTCATTTCTCGTCTTCAGCTTGTCCTTCGGGTACTTCCACATTTTCATCGGGTTTTTCGCCGCCTCTGAGGATGCGGTCGAACGCGGTCAAGCCTCCCATCGCACCGAGACCCATGGTCTCGACCGCGGTCGACGGCACGATGATCATCGAGCCTTTATTCTTGAGACCCTCGAAAACCATGTTCATGGCCCGAAGGTGAAGGGCAACCGGGTTGTTCCGGTAGTGTTCCGACGCCCTCTCGAAGCTCTCGGCGATTTCCATTTCAGCCTGCGAGAGGATGATCCGCGACTGGCGCTCGCGCTCGGCCTGGGCCTGCCGGCTCATGGCGTCCTCGAGCTCCTTGGGAATGATGATGTCGCGGATCTCCACCGATTGAACGGTGATGCCCCATGCGTTGGTCTTGGCGTCGAGCACCTCTTGAATCTCCGTACCGAGACGGTCGCGGTGGGACAGCATCTCCCCGAGCTCGTGGCGGCCGATGGCGTTCCGCAGCCCGGTCTGGGCCGATAGCGTGACTGCGTGGTCGAAATCCTCGACCTCGAGCACCGCCTTCTCCGCATCCCACACCATCCAGAATGCGATGGCGTCGACGTTGACCGGCACCGTGTCCTTGGTGAGGGTGGTCTCGGCCTTGAAGTCGGTGACCCGTATCCGCTGGTCGACGTAGTTGGCGACCTTGTCGATGACCGGGAAAACGGTGAAGAGACCCGGCCCCTTGAGGCCCCGGAATCGCCCGAACCGCAGGACCACCGCCTTCTCCCACTGGTAGGCCATCTGCAGGCACGGCGACAGGAGGCCGGCGACGGCGATCGCGGTCACCATGATCCAGGCCTCGGGCCGGTGCTGGAGATAGGCGCCGAGCGCAGCGAGGGTTGTGAAGACAACCACCGACTCCCAAATCTGAAAGAGACGGAAGGCTATCGCCAGACCGATGGCGGTCCCGATCATCGTGATCGCCGCCTCGATCGTGAACGGGTAGACCGCCAGATGGATCACCAGACCCGCCAGGCACAGCACGACCAGAATCATGATGTTCACCGGCGCGAAACGGAAGTCAGCCCTGAAGGAGGTGGCGAACCGCTCCAAAACATCGAGCTTCATCGGCCCCATCTTGTTCATTGTGCTCTCCTTTTCTCAGCGCTTCCGGCGCTGCTCGAGGTTTTTGAGGACATCTTCGAGGGTGAAGCCGTGGGTCGAGACCCGCGACAGGAACTCCTGACAGAGCTGGTCGAGCACCCGCCGACGCTCGACGTCGTTCCGCTCGACCGGCCGGTTGCCGACGAACGTGCCCGACCCCATCTGAGTCTCCACGAGACCGGTGAGCTCGAGCTCGGTGTAGGCGCGGCTGACCGTATTGGGGTTGATCGACAGATCGACGGCGAGCTGGCGCACCGTCGGCAGCCGGTCGCCCGCCTCGATGGATCCGGTGGCAATGGCCGCCTTCACCTGGTCGATGATCTGTCGGTAGAAGGGCACACCGCTCTTGAGATCGAGTTGAATGTGGATGGCCAACCGCCGCTCCTTTGCAGAATGTCCTAGTGAACTATTGTCATAGTATATTAGTACATTCTCGACAATCGTTTGTCAAGGGCCAAATCCGGGAGGAATTAGGAATGTCGGTCACCCGCGGAGATTTCGAATTTCGAAATTCGAATTTTTCCGCCGAGTAGGCGAGACACCTGCACCGCAAGGACAAGCCTATCCGGCATGTATTGTGGTGCGGCCGTCCCGGCCGCACATGCAGGCGGGACGCCTACGCTACAAGGACGACGACTGGAGACCCCAGTCGGCGTGGCGCAGGCGCGTTCACCGGAGGTGCCTGGCATCCTCTCGCGGCAGCGCAATGAGAAACGGTCCGCGTGGAATTCGGTAGCACCTCCCCGGAGCCCGGGCACGGAAACGGAAACGGAAACGGAAACGCGCCGCGAATTCAATACAATGAGGGCGTGAAGATCATCACCACTCATCTCTCGGCCGACTTCGACGCGTTTGCGGCAGCGGTATGTGCGGTGCGGCTCTTCCCCGATTCGAAGGTCCTCTTCCCGGGCTCGCAGGAGGCGGCGGTGCGCCGCTTCGTGGCCGACATAGAGCTCGAATTCCCGGAGCTCAAGCTGCGCCAGGCCCGCACCGAGAAGATCGAGCACGCGGTGGTGGTGGACACGCGCAGCCCTGCACGGCTCGGCGAGGTCTACGAACTCATCGTGCGCGCCGGTTGTCCGGTCACCCTGATCGACCATCACATGGAGGAGGAGGAGGACGGTCTCTCGGCCGACGAGGTCTTCGAGCAGCCGGTCGGCGCCACCTGTACGATCGTCGCTGACCTCTTCCGCGAACGGGGCATCGAACCCACCGCCGAGGAGGCCAGCCTTCTCCTGATGGGAATTTACGAGGACACCGGCGGCCTCTCCTACCGCGAGACGACGCCCGCAGACCTTCGAGTCAGCGCCTGGCTCATCGAGCAGGGGGCATCGCTGGCCTGGGTGCGGCGATGGGTCCTCAAGGCCCTGCAGCCGGAGCAGCTCGAGCTCCTCAACCGAATGGTGGAGGCGACCGAGGAAATCAACATCGCCGGCGTCCCGGTCGCCCTCGCCATGGTCGAGGTGGATCGGTATCACGAGGAGGCCGCCTTCGTGGTCCACCGATGGATCGAAATTTTCGATATCGGGGTCGGCGCGGTGATGCTGGTGCGTCCGCCCAACATCAACCTCATCCTCCGCTCCCATCTCCCCGGACTTCATGTCGGCCGTGTCGCACAGCGATTCGGCGGCGGCGGCCATCCAACTGCCGCTTCGGCCCGCATTTCCGGCGCGATGCCGGTCGAGGTGCGTGAGCAGCTGCTCGACATCCTCGCCATCGAGATGCCACCGCCGGCCACCGCTATCGACATCGCCGCTCGTACCATCTTCTCGGTCGACGACACCAACTCGGTCGAGGAGACCAAGGACCGCATCAACCAGTTGCGGGTCAACGCGCTTCCGGTGCGGGATGGCGCCACCGGCGAGCTGGTGGGTCTGGTCACCCGCCAGATCCTCGACCGCGCGGTCAGCCACGGCATGGCGGAGCGCCCGGTGCGAACCGTGATGCAGCCCGAGCTCCCCACGGTGTCGGCGGCGACCCCGCTCGACGAGCTCGGTGAGCTTTTCCTCGAACGGTCACTCCGCTTCGTCGTGGTGGAGGACGCCGGCCGCCCCGCCGGAATCATCACCCGCATGGAACTCTTTCGCCGCCTCTTCGAACACCAGCACGCAGCGGGATCTACTCTCGACCATCGGATGGCCGGCACCCGTCCGGTGAGCCAACAGATCGCACGCATGCTGCGTGAGAACGCCCCAGCCTGGGTGCAGCGCCTACTCACCGCCGCCGGGCGGGTGGCGGACGCCCAGGGAGTGTCCGTTTACCTGGTCGGCGGGATGGTGCGCGACCTCCTCCTCGGGCGCGTCAACGAGGATGTGGATCTCGTGGTGGAAGGAGACGGCATCGCCTTTGCCTCCGCCCTCGCAGACGCTTTGGACGGTCGCCATCACCCCCATACACCGTTCCTCACCGCAGTGGTGAGTCTTCCCGACGGCTTGCGGGTGGATGTGGCCTCTGCGCGGACCGAGTTCTACCGCACGCCGGCGGCCCTGCCCGAGGTCATAACCTCCCTCATTCGCCAGGATCTCTATCGCCGCGATTTCACCATCAACTCGCTCGCTATCGCGTTGTCGGGCGATCGTTATGGGGAGCTGGTGGACTTCTTTGGCGGCCGCAAGGATATCGATCGCAAGGAGATTCGAGTTCTCCACTCGCTCTCCTTCATCGACGACCCGACCCGGGCGCTGCGCGCCGTTCGCTATGCGCGGCGCCTCGGATTCACTATCGCCACCGACACCAGGAACCTCATGACCACCGCCATCGGCGAAGGGGTCTTCGAGCATCTCTCCGGCCAACGCCTGGGACGCGAGCTCGAGTATCTTCTCGAAGAACCGCATCCGACCCTGGCCCTCGCTCTAGTCGCCGACCTCGGTCTCTTGCCCGCAATCTGTCCGGAGTTCGTCTGGTCCGAGGAGGTCCGCAGCTATCTCATGGAGATCGAGGGGCAGCTGGCGTGGCACCAGCTCCAGCAGCTCAGCCCTCCACCGGAGCGGTGGATGCTGTACCTCGGGGGTCTCGCCCGGTGCGCCGGACCCGGTGCGGAGGACAGTTTGTCCCGCCGCCTTCAGCTCGCCGGCGCCGTCGGCAGGCGATTCCTTGGCCTGCCCGACGAGATATCGGCCATCCGGCAAGTGGCTGATCCAAGCGTCCTGCTCTCGCGAAGGGTGGAAGTCGTGGAGGAGCGATCCGCGGAAGCGTTACTGCTGGCCATGGCGAGCCTCCCCCTCGAGTTGCGGCGCGTTGTCGCGGAGGCGGCGGAGGCCGCCGCCCGCGTGTCGCTTCCGGTCAGCGGGCGCCAGCTTCTCGATGCCGGGATCTCGCCCGGACCCCAAATCGGCCGCACCCTCAAGCTGACCCGCGATGCGCTGATCGACGGCGTCATGCGCGACGACGAGGCACTGGCCTGGGCGCTCGATACGGCGCGCTGCCTGCAGGCGGAGGAGAAGCCATGAGCAAGGCCCGACTCGCTCTCGCCGTCATCATGTATCTCGCCGGAATGGCGTTCGCGCAGGCGCCGGTTCCGGTGGCGGAACGGGTGGTGACCGGCAGAAACCTGGCCACCCGGGTCACTCTGTTCAGCAACCGCATGGTCGTGGTGAGCCAGCGGAGGGACGGCAAGCAAGACTTCTTACGTCGCATCACCCTGCCTGCCGATCAGTACCTGGTCTACCTGGTCGCCTTCCAGACAAGCGCTGAGGGACTCGGCGAGGAACCCATCTCATCCGACGTGGGCACGTCGACCGCCTCTGTCCAACTGACGCTGCACGTTGGGCCGGAGGCTCCCCGATCGCTCCGCTTTTCTCCCATGGCCGTCGTCTCGCTGCCGTTGTCAAGGATTATGGGCGCCCTCGATGATCTCGAACGGGTGGTGTTCGAGGCCAGCCCATCATCCGAAGAAATTCGCGCCTGGACGCCGAAACGCGGGGATAGGGTTCAGCTCATGACCGGCGGATTTGCGACGGTCGTCGAGGTTTGGCCCGAGGGACTGGTGGTCCTCGAGCATGACGACACCTTTATCCGCGAAATGGTGTCGCCCACGTCGCTGGACCTGGTGATCCTCCACATCGTGGATCCGAAACCGTGAGAATCACCGGCGGCGAGTGGCGTTCGCGCCGGCTGCGTGGGCCCGGAAAATCGATGCCGCTGCGACCGACCCCGGACGCCATGCGCGAACGCGCCTTCGCTGTCCTCGCCGACCGCGTGCTCGATGCACGCTTCCTCGATCTGTTTGCAGGCACCGGCGCCGTCGGGCTCGAGGCCCTGTCGCGGGGCGCTCGCTCGGTGGTCTTCGTAGAGAAGCACCGTGGCGCCGCGCACCTCATCGAGGAGAATTCTGCGTCCTTCGATCTCGCCGCCGACCGTGCCGAGCTGATGGTTCGCGGCGTAGCAGCAGCATTCAACCAACTGGCCCGACGAGGCGACAGCTTCGATATCGCGTGGGCTGATCCGCCGTTTGAAAGCTGGCAAGAAGGGCTCGATGTGGTGCTGAAGCTCTTCGAGGTCGGTCTGTTGCCCGCCGGGGCCCTGGCGTGTCTCGAGTGCCCGGCGAAGGCCGATGTGGAGTCGTCGCTTCCTGAAAATCTGCAGGTCACCCGCGACCTCACCGGCGGCGCGTCGCGGGTGTTGATGATCCGAAGCGCGCTTCCCGAGAGGATGCCAGGCACGCCGACATGACGTTGAGGACAACGTCATGTCGGGATGCCAAGCACCTCCAAGGAATGCGCCGTCCTCCTCAGCCCCTCCGGCCCCCCCCACGCGGGGTCTATCGCTCTACGGTCCGGCGGAGGGTTCGCGCCTCGGCCAGCATCTCCCGTGCCGCTTCGAGAAGGCCCGACGGCGCCTCGTCTGCACCCTCGTCGATCTCCGCCTGCGGCTGATCGGGGTCGCCGAGACCGGCATCGCGGAGCCTCTTGAGACGCTCGAGGATCAGATCGCGGATCGCCGGCGCGTTGTCGACGCCGCGGAAGTAGCCGATGTGGCCCGACTTCTCCTCTTTCTCGCCGTGCTGCGAGCCCGAGCTCGCGCCCGCACCACCGCCCGCGGTCCGCACCCGGAGATTCGATATCCCGAAGAGCCGCTCGATGGGGCCCTGGCGGATCGAGACCTCCTGTACGTTGGCGAAGGTCATCGTCATCTCGTTGACCCTCCACACCCCTTCGCGGATTCGCAGGCTGCGGTCGGTGACGATGTACCAGCGCATCTCCCAGTCGAGAAGGACGAAAAACAGGGACACCGGGATCTGCACCAGGAAACCGATGATGCCGACGACCTCGGCCCAGCCCATGAACCTGAGGATGATCGCCCTGTGAGGAACTTCGTCGAGGATTTCGATCTGTCCCGATCCGACCAAGTGTAGGAAGGCCAGGGCCGCGACGAGACCGAGGAGGGTCATCACCTGCCCGCCCGCCCAGCGGATGAGCTTGAGGTGAAGGTAGCTCCTCGACGCCCGAAAGACCTCCGCCGAGCCCGTCGATCCGGACGGCGCGTGCGGCTCAGAGGGCACCCGCATCAGCTGCAGGAGCAATCGTTTAACCATGGCTCTCGTCCGAGCGGCGCCGTTCCAGCGCCTCACGCACCGCACGCAGCTCGGCGGTCACCTCGCGCAGGGTCGTGGCGAGCTCGTTTGCAGCCGCGGGATCGACCGCGACGTCCGCCGGTGAGGCGACCGCACCACCGGCCCGGGCCACTTGCCCATGAGCGCCGCGCATGCGGGTGTAGAGGTAGTCGCGGATCGCCTCGAACCCGAGCAAACCCTCGAGGGTCATCTCGGCGCCCGAGCTGCCGCTCGCGGTCTGCACCTCGACCCGCGCCAGTCCCAACCATCGCTCGACGAAGTTGGACCGCAGGTGGATGTCCTGAATGCGGGCGTAGGTGAGATTGATCTCGCGTCGGAAGAGGATCCCCCAGCGCATCGAGATGCCCTCCTCGTCGAAGCGATAGCGCAGGGTGTGGTACCGGAAGTAGAGGGGTATCAGCGGAAAGATGAAAAACGGCCCGAGGACGAGCGAGGAGAGGAAGTAGTAGGTGAAGAGTTCTGGGGCCGGCCTTTCGATGGCGAAGATCGCGGATTCGTCGGTTGTTGTCGGGTTCATGGGGCGAGTGTACACGCGCTTCCCGAGAGGTACACCTGAGTCCAGACACCTGACTGGCCTTTCGACGGGTTCTTCTCTCAGCGCGCTTCCCGAGAGGATGCCAGGCACGCCGAGGTGACGATGAGGACATCGTCACCTCGGGAGCCAGGCACCTCCACCAAACGCGCCCACGCGCTTTTACTCCTCAGGAATTGATCCTGGTAGTATGTTGTCAGGGGGTACTTGATGGCATTGCTCCGACCGAGAACCGAGCGCAAGCGGATCGCCCTTCGGTCCTATACCACCATCGAGTGCCCGTACAACGGCCACCAGGTGTCGTTCTGCCGCGGTCTGTGCGAGCCGATCAACGGCAAGGGCCACTGCGGCCGGATCGCGCCGCACGCAATGATCGGCCGAACCCAGGCGGCGATTGCCAGCTTCAAGGCGAGAACCGTCAAAATCGGATCCGATTTCTGACGTCTATCCTCGGGAGTGGTCGAAGCACTGGCCGCAAGAATGCCGAGCTCCAGCTCGGCATTCTGGATCTTCCGGCCGGTCATCTTCACTCAGCCGTCTCCACCACGAGCCTCCGTGAACCGCCACGACCCGCCTCCGCAGCCAGCGGATGCAGCGGCCGGCTTGAACCCGTCGCCCCCACTGGACGAACGCGCCCCGTTGGACGTCTGGGACGACGGTGTCGAACAGGGATCAGTGGCAGCAGCTCTTCGACAATGACCTCGAGGATCGCGCGCTCCTGCGCGTCGGCCTGGTTCGCATTGACCTGCCATCGCGCACTGGTCGCCACAACCAGGTCGAGGGCCGGGACGCAGACCACGAACTGGCCACCCCATCCAAGGGCCATGTAGAGGTTGATATCATCGGCCGAAGCCAGCCACCACAAAAGCCCGTAGCTGACCCGGTCAACCGGCCCCCAGCTCGAATTGCCACGAAAATGGGTCGCCGTCGCCTGGCGCACCCAATCGGCCGGTACGACCTGCTCATCACCCCACCGGCCATGGTTGAGAAACAGCACCCCGAGCTTGGCCATGTCCTCAGTACGGAGCTCGACACCGTGTCCGGCAAACGGGTAGCCCTGGGGGTCGCGTTCCCACTGCCAGCTGGAAATGCCGAGGGGTGCGAAGAGATAGGATTCGGCAAAGACCTCGATGTCGACGCCTACCGCCTCCTCGAGTACCGCCGACAGCACATGCGTCGCGGCCGTCGAGTAGTTGAAATCGGTGCCCGGCGTATCGACCAACGGCCGGTTGAGGATGTAGCTGAGTGGGTTCGAGCTCGATATCCAGCCCACGATCTCGGCGTTCTCGTCCCATAGGAACCCGGACGTGTGGGTCAGCAGGTGGCGCACCAGAATGTCATCCTTGGCACCACCGGAAGGTCGAAGATCGGTGGGCAGAAAATCCACCATGCGGACGTCAATGCTGTCGATAAAACCGCGCTCGATGGCGATCCCGACCAGCATCGACGTGATGCTCTTGGTCACCGAACGGACGTGGTGCATGCTGATTGAGGATCCCCACCAATAATCCTCCGCCACGACCCGCTCGCGGTGGACGACCACAACCGATCGCGCGCCGTCTACAGCTTCGAGCTCGTCGAGAAAGTTATCGAGTCTGCCAGCGTCGAGACCGAGGACCTCCGGCTCGACCCGCGGCAGCGGCTCGAACGCCTCCGCCGCCCCTGTGAGAAACACCAGGACGCCAATCAGCATCACCGTGGCCAACGGCCGGCCGGCCGTGACACGTCTCATCGTCATATAGTACCTGGGATGAGTGACTCTCACCGGCGATCTGCAGGTACATAGCGGACGAATCACGAAAGAGGTGCAGAGCACGGTTACGGTGAGATGTCGTCACAACCAGCTGATCGCGACGATGCCCCATCGACAATAGGTGCAGCACAGATTAGCTGGTGATCAGCTCCATGCCGCACGTGCATTTGCCCGGCTCGGCGGAGATGAAATTGCAGGTGCACGAGCCGCCGCAGTTACAGAAGTAAAGCCCGCTGCCCTCGAGGCTGACCCGCTTGAGCTCTTCACCGCACGCGCACTTGGTGTCGTCCTCGGCGTCGATCTCGCAGGTGCAGTCGCCTGAGCAGGTGCACAGCAGCGCGTCGTGGCCGTCCACCTTGACCACGTGGGTCGCCGCCATTTCGGTGCCGCAGGTGCAGGGGCCGGCCTCGGTGCTGACGGTGCCGCAGGTGCAGTCGGGCCCGCAGTTGCAGGCGTAGACCAGGTCGTGCCGGACTGCGGCTTCCACGTCCACCATCCCAACCTCGGCCACTGCCGCTTCCCCGGCCGCCTCGGCCCCGGCCTCGGCCACCGTCTCGGACTTGTTGCAACCGATCACCGCGACCATCGCGCAGCAGGTGATCAATATCATCAGACCTGGTTTCTTCATCGCTCCTCCTTATGGCCCCGCCGTTTCAGCCGGAATCAAACCGGCACACGGCAGCGGCTGAATACTGCCAATCCTACAACGATTCTCCGTCGTCGGAGCAGATGTGCACCCCAATCCTTGTGATCAATAGTCCACGGATGCTTCGGATACCGAAAGGATCCAGATGTCCGCGCTGCCGCCTCGGTCCGAGATGAAGGCGATGGCGGTCCAACCGGTGGACCCCGCCATCAACTTCGCAACATTCCCCGGCTGAATCGTACCACCTTGTTGCGCCCTGCCTCCTTGGCCTTGTAAAGCGCCGCGTCGGCGGCTCTCATACAGTCCTCGAAGTTTTCTGAATCAGCAGGGTAGATGGACACCCCCAGAGACACGGTCAAACGAAATGTCCCCGATCCGCCTCGATGGTCTGTCGAAAGCGGACCGCATCAACCATACTTCTCACGGTCTCTACCGTGTGGGCGAGGAGGTTGCGATTGCCGCCCGCATGGTGGTGGCCCGAAAGAGCCTCGACATCTTTGACGATTGTGCCGAAGCCGTCTTCCAGGGTCGCCATGAGACGGTTCATCTGACCTGACATCTGGCTGATCTCGTCAGGTCCGCCTTCGTCCAGCCGGCCAGAGAAATCACCGTGCCCCGGCTCCGATCGAGGACCGTCATTTTCTCCGCCGAACTGACTGACAACAGCATCAGATCGTGCGATGTGAAGCGAATGAAGAGCGGGGATCACCTCGACGAGATCGGGGAGCATCTCAGCCTCATCGAAGGTTCCCGCCATGAGCCTCATCAACAGCTCTGTCCGAACAAGCTCGGCAGCCATCAGCCCATGTTCTTTTTCCGTCGCGCGGGAATAGAGGCCGAAAAGGTAGAGCCCCGAGGAGATCAGAAGGGTAGCCAACACCACCGTTGCGATGGTGATGGCCAGATACATTTTGATTCGAATCCTCATGAGTCCTTGGCCGGGTATTCCGATCTCCCTCTTCCGAGTGTACCAAGGTCCGAACTCTGATCAGATGATCAACTGAGAGACGATGTTCCGCACCAAGGCGTGTGCCACCAGCCATTCGTTCGAACGGGGACCGTCCGGCAAGGACTCGCTCAGCGGCTCTCGGAGGCACTTCAACACCATTACCGGCTTCACAGCAGCGATGTGGAATCACGCATCGAACAGCCGTATCCAAGCCTCCGGCATGGGTGTCCAGAGCGAATCCTTTTCCGGCCGGGAAATGACCGACTTGATCGCGTTCCTGAATGACGGGCGATAAGGTTCGGACCATTCTTCGGGAGGAGTGAGCAAACAGCACAACTGAAGCCAGTCGGGCATAGCATCCGCTTCGTGCACTAGAATGCGAGCCGATTCCGGTCGGGTTGCGCCATAGGGTGCAATCCTACCGGAATCTCCTCGTAGCAAACGGCACCAACTCTTTTCACGTTGCTCTGTAGTTGGGGTAGCGATAGCCGGAAGCGTAAATCAGAAACCAATTCCACTTGGAGTGTGAATTATGGCAACGAAGAAACCTGTAGTTTGGGCGGGCATCGCCGTGATCGGCGTTGCAGCGGTTCTTTTTAGCTCACAAGGGGCACCCTCGGATGAGGGCGTGACCGGTGCAACTGGCGCCGCGGAGCGCAACCAATCCGTGACCACTTCGCCCCCCCGCAAATCGACATTGGATTCAGCGGACGAAGACAGAATCAAGTTTGGAGAGTTCGAACTTCGTGACGCTCCATCGACGGTCCAGGCACAGTTCGCACCCAAGACGTATCCGATGCCTGTTCTTTCCCACAGACTCTCGTTGAAGAACAGCCAGGGAGATTGGGCAGCCCTCATCGACGAAACCTGGGGAAACGGGCAGAGGAGGAAAGCGAAACTTTGGACCTTCGACAGGTTCTGGTCCACCATCGACCGGTCCTTCGCGTGTTTCCAGGACATCGAGGTCGACTGGGACGCTCTGAGGGCGCAATACCGTCCTGAGATCGAGGAAGGGGTCAGTAGGGGGCGGTTCGCGGCCATCATGAATCGACTTTCCCTGGCGCTCATGGAAGCGCACACGAAAGCGATCGATAAACGCGTGGCGTGGAGGACGCCCTCGGCGCCGGGCGTGCCCCTTCTCCACGTCGGTGGCTGGGGGATCGATTCCCACTTCGGCGCCGGTCTTACACCGCTGCCGGACAAGTCGCTCCTGGTCTACACGACTGTGCCCGCCCACCCGCTTGGACTCGAGCCGGGAGACATCGTACTCGGATATGAAGGACGTCCCTGGTCCGAGCTGTGGCCGGAACTTCTTTCACTCGGACTGCCGGTTACCGGCTCATGGGGCAGCTCCCCCTTGACGTACGAGCACGCGTGGTTGATGGCCGCAGGTCTGAACTGGCATCTGTTCGATACCATCGATGTGAAGAAGTTCGGGACCGGAGAGGCCCTGCACCTTCCCACCAGCCCCATGACCGGCTTGAACGAAAAGTTGTGGGTTACCGAGCAGCTGGAAATCGATGGTGTGTCATATCCTGATTTCAAAAACGGCCAACTGTTCAGTTGGGGAATCATCGAGGGCACGCGAATCGGGTATATCTACGGATGGGGGTGGTATTGGGACGCGGAGCAGGAGTTCAACGATGCGGTCCGCCAGTTGATGTACGAATACGACACCGAAGGTCTCATCATTGACTTTCGATTCAATATGGGTGGCGACCTGACCCTCAGCGACCCTGGGTTGGGGCTTCTCTTTGATCAATCCGTGCAGACCATCGATTTCGCCGAGCGCTGCAATGATGCCGACCCTCTCAGGCTCTGTGCCATCGGGGACGCCACGTCGTTAATGATTCCAGGTAGTCCCAGCTCCTTGTATGACAAGCCCATCGCGGTCCTCACAGGCCCCGGAGCGGTAGGCGCCGGGGACCAGGTTGCTCTTCGCCTCACGTTCCATCCCGATGCGCGCTTCTTCGGGATGTCGACAAATACTGCGTTCAACTTGCCTGCCCCTGTCAAGCTACGGAAGCAGTGGGATGCGCACATCGCGCTGGCTGATGCATTCCTGGTCTCGGCATCGGGCGAGGAGGACCGGTCATTCGACAGCGACTACCAATTAGGCATCCACAATACTTGGGGAGGAGAGCATCATGGGCGCATCCCCAGCCGCGACACCACAATTGAGGGCGAGGTTCTGACGCACGATCCCTTCCCCGTGGATTATCCGGTGTGGCTCACGCCAGAGGACGTGGCAGCCGGCCGCGACACCGTCGTCGAGGCCGCCATGCAGTGGATCGTGACGTCGAACGAATAGCGCGGGTTAGTCTGCAGCGGGCAAAACATCGGCTGCAATTCGGCAAGAGACTCTCATCTCGGTCGGTACAGGCCTTGAGGCTCTGCGATGACTACGCTGCTCGAACACAGCGGGTTGCCCACGGAAAACGAAGAAGGAGTATCCGCAGATAACACAGATGATCGCAGATGGGCTTATTATCTGCGTCTATCTGCGCTATCTGCGGTTTGAGATGGTGGGCGGGCGGCGGCTTACGCGGCGCCCTTCCGCGTCCTCGGCCGCTGGTTGGCGGCGAGCACTCGTTTGCGGACGCGAATGGCGGTGGGGGTCACCTCGACCAGCTCGTCGTCGTCGATCCACTCGATCGCCCGGTCGAGAGTCATTCTGCGCGGCGGCGCCAGTCGTAGGGCCTCATCGGCACCCGCAGCGCGCATGTTGGTCAGCTTCTTCTCACGGGTGATGTTGACGTCGAGATTGTTGTCACGCGCGTTCTCGCCGACGATCATCCCGCCGTAGACCTCGGTTCCCGGGGGGACGAAGAGCGTGCCGCGGGGCTCGAGGTGGAAGAGGGCGTAGGTCGTCGTCTTGCCGGCGCGGTCCGACACCAGCGCGCCGGTGGATCGGCCGGGAATCTCCCCCTGCCACGGTTCCCACCCGTCGAAGAGGTGGTTGAGGATGCCGGTGCCGCGGGTGTCGGTGAGGAACTCCGACCGGAACCCGATCAGACCGCGCGATGGGATCCGGAAGGCCAGCCGCACCCGTCCGTGGCCGGGGTTGTGCATCTCGGTCATCTGACCCTTGCGACCACCGAGCTTCTGGGTCACGACGCCGACATACTCATCCGGACAATCGACCTGGACAATCTCCATCGGTTCGTGTCGGCTGCCGTCGATGTCGCGGATGACGATCTCCGGCTTCGACACCGACAGCTCGTAGCCCTCGCGGCGCATGGTCTCGATCAGGATGGCGAGCTGCAGCTCGCCCCGCCCCTGGACCTCGAAGGCATCGTTGGCGACGATCTCGAGCCGGATGGAAACGTTGTGGAGGACCTCCTTCTCGAGCCGCTCACGGATTTGGCGGGCGGTCACGAACTGGCCCTCACGACCGCCGAAGGGCGAGTTGTTGGCGGAGAAGACCATGGACATTGTCGGTTCATCGACGGCAATCCGCTTGAGCGGCTGCGGGTCGTCGCGATCGACCAGTGAATCGCCTATGGTCACCTCGTCAAGGCCCGCGAGGGCGACGATGTCCCCCGCCACCGCACTCTCGACCTCGATCCTCTTCAGGCCTTCGTGCGAGTAGACGATGCCGACCTTGGCGTCGCCAATGCCATCCTCGCGGGCAATGGCGACCGTCCGGTTGGCGTGGAGGGTGCCGTTAACGATGCGGCCCACCGCCAGCCGTCCCAGGTAGTCCGAGTAGTCGAGGTTGGTGACCAGAAGCTGCAGCGGGGCCCGCTCGTCACCCTCCGGCGCCGGCAACGCCGCAACGATCTCGTCGAGCAGCGACTGCAGGTCGCCGAAGTCGCCCTCGAGCCCGGGCCGGCACAGACCCTTGCGGGCGTCGGTGCAGAAGATCGGGAAATTGAGCTGGTCTTCGTCGGCGTCGAGATCGATGAAGAGATCGTAGACCTCGTCCAGCACCTCTGCCGGCCGCGCGTCGTCGCGGTCGATCTTGTTGAGCACTACGATCGGTGGCAAGCCGAGCTCGAGGGCCTTTTGGAGCACGAACCGGGTCTGCGGCAGCGGCCCCTCGGCGGCATCGACCAGCAGCAGCACCCCGTCGACCATTTGCAGGGTGCGCTCCACCTCGCCCCCGAAGTCGGCGTGACCCGGGGTGTCGACGATGTTGATCTTGACGCCCCTGTGCCGCACGGCGGTGTTTTTGGCGAGGATCGTGATGCCGCGCTCACGCTCGAGGTCGCCCGAGTCCATGACCCGCTCGGCAACTCGTTCGTTCGATCTGAAGGTTCCGCTCTGCCACAGCATGGCATCCACGAGGGTGGTCTTGCCGTGGTCGACATGGGCGATGATGGCGAGGTTCCGGAATTCGGTCATGAGAGGACTCTCTTTCGCGCCCTCGTTGAGGGCGCGTTGTTGTAGCACCTAAAGGGCGCGGAGTCAACGGAGACGGGGAGAATTCGGAATTCGGAATTCTCATTCACAGCCCCCGATCCTGGAAAGAGCGCGTTCATTGGAGGTGCCTGGCATCCCGACATGACGTTGTCCTCAAACCGCCGGCGGCAGCGGAGTGAGCTCAGGCCTCATCCGAAGGAGGAGGCCATGAGCCACGCGCTGGCGACGGTGCTTCACCGCGGC
>Ga0164313_10001089_pt1 | contig 23531 bp, 19 predicted proteins | sample GuaBasSedimGuay4_FD_113735 | JGI IMG/M metagenome (GOLD analysis project Ga0164313, IMG submission 113735) | Subseafloor sediment microbial communities from Guaymas Basin, Gulf of California, Mexico - Guay4, Core 4569-4, 0-3 cm | ecosystem: Environmental > Aquatic > Marine > Hydrothermal vents... | reverse complement strand
CGGCGCGTCCGGCGGCCACGCCCTACCCATGCAGCTCCGGCGCGTCCGGCGGCCACGCCCTACCCAAACAGCTCCTTCATTCGTGCGACGAACTGCGGGGGTGGCCGCACGGGTTGATTTTCGTGGTTGATGAAGGCATGTTCGGTGTGACCGGTGGCCAGAAGTTCCTCGCCCCGCAGGACGCGGTAGTCCAACCGGATGCGAAGAATGGGTTGTTCCTTCATCGTCGTTACGATGGTCAGGACGTCATCGTACAGGGCGGGACGCCTGTACTTGGCGCGAACCTGAAGGACGGGAAGCCGATATCCCATCCGCTCCAATTCGGCATAGGGCAGGCCCTGTTCCCGCAAAAGTGTGGTCCGCCCGATCTCGAACCATGGCAGGTAGTTGCCGTGGTAGGCGATCCCCATCATGTCGGTCTCGGCGTAGCGAACGCGGACTTCGGCCCTGCTTACGATCATGCCTTCCGAAGGTGGTGGGTTCGGGGATCAAGACAAACAGAAAGCGGGGATCGATGATCCCCGGAGCCCTCAAGTTTTCCTGAAGACCACCACCCGGTTGGTGTTCGTGCCCCGGGTATTGTTGGTCACGCCCCAGGTATGGGCCGTTTTGGTGAAGGACTGGTCGTTGATCAGAATCTCGACCGGTTTCAACCCGACGTCGTTGCCGAGTGGTGCGATATGTTCTTCCAGCCGAATCGTACCTGCACGCACCTCGCCGATTTCCAGGGCCAGAGTGCCTCCGGGTTTCAGGATGCGGGCGGTATCCCCGATCGATTCAGCCATGAAGGTGCACCAGTCTTCGACCCGGCGGTGCTGGTCGAAGCGGATTTCATCGAGGTCGATCCCGGCGAACCAGCAGCGGAGCCAATTGTCGGTCGCATAGTCAACCACATCCAGGAAAGGGGGGGAGGTGAGGACGAGTTCGGCCGAATCCGCGGACAGTTCGGGAGCGGATCGCGCGTCGCCGATGGTGATCCGGGCGCCGTCGTTGACCCCATCCAGCGTCGCACGGATGTCGGGAGTGGCATCTTTCAGGAGGGCTTTTGTTTTGCGGAGGATGAGGCGGGGAACGTCCCTCACAGGAGGTTCCTGTTTGCGGCGTTCATTGATCCGGCGCTGTGATTTGACCGAAACCGCCTGGTTTGGAGGCATCGAGTAGACGGAGAAAAAGCCGGGCGAATGACCGGTCAGGCGGTTGATGGCAACCATGCGGATCCAGGCATCGATTGGATCGAGTGTGCCGCAACCCGCCTTCTCATTCAGGTAGTGGCGAAGCGCCAGGATCGCTCTCAGGGTCTCCGGGTGAAAGAATACGAGGAGATCATCCGTTTCCGCGGTCTCCGGTCCGCTGAAATTGATCTCCCCAAGCCTGTTTTCGACCTCTTCGAACGACGGTGGCAGGAGTCGGGGTGAGAGCAGGACCTTCGACAGGGGATTCGAATCGCGTCCCCAGGGAATTCGGCCGACGAGGGCGGCCTCCAGGGGGGTTGTTCCCCGTCCCATGAACGGATCGTAGACCACATCTCCCGGGGCGCTGAACCGCTCGATGAAGTAGCGTGCCAGCGGTGGTTTGAAGCAGGCGCGGTAGGAGATCTCGTGCAGACTGTTCCCGGCGCGCTGCCGGGCAGTCCAGAATTCACCGCTCGTAACCGGTGTGAGCGAGAGATCGAGTTGAACAGCCGGGCCTCCCTTCATGGCACCGGTGAACGGGTTGTGGTCTCCGAACGCACCAGCAGACCGGTGCGCCCCGAGAGAGGCCAATGACTAGAAGCGTGCGACGTATGTATTTCCCTGAACATCTTCGAAGAGTAATCCGTCGGATGAGACTTCGCTCAGCTTGAGGTTCAGGGGATGGTTCACGATCTCTCCGGTTTTGTAAACCTTGTCGTTCATCAGAACTTTGGCTTCACCATTGGAAATGCGGATGCCGCGGACACGGAGTGTATCCACAAAGGCCAGGATCTCCGGGTCGGGTCGGTTGACTCTGATGGCCGGAGGTGGCGGCGGGAGATCGGGCACGACCACGGGTTCAGGCTGCGGTTCAGGCTCGGGTTCGACCACGACCACCGGCTCGGGTTCTTCAACGAGTATGACACCTTCAGCGTCGACCATGATGATCTCGGTCTCAACCCCTGTCTCAGGATTGTTCGAATTGATCACGTAATAGGCGCCGACACCCATCGCGGCGATGAATCCGATGAAAACGATACCGGCGGTCAGCAGTATCATCACGAGTTTCTGGGCGGACATAGGATCGGATCTCCGGGGCACATGGCCGGCGGATCCGGGCCCGCTGACAGCGCCCGGCGTGCCTGCGGGATTTCCGGAGAACTTGTCCGAGGTCACGCCGGGAGGAGGTCCCTGGACGCTCTGCGCCTTTTTTAGTGCGTCGTTGATAAGGCTCATGATTGGATCCGGTTTTCTAGGGAAGTGAGGTCTGGTCGGGCCGGGTTGGTTCAGGAGAGTGCAAGTGCATTGTACTCCTTCATGGCACGTCGGACGTCCCAGTAATTTACGGTATCGGCTTCGCGGCAGAATGCAGCCAGGAGAGCCTTGTCGCAGAGATTGTTGATCAGGCGGGGAATGCCCTGACTGGCCCGGTGGATGAACCTTGAAGCCCAGGGGGAGAACTGTGGTCGACCGAGCCCGCCGGCGAGGCTGATCCGGTGGCGGATGTAATGCTCCATCTGGCCAAAGGTGAGCGGCTTGAGCTCGTAGTTGACCAGAATGCGCTGCCGCAGCTGGCGGAGCCGGGGTTCATTGAGGGTTGCCTTGAATTCCGGCTGCCCGATGAGAACGATCTGCAGGAGCTTCTGCTTGTCGGTTTCGAGGTTGGAGAGCAGGCGGATCTGCTCGAGGAGTTCGAACGTGAGGTTCTGGCACTCGTCGATCACCAGGACGATGTCCTTGCCTTGATGAATGCGGTCAAGCAGCGCTGCGTTCACCCGGGTGCTCAGGTCGTTCTTGGAGTTGCCGTCTGAGGACTCTCCGAGTTCTATCAGAACGGTCTGGAGCAATTCGGTTTCGGTGATTCGCGGATTGAGAATCAGACCGGTCTCAAATCGTTCGGGATTGAGGGAGTCGAGAAAATGGCGGCAGAGAGTTGTCTTTCCACACCCGACTTCACCGATCAGGACGATGAATCCCTTGCGTTCCGAGATGCCATATTTGAGGTGCTGGAGCGCCTCCTGGTGGGTCGGGCTCAAATACAAATATTTTGGATCCGGAGTTATATTGAAGGGCAACTCCGAGAATCCGTAGTAATCCGCATACATCGTATGAGTAATTTCGGCAGAAACAGCTGGAAGTTTAAGCTGCCTGGTCGATTGCCTTTCGGGGCAGAAAGAGCTTTTCTTTCCTGCCGGGTTGGCCAAGAGTCGGCGGTGATTTGGTAATGACCGTCAACCGTTTGTTCCTGCTGGCCTACGCCGCTGTGTTTCTTGCGCTCAGTGTATTTGCCGGGGTGTTCTTTTATCGGACATATGGCGAGTTTCTTAATCTGAAGGCACAGGAAGTTGAAAACCGCCACCGATTGGCCGAGACCGAGATCCGATTGGCCGAGCAGCGCGATATCCTGGAACGCCTGCGACAGGACCCGGCCTTCGTGGAACGTATGATCCGTGACCGCTTGGGCTACGCTCGCCCGGACGAGATTGTCTTTCGTTTCGAAGACTAGACGTGAAATGCGGAGGGCAGACCTATTGCCCTCTGAGTTCAGTGTCTCCCCGGTGTCTCTCGTCGCGGAAATCAACCGTTTTGAATAGAAGATATGGACTCAGAACACTCTGTAATACAACGATTTAAGAATAACGGGCAGGGGCATGTCTTTGGCTTCTGGGACGAGCTCGGAGACGGGGAAAGAAGCAACCTCCTGGCTCAGACTGAGGAGATTGGTCTCGGGGAGATCACCCATCTGTATGAAACCCTGATCCGGAATCCGGGAGACAGCCTGATCGATATGAGCGAGCTGAAGCCGGCGCCGTTCATCAAACTCGAGAAATCCCCGGGAGAGGAGGTGATCTGGACCGAGGCGAAACTGGCCGGAGAGGAGGCTCTGCGATCCGGGGAAGTGGCTGCGTTCACGGTGGCCGGAGGGCAGGGGACGCGCCTTGGTTTCGATGGGCCCAAGGGCACTTTTCCTGTGACCCCGGTTCTCCGGCATTCTCTTTTTCAGGTCTTCGCCGAAAAATTGCGGGCGGCCGAGGCAAACTATCATTGCCTGATTCCCTGGTTCATCATGACCAGCCACGCCAACCATGAAGCCATTGAGGCGTTCTTCTCTGATCACGGATTTTTCGGACTCAAACCAGAACAGGTCCATTTTTTCCGGCAGGGAAGAATGCCGGCCGTTGATCATGATGGACGCATCCTGCTCGAATCAAAATCCTCCGTCGCCATGAGTCCTGACGGTCACGGCGGATCGCTTCGCGCCCTGGTTCGAAGCGGGGCGATCGACACCATGGAAAAGGCTGGTATTAAAGTGATCAGCTATTTCCAGGTCGATAACCCTCTCGTCCACTGTGTCGATGCGGCCTTTATCGGATTTCATCTGCTTCGGGGATCCGAGATGTCCAGTCGCATGATACCAAAGGCCTATTCCGATGAGAAACTGGGCCATTTCTGTTATGAGAACGGGAAACTCGTGGTGATCGAGTACAGTGATATGCCCACCGCTCTGATCAGTCGGATGGATGCGGATGGTCAACTCACCTTCCGGGCGGGAAGCATTGCCATCCATGTCCTTTCCACCGCCTTTGCCCGGCGCCTGGGTGACGGCGGGTCAGGCATTGTTCTGCCCTTCCATCGAGCGGACAAGAAGGTCGTCACCATCGATGAGGATGGGAATTCGGTCGCGCCGGGCGCAGCCAACGGCATCAAGTTCGAAATGTTTGTCTTTGACGCCCTGCCATTCGCGAAGAACCCCATCGTGGTCGAAACCAGCCGGATCGATGAATTCAGCCCGGTCAAGAACGCTGAGGGTGTCGATTCGCCCCGGACCTGCCAGGAGGATCAGTTGCGGCAGATCGCCAGATGGCTGCACGTCGCGGGCGTTTCAATCGAGACCGATGAGACCGGCCTTCCGTCGATCGGGATCGAAGTTTCACCGCTCTTCGGTTACGATGAGGATACCTTCGTGCGCTCGTGGCAGATGTTGGATCCCAAGCCCCGGATCGTGGACGGGCTTGTATTGAAGTGAGAAGTTAGAAGTTAGAAGTAAGAAGTGAGAAGGCAGAAGTAAGAAGTAAGAAGTGAGAAGTGAGAAGTAGGAAGTGAGATCAAGAACCTGGGACCATTGAAATGAGTAACGATTTATTGGCAACGATTGTGAAGGCGGGGACGGAAGGGAAGCTGATCGAGAGCGCGGTCGGCAATTTGCGGGATTGGATTCGTGCCGGGATTCTGCCCGATTGGGCAGTGCGGGCGATTGATGAATTGATCGATGCGGAGGCCTTCGAGGAACTCAATGACCGCTTTTTTCGCTACCTTGCCTTTGGCACCGGAGGTATGCGCGGGCGCACGATCGGTGCGGTGACGACCGAGGCCGAAACGGGAACGGTTTCTGAGTTTGGTGGGCCAGAGCACGCCGGAGTCGGCAGCAATCTCCTCAATGATTTCACCCTGGTTCGCGCCACGATCGGCCTTTACCGCTACACCCGCGAATTCCTCGAAAACGCGGGTCGGGCCGATCCGCCCAAACTGGTCATTGCCCACGATGTACGCCATTTCTCACGCCATTTCTGTGAGCTTTCGGCATCCACCTGGTCCCGTCTCGGCGGGGTGGCCTTTATCTTTGACGGCCCTCGCTCCACCCCTCAACTCAGTTTTTCGGTCCGTTACCTGAATGCTCACGCAGGGGTCGTAATTACAGCCAGCCACAATCCCCCCCATGACAACGGGTTCAAGGCTTACTTCGAGGACGGAGCCCAGGTCGTCCCGCCTCACGATACCGGCATCATCAGTGAGGTGAACAAGGTCGAGCTCGCCGATCTTCCGGATTTCCTGGAGAGTGATGTCTCCCGGGTGATCACCCTCGGGGAGGCGGCCGATCAGGCCTACCTGGACACCGTCATGCAATCGCTGATCGATCCCGAGGTGATACCGGGCAGCGGTCTCAAGGTCGTTTACAGCCCGATTCACGGAACGGGTGGCGTCATGTCCGTACCGGCATTGCAGCAGGCCGGGGTGGAGGTGCTCACCGTGGCGGAACAGGATCGGCAGGATCCACAGTTCCCGTCAGTCAAGTCGCCCAACCCCGAAAACGCGGAAGCCCTGAAGATGGCCATCGATCGGGCGGAGAGTGAAGGCGCCGACCTGGTGATGGCGACCGATCCTGATTGTGATCGCATGGCCGTGGCCGTCCGGGATGCCAACGGGAAGATGCAGTTGATCACCGGAAACCAGATCGGGACCCTGCTGGCCGACTACCGGATCACCAAACTGAAGGAGATGGGCTGGATACCCGAGGCCGGTTCCGATTCGGTCGCCCTGGTCAAGACCTTCGTCACAACCCCGATGCAGGATGCCCTGGGCAAGGCCCATGGAATCAAGGTGATCAATACACTGACCGGCTTCAAATGGATCGGGGAGAAGATCCGCGATTACGAGGACCAGCTGAAAGAGCGGCTGCACGCCGACCTCGGCATCGGTCTGGACTACGATCGGACCACCTACCGCAAACGGGTGGAGCTCCTCCAGGAGCATTCGACGTTCTACGTTTTCGGTTCGGAGGAAAGCTATGGCTACCTGCCGACTGATTTTGTGAGGGACAAGGACGGGAACGCCGCCTGTGTGACTTTTTCGGAACTGGCTGCGGACCTGAAGAAGCGGGGCTCCAACGTCCTGGAAGCCCTGGATGGACTGTATCTGAAGCTTGGTTACTTCCTGGAGATGCTCGGCCAGATCTATTATGAAGGCGCGGTCGGAGTGGCCAGGATCCAGAACATCCTCGAAAGTTACCGGGCGAATCCACCTGCAGCATTCAACGGGGTCGCTGTGACCAGGTTCACCGACTTCGGGCGCGAGACGGTCCACGACGCGGATGGGAAGAAGATCCCGTCCCAGGATCTCTACTTTCTCGAATTGGCCAATGGCTACTCCTATGCCGTCCGGGGCAGCGGGACCGAACCCAAGATCAAGTTCTACCTCTTCGCCCGGGAATCGGTGGAGTCGGCCGATGACCTCGCTGCGACGAAGACCTCAACCAGAGAGAAGCTGACCGCGCTACGCGAAGCGATCGAAGCGGACGCGGACGGGAGGAGCAATTAAGCAATTAAGAATTAAGAGTTAAGAATTAAGAACAGGGATCACTGGAGGGGGTCAGAAAGGGAGAAGTAATTAAGAATAAAGAACGGAAGACTCCGAGCAGATTTCCGTTCGGTTGGACAACCCACTTCATCACTCCTAAATCTTAATTCTTAATTTCGAATTCAGGCGGCGCCAGCCGCTGGAAATCGGCGCCGCTGGGTTGCTGGAATGCGCGGAGGCCGAATTCGGGCAGGACGGCGTAGAGGTGATCGAAAACATCGCCCTGAATGTCCTCATAGTTTGCCCAGGCGATGTCGTTGGTGAAACAGTAGATCTCGATCGGCAGACCGTGATCGGTCGGCTGGCGCTGGCGGACCAGCAGGGTCATTTCCTGGTGGATCTTCGGATGGTTCCGCAGGTAGGCCACGCAATAGGCGCGGAAGGTCCCGATATTGGTCAGGGCGCGCCCGTCCACCCGGACATTGGCACCCGTATCCAGCATCTGATTATGCCCTTCGATTTCCGCGGTCTTGGCCTCCAGGTAATCCTTGAGGAACCGGTAGCCCCTGAATTGGGCGGTGACCTCCTCGGTCAGGTACTCGATCGATTCGACGTCGATGAATATCTGTCGCTTGATCCTTCGCCCGCCGCTTTCGCTCATCCCCTTCCAGTTCTTGAAAGAGTCCTGGATCAGGGCATAGGCCGGTATGGTGGTGATGGTCTTGTCCCAGTTCTGGACCTTGACCGTGGTCAGGGTGACATCGAGGACGTCGCCATCGGCGCCGTACTTGGGCATCTCGATCCAGTCACCCGGAGTGACCATATTGTTCGCGGTCAGTTGGATGCCGGCGACGAATCCGAGGATGGCGTCCCGGAATACCAGGAGCAGTATGGCGGTCATGGCGCCGAGTCCGGAGAAGAGGACGATGGGCGACTCACCGATGATCTGAGCGATCACCATGATGCCGGCCACCAGGATGACGATGAGCTTCGCGGCCTGAAACAGGCCCTTGAGATGAAGGCGCTTCGATACCTCGGTGCGGCTGTAGACGTCCAGCGCCAGGTTCAGTATCGAGTCGATCACCAGAACGAGGACGAGGATGACATAGACGACGATCGCCTTGTCCACCAGACGGGTGAAGGTCGGGTCATCGTGGAAGAGCATGGGCGCCACGATCGCGATCACGATGGCCGGTGCGATCTGGGCGATCCGGGAGACCAGTTTCTTCTCAAAGATCAGATCGTCCCAGGTGTTTTTTGTCCGCCTGACCCAGGCCGAAAACAAGCGCCGAACGATGGTCTTGGCCAGAATGTACACGACCAGACCGAGTGCGAGTAATCCGACCAGAATAACAACCCGGATAACGATCCAGACGTAGCGGACATCGAGCCCGCTGTTTACCAACCAATTGTGTATGCTTTCCATGGGAATGGCCGCGTTGTCCGGTTCCTGACCTAACGCCCGGCCTGGGATGGCTGGGGTTGGCCAGACGAACAACCAAGGCCAGAGTGCCTGTCGGATCGGCGGTCGCAAGGACGATCTGCCTTGTCAATCAGGTTGCGGGTTCTATCCATTGGTGCCAGCGCATGGCACCCCATCCAAATATTCTCTGGATTATGACGGATGAGCATAATCGCGATGTGGCGGGATTTTCGGGCGATCCGGTCGTCAATACAAGCCATCTCGATCGTCTTGCGGCCCGTTCCATCCGTTTCAAAAATGCCACCTGCACCAATCCGGTGTGCACCCCGAGCAGGATGTGCATGATGACCGGGCGTGAGGCCCACCGCTGCGCTGCGTGGTCGAACCACTGGCCCATCTTTCCCGAGTACCTGACCTGGCCGGCGCATTTCGCCGCCCATGGTTATCGCACCTGCCTGGTCGGCAAGATGCATTTCGGCGGTCGCGACCAGATGAACGGCTTCCAACACCGACCCTACGGCGATCTCCGGCACGGCTTGGGCCACCAACCCGATCCTCTCCATATGTATCCCGGGTATGCGAACCCGGAGAGTGCCGGGATCACGGAAGTGCCGGAGAGCCTGATCCAGGATGTCGTGGTCACCCGGGAAACGCTGGCGTTCCTCGGTGAGCACCAGGACCGCGAACCCGATACGCCATGGTTCGTCTGCGCATCCTATGGCCGCCCCCACGCTCCGCTCACCGCGCCCGGCCGGTATATACGCCGTTATCGCGATCGGGTGCCGCCGGCGGCGGGGCGAAGCGATCGGGATGGCGAACTCGAGGCGTTTGCCCGGAAACTCGTATTCGAGCTGACCGAAGAGCAGGCGGCCAGGGGCCGCGAGGGATATTACGCATGCGTTGACTTCGTGGACGACTGCATCGGCGATCTCCTGGAGGGCCTCGAGAAAACAGGCCTGCTCGAAAATACGATAGTTGTATATACCTCAGACCACGGCGAGATGCTGGGGCAGCATGGATGTTGGGGCAAACAGTTGTACCACGATGCATCGATCGGTGTGCCGCTGCTGATCGCGGCCCCCGGCGTTCGTGGCGGAGAAACGGTGCGGCACCCGGTTTCTCTGATCGATCTCTTTCCCACGACCTGTGCCATGGCCGGTTTGCCCATCCCCCCGGGGCTGGATGGGATTGATGTCAGCGGTCTGGTGCTCGATCCCGGATCAAAGATCTCTCCGCGCCGGTTCAGCCCCAGCGCCACCTATCGCTACGGGGTGCGGATCGACCATGGAAAGACCCCGGATGGTGCGCCAAACGCGGCCTGGCGATGCGTCCGGGATGAACGGTGGAAATATGTAGTGGTGGAGCAGGGCGCGACCCTGCTGTTCGATCTGGAGAACGATCCGCTGGAGGTGTCCAATCTGGCGGACGACCCGACGCAGGCGGCACGTTGCCGCAAGATGCGCGGTTGGCTGTTTCAGGATTTCGACTGGGCCGACGTGCACTCCCGATTGGCAGAAGATCGGGACCGCCTGCCCCAGTTCCTTTCCGGACTCCCGCCGGGAACACCGAATCAATACCGGTTGCCGGACGGTCGTGTGTTTGACGCGGAAAAATCCCTATACGACGCCCGTTGGATGGCGATCCCCCCGGGTTGCACGGGCGGGATTATCCCACAGCAGTTCGGGTGAAGGCCGCGACGCCGATGGAGAGGGACCCCGGTGGGCTTTCCCGATTCGAGGATGACGATCTTGATCGCCTCCTCAGATCCTGTGTTTTCAGCGAGGAAACCGGGTAATCAGACCAGCATCAGGGCAGGAGTCTCGAGGATGGTCTTGAGAGCGGCCAGATATTGGGCTCCGGTGGCTCCGTCGACCACGCGATGGTCGCAACTCATGCCGATCTTCATGCGTTGTCCGGGCACGACTTCATCGCGCTCGTTGACCACCGGTTTCTTGAGGATGGCGCCCACCGAGAGGATGGCGGCGTTGGGTGGATTGATGATGGCGAAAAAACTATCGATGCCGAGCATGCCGAGCGACGAAATGGTAAACGTGCTGCCGGTGAATTCGTCCGGGCGCAGTTTCTTGTCACGGGCACGGGCCGCCAGATCCCTGGCCTCGACTGCAACCTGTCGAAGGGTCTTGCTGTGGGCGTTTTCGATCTTGGGCGTGACCAGTCCATCGGGGACGGCGATGGCCAGGGAAAGGTGGACGGCACCATGCTGCCTTACCCTGTCGCCCATCCACGAGGCGTTGACTTGGGGCACGCGACGCAGGGCTTCGGCCGATCCCTTCAGAATGAAGTCGGTCACAGTGAACTTGATGCCTCCCTGCTCGGGTGGCAATTCGGCCAGATTGGCATTCAGTTCGGCGCGCAGCCGCATGAGCGGACCGGCATCGATTTCGATTTCAAGGTAGAAATGCGGGACGGTTGTCTTCGACTCGACCAGTCGTGAGGCAATGATGCCGCGCATATTGGAAAGCGGTATGTCGGCGTCCTCGGCGATCGGCGCTCCCGCGGCAATGGCCACGGGTCTGGATTGGGCGGGCGTGGACGATGTTTTCGGTGCGGCTTGGGGCAGGGCGGGGGCGTCGCCACCTGCTGCGGCCAGCACGTCGGCTTTGAGGATGCGACCGCCAGGTCCGGTCCCCTGGATTTGAGCGAGATCGACTCCCTTTTCCTCCGCCAAACGGCGGGCGAGTGGTGAGATGCGGATCCGAGCGGGGGCGTCCGAGTCCGGAGGCGCGGTCGGCGCGGGTTGCTGCTTGATCGATCCGGGTGCGGGAGCCGGTATGTCGGCCGGTGCGGTCGGTCGGTTGGTTTCATCCCTGGTGGCCTCCTGATCTTGCGCCTTGGGGGGGACTTCTTTGACCACAACCGGAGCGGGCGCCTCAACGGTTTCTCCTTCGTCACCGATCGCGGCGATGGGCGTGCCGATGTCGACCTGGTCTCCGGCTGCGACGAACTGCTTGAGCAGGATGCCGTCGTCGAAAACCTCCAGTTCCATGGTTGCCTTGTCGGTTTCGATCTCTGCGATCATGTCGCCGTTGGAAACGGTTTCGCCTTCTTCCTTGAGCCAGTTGACCAGCGTTCCCGCGGTCATGGTGTCGCTCAATTTCGGCATCTCGATGATGGTGGCCATAGTTGGTCGGAGTGGATGACTTGTCAGGAATTTCGGATACGCGGTCGGGTTCGTCAGCAGACCTCCAGGACCGCCTTCAGCACGCGTTGAGCATCGGGTATCTGTTGCTTCTCCAGCGGCATGCTGTAGATCTGGGGCGCATCGAGGGCTGAAACTCGCTTGACCGGCGCATCGAGGTGATCGAAGGCCTTGGCCTGGATGGTGTAGGCGAGTTGGGCACCGACGCCGCAGAAGGGCTTGTTCTCCTCGACGATCACGGCGCGGTTGGTCTTGCGAACCGATTCGAGCACGGTCTCTTCGTCGAGGGGGCGAATGGAACGCAGGTCAACCACTTCGGCTTCGATATCGTGTTCGGTGGAAAGGATCTCGGCTGCCTTGACCGCGGTCAGGGCCGCACGGCCGTGGGCGACGATGGTAACGTCGGTCCCGGATCGCTTGATGTCGGCGAGGCCGAGGGGGATGACATACTCCTCTTCCGGGACTTCCCACTCTTCACCGTAAAGCAGCGTATTTTCCATCACGTAGACCGGATCCGGATCGCGGATCGCGGATTTCATCAGACCTTTTGCGTCGTAGGCCGTCGCCGGGCAGACCACTTTCAGGCCCGGAAAGTTCGCCAATTGACCTTCAGGGGTGTGCGAATGGGTGGCGCCAACGCTGGTGCCTCCATTTGCCGGCCCCCGAATGACGATCGGGCAGTTCATGAGCCCGCCTGACATATAGCGAACATTGGCCGCGTTGTTAACGACCTGATCGTAGGCGACGTAGCAGAAGCTCCAGAACATCAATTCCATGACCGGACGAATGCCGAGGAAGGAAGCGCCGATTCCGAGCCCGATGAATGCGGCTTCACTGATCGGGGTATCGATGACCCGCTTGGAACCGAATTTGCTGAGCAAACCCTCGGTGACTTTGTAGGCTCCGTCGTATTCCGCGACCTCCTCGCCCAGAATGATGACGTTCTCGTCCCGGGTCAGTTCCTCGGCCAGGGCGTCATTGACGGCCTGTCTGTATGTGATGAGCGGCATGGCAAAAGGAGATCAGTCGTTAAAGAAGAGGCGACCCTTGGATGCGCGTTCCTCCGGGTGATCGGATTCGTAGTAGACATCGCTGAAGATGTCCCCAGACGGGGGGAAGGGACTTTCATCAGCGAAACGAACAGCGGTTTCCGCTTCTTCGCGGGCGGCCTTGTCGATGTCCTTGGCCGTCGCCTCGTCGAAGACGCCCTCGCGGATGAGTCGGTCGCGGAAGAGATTGATCGGATCGCTGGTCTGCTTGTAGCGCTCCACTTCGTCCTTGTCGCGGTACTTTTCGTTATCGGACATGGAGTGACCACGGTAGCGATAGGTCGACATTTCCAGCAGGGTGGGGCGGTTTTCCTCGTGAGCGTGGCGGATAGCCGATGCTGTCTTAGCCCGGACATCGTAAACGGAGTGTCCATTTACAGTTTCCCATTTCATGTCGAACCCGTTGGCGCGCTTGGCCAGAGGCAAGCCCTTGGACGAGCGGTTGAGCGACGTCCCCATCGAGTATCCGTTGTTCTCAATGATAAAAATGATCGGAAGATCCCAGAGGGAGGCGAGGTTCAGGGTCTCAAGAAAAACACCCTGGTTGACGGCGCCGTCACCCATAAAGGCCATGCAGCACCCCTTTTTCCCCCGATATTTCAATGCGAAGGCGATGCCGGCTCCAAGGGGTGTCTGACCGCCCACGATACCGTGGCCTCCCCAATAATTCTTGTCGGGGGCAAAATAGTGCATGGAGCCGCCTTTGCCTTTCGAGCACCCGGTGTGTTTGCCCTGCAGTTCGGCCATGCATTCATTCATGCTCATGCCGACGGCAAGCGCGTGGCCGTGGTCGCGGTAGGCGGTGATCACGTGATCGTCGGACCCCATGAGGGATGTGGTCCCGGTGGCGATCGCTTCCTGGCCGATATAGAGATGAAGGAACCCCCCGATTTTGCCCTGCTGGTAGATCCTGAGAGTACGCTCTTCGAAGCGGCGGATGCGGATCATGGTCCGGAAGAGGTTGATCTTATTCTCGGCGGTCAGGCCGGCGTTGACCGGGTCCTGTCCTGATTCTGTATCCGCTTGGTCAACAACGGTTTTCAGGAATTCAGGGGGTGCGTTGGATTTCTTACTCACGTTGTATTCGTGTCTATGGATGGATGGCGAAAGAGAACTCGATTCGACCATTAATCAAGGACGAACCCGGTTTTGACAAGAGAAACCACGGATCGATGGGCGGGGGCGTCCACCCGTCCATCTGCTACCGAAAGGTTTGTGATTCAGGAGGTTCCGATAGCCCTATCGTTTCGTCGACATGGATCTCGAGCGGCATTCCAGGAGTGCAGTCGGCACGAAGGGCCACAAATCCGTGTCGGTGCTGGTCATAGACCGGCCAGAGTGCGAGTCGGTCCGTCTCCGGCAGGGATAGCCTGTCGACGGCCTGCCGGGAGTGAAGGGCGAAGGGTCCCTCGTCGATGGCCGGGGGCAGTGATCTGATCGCCCGGTGGCAGTCAAAAAGGAACATGAGCCAGTGGCTGCCTCCTTCATAGGCTTTTTCCGCGATCATGGAAAAAAGGTGGAGGTCGGAGATATCGAGTGCGAGTCCGACCTCCTTGCGGGTCGCGCGGACCGCACACTCGTGGGGAGATTCACCGATTCCCATCTCGAGTTTGCCCCCGATCGGACTCCACTGACCGAGGTTGGGTTCGCGGTTGCGGCGGATCAGGAGGAGTTCTCCCGCCGCATTTCGTATGAAGACCAATACGCTGATTTTATAGGGACGCATGTGAAAGGAGTTGCCGGATGGGGATCATGTGAGGGAGACGTTTCGGGGAACAGACCAGTTGCCGGATGTAAATTTTGTTTACAGAGCCCGGGAATCAACGATTTACTGAATTTTTCGCATGGTAAGAGGACGTCATTCAGCAACGCTCGTATCAATACTCCTGATCGTCGCCCACGCTGACCTGTTCGGCCAGGTCGATGATGCTGCGCCGGTCGAGGTTCGCAGTGTGCGGTTTGCCTATGTTCGCCCGATGGGTGGGTCGAGCAATTGGATGGAGGCCACGATCGAACTCGATGTACGGGGAACTCAGGAGGGACACCCGGGGTTTGTCGACGCGGTTCGTGTCGCGCTCAATCTTGGCCTGCAAAGCACGATGGCCGGCGAAAATGGCTTCGTTTTTTACCGCAGCGAAGCCGAGGCATCGACCCTGGAGTCCGGTGCGGCGCGTTTCCGGTTCTACCTGCCGGCGGCAATCGTGCGTCGTTATCAGTTGAGCGGCGATCCCTTCGCTTTTTCCGTCGACCTCTGGATCGAGGGCAAAGCGTTGCCGGGCTCACGCACGGCGGTATCGACCAACCTGAACACCGTTGAAGCCCTGCGGAGTTTTCTGGACCGCGTGGCGCGGGATGCCATCCGAAACGATGGAGTCCTGGTGCCGCAATACGACACGCCCTTCCTTATTGAGTATGCTCGGGACACGCCGGCTTTTGTGCGTCGCAATCGCTGAGGGGCGGACCTGGTGGATGCTTTCCGCGCATGATTGAGCGACGCATATGAGTTCGTCTCGATTCACCACCATCGACTGCGGCGCCAGTCGGGTCTGTTTGACCGAGTTCTCGCTCTCGGAGACCGGGCGGCTGATCCTGGAAGACTTTGAGGTCGAGCCGATCACGGAATCGAGTTCGGACGACAACGAATGGGTCGCCGCAGTGGAGGATATTCTTCGTCGGATGCGGGAGAGGAAGAATCTGCACGGCGGTGTGCAATCGGTCCTTCCCGGCCACCTCAGCCTGATCAAGTTCATCAAGGTTCCAAATGTCGACGAGGCCCAGCGGCGAAAGATTGTTGAATTTGAGGCCCGCCAGAATATTCCCTATCCATTGAGCGAAGTCGTCTGGGACTATCAGTTTGTCTCGGCCGATGGTGCCGACCTCGATGTCGCCCTGACCGCGGTCAAACTGGAGACGATTGAAGATCTCTGCGAACGGAGCCGGGTTCTCGGCCATTTCTTTGACCGGGTGGAACCTTCCTGGACGGCTCAGATCAATGCGCTGCGGTTCAATTATCCCGAAGCCCCACCCAACCTCCTCTTCATCGACATCGGTTCACGATCGACCAATCTGATCTTTCTGCAGCGGGATCGCTATTTCGTCCGCAATATCCCGGTCGCGGGAAATGCGGTCACTGCGGGAATTGCGGACGAAACGGGGTACAGTTTTAACGAGGCCGAGGCCCTGAAGCTGAGAACGCAGGACGGCGAACCGATCGGAACGGGTGCGGCCCTGGACGAGGCCGCGGAGAAATTTGGCGCGCGTCTGGCTCTCGAGGTGACTCGCTCCCTGGCCACCTTTCGCCGACAGACCTCGACCAAAGCGCCCGAGAGGATCTATCTCGCGGGCGGTGGCGCCAGGCTGAAAGGACTGAACGATGTCCTCCACCAGAGATTGAAGCTTCCGGTCGAGTTTTTCGACCCACTGCGCAAGGTGATTCTCGGGACGGGAGTGGACAGGGAATCGACCCGGATTCACGCCCACCAGATGACCGAAACCGTCGGTGCGGCTCTCGCCAGATGCGACTTTCCAGCGCTTTCGGTGAACCTTTTGCCTCCCAGCGTGGTTCGATTGCGCCGTTTTCGACGACAACAACCCTTTCTTGTCGGTGCCTGTCTCCTGGCGGCGGGCGTACTGGCATTGCCTGTCCTGAGCGATTTTGCCCTTCGCAAGGCCTATCGCGAACGGATTGCCGCCTACGAGGTTCAGGTCAAGCCCCTCGAGCGGATCAGCGGCCAGATCCGGACCAATCTCACTGCCATTCAGAGAGTTCGCGACCAGATGAACGCGATCAAGGGTCTGGTCGAAACCAAGTCGAACTGGATCAATTTCCTGACCGACCTGCAATCGCGGTTGGTCGCAGTGGAGGATGTATGGCTCGAACGCCTCCAGATGATCCGCGCCAAGGTCCGTCCGGGCCAGCATGGTATCTCCAGCAACCTCTTCGGTTCCGTGGCTGGTTCTGCGGCAAAACCAGCCACGGAAGGCGAATCGCTGCGCCTCAATGTAACCGGACGGTTACTTGACCAGAAGAACCCGCTCTCCAAGGTCAGTCGGGACTCCTATAATCGAGTCAAGGACCTCCTGACCAGCTTCACCGATTCGCAGTTCATCGTGGCGGTGGAGGACGAGCGCTTTGACAACACGCAGGAAGGAATCCTGCGATTTGATTTCACCCTGGTGGTGGATCCGGGACGTCCACTCTGACCACACCATGCAGCCCGTACGACAACACCCGGTCTTCTACACCGTCATCCTTGTGCTGGTGCTCCTGTTGGCGGTTGAGTTGGTCGTGCTGATCATGGGCCGGCAGTCATTGGGCGTGATCGTGTCGGACTTTGAGCTCCACCAGCGCAGGTACGAGACCCTGAGCGAAAACCGGATCGCTCCCACCACGGAAAATGCTCGATTGGTGCTCGCGGATCTCGAGCAGAACTCGCAGATACTCGTCCAGATGTTGGATACGCTGAACGCGAGCGGTTCGAATGAACTGCTCCTTTTTCAGGGTGTGCCTCCATCCAGGACGGACGCCTACTTCAACCTGGCGACCTTCGTCGAGCGCACCCGGCAGCTGGCGCAACAGGCCGGCGTCGAGGTCGGGCCGGAGGAGCGTTTTGGATTTGGAGCCTATGCGCATGAAGGGCCGGATGCGGACTATATCGAAGGTATCTTCAAGCAGCGTCGCATCGCCGAAGTCCTCCTTGAGGCGCTCTTCAGCGCGAAGCCCGAGCGCCTGATAGGGGTGCTTCGGGACGATTGGGAACGGGCTCCGGATGAGCCGGGTGGGGTTCGTCCGGTCACCCGACCGGGGAGCAACAAAGTGTCGGAGACCTTCGTCATCGATCCGCAGGTTACGGCGCGGGTGCCGGACGTGGTCAGGACCTATGCGTTCCGACTGGAGTTTGTCGGGCAGACCGCCTCGTTGCGCACGTTCATGAACCTGGTCGCGGGCTCGGACCTGCCGCTCGTCGTGCGGAGCGTTGAGGTCGAGTCTCATGCGCCGCCCGCACGACGCACCCGGGGACGACGAGAAGATCCCTTTGCCACCATCGCCGACCAGGCGTCAAATCTCGACCTGCTGGCGCTGCAGGCCGCCCGTGTGCCGATCGTGAACCGGAATCTCTCAAGGTTTGCGGTCACGGTGGAGTTTCTGGAGATCCGGATCGCGCCGCCCAAACAGGTGGGAGGAGGCTCGTCATGAGACAGTTCCTTCTGCGGATCTTCCACCGGATCGACCGGATCCTGCTCGGCCTGATGTTGGTCATTTTCCTCTGGATGGCGGTTCTGTCGTACCAACGTTTCGGGCAGATCGATTCGGTCATTGCCGGCGATCCGATTCAGCCATTGGTGCTCGCCGACTATACGCCGGAACCGGCCACTCCGCTGAGCATTGTGACGCAGATCTGGGAGAAAGCGCCCGCCCAATCCAGCGGAAAGGAGTGGATCTACGACGTGTTCACCCCGCCGGTCATCTACTACAATCCGGTGACTTTGCAGTTCACGGTGTCGCCTCCCGAATTTGACCGACCGGTCATTCTGACCGATGACCCATTCGATCTGGAGTTGCTCGAAGTCCGGCCCCAACCGTTCCGAATCCAACTCGTCGGTTATGTGGGTCAGGACGACGATTACCTGGCAACCTTTGAAAACGTGGCCACCGGGGAGACCATGATGGGGCGGCCCGGACGTCGTTTCGAAGGTGTCGGGATCACCTTGCGGTCTTTTGAACTCAGGCAGGAGACGATTCCATCCGGTTCACGGTCTCCCGTGTTCGACACGGTGGCGGTGGCCGTTGTTTTCGACGAGGAAACCGGTCAGGATCGGATCCTGACCGACAATACCAAGGCGATGCTCCCGGGTCCGGAAGCCGTATTTCGCATCGCAGACAACCCCATTATCGAATACCTTCTGAAGGAAGGGGCCGAAATCCGTGACGGCACCCAGGTCTACTCGATCGAGGCGCTGATTCTGAGTCCGTCCCAGGCGACAGTCCGCCTGACCGACCCAGCCTTGCCAGAACCGATCCAGCGTACCATTCTTCCCTCACCGCGTTACATCGATTCCAAGCGCAACCTCCGGACGACAGGCAGACGGTGAAACTGAGAACTTACCTTTACCTTGTCGCGAATTTTCTGCTAAAACCTTCCAGGCTTCGAAATAACTTCTGATTATGACCATGCGTCTTCCGTCCCGGCTCGCGGCCGTTCTTGTCGGCCTTCTCGTCCTGAACGCCACCCCTCCAGGTTCGCCCGATCTGCTGGCACAGTCCGTCACAGAAACGAAGATCCAGTTGATGGCCGACGCCTTGAGAGCCCGTGATGCAGGGGACTATGTCACTGCCCGGGACAAACTGGTGCAGCTCAAATCCATCGCCGGAGAAGACGCCTCGATCAACCGACTCCTGGAGCAGGTGGATGACGAACTGTCCAAGCAACCCCCCCAGGCCAGCGCGAAGTCCACTTCGACCGGATCCGGATCCGTGACCTCGACCGTGGCTCCGGCCGCCCCGGTCTCAGATCCGGAGCAATTGGCCGCGGAAGAGGCCGATCGTCAGGCCGAATCCATGGATCGGGCGAGGGAATTGCAGCGGACAGCTCGATCCCAGGCCAATCGGGGCCAGATAGCCGCGGCCATCGCATCCTACGATCTCGCGGTCGAGCAGCTGACGCCGAATCCGGTTACCATTTCACTTATTAATGAAATCCGAGCCGAGCGGGATGAACTCGCGCGGATGCAGCAGGCCAGTCGACCGGCCTCGGTTACGACCGCTTCGGCGGTGCCACCCAGTGCCCCTTCTGCAGGGTATGACGAGAACCGGTCAAGCAAGGCGATGTTGCCTCTCGGGCAGGTGAGTCCCGAAGCTGTGGCCGAAAACGCGGAGATCGAGCGGATGATCCTGACCGGGCGAAGCCAGTACGTGGCCGGTGACCTGCGAGGCGCCGAGGAGACATTCAAGGAGATTGAGACGATTGATCCGCGTAATCCCGAGGCCAAGAACTTCCTCCGGCGAATTGCCGAACAACGCCGCCGGACCGGTTGGCTGGACAAGGCCAAGACCCGTGAGCAGCTCCTGGCTGAAGTCACTCAATCCTGGCAACGACCCGGTATTTATGAGGAACGGGACCGACCGGGACCGAAGGAGGACGAGCAGGCTCCGTTACTTCGGAAACTCGAGTCGATCGTGATACCGAACGTCAGCTACAGCGGGGTGGGCTTGAGTAGCGTGATTAACGGCCTGAGCCAGATCTCCGAGCAATATGACGCTCCGGGTTCCGGACCGCGGGGCGTCAATATCGTGCTCCTGGATCCGAACCAGACGAATCCGGTGGTCAACCTGACCCTGCGCAATCTGTCCATGAAGCGAGTGCTTGATTTTATCGTCGATTCGGTGGGCTTCCAATACGAAGTTCAGGCCGATGCCGTGGTCGTGCGGCCGGGCGGTGAACTCTCCAACCTGGATACAGAGTTTTACCCCGTATCGCGATCGACTGTGATCCGCATGGTGGCCGGTGGCAGCGCCGATGGCGGAAAGACAGGTTCATCAGGCGATATGTTTGCGCCGAACTCGGACACGGTTGCCGTTGTCAGCAATGAAACAAGGGCGATCAAGAGCTTCCTTCAGCAGGCCGGGGTCAACTTCGAGTCGGTGGCCGGCAGCAGCCTGGTCTATGACGGATCGGCCATGATTGTGACCCATACCAGCCGGAATCTTCAGCGTATCCGGAATATCCTCAATCGCTACAACGATATCCGGCAGGTCGAAATCGAAGCCAAGTTCATGGAAGTGGCCGAGGGCGACCTCCAGGAGGCGGGAATCGACTGGTTTATCCAGAATACGGATCGCTCCCAGACCTATCGGTCAGACTTCCGCACGCTCACCGATACGTTCCAGACGTCCAGTGCCACCGATAACAATATCCGGATCGTTCAGGGTGGCAACGACATCATTGACCCCCTGCCAACCCCGCCGCCACTCATCCCTACGGGTGTCGATCTGGGAACCGGATCCCTTCCCCTTGCCCTCGTCACTGGAACGATAGGGGACTTTGATATCAGCGCGACCATTCGAGCGTTGTCCCGTCAGACCGGCACCGATCTCCTGAGCGCCCCCAAGGTTACTGTTCTGTCCGGAAACCGCGCCACGATCACAGTTGCCCAGGAGTTCCGCTATCCGGAACGCTACAGCGAAATCCAGAGTCAGGTCGGGCAATCAGGGGGGCTTACCACGGGAGGGTCCGCCGGCGTAACCATAACCTCGGGCACACCTCAGGACTTTGTGACCCGGAATGTGGGCGTGGAGCTCTCCGTCACCCCCACGGTTGAGGAGGATGATTACAGTATCAGCCTGGACCTGAATCCCCGGGTGACCGAATTCGATGGATTCGTGGAATACGGTGGTTCCAGTGTCGCCATATCGGGTGACACCACCGTTACCGTGCCCCCGGGCTTCTACCAACCGATTTTCTCGGTCCGCGAAGTTACCACCAAAGTGACGATCTGGGATGGTGCCACCGTGGTGATGGGCGGGTTGACCCGTGAGGAGGTCAAGACGATCAACGACAAGATCCCGGTCCTCGGGGACATGCCTCTGCTCGGGCGATTCTTCCGCTCTGAGGGCGAGAGTGCGACCAAGAGGAATCTCCTGATTTTTGTAACCGCCAACCTGGTGAGTCCGGGCGGTTCGCCGAAAAGGCAGCAGCTGAAAAGCGTCCTGCCGAATTCCTTATTCCAGAATCCGACCATCGTGACCCCTTCCGGGTCGATCGATCGCACGCAGAAATAGCCAATCGCGTAAACGACAAAAGCCCGCCAATTGGCGGGCTTTTGCGTTCCGAAAGGTATCCGCGGATCCCGGTCCCGCCGTCACGCTTTGGACCGGGCGATACCTTCCATAAGAAATCTGATGCGACGCCGACGTTCGGACAGGGGCAGGTTCCGTTTCCGGTAGACCCGCCGAATGACGCACCAGTTCAGTTGTCGGCGAAATTCGGGAGTATTCCCCACCGGTTTCTGCTTCCTGACCGCAAAGTCTGTTCCAGCGGCAATCACTCTGGAGCACTACATCGGACTCGGTGGGCAACCAGGTAATATCCTCCACTGTTTCTTACCTACGTTTTACGGTTGGAGACAGTGATCGGAAATCTGAACCTGTCCGTAAATGTGCTCCGACCGGGCCCATAGAGCTTGAAGATGGTCCGGAAAAAAGTTCCCTTGTCTCCATGCATGACATCAGGACATTTGCCGTGGTTGCTTCCGCTCAAATCTTGCGGGCAGCCCATGAAGAGTGATGAAACATCTTCACGTCACTGGCGACCGGCACGAATATTGCGCCTGGCCGGCGATCACGCGCACGGCGGATGGTGATATTCTGGTCACTTATTGCCGGAGCGACGAACACATGGGGCCATCCGGCGCCATCCTGGCCGTTCGTTCTCGGGACGAAGGGCAAACCTGGAGCTCCCCGACCGTGGTCCGGGATTCCCTTCTCGATGATCGCGAGTGCGGAATAACCCGCCTTTCGGACGGACGTTTGCTGGTGCATGTCTGGTCGACCCATCATACCCGGGAAACCTACGGGACCATGCGGGAGTTTGCCTACGAGCCGGATGTCATTGAAAGTTGGTTAAGCCAGGTTGCGTGCCGGGAATACCTTCACGCCGCCGATCAGAAAGGTGGCTGGGTGATGGTCTCCGCCGACCACGGGGCGACCTGGAGCCTGCAGGGACCGGGTCCGGACTCAATCCACGGGGGCATTCAGCTGGCCTCGGGCGATATTCTCGTTGCCACTGGACGGGGGCACGACGGCACAATTGGTATGGAGAGCGCATCACCGGATGACCTGGTCTGGACGCGCCGCGCGACTTTCCAGTGTCCGGACCTGACCGATCGTCGGTTTGGCGAGCCCAACCTCGTCCAGCTTCCAACCGGCCGTGTGCTCATGATGCTGCGATCGACCGCTGTTCCCTACGATGACGGATCGCCGGGCAATTCTCTCTGGATGGCATGGTCGGATGACGAGGGGACAAGCTGGAGCGAAGCGCAGCCCACCGGACTCTGGGGCTATCCGCCCCATCTGCTGGCACTTTCGGACGGCCGCATACTCTGTTCCTACGGGCATCGAAGAAGTCCTTATGGAGAGCGCGCCTGCATCAGTGAGGACGGGATGCAATGGGATCCGGCGAATGAAGTTGTGCTTCGCGATGATGCCGACAGCGGCGATCTCGGGTATCCCGCTTCGATGGAACTTGAGCCCGGTCGCATCCTGACCGTGTACTACCAATCGCCCCATCAATCCCCACCGCCTGAGATGAATCCTCCGGATCCGCTCAGGAGGAAACCCGATATCGTCGCCACGATCTGGGAGATGGATCGGTAATCCGCAGTCGGCTTTCCGAGTTGCTTGAAGGCGGTCGGTTTGAAGGGGTCGGTTTGAAGGGGTCAAAGCTCACATCTCGCATTGGCATGCAAGATGTCGAGCAATGACCCCCCGTTCGCACCTGTCGAGCAATGCCTCCCGTTCCCAATCCGCATTCCGAAATCCGCAATCCGCAATCCCCAATCCCCAATCCGAAATCCAAACGCCTGTCCCTCGTCTACCTCCTGCCCCGTGCCCGATGGCGGCGGCAACGGGCCAGAAGATCGCGCAATTGTGAGCG
>Ga0164313_10001088_pt1 | contig 23541 bp, 19 predicted proteins | sample GuaBasSedimGuay4_FD_113735 | JGI IMG/M metagenome (GOLD analysis project Ga0164313, IMG submission 113735) | Subseafloor sediment microbial communities from Guaymas Basin, Gulf of California, Mexico - Guay4, Core 4569-4, 0-3 cm | ecosystem: Environmental > Aquatic > Marine > Hydrothermal vents... | reverse complement strand
GTCGGTCACCGCCGCATCACCGACGGGCGTGGCCGGTGGGTCGGGATCGAGGAGCAGCCCGCACCCCGCTGAAAGAAACATCACAATCAGAGCAAGGGAAGCGCGCATGACCAAGAGCATAGCAGGCCCAAAGCTCGCCCACGAGGCCCCCCCGGTCAGGCCCGGTCAGGCCATGCCGCCGTTGACGCCGATCACCTGGCCCGTGATGTAGCTCGCCGCGTCGGTCGCCAGGAAGGCGACGAGGCTCGACACCTCTTCGGGTTTGCCAACGCGCTGCATGGGGATCATCGGCTTGACGATGTCCATGCGCACGTCGGCGATCATCTCGGTCTCGATGAGCCCCGGGGCGACGCAGTTCACGGTGACTTTTCGCTTGGCGCACTCCTTGGCGAGGGCCTTGGTCGCGCCGATGATGCCGGCCTTGGCCGCCGAGTAGTTCACCTGGCCCCGGGTCCCGTTGACGCCGCTGACCGAGCTGATGTTGATGATGCGTCCCCAGCGCTTGCGCATCATCGGCATCGCGAGGGGCTGGGTCACATTGTAGAAACCGTCGAGGGTGGTGCGCATCACGGCGTGCCACTCGTCCATCTTCATCGCCGGGAAGACGTTGTCCCGGGCGATGCCGGCGTTGTTGACCAGTACGCCGATGGGCCGTTCGTCGCTGGCGAGGAGCTCGGCGATGGCCGCGTGGGTGGCGGCGTGGTCGCCGACATCGAATTTGGCGAGCTTCACCTCGCCGCCGGCATCGGTGATGGCCTTGGCGACTGCCCCGGCGGCTTCGTCGTTCGACCGATAGTTCAAGATCACCGCGTGGCCAGCGGCAGCGAGATCCTTTGCGATGGCGGCGCCGATCCCTCGGCTCGCCCCGGTGACCAGGGCACGCGGTTTCGTCATGGCTCTGTCCTCGACTGCTCGGCGGATAAAACGTCGATCGCAAAGGGCCTGGGGGCCGCGGAAAGCGCAAGGCCCTCGGCGCCTTCGGGATTCGCCAGGGCATCGAGGACGGGCAGAGCAAACGCGGTCGGGTTCTCGGCGTAGAGCTCGGGAAGGTCCGGCCGGAACGGCTCGCCCGTGCGCTTGGGGAAAGACAACGTACCGTGAGCGCCTTCCCGCGCGTCGGTGCCGAAGCAGAATGCAACCGCGAGGGCCTCGTACTCACCAAAGCGGTCGAGGGGCGCCGGAAGCCGGTCCTCGGCGACGGCGAGGATCACGTGGTCGGCGTCGGTGGTCGTGAGGTAGGTGAGGGCTTCGAGGACGCCCTGCTCGAAGGTCTTCCTGCCTGCGGCCAACGCCGTCGAGAAGGTTCTATTTCCGGCGGCAATGGAGACCATGCCCGAGGCCGAGTTGTGCACGCTGTGCTTGAACCGGAGAGGGCTGAGGCCCACATCGCCGTCGGCGATCTGACCGAGGAGGTTGATCATGATGTCGATCTCACCCCAGGCCGACGCGTAGACGGTGGGCACGGCCCCCAGGTCTACCGAGGCGTCCGCTGCGGCCTGGGTCGTGACCTCCGCGAGCATGCGGCCGATGCGGCTCGTGCCGCGCCTGGCCCGGGCCGTCACCACCTCACACTTCGGCATGGTGAGGTCTCGGTCGGCCTCGCCCGCCCGAAACGCGCCCAGGCCGGCGAACCCCGGCGCCCAGAAACCGATACCGTTGACCGCGATCATGGCCGCTCCCCGATGAGCACGCTGACGTTGCTGCCCCCAAAGGCGAAGCTGTTGCTCAGCACCCGCCGGACCGGCTGGTCACGGGGCACATCCTGGACGTCGATCGCTACGCTCGGATCTTTGGGCTCGACGCCGAGGCTCCGGGGCACGCGGTTTGAGCGAACGGCGTGCATGGCGAAGATCGCCTCGGTGCCGCCGGCCGCTCCGAGGAGGTGCCCGGTGTAACCCTTGGTGGATACGACGGGGACGCGGTCCCCGAAGAGCGAATGGATGGCGATGGACTCGGCGGCGTCGTTGAGGAGGGTGGACGTGCCGTGGGCGTTGATGTGGTCGATGCCGTCGGGGCCCACACCGCCCTGGGCCATCGCCCGGCTCATCGCCTCGGCGGCGCCGCGGCCCTCCGGGTGAGGAGAGCTCATGTGGTGCGCATCAGAGGACTCCCCGACGCCGAGCACCCATACGTCGCTGGGTGCCGAAGAGACCTCTTCGCGTTCGAGGAGGCAGAACGCGGCCCCCTCCCCGATGTTGATGCCCTTGCGCTCCGAGCTGAAGGGGCGACAGGCCACGTCCGTGAGCACGCCGAGGCCGTGGAAACCCTGGAGCGTCATCCGGCACAAGCTGTCGACACCGCCGACGAGGGCCGCGTCGATCACGTCGGCGTCGATCAAGCGCTGGGCCGTCGCCATGACCTTGCCGCTCGACGAGCAGGCCGTGCTGAGGGTGTAGACCGGCCCATCGACCCCCGCCATCGCGCCGAGGAGCTCTCCGAGACCGTTGAAGTCGTGCTGCCGGTGGAAATCGAAGTCAGCGGGAACGGTGCCGTCGCTCCGCCATTGAAAGAATGCGCGCTCCGTCGCGTGCAGGCCGCCGGTGCTGGTACCGAGGATGATCGCGACGCGCTCTCGGCCCCAGCGCTCACGAGCACGCACCACCTCTTCGTGCACCTCGTCGTAGGCGAGCTTGGCCATGCGCGCCAAGCGGCAATCGTAGGCTGCGTACTCGGCGGGCAGCGCATCGAGGTCGCCGGGGATGGCCCCGACCAAGGTGGTCACCGGAACGTCGAAGGTCGGGGGACGGAGGCCGCTGCGCCCGGCGTCGAGGGCATCCAAGACCTCGCGGGTGGTCCTGCCGAGGGCGTTGACCGCAGCCGCCGCGGTAATGGGAAGTGGGGGCCGCCGAGGGTCCATGACGCCGGAAGGTAACGGCATTGAAGTCACCCGTCCACGGGCGCGGGCTGGGACTCGAGCTCCGACTCGGGGGTCCAGAGCCGGCGCCCGGTGACCGCGAGATCTCGAAAGCGGTTGTCGGGCCGAAAGATGTCGCCGGCGAGGATGCTCGTCAAGCCCGCGCGAAGCTCGGGGTCCGGGTCGGGATGAAAGAAGAAGTGGTCCACCAGGTTGGTGGAGTAGAAGCTCTTGATTAGGGTTCCGAAGATGACGTAGGCCTCCCGGAGGCGCGCCTGGACCGGGTCCATGAGATCGGCCCGCGCTTCGGTGCCGTCAGCGAGGGCCGGGGCGAGGGTATCGGCGACGTGGGCGGCGGCCTGTATCGCGAGGGAGATGCCGGAGCTGAAGACCGGGTCGAGGAACGCCGCCGAGTCACCGACGCACGCATAGCGAGGGCCGTAGGGCGCCTTGTTGAGGTACGCGAAGTGACGGATGAGGGTGGGCTCGGTGCGGTCGGCCCCGCGGGAGAGACGTTGAATCAGTTTTGAATTGGCCGCTACCTCGTCGAGGAGCTGCGCGCCTACCCCGCCGCGGCGAGATACGATGCCGTAGCCGAGGCGCTTGCCCGAGAGAGGGATCAACCACGCCCAACCGTCGTCGTGGAGGAGAATCTTGACGTTGCCCTTTTCGGCGAGCTCCTCAGCGACCTCGTCCGAGAGGTTCGTGAAGTGGGAAAAGGCGGCGATGACACCGAAGCCCTTGACCGGGTGGATGAGCTTCCGGCGGCGGGCGAGGAAAGCGTCTTGGCCGGTTGCGTCGATGAGGAACCGCCCGCGGTGCGCGCCGTCGGCTGCGGTGACGGTGACAGCGGCCTCATCGATATCGACCGCCGAAACCTTCACGCCGTAGCGGATATCGACGCCGGCGGCCTCGGCGAGGTCCGCGAGCTCTTTGTCGAAGCGGGCGCGGTCGACCTGCCAGGCGTGGTCCGGTGTACCGGGCAGCGCAACGGAGAAGGGGTACTCGGCGACATCTCCGGTGCGCTCGTCGATGAACTCGGCCCCGCCTTTGTAGAGATATCGCTCGGGGTCGGCGACGAAACCGAGGCGGGCAAAGATGCTCTCGTCGATGGGCAGGAGGGACTCGCCGACATGAAAGCGAGGAAAGGTCTCCTTCTCGAGGACGCGCACCGAGTGGCCATGCTTGGCGAGGAGGTGGGCGACGGTGGTGCCGGCCGGGCCGGCGCCGAGGACGACGACGTCGGCATCGAAATCAAGCGCGTTCATGGGGTGTACCTCCCGAGGACCAGGGATGTGTTGATTCCGCCAAAGGCGAAGTTATTGGTCATGACCCGGTCGACGGACTCGGAGCGCACCTCGCCGATGATGTAGTCGAGGTCGGCGCACTCCGGGTCGACCTCGTGGAGGTTTCGCGTCGGCGCCAGGAATCCATCACGCATCATGGCGATGCAGAAGGCGACCTCGATGGTGCCGCAGGCCCCGAGAGTATGACCGGTGAAGCCCTTCGTCGAAGAGATGGGGACCTCGCCGCCCAGCACCGAGTAGGTCGCGTGACTCTCGGACACGTCGCCGACCTGCGTCGCGGTCGCGTGGGCGTTGACGTATTGGATGTCGTTCGCTTGGAGTCCGGCGCCGCGGAGAGCGAGACGCATCGCGCCGGCCATTCCGTCAGCCGACGGTGCGGTCAGGTGGGTGCCGTCGCAGTTGGTGCCGTAGCCGAGGACCTCGGCGTAGATGTGCGCTCCCCGGGCCTTCGCGTGCTCGAGTTCTTCGAGGACCACGGTCCCGGCTCCCTCGGCGACGACGAGACCGTCGCGGGCGACGTCGAAGGGCCGAGGACTGGCGTCGGGCTGGTCGTTGTAGCGGTGGCTGGTCGCGAAGAGGATGTCGAAGACCCCCGCGGGGACCCAGTGCAGCTCCTCCGAGCCGCCGCAGATCATGATGTTTTGGGCCCCGAAGGAGATCGCCTCGTACCCGGTCCCGACCGCCTGGCTCGCCGAGACGCAGGCGGCGCAGGTCGAGACGACGCGACCCTTGATGCCGTAGAGCCCCGCGAGGTTCGCGGTCGTGGTGTGGCTCATGAAGCGCAGGTAGGCGCTCGAAGCGATGCCCTTCAAGCTGTCGGCGCCGAAGACCTGACGGCAGAACTTCTCGAGCTCGACGGACGAGCCGTGGGTCGACCCATAGGCGAGGCCGACGTCCGGGGCGCTCCTTCGGTCCGCGTCGAGCTTCGCGTCCTCGAGGGCCGCATCCGTCGCGTGGGCCGCGAGCAGGGCGACGCGCCCCATCGACCGCGTGCGCTGCCGGGGCCAACGCCCTTTGAGCTCGATGCCCTCGACGGTCCCCGCGAGGCGGGTCTGCAACTCCCCGATGCGCTCGAAGTCGTCGATGCGGCGGATGCCATGGAGGTCATTGCGGAGGGCATGACTCACCGTGTCGAGGTCGTGGCCGACAGGCGTTGCGAGACCCAGGCCGGTTATGACGACGCGCCGCTTATCCATTGGGGCGGGAGAGTACGCCCGGATGTGCTCATCGCAAACAGTTGGGGTTGACACCGATCATCCGAGACTTATCTGGGGGCGGTCATGTTCTGGAACTACGAAGCAGAAGAGAGAAATCGGCCTTGCGCCGACCTCGGCCATCGTCTGCGGAGACGTTCCGGTTAGATCCCCGACAGGGGATTGACGTCGGGCCGCCGCGGATCATCCGGGCGGCCTTTTTCGTTCCGTCCGGGGCGCGGTCGATCTTCTCTTCATCTTCTTTCCATCTTCTTTCCATCTTCGGCGCTGGTCGGAGGTGCGCGCCGTCGCCGGTGCGTGGGCCCGCGCGCCCGAACGGCGACATCCGTCTCCCACCGGGGAAACGGCGAGGTCTTTGACAATCAGGTGGCCGCGAATGACATGGCAAGTCAGGCGGCCACCGCACACCGGGGGTGGCGCTCAGCGAGGAGCGCGCCGACCAAAAGTCGGCGATGCGGGTGCGAATCCCGCCACCTCCACCACGCCTCGAGAGGCCAAATCTCGGGGCTCTGCGTGCGAATGCGCGTATCGGACCCATAATTGAATGAATCTAAACCCTGAACAATAACCGTCATGGCGCGTCTTCTCCTGTCGGAGGGCCGCGCAGGAGAGAGCAGCCATGCGAACACTCGTACTGGACCAAGGATACCAACCGCACCGAATCGTCACCTGGCAGAAGGCCGTCACCATGCTCTTCGGAGGCAAGGTCGAGGTCGTCGAGGAGTACGACGAGGAGATTCGTTCCGTCAGCCTCACCATCCGCATGCCCGCCGTCGTGCGGCTCGTTCGCCGGTTGCGGCGTCGCAAGCGCGCCCTTCGTTTTTCGCGCTTCAACGTGATGGTCCGTGACGAGTTCACCTGCCAGTACTGCGGCGACAAGCACCCGGCGCGGCGCCTCACCATGGACCACGTGCTCCCGCGTTCCCGCGGTGGCGCGACGTCCTGGGCCAACGTCGTGGCCGCCTGCCAGTCGTGCAACCACGACAAGGGCGCCAAGACTCCGAAGGAGGCGCGCATGAAGCTTCGTTCGGCCCCGGCGAAGCCCACGTGGCTGCCGATGGAAGCCTTCCACGTGCGCATGACCGACATGCCCGCGACCTGGAAGAACTGGCTCTTCTGGAACGCCTCCCTCGGAACCGACACCTGAGAACCCGGCTCGCCTGATCTCCATTCGGAGGTAGGTTTGTCGTGGCCGGGCGTATCCTGTCAGGCATGACGACGATCAGATCGACGTGGCCCATGGCTCTCGTCGCGGCGCTACTCGGATTGGGATGCGGCGGAGAGCCGCGCTCGACCGAAGCATCGGCGGTGACCACAGCCCCCGCAGCGAACCCGGAGATCGCCGAATCGCCGGCGCCTACCCCCGAAGTACCGCAGGTCTCACCGGTTCTGATTCGGGTGACGAACCGTACCGCCGCTCCCTCAATCCTCGACCGGAGCTTCGGCCCCGCCGACCCCCTCGGCCTCGCCCGCCTCGACGGTGAGCTCGATCCGTCGATCAGCCTCGACCAAGAGGACGACGCCCAGAGCGGCGACTGGCTCCGGACCTGCCAGTGTGCGTGCGGCGCAGAGCCCTGCCCCGACTGCGAGCCCCCCGAGACCGTGCACGTCACCCTCGCGCCAGGTGCGGCTTACGAGTTTGCCTGGAACGGACGCCTCCGGCGGCAGGAAGACCACCCTCGGGGCGGCGCCTGCTGGACGACCTTCGCGCCCCCGCCGGGCCGCTACGCTTTCACCGCATGCACGACCGAAGAAGAGTGCGGGCGGACCGAGGTGCGCCTGCCCACGAGCGCCACCATCGAGATCTCCATCACCTCGGACGGGTCGTCGCCCTGAACCGCGAAGGCATGCGCTGCATCTCCTCGGCGAGGCGCTTGATGGTGCGCAGCATGCGCTGCTCCATCACGAAGTCGATGGGCTCTTCGACTGCCGCCGCGATTCGCTTCACCAACGAGGTGGCCGGTTCGAAGCAGCCACGAATGATCAAGCGGGACGAATCGTCGTCGATCGGCTGGATATAGAACGACCAAGACCGGCCGGGGTGTTCCTCCGGCGCCTCCGAGCCCGGCGCCTGACCGAAGCAGACGGAGGCCCCAGGCTCGACCATGGCGACCGGGATGCCCGGCGCTTTCGGATGCAGCTTGATCTCATCGCCGACGGCGATGGACTGAAACTCTGGGGCAATGCTCTCCAGGTTAGTCACGGGAATGCCGATGAGACGTTCGAGTAGTTCATACGAATAGAAACCGGCCCGGCCGAGACCGAACTGAACGACCCACTGCCACACGACGGGCGCCGGCGCGGCGATGTCGATCCCTCGGGTAGAGGGCTCGGGGTTGGACGAAACCAGACGATCACCGGCCCAAGAGCGCCGGCGCTCTCCTTCCTCGGAACCCCAGTCCCGGAGCCACCGCTTGGAGACCGGCCAGGTGGCGAGGGCGCCCGTGAGTAGGGCCGCGCCCTCGAGCCCTTCGATGAGTAGCCGCCGTGAGCTGCGATAGATGTGCGCCTGCATCTCGGGTCTCCGATCCCGCACGCTGATCTAAGTGTGCGCGAAGGCATCCGTGGCAACAGGCGAGCCGCCCTCGGGCGAGACCCAACAAGTCAACCAGCGTCCCGGTATTCTAGAGGCCGAGTTCGGCTTCGATGGCGTTGGCGGGCATGGCGCCGCTGAGGCGTTGGGCTTCTTTGCCGGCGCGGAAGAGAACCATGGTGGGGATGGAGGAGATCTGGAAGCGCCGGGCGACGGCGGGGACGTCTTCGGTATTGAGCTTGGCGACGACGAGCTTGCCGGCGTGCTTCTTGGCAAGCTTTTCGAGCTCGGGTCCGACGATGCGGCAGGGGCCGCACCAGGGGGCCCAGAAGTCGACGAGGACCGGGAGGGAGGCGCCGCGGACGAACTCGTCGAAGCCTCGTTCGTGGGCGAGGGCCACGGGGTGGTCGAGGGGGCCGAGGGACGCTTTACACTGACCGCAGGTCGGACCCTGGTGGAGGCGGTCCGGAGGGACGCGGTTCTTGGCGCCGCAGCTCAAGCATTTGCGGATCATCGCCCCCTTTACGTGGGCACGAATGGGCCGATGGGCAAGAGGGGCGAGAGGGGCAAGAGCCCCGGGTGAGCCTAGAAGTTGATGCCGCCGCTGAGAGCGAGGGACCAGAATTTGCCCTCATCGAAAGCGAAACCATAGGGGTCGTCGAGGTTCATCCAGAGCCGAAGCTCGGCGAAGGCCGGGCCGAGGAGGACGCGGACGAAGGGCGCCAGGGCGAGGTAGCCTTCTTCGCCACTGCGAGCTCCAACGCCGCCGGTGTTGATGAGCGTGACCATCTGAAAACGCAGCCCCACGGCGAGCTGGGGTATCGGCGTCACCGCGCCGTAGACACCGAGCTTGAGGACTAGGTCGGGGTCGCCGGCTGGGCCGTCTCGCGGCACGGAGAAGAGGGTCGTGAACCCCGCGTCTCCCCCGGCCATGAACATGGAAGATCGCAGTTGCGTGTCGCCGGTGAGCATCAGGGCCACCGTTTGCGGCGTCACCAACTCGAGGTCCCACACTCCGTGGGTCCCGATGCCCACGAGGTAGAGGGCCAATACGTCGAAGCTCATGTCGTCGTAGGCGTTGGTCAGTGGAAGGGTCACGCCGAGGCCGGCGCGGGCCGTGAACGCCTCTCCGTCGGTGCCGATCCGCAAACCCACGAAGGGGTTGCCCATGCGAAACTCGCTGACATCACCCACGAGGCCAACGCCCCGCCACGCGGCGTCGAGGTCGACGACGAAGCCGTTCTCTCCAGAAAGCACCGCCATCCCGGCGCGAGCATCGTAGAGGCGAAAGCGGGCGTAGATCGCGGGGCCGAGGAAGGCCGAAGAGTAGACACCGCTGTGATAGAAATCGAACTCGCCAGATACCCGGTGCTGCCCGGGCCGCGTCGGCGCCTCACCGGTCGATGGCTGGGCCGAGGCCAGGGTCGGGAAGATTCCGCAGGCCATCACGAGGCCGAAGAGTCCGAGATGATGTGCGTAACGCATGGCGCCCCTTCCTGAGGCGGAGCTTATCAGCCCGACGCCTGCTTCGACTCATCCGGCGCGCCGGCGAAGATCAGGATATCCTCTGTAGATGAAGTCTTCTCGTGTCTTGGTAGCTCTTCTCGTGACCGGCGCCCTCGGCCTCTTCACCGGCTGCGGCGACGATGGCGGCGGCACCGGCGGCACCGGCTCACCCTGCACCTCCTCGGCTGAGTGCAACGCCGGCCTCAGCTGCATCGACAGCACTTGCCAATCCGGGGGCGATGCCGGCGGCGATACGGGCCTCCCCGACACCGGCACCGCAGACACCGCGCCGTCCTGCCCTTCCGCCGACCGCTGCGGAAGCGACTGCTGCGAGGCTACGGAAGAGTGCGTAGCAAACGCCTGCATGCCCATCTGTGAATCCAGCCTTCGCTGTGGCCCAGCGTCGACCTGCTGCGCCGCCGGCGACCTCTGCATCTCGGACGCCTGCACCACGCCCGGAGATACCTGCGCCGACCCGATCGACTGCGGCGCGGACGAATACTGCGACTCGAGCATCGGCCGGTGCCTGCCGCGATTGGCCGGGCGCTGCGAGTACTTCCCGCCGGGAGGCGCAATCACCCCCGCCCAGCAGTGGCACTGGAGCGGCAGCACGACCGAGCCGAGCTACGTGCACGTGATGATGACGCCGGTCGTTGGCGACCTCGACGGAGACGCGATCCCCGAAGTCCTCTTCAATACCTACCAGGCGGCCACCAGCTACGGCGGCCGCGGCGTCCTGCGGGCGGTCCGCGGCGACGACGGCACGGACGTATTCAGCGTCTCGACGCCGGAGATATGCGGAGACTCGGGCATCGCCCTCGGCGACCTCGACGGCGACGGCTCGCCGGAGATCGTGACCACCGGGCCCTGCAGCGGAACGGGCCGCGTGCACGTCTTCGACTCGACCGGCACCCACCTCTGGAGCGCCACCAACCCCGACGGCACGCCGCACTACTTCAACCTCGATTTCGGGGCGCCGAGCATCGCCGACCTCGAAGGCGACGGGCAGGCCGAGGTCATCGTCGGCGGCACCGTCTACGAGTCGAACGGGACTCTACGCTTCGCCAACCGCAATACGGCCTTCGGCTGCTGCAGCCCCACAGCTCCGCGGTCCCAGGTCACGGTCGCGTACAACGTCGATGATGACCCGGAGCTCGAGATCGTCGGCTCCAACGTCGTATGGAACTCCGACGGCTCGGTGCTCTGGGACAACCCCGGGGCCCCCGAAGGCTTCATCGCCGTGGCCGACTTCTTCGCCGATGGTCAGCCGGACCTGGTCGTCGTCCATGAAGGATCGCTTTCGATCTTCGACGCCTCCGACGGCACCCCGCTCTGGGGCCCGATCGTCCAGCCCGGCGGGGGCCGGGGCGGCCCGCCCACCATCGCCGACTTCGACGGCGACGACCTTCCAGAGATCGGCGTCGCCGGCGCCGCCTCGTATTCGGTCTACGACCCCGATGGGTCCACGCCGATCCTGTGGAGCCAGACCACTCAGGACATGAGTTCGAATATCACCGGCAGCAGCGTCTTCGACTTCGACGGCGATGGCAGCGCCGAGGTGGTCTACAACGACGAGTGCTACATGCGAGTCTACGCCGGGGCCGACGGCACGGTCCTCGCCGAGGTGCCCCAACACTCGCATACGCTCATCGAGTATCCGCTCATCGTCGACGTCGATGGCGACGGCAACACGGAGATCGTCTTCGCCGGCAATGCGGTGGTCGCACGCTGCGCCGCCATCCCCGGCTACACGGGCAACCTCGCGGGCATCCGCGTCTTCGAGGACGCGGCGGACAACTGGGTGGGCACGCGGCGGGTGTGGAACCAGCACGCCTACTCCATCTCGCACATCCGGGAAGACCTCTCGGTGCCGATGTCGGTCGAGCGGAACTCGGACCGATGGAACAGTTTCCGCCAGAACCCCCAGAGCTTCGACGCTCCGGACCTCGTTGGCGCCGAAGCGACCAGCGATGGCACCGCCTGTCCCATCGAGCTCCGGCTCTCGGCACGAATCCAGAACGACGGCGCCGCTGCCGTCGGCCCGGGGCTCTCGGTGAGCTTCTACCTCGGCACCCCCGCCGCGCCGGGGCGCCTCCTCGGCACGGTCATGACCACCGGCCTCCTCGTCCCCGGGGCCGCCGAGACCGTGACCCTCGCGTTCGAACCGACCGTCGCCGAACAGACCGGCGCGCCCCTCGACTTCTTCTTCGTCGCCGACGACATCGGCGACGGGACCGGCGAGCACAACGAGTGCATCGAGGACAACAACAGCGCCGTCGGCACCTTCACCTGCCCCGGGATTTCCTAACCGGGGTCTCCCAGGATCACTCGCCGATCGTCAAGGCGAAGCCGTAGTGGTCCGAATACGCGGTGTCGAGACTCATACCGTCGACATCGATGGTGATGGCACCATCGAGGAAACGATAGCCGCGGCCCCCGGCGACCGAATCGCTGATCAGTACGTGGTCGATGAGGCCGCCCTCGCCGCCCATCGTGCCGAGGTTGAGGGGGTTGTCGTCGCAGAAGGTGCAGACCGCATCGCTCTGAGAAGCGTAGGGGTCCCGGAGCCCGGCAGCAGCCCAAAGGGCGTAGTTGTCTTCAAGCTCGCCGACGATGCCCGGTAGGGTCGGCCCGTTGTTGAGGTCCCCGGCGAGGACCATCTGCCCCGCGCCCCCGGTCTTGGTCTCCATGTAGGCGAGCAACGCCTCGATCTGGGCGGCCTGCTCCTCCGGCCACCCGGCATAGGGGCCGGTGTAGGGGACCATCGAGAGGTTCGAGGTGAGATGAGTGCAGAAGAAGTGGATTTCACCCTGAGGGCTATCCGGGATGCGTGCATAGAGGACCGCCCGCCGCGTCGCGGTGGATTCGAGCAATAGCGAGTCTGTTTCTGCGAACGCGTAGCGGCTGACGATGCCGGTCCCGAAGGAGCTGTCGTAGGCGTAGGAGCCGCCCGCGCCTGACTCGCACTCGGCGCGGATCATGCCGATGTCGCCGAGGGCGATGTTCGCGATGACGCAATTGAGGCAGTTGTCAGGGAGCCCTCCGATCTCGGGCCCACAGTTCTCCTGGGCGCAGCTCACCAGGGTGTCGGGCGTCGCGTCGGGACACATGGCTTGCAGGCATGTATCGAGGGGGCCGAGGTCTCCGGCGGCGCAGCTCGCGGTGCCGCCCATCTCCATCTCGTTGGGTCGGCGAAAGGCATGGGGATGGGTGCCGGCGACGCTGCTGGTGAACTGGTCCCAGTAGCGCTGCTCCCAGAACTCCTGAGCGCAAATCACGTCGAGCTCATCGGCCGGGAAGTCGGCCATGATGTGCGGGGCTCGCTCCTCGGCGTAGGGCACGAAACCGGGCGCCAGGCCGCCGTTGTAGCTCGCGATGGTGACCGGGTCGTCGCTGCACCCCAGGATGGGAAGAACGGGAAGCGCGAGCAGGACGAGCGTCGGAAGGACCAGCGAGGTCAGACGGTGGAACATGGTGCGCATTGTGCGCCATCTATCGTTCCCCCGCACCGCGAAGCCTCACGCCGCGCTCTCCTCTGAGCCCTCACCAACGAATCATCGAAGTCCGGAACTCCGGCTCGTCGCCGCGCGCTCCAGGCGCCTGGGTCATCCCAGGTTCGTCCCTGGTTCGTGTCCGGTAGACGTGTCCCGCCGGCCATCGATGTACGCTGACTGTCGTAGGTTCGATTCCTGCCGTCCCCACCATGGGGGGACGTAGCTCAGTTTGGTAGAGCATCAGCCCTCGCCTTTGAAGCGAGTACGCGGCCGTAAAAAAACGGTCCATGACCCCGGGAAGTCACCCCGTTCAGTCATGTCACACAGGCGCAAAGGTGAGCGCCGCCCCTCGCGTCCGCGCACCTTGCGTGGCCGCGGCCTGACCGACGCCCGGCTCCCCTGCGGGCCGGAGCGCGGGCCACGATCAGCGCGCACCCCCTTCTGGGGTGTTGCCCGGTCCGGGCCCCCGCTCCGGCTCCCTCGGGAGCTACGCGAAGGACGGGTCGGTGTACGCACGTACACGGCCGAGGACCGCCGCTGACGATCGCCGCGCTTCCATCGGGGAAGCGCGGTGCGAATCGGCGGCGTCTCCAGAGTCGGGGCGGCCCACCCGCGCGCCGCCTTCTTCGCCTCCGGCAGCACCAAGGCTCCGGCGGCCAGATGAAATGCCGACGCGATACGCGCGTCGCGCCCGCGCACCGGCGGCCCCGGCGCAGTCCATCCAATTCACGACAGGAAACCAAAATCATGATTACGAAGATCAAGGTCAAGCTGAACGACCGCGTGGTCCTCTTCCGGGACGGGCTGCCGGTCCGGGCCCTCGGCCCGGGTCGCCACTTCTACTGGGGCAGCCGTTACACCGAGCAGCGGTGGAACACCGACACGCTCACCTTCGTGGCGCTGCCGGAGGTCCGTGAGGTCCTCCCGGCGTCGTGGTTCGACGAGGTACACCTCGAGAGCCACGAGCGCGCGCTGCTCTACAAGAACGGCCGCGCCGTCGCCTTCCTCGGAGGCGGGACGCACTGGTACTGGACCGTCGACCCGTCGGTGTCGCTGACTCGTCTCTCGACCGAGGAGGCGCTGCCGCGCTTCGACGAGAAGACCCTCGCGGTCTTCCCGGCGAAGGAGCTCACGCGAGCTCTCATCGCGGAGCACGAGCGAGGCCTCCGCTACGTGCAGGGTCGCCTCGAGGGAACCTTGGGCCCGGGCAAGTACGTGCTCTGGTCCGAGGACGGGACGGTGCGCGTGGTCAACGTCGACCTGCGTCGAGTGCAGGTGCCTATCGTAGGTCAGGAGCTGATGACCCGCGACAAGGTCACCCTGCGCCTGTCGCTCACCGTCGAGTACCGCGTCGGTGACCCGGCGAAGCTCGCCGGGACCGTCGGCGACGCGCGCGACACCGTCTACCTCGCCGCCCAGCTCGCCGCCCGTGACTACGTCGCGGGGGTGACCCTCGACGAGCTCCTCGAGGGTCGCGACGCCATGAGTCGATTCCTCGGGGAGCGGGTCGTGCCGAAGGCGAAGGAGATCGGCGTCTTGATCGAGGGCATCGGCGTGAAGGACGTCGTGCTCCCGGGCGAGATGAAGGCCCTCCTCAACCGCGTCATCGAGGCCGAGAAGGCCGCCGCGGCCAACGTCATCCTCCGCCGTGAGGAGGCCGCGGCGACCCGCTCGATGGCAAACAGTGCCAAGGTCATGGCCGACAACCCGACCCTGATGCGCCTCAAGGAGCTCGAGGCGTTGAAGGAGATCGCAGCTGAGATCGGCGAGGTACGCCTCGTCGTCGGAAGCGATGGCCTCGACAAGCTGCTCCCCCGGAAGCTCCTCACGGAGTGAGCTGGAGAGCGTACACCCCAGCCCCGCTCGGCGAGACGCGTCGGGCGGGGCCTTTCTTTTGGGGATGCTTTTGTGAAGACCCGCGACCGGTTCGATACGCAGTCCTTGAATATGGCGTCCTCCGTCCCGTATCAAGTCCCCGGAGGGACTCATGAAGAACTCACTTTTCGGGACTTTGGTGTTGGCGCTCGTTGTGTCAGCGGGTTGTGAGGATGTGACCGAGACGGACGGGGGGACGGATACGGGCGTCTCCGACACCGGCGTCTCCGATACCGGCGTCTCCGACAGCGGCGGCGGTGACGCCGCAACCGACACGGGCACGCCGACCTGCGATCTCAGCGCCGGCGAAGAGCGACGCATCGGCGGGACGACCGCCGGCGGGCGGTTCTCCCCGGGCTCGGACCAGATCGCCATCGTGACCTTCGAGGGCTTCTCGGCGACCGGCCTCGAGGTCCTCGACCTCTGCGGCGACAGCGTGTCCGAGATCGCGACCGGTGACTCACCGCGGCCTTACATCGCTTGGTCTTCGGACGCGGCGACTCTCTACTATTCGAATGCTGACGGGGTCAGCATGGTGCCGGCCGCGGGGGGTACCCCCGCCGCCGTCGTCGCCGACGCGCGCTCGATGGACCTATCCCCCGATGGCACGACGATCGTGTACGCGGACGGCGGCGACCTCTTCACCTGGGACATCGCTGGCGGCGCCGCGACCGACCTCACGCAAAGAGGCACCTTCCCGCGCTACAACGCCGAGGGCACGCTCATCGCCTTCGCCGATGGCGGCATGCTCCGGGTCCTGACCGTCAGCGACGGGACCATCGCCGACATCACCTCGCTCGACAGCGCCGCGTTCCAGCCCCTCGACTGGTTCTCCAACGGCGACCTCGCCATCGTCTCGAGTACCGGCATCGAACGCGTCGACATGTCGGGCACGGTCACGAACATCGCGACGGTCTCGGCCGCCCAGGACATCGACATCTCCCCCGACGATTCGACCCTCGCCTATCGGATCAACGGCATGTTGCCGACGATCCTGCTGGGGCTCTGAAGACGCTGTCCGGCGAAGCGGTCCGTTGGGGGGCGCTCGCCGCTCAGAGACCAACAGTCGCCGAAACGTTGGGCACAGGGAGCGTGGTGCTGTCGAGATTGGTGGCATTTTCACGGAACTCCACGTCTCCCGTGAGGCGCTCGAGGTCATAGCCGTCCACCTGCACGCAAGCCCCGATCTCGGCCTCGGAGACCACTCCCGCTTCGAGGTCGAGGGATCCGTCCTCGGCGAATTCCTCGACGCGACCCACCATCGCGCCGCAGACCGCGGCATCGGAGATTCGGAACCGTCGTAAGGAGAGCGCTGCGCCCAACGCTCCCACCGCGTGACCGTAGGGGTCGGTCGGGCACGTCGTGGAAGCACAGTCAGCGACTGCGACTCCGACAATCGACGCATCCGTGAGCGCGACGGACGCGCCGGTAAGCGCGAGGACGCCGGCTTCGACGCTGCGCTCGATCTCCAGTCGCATGCCATCGACGCGTGCGCCTTCCTGCACTTCGAAACCGCGCCCGCCCCGAAGGTCGTTGAGCTGAGAGCGCGTATCGCGAATGACCACGTCGGACAGGTTCACCACCGTCCCAGGGCTCGACGCAAAGAAGCCCAATTCGTGATTGTCGGCGATCAGAAGCCGGGACGCATCGAGCCGCCCATCGTTTTCCACGCCTAGGCCGCGCCCAAACTGCCCCGGGAGGCCGAGCGGTAGTGTGCGTTGAATGACGGCATCGGTAACCGACATGGTGCTCCCCTCGGACCCGACGAATATTCCCGACTCCGTATTGTTCGAGATCACCAGCCGCGTGGCCTCGAGGTGGGCGCCGTACTGTAGTTGTATGCCGCGCCCACGCCCGCCCGGAGCGCGGCTCCGTTGTGGCTCGGTGTCTCGAATGACGACGTCGGTGAGCACGGCTTCGGTTCCTTCGTTGCTCACGAAGACGCCGACCGCGCGGTTACTGGCGATGAGCAGCCGGGTTAGAGAGATCGTGCCGCCGAGCTCGGCGGAGACTCCGCCTCCACCGATGCCATCACGGGCCCGTGAGTCGGTGTCTCGAACGACCGAATCGGTCAACGTCACCGTAGTGCCGACGCCCGAGCAGATGGCGCCGGCGAGTCGGTTTCCAACGAGGAGCATGCGCGTTGCATCGACCCGGGCGCCGGCCTCCGCGTTGATGCCGCGGCCGGCGATGCCGTCGGAGTCACGGGGGCGAGTCTCTCGGACGACCGTGTCGAGGAGCGTCAATGCCGACCCCTCACCCGCGGCAGAAATGCCAAGGCCACCGTTACGGAGGACCAAGAAGCGCGTCGCCTGGAGTTGCCCGCCATCTTGCACATGGATTCCGATGCCGAACTCGGAGGGAGAGGACGCCACAGCTTCGGTGTCGCGAATCACGACATCGGTCAGGCTCACCTCTGTGCTCGCATCCGCAACGACGATGCCGACCCCCTGCACGCGGTCGAAGAGCACGCCTCGCAGGCTCAGCCGTTGCCCGCGCCGAGCCAGCGCGCCGCGCTGGCTCGCGCCCCGGATGGTCAGGTTTTGCACCTCGGCCGGCTCGCCGGCCCCAGTGACGCTCACCACGGACTGCACCGGCGCCGCGATACCGGTGAGGATGGTCTCTTCGACGCAGGCCCCTACGACGCTCACCCCAACCCGCAGGGGCAGGGTCCCCGGGTAGGTCCCCTTCCCGACGGCGACCGTCGTCGATGCGCCGAGTGACACCCAAGGCACCTGCGAGAGCCCAGCGAAGGGGGCCGCAACCGTCCCGTCTCCACCCGCAGCGGCATCGGCTTTCACGTAGACCACGCGACCGGTGGTCGGAAGTGTCGTGGCGTAATCGCCAGCGGGGCAGGGGTCGCCGATGGGCCGGCATCCAGGCTCCCCGGGAAAATGGGCCTCGCCCTCGGCGCACGCCTCCGGCCCACCTTCGGGATAGGGATCGCACTCGGTAACTTCACCGCCGGTTACCTCGCGCCACCCTTCAGGACAAGGGGCCAGCATGACCGGTGGCAACCCGTCGGACAGCCACGGGATGTCTGGGGGAGTAACGGGCAGACCGGCGTCTCCACCGCCATCTACAGAGCCATCCGGACCACCATCCACGGGGGCGACGTCATCCGCGCAACCTGCGAGTGTCGCCAACATCCCGACGACGAACCACGATCGAATGCGGTGCGACATGCGCGGTGACGGTACCACGGGGAGAGAGCCGGGAAGCGATCCACCTCGTCCCGTATGGTCCGCTCGCCGCATGGCCCGTCCTCTCGCGAGCACGCCGCCACCATCGGCAGGGAAGAGATGAGATGAGATGAACGCGGAGTCCATTTCAGCTGACGGAGAGCCGCGCTGATGCCATTCCAACGGAGTTCAACCGCCGAAAGTGCGTGCGAAGACGTAAACCGCGCCGGCGCCGAGAGCCGAGTCGTCACTCTGATCACCATCGATGCCGAATGTCGCGCTGCTCTCGACCGTCGCGCCGACAGCCAACCGGTTGCCGTCTCCGTTCAGCCGGACCATCGTGCCAAAACCATCCGACGCGTCCGTATTCGATGCCTTCACGTACGCCTGTTGGGACCACACGGCGCCGAAGCGCACGAAGACGTATACCGCTCCGGCACCGTCCGCCGCTTCGTCACTCTCGTCGCCGCCGATTCCGGTCGCCGCGCTGTCCTCCCCCGGGGTGCCAACTGCCATCGTATTGCCGTCCCGACTGAGCGATACGGATCTGCCGAAGAAGTCACTGGCGGCCGTATTCGACGCTTTCACGTAGGCCTGCTGGGACCACACGGCGCCGCTACGCACGAAGACGTATACGGCTCCAGCGTTGTCCGCCATGTCGTCAGCCGCATCACCGCCGACGCCCGTCGCCGCGCTTTGTTCCACGAAGGCACCAACGGCCAAGGTACTTCCGTCGCCGCTCAGTGACACGGTGAAGCCAAAGGCGTCGCCGGGGTCCGTGTTCGACGCCTTGAGGTAAGCCTGCTGCGTCCACACGGCGCCGACGCGAGCGAAGACGTACACCGCTCCGGCGCGGATTGCCGTGTCGTCACCCTGGACGCCGTCGATTCCCGTCGCCGCGCTGTCCTCGAAGTACGCGCCCACGGCCGCCGTATCGCCATCGTCGCTCAGCGAGACCGAATAGCCGAAGCGGTCGTCCGGCCCCGTATTCGACGCCTTGAGGTAGGCCTGCTGCGTCCACGAGACACCGGCGCGCACGAAGACGTACACCGCTCCGGCGGAACCCGATCCGTTGTTGCCCTGGTCACCGTCGACGCCAGTCGCCACGCTGGACTCGCCGATCGCGCCGACTGCGAGCGTGTCGCCATCACCGCTCAACGACACCAGATAGCCGAAGGTATCCCCGGCATCCGTATTCGACGCCTTCACGTACGCCTGCTGAGCCCACGAGGCGCCGGCGCGCACGAAGACGTAGACCGCTCCGGCCGCGTCCGCCGCATTGTCGCCCTGGTCACCGCCGACTCCGGTCGCCGCGCTGTCCTCGATATAGGCGCCCACGGCCAGGGTATTGCCGTCCGCGCTCAGCGCGACCGTCCGTCCGAAGATGTCGCTCTGGCCCGTATTGGAAGCCTTGAGGTACGCCTGCTGGGCCCAGGCGCCCCCGCTCCTCACGAAGACGTACACGGCCCCAGCTTGGGACGCGGAGTCGTCGGTCTGATCACCGCCGATGCCGGTCACCGCGCTGGCTTCGTTGCCCGCACCGACGGCCAACGTATTGCCATCGGCGCTGAGGGCGGCCGCAAGGCCAAACGCGTCGGATGCATCCGTATTCGACGCCTTCACATACGCCTGCTGAGCCCATGTCGGGAGCCCCACCATCGCGTCTGCGTCGCCAGTGTCCGCGTCCGTGGCTCCGGCATCGGCGCTGGCATCCCCGGGGCCCGCATCCATCAGCGCGGCGTCAGTCGGTCCTCCGTCCCCGGGGGCCCCCCGGCACCCAGCGGTCGGGTCGCAGTACTCGCCGGCGGCGCACACCGCGGTCTCCGTCCGGACGAGACACGTACCGTCTTCGCACACCGGCTCGGCGCAGGAGCTCAGGGGGTCGCTGCATTCACTCGCCGCCGTACACTCCGGCACCGGGCAGTACTCCGGCGTCTCCGGCGTGCACCGAGGCTCGACGCACCGACCGCCAACGCACGCGCTGTGCGCCGGGTCCCCGCTGACCGCCGGGCACTGCACTTCCACGCAGTTGCGGGTCATCAGCACCGTAAAGCCCGTCGTCGCCGTCGCCGTCACCACCACGTCCCGGCTCATCACTCGCGCGCCCGCGATATCCACCAACGACACCGTCACCACGTAGGTGCCGGGCGCCAGCCCATCGAGCTCTGCCACCCGCCGCCCCGCCGTTAGATCACGGCCCAGAGCCACGTCGATCTCGCGCTCCGCTATCGTGACCGTCGGCTCCGCCGCCGTCGCCACCGAGGTGTGCACCGCCGCGAACTCCACACCGGGCACCAAGTCGGTCTTCAACTCGACCAGGAGCGTGAGGCTCCCGTCACCTTCGCAGCCGAAGCCCAGACACAAGAGCCCCAAGAACCCCGCGAAAATGAGCAACGGCAGACGGTCCCCCATCCTTACGATTATGCCTCGTTCATGATTCCTCGGCCGGGAAAGTTCTCGATTTCATGAGCCCTCCCCCGACGGCGCCTACCGTGCTAAAGGGCCGTGTCCTCTTCCGAGGTCGTTCAATGGCAGGACATCGGACTTTGAATCCGTGAATGGTGGTTCGAATCCACCCCTCGGAACCACTAGGCGCTCAGTCGGTCCCCAGAAGCGCCAGTGACCGGAAAGCCGAGCTCGAGATCGCCGGCGAATGGGTGCCCCCGGAAGGCGCAACACCGGCCAGGGTCCGCGTGATGGTGCAGCCCGAGCCGCCGCCGCCCCCGCCCCCGTTGAACGGATAGCCGAAGATGTCACCGCCGGCCTCGCCGTCGATGGTGACGGCACCGCCGCCCATGCCACCGGAGCCGCCGCCGCCGGCTGCGCTGCTGGACGCCGTACCACCGGAGGGCTGCGGAGCCGAGCCGAGGGAGCCATCGTCGCCTCCATCTCCGTCGGTCCAGGGAATCGCCGTCGCGCTCCCGCCTCCACCCGGAGCCCAGAGCCTGCCCGCGACCGTCACGGTCGGTGCTTCGAGGAGGATGACCCCGCCGCTCCCGCCCCCAGCCCCCGAGCCTACGGCGTCGTCGCTCGAGGACTGCGATGCGCCGACTCCGCCGCCACCGCCGGCGATGACCCCGCCGGTCGCGCCGATGACGATCTCCCGGCCCGCTGAGAGCTGCACGGCGCCACCGCCGCCGCCGCCGGCCGCGCCGGGACCCGTCCGGTCCCTGCCGCCGCCGCCGTGACCACCACCGCGGAGCGGCCGTCCATCGAAGGACCCGCCCAGAGCCATGGCCCCTGCGGCGCCGGTCTGACTGCCGTTACCACCGGCATCCCCGCCTTTGCCGCCGGAGCCGCAGAGGCCGGCGCCGGAGCCGCCGCTGTCCGCGACACCAGAGCTCGTGTGGCGACCTCCGGTGCCATCTTCGGCGTCCGTGCCCATCGCACGACTACGGCCCCCGGGCCCCGGCTCGCGCCCGCGGGCTGCCGCGTCGACAACTCCGTCCACCTGAATGCCGTCCGCCGCGAGCACGGCAAAGGGGGCCGCCCCGTGAACTCGGACGATCACCGCCGAGGCGATGGTCACGGTCCGGGCGCGAAGAACGCAAATCCCCGAGTCCATCGCCAGGGGCAGGGAGCCACCGCTGCAAGACGTCGTGTCGATGTCCACGTTCGAGTCGATCATCACGTCGGCGACGGCGCCGTAGTCGATGTCGACGTTGGACGAGACCAAGTGACTGCACCGCCCGGGGTCGATGACGGAACAACCGAGGGGGCACGGGGTGCTCGTGTCGCAGCCGCCGTCGGGTGGCACGACGGCGGAGTCGGTGGGCGTGACCGAGGAGTCGGTGCGTGCATCGCCGGCGCCCCCATCCTCGGGGCCAACGTCTCCACCACGAACCCGCGAATCAGCGGTGGATGCGTCGCCGACGACCTCCGGCGGAAGAGCGCTGGTATCGAGAGAACACCCGTAACCCAGTACCGCGCAGACGATCGCTACCCCGGCCGAACGCGTAAACATGCCAGTTCATCTGAGCACATCGGCTCTGACGGCGCTACTGACGGGAGGCGAGGGTGAGATGCACCAGGGCCTCGACGTTGCCTTTGGGCCCGTGCACGGGGCAATCGATGCGGCCCTCGACGGCAAAGCCGAGGGACCGGGCGTAGTCCTCGACTCGCACGATGGCGCTTTCGCGCACCTCGAGGTCGCGAACGACGCCGCCCTCGCCGACGTCGCCCTTGCCGACCTCGAACTGAGGTTTGATCAGCGCGACGATCTCGCCGTGGGGTTGCAGCAGACCCTTCGCGGCGGGCAGGAGCTTGTCGAGGCCGATGAAGGACGCATCGATGACGAGAAGGTCGACCACGTCGGGCAGGTCGTCGGGGGTGAGGTGCCGGGCGTTGGTGCGCTCCATGACGACGACTCGGTCGTCTTGGCGCAGCTTGTTGTGCAGCTGGCCATAGCCCACGTCGATGGCATAGACGCGCACGGCGCCGCGCTGGAGCACGCAGTCGGTAAAGCCGCCGGTGCTCGCGCCGAAGTCTGCGACGGTGAGACCCGCCGGGTCGACCGAGAAGGCGTCGAGGGCCGCCTCGAGTTTGAGGCCTCCCCGGGAAACGTAGGGCAGGTCATTACCGCGGACCTCGAGGGGCGCGTCGTCCGGGAGCTGAGAGCCGGCCTTGTCGACCCGAGCCTCCCCGGAAAAGACCCGGCCCGCGAGGATCAGCGCCCTGGCCCGCTCGGGGCTCGGGGCGAGGCCCCGCGCGACCACCAGGAGATCTGCCCGCATCTTCGCCATGGTGCGGAGATTAGCGCGCTTTTCGCGATCTGGCGTCTGCTGTCAGTGCGAAGTGCGGGCCCCGCGTCCTTCGGGGGTAGCTGGATGGAACGGCTTGGGTTAGATCCACGGCCGCTCAGACAAAATCCAATGTCGCTCAATTGCGTCAGGCGCCGAGCGCCCCCGCAGGCCCCGACTGAGTCGCACCAAAGGTGCGCCGCAGGGAGGGCTGAGGTCGGCAAAAAGGCGTAGGCCGACGTCAGTCGACCGAAGCTGGATTGCCGGAAAAGGTAAGCCGGCGGATGGCGTGAGTGGGTGGCATTGAGCCAAGCCCCGCACGGATTACGCAACAGAGGAGACCACGGACCATGGCTGAAGGAATGAACAAGGCGATTTTGATCGGAAATCTGGGGATGGACCCGGAGCTGCGTTTCACGCAGAACGGCCAGGCGATCCTCCGGATTCGCCTCGCGACGACCGAGTCGTACGTCAACCGCAACAAGGAGCGCCAGGAGCGCACCGAGTGGCACACGGTCATCGTGTGGGGGAATCGCGCCGAGGCGCTGAACAAGATCCTCTCGAAGGGCCGGAGCATCGCCGTCGAAGGACGCATCCAGACGCGTCAGTGGGACGACAAGGACGGCAACAAGCGCTCCACCACCGAGATCAACGCGACGAACATCGTACTGCTCGGCGGTCGCCGGGACGGCGGTGGCGGCGGTGGCGGTGGCGGCGGCGGTGACTACGGCGGCGGCGGCGGTGGTGGCGGAAGCTACGGCGGTGGCGGCGGTGGTGGTGGTGGCGGTGGTGATGGTGGTGACGGCGGCAGCAGCAGCGGCGGCCGTGATAGCGGCG
>Ga0164313_10001087_pt1 | contig 23554 bp, 13 predicted proteins | sample GuaBasSedimGuay4_FD_113735 | JGI IMG/M metagenome (GOLD analysis project Ga0164313, IMG submission 113735) | Subseafloor sediment microbial communities from Guaymas Basin, Gulf of California, Mexico - Guay4, Core 4569-4, 0-3 cm | ecosystem: Environmental > Aquatic > Marine > Hydrothermal vents... | reverse complement strand
CGGGCGGCGGCCTATGCGCGATGCGGAGAGGTCCTCGAAGAAAGCCTGGGACGCCCTGATGACGCATCCGATGCTCACAAACGGGCCCTCGGACAGGTGCCCGGGTATCCGACGTCTTTCAAGGCGCTGACGCGGCTGCTCTCGGACTCGAACCGGTGGCGCGAGCTCGTCGAACTGTACGAGCGCGCGGCCGACCAGGCGACGAGCGTGGAGCACGCGATCACCCCTCTGATGAAGATCGGCGCCATCTACGAAGACAGGCTCGGGGAGCACGCCCAAGCCGCCCACGCCTACCGGCGCGTCCTCGATCAGAACGCGGATCACATCACGGCGATCCACGCCCTTCAGCGCTCGACCGAGCGGGCGGGCCGGTACGCCGAGTTGGTCGAAGCCCTCGAACTCGAATCCGAAAAGACCAGCGACCAGCAAGAAATCGTCGCCCTCCTGCACCGAGCCGGAGAAGTCCTCGACGAGCACCTCAGCGACCGCGACGGGGCCCTCGCCCGCTTCCGCAGGGTCCTCGGGATCGACCCGCGCTACGCCCCCGCCCTGGTGAGCCTCGGCCGCATCTACTTTCGGGCCGGCCGCTGGGAAGACCTCCTCGAGATGTACAATCGCGAACTCGAGCTGACGCCCCGAGGCCCGGCCGCAGTCGCTCTCCTGCACAAGATGGGCGAACTGTCCGAAGAGCGCGTCGGTCGAGACGACGACGCCGTCGGGTACTACCGCCGGGCCCTCGACATCGACCCGCACCACGCCCCGACGCTCCGCAGTCTGAGCGAAAAGCTCCGGGAGCGCGGCGACTGGGAGGACCTCGTCCGAGTCCTCGAACTAGAGCTCTCGGGCACGACGAAGGCGCCCGCCAAAGCGCGCGTCGGATACCGGGTGGGAGAGATCTACGAAGAGCGCCTCGGCGAGGTCGACCGCGCGGTGCACGCGTACGAGCACGCCCTCGCAGCGGTCCCGAACTACCGGCCGGCGATCGACGCCCTCGCGCGGCTCCGGGCGGAGCGCAAGAGCTGGAAGAAGCTCGTCCACGACCTCGAGCGCGAAGCCGCGGGGGCCACCGACCGAGCGATCGCGATGTCCGCGCTGCTTCGTCAGGGCGAGGTGTGGGGCGAAGAGCTCGGGGAACCGCGGCGCGCCATCAGCTGCTACGAGAAGCTCCTCGAGCATGATCCCAAACACCTCGGCGCCCTCATGGCTCTCGAGCCGCTCTACCGACGAACCGGTGCCTGGGACGCCCTCGCCGCCAACTACGACACCCTCGCCCAAAACCTCCAGGACCCGGGGGCCCGCATCGCGGCCCTCCGCGAGCTCGCCCGTCTGCAAGAGCATCGCGCCCAGGCAACCGGAGGCGACCCGCGGCAAACTTACACCGCCATCCTGGAAGCTGCACCGGACGACACCATCGCTCTCACCGCCCTCGAGGCGATAGCCCTCGAGCGCGGAGACCGGCAGCTCCTCGCCGAGGTCGACCGGCGCCTCGCCGAGAGCCGCGACAAGGCAATCCGCAGCGTCTATTTGACGCGCCTCGCCGAGTCCCTCGAAACCGCCGGCCGCCCCGAAGCCATCGACGCGTACCGCGCCGCCCTCGTCGCCGACCCCGAAAACCTGGGTGCCACCCGAGGCCTGTCCCGCATCGCCGAACGGACCGGCGACCCGGTGGCCCTCGCCGAAGCTGCGCGCCGCGAGGCCAACGTCGCGACCGACGGAGAGGTCGCCGCCGAGCTCCTGGTCAAGAGCGCCCGGGTTCGTGCTCGACGCCTGGACGATGTCGCGGGCGCCACCAAAGACCTCGAACGCGCCCTCGAGCTCTCGCCCGACTCCGTCGACGCCGCCGTTCACCTCTCCGAAATTCTCGTCCGCCAAAAGGCGCCGGGCAAGTTGGCGGACTTGCTGTCGCGAGCCGCGGGCTCCGCGAGTCAGCCCGCACGGATCGCCGCGCTCTGGAATCGTGTCGCCGTGATTCAAGCCGACGACCTCGACAACCTCCCTGGAGCCATCAGCTCGCTGAACCGAGTTCTCCGCGCGGCCCCCAACCACGTCCCTACCCTCCGGAGCCTCGCCCGTCTCTACAGCCGCGACGGGCAGTGGACCGAGGCGGTCAACCTGCTGAGCCGCGTGGTCCAGCTCGCGCCGGACCGGGACGTCTTGCGGGACGCCCACCTGGACCTCGCCGAGCTCTGGGACGCGCGCCTCGGAGAATCGTCCCGCGCCCTGGTGAGCCTGCAGGCGGTGCTCGCCCTGGACACCGAAAACCGCGAGGCTCTCAAGCGCTTGAGCGCGCTCCAGGAAAGAGAAGACAAGATCGACCAGGCATCGGAGACCGCCCTCCGCCTCGTGAAGGCGAGCACGTCGGATGCCGACCGCGCCGAGGCACTCCTGCACTTGGCAAGCATCGAGGGCCGCCGGGGAGATCAGAGGGCCGAGCTCGATGCGCTGCTCGCGGCCGTCACCCTCGAAGGGCCCGCGTCCGAGAGCTCCATCATGCTCAAGGCCCTGATCGAAACGCCCACCGAATGGGAAGCGTACGACCGGGCGATGCAGAAGTACCTCGACAAGGCCGCCGAACGCGGCGACGACCCGGGGCCGGTCTATCTCGAGCTCGCGCGCGTGCGCCAGGACCAGCTCCAGAAGCCCCAAAGCGCCGTCGACGTGCTGCTCGAGGGCATCGACGCGGCCCGCGACCCGGCGCCGCTGCGCACCGAGCTCGCGATGCGCTTACGGATCGCGGGTCGCCACGCGGAGGCGATAGGAGAGCTGCGAACGCTGCTCTACTCCGACGTCCTGAGGCCGGAAGCGTGGCGCGACCTCGCCCGAAACTTCGACGCCCTCGGCCGGCCCGCCGAGAGTCGCCTATCACTCATGCCGCTGGTGCTCCTCGACGCCGCGAGCGACGCCGAGCTCGGTCATCTGGCGACCCACCCCCCGAGGCCGGCCGCCGCCCGCGCGGGCTCATTGTCGGCTGAGACGCTGGTGGCCCTCCTGCCCAAGGGCGGGGCCGAAGAGACCGCCGTCGAACTGCTCGCGACCCTGGCTCCCGGCTTGCCCAAGCTCTATCCCCAGGACCTCGAAGCTTTTGGCTTGGTCAACCGAGACCGAATCACGAGCCGCCAGGGGCACCCCATTCGAGCCCTGGCGGAGCGCATCGCCGCAGTCGTCGGCGTCGAAGAGTTCGAGGTCTACGTGCACCGGGTTCGGGGCCGAGGCCTGGCCATCGAGCTTACCAACCCACCATCCCTCCTCGTCCCGGCGCAGGTCGCGGAGTTGCCGGTCGCCCAGCAGGTATTCCTCCTCGCCCGCCCCCTCATCGCCATCGCCCTGGGGCTGCACCCCGTCGAGAAGCTGACCCCCCGGGAGGTCGAAGTGCTCCTCGCGTCCGCTTGCCGAGGCGTTGCACCGGGCTTCGGTACCGGCTTGACCAGCGAAGACTTCCTGGCGGACCAAGCGAAGCGCATCAACAAAGCGCTACCGCGGCGGTCGCGCAAAGCCGTCGAGGCGATCGCGGCCCGGTATGTCGAGGCACCACGCCTCGACTTCCCCCGCTGGAGCGACGCCGTCGGGCGCGTCTGCCTCGCGGTAGCCGCCCTGCTGGCGGATGACCTCGAGAGCTGCGTCGAGGTGATGAAGACGAGCGAGCGCGAACTCGCTGACCTCAGCGGCCCGTCGCTCATTCGTTCGTCGAGCACAATCCGTGACCTCCTGCGCTTCTGGGTGAGCGACGCCGGAGTAAGCCTGCGCGCCCAGATCGGGATGCTCGAAGGATGAGAATCCTCGTCGTCGACGACAGCGTGACCGTCCGAAAGGTCATCCGGCGGACCCTCGAACAGGCCGGCTACGAAGTGACCGACGCCGAAGATGGCCAAGACGCTTTCGAGCAGGTGCAGCGTTCGGTGCCGGACCTCGCGCTGGTCGACGACGTCATGCCGCACATGGGCGGCGTCGAATTCGTCGAGGCCATGCGGGGCGTCGCCAATACGCGGCATGTCCCGGTAGTGATGATGAGCGCCCGCGGCGAACGGGTGGGCGAAGAGCTCATGCGGCAGACGGGCGCCGTCGATAGCATCGCGAAACCCTTCGGCCCAGAAGCACTCCTGGCGGTCACCGCCCACGCGATCGACAAAGGGGCACGGTCCGCCGACCACGACGACAATCGCGATACCCTCGAGATCGCGCCGGGGCGCTTCCTCGCCGCGGACGGCCCCGAAGAACCGACGACCCTCGCCGCAGAGGCCGAGCGAGAGGCCAGCGCTCGAACGATTGCCGGCAAGCTGACCCTCGCCCTCGGCGACGTGATTCGAGAGGTCACCGGCTCGACGGTCGACGACTCGACCATCGCGGCAGATGTCGCAGCCGCCCTCACGCCAGAGCGCCTCTTCCGCCTCGCCGAAGAGGTCGCGGCCCAGCTCCCCGGTGAACACGGCGAGACGTCGTTCCGTGGCCGCGTGGACCACATCAACCTCGGAGAGGTGCTGCAAATGTTGCAGCACCAACGCCAGACCGGGGTCCTCACCATCCGCCGGGACCAGAGCGCCGTCATCATCTGCCTGCGCGAGGGCCTCCTCGACCTGGCGATGGGTCGAGGCAGTGGCGGCGAGTTTCTCCTCGGTCGATACGTATTGAGCGAACGACTGGTCGAAAGCAAAGAGCTCGAGCGCCTGCTCCAACGCCGCGGGGGCGAACGGCATCTGCTCGGCGCCCAGCTGGTGAAGCTCGGGTACCTGACCCAGGAGGACCTCCGAGGCGTGCTCATCCGCCAATCGTCGGAGCTCATCTACGAGGCCATGCGTTGGCCCGATGGGGCCTTCGGCTTCGAGCGCCTCGCCACCCGGCCCGAAGCAAGCGCCGCCCACCTCGGGCTCCCGGTCGCGACCATCTTGATGGAAGGCCTCCGGCGCGTCGACGAGTGGCACCTCATCCAGGAGCAGCTGCACAGCTTCGATCTCGTCCCGGTCGTGCGCCGCGACGTGCTCGCTACGGTATCGACCGACGACCTCCACAGCGACGAGCGCGCGGTGCTCGCCGCGATCGACGGCGAACGCACCGTCCGAGACATCGTGAAGACCACCCGCCTCAGCTCCTTCGACGTCGGCAAGGTCCTCTTCCAGCTAGTAACCAGCGGGATCGTCCACGAGAGGCATTAGCGGGGGGACGGTATAAACTTTCTCACTTTCGTCCGACGAAAGTGAGAAAGTTTATACCGTCCCCCTAGTGGAGCGCCCTAGCGGTAGAGGTTGTTGATGAGGGAGCGGTGGGCTTTTTCGACGGCGCCGCGACGTACTTTGAGGGTCGGGGTGAGTTCGCCGGATGCTTGGGAGAGCTTCTTGGGGAGAGCTGCCCAGTGTTTGATCGTTTCGTAGCCGGCGAGTTCGCTGTTGAGAGCGTCGACGAGGCCAGTGACGAGTTCGTGCACCTTCGGATGCTCGATGAGGGTGCGGAAGTCTCCGCTGACGCCCTTGTCCCGGGCCCAGGCCCGCGTTTGCTCCTCGTCGAGGTCGATGAGAGCGACAGCGTAGGGGCGGCGGTCGGCGATGACGACGGCGTGGGCAACGAAGGGGCTCTCCTCGAGGACCGCTTCGAGCTTTCGAGGCGCGATGGTCTTGCCGCCGGCGGTGATGAGGAGGTCCTTCTTGCGCCCGGTGATCGTGAGGAAGCCGTCGGCATCGAGGCATCCGAGGTCTCCGGTGTGCAACCAGCCCTCGTCATCGATGACCCTCGCAGTGCCTTTCTCATCGTCGTGGTAACCGCGCATCACGTTGGGGCCGCGAATGAGAATCTCCGCGTCATCCCCAATGGCCACCGAGACTCCCGGCAACGCACGACCGACGGTGCCGAGGCGATGGTTTCCGAGTAGGTTGGCCGTCGCCGCCCCGGCGGTCTCGGTCAGGCCATAGCCGGTCAAAAGCGGCAGCCCCGCAGCGAAGAAGAACTCCGCAGTTTCGACCCCGAGGGGGGCGGCGCCGCTCACCAAGAAGCGGATACGCCCGCCGAGGCGCTCGCGAATGCCTTCGAAGACCAAGCGATCGGCGTAGCGGCGCTTCACCCCCGCAACCACGCCCTTCGCCTTGTCACGGCGTGCGGCGAAGGCCCAATCGAAGACCCGCTTCCGGATGTCCCCGCCCTCTTCGACGTGGGCCCGGACGACCTCGTGGAGCTTCTCGTAGAGCCTCGGTACCGCGACGATGAAGGTCGGCTTGATGCGGCCGAAGTCCACGCCGACGGTCCCGATGCTGTGGGAGAAGGCAGTGGTAAAGCCGACCCGCATCTGCAGGAAGAGAGTCATCCTCGCAAAAATGTGGGCGAGCGGGAGGAAGAGCAGCTGGGTGTCGTCGGGGCCGACCGGGAAGACCTGCCGGATGGCGTTCATCTCGAAGGTGAAGGCGCCGTGGGTGAGCTCGACGCCCTTGGGCTCGCCGCTCGTCCCGGACGTGTAGACGATGGTCGCGAGGTCGTCGGGGCGAGCAGCCGCGCAGCGCGTTTCGAGCTCGTCATTCCGAGCGGACACCTCGACCTGGGAGAGGGCCACGAAGTCGTCCCAGCCGGTGACGCCCGCATCGGAATCGCCGTCGGCCTCGAATACGATGACCTCGCGGAGACCGTGGGGGCGCCCGCAGTCGAGGAGCCGACGGGCCATCTCGAGGGTCTCGACGAGGGCCACCGTCGCCCCCGAGTCACGGAGGATCGCACAGACCTCCCGGGGCGGCAGGGTCGGATAGATGGGCGTGGTGACCGCGCCGGCTTTCATGATGCCGACATCGACGATCGCCCACCGGGGCCGGGTCCGCGCCACGATGGCCACCCGGGCGCCCCGGTCGACGCCGAGGCCGACGAGACCGCGAGCGACCTGGTCGCTCTTATCGCTCCACCCTTCCCAGCTGATGGAGCGAAAGACTCCGCCAGCCTCGTAGCGCAGCGCCGTCCGATAGCGGCTCTTTTGAACCTGCCCGCGGAAGAGGTCGAGGAGCGTCTCGGGGGCGGGAATCAGAAGCCCGCTTGGAGGCCGAAGTTGAGGTCGAGGTTGAAGAGAGACACCGGGAAGAGGAACTGGGCGTCCACCTCCACGAAGATAGCGATGTGCTTATTGAAGTTGGCGACGTAGGCCGCGCCGAAGTCGATGCCGTTGAGGCCGGACCGAATGAAGGGCTCGGGCGCCCCGTTTTGCGGCGGCTGGGGCTGAATCTGCCCCACGGTCGTGCCGAGGTGCAGGCGAATATCGAGGAGTGGATTGTCGAGGCCAGCCGTCACGCGGCCGATGACGCGACCGCCGATGAGCATGTTGGCGAGGGTGCCCTGGCCGCCGGAGAAGGCGATGCGCATCGTCGCCTCGAGGCCGAGCCAGTCGAGGATCCACGCCCCGAGCCCAAAACGAATGCCGGGGACCATGACCAGACCAGGTGTCTCGACACGCACGCAGTAGTCTTGGAAGCCGTCGGCGTTGTCCACGCAGTCGCCGGTGCCTTCGGGGATGTAGACGTCGTCTTCGCCAGGCAGAGGGGGGCTTTGAGGCTCACCGTCGGCGTACATGCCGCTGCTCACGAAGCTGAGCCCCGCCGCGAAGCTCACCTGGGCAAAGAACCGCGAGGACTCTTCGAACCATCCCGCGCTCGGCCCGTCGTCATCGTCATCATCGTCGTCAGCGACGCAGAAGTTGTCCTGGCAGGACAGGCCGTCGTTGCACTCCGAAGCCGAGAGGCAGGTATCGCCCATGCCTCCACCGCCGCCGCGGGAACACCCCTCCATGCCCGGGGGACATTCCGTCTCGGTGCACTGCTCCGGCGGCGCCGCTCCCGGCAAGGCCGGCGCGGACGTGGTGCGCGTAGCGACGATGGGCACCTCTACCGGTGCCTCGGCGGTACCCGCAAAGCCGAGGGGGGAGCCGTCCGAGCCGAAGGCGACGATGTAGTACTGGATCTTGGGCTGATAGACGTCCGCGCATGGGATCTCGAAGCCGTAGCCGCCCGTGACCGGACGCATCTCCACGCGGCGGAAATCCCGCATGCCGTGGCCCTTGTAGTAGACGTACACGTCGGAGACTGGCGCGTCGGAGGGGACCTCGACGTAGACGGGCACCGCGGTCTGGGCGAGCTGCTCAGGCACGGGCATGTGGGGGATGTTTCCCGTCGCACCGCCGCCACCGCTGCTGCTGCCGCCGCCCACGCGATTCTTGGCGAGGTTGAAGACGGTCTGGATGTCCGGCGTGCTGGTGAGAGGGTCTAGCTGCACGGACGGGTCGACGCGCAGCGCCGCCTCGAAGTGCTGCATGCCAGCAGCGTTGTCGCCCATCCCGCCGACAGCGACGACACCCATGTTGAGGTGGGTGCGGGCCAAAGGCGCGCCCTCGACGCCGCGACGCTCGGCGACGCGCAGCGCCTGCTGAAGCTTCTGCTCCGCCTGGTCGATCTCGAGGTTGTTGTAGTGGTCCATCGCCTGGCGGTTCAGGTCGAGGACCTGCTGCCGCTGGGCGCCGGCGGTCGCGGCGACCAGGCACAGCGCCAAGACGAGGGAGGAGAACGACCAGGTACGAATCACGGAGTACTTCCCTGTTGCTGTTGCGCCGCGGCGTCGGTCCGGATGAACTCGACGCGGCGGTTGGCGGCGCGCCCCGCCGAGGTGCGGTTGCTGTCGATGGGCCGAGCCTCGCCGAAGCCCTGAGCCGTGAGCCGCGAGTCCGCGATACCCCGACCGACGAGGTACGTGCGCACGGCGGCGGCACGCTCACCGGAGAGGCGCTCGTTGTAGTCGTCGCGGCCTCGGCTGTCGGTGTGGCCCTGGACCTGGACCTGGATGTCCGGGTAGTCGGTGAGGACCTGGGCGACGGTATTGAGGAGGTCGAAGCTCACGGGCCGAATCACCGCCCGGTCGAACTCGAAGTAGACCTTTTGGTTGATGCGAATCGCCGTCGCCGTCACTTCGACGTCTTCGTAGACGCGCGGGCAACCCTGCTCGGCGACCGGGCCGGGCTCGTTCGGGCACTGGTCCAGGACGTCGGTGAGCGTATCGGCATCGTTGTCGAGGTCGGGGCAGCCGTCCTCATCTTGGAAGCCGTCGGGATCTTCGGGCTCGTTCGGGCAGCGGTCGGCACCGTCGAGGACCCCGTCGAGGTCGTTGTCGGGCTCGGGGCAGCCGTCCGTATCGAGGTAGCCATCGGCGTCCTCGGGCACGAGCACACAAGCATCCGACGTGTCGGAGATGCCGTCGCCGTCCGTATCCTGGTCCTCGGGGCAGCCGTCCTCGTCTTCGAACCCGTCGAGGTCCTCGGGGTCATCGGGGCACTGGTCGTCGGGGTCGAGGATGCCGTCGCCGTCCCGGTCGCCGGGGCGAGGGGGCCGCGTCGTGACGACGCCGCGGGGCGAGCAACGCTCGGGGGGGCTGAGGCGCAACGCCGCATGGGCGTTGGGCGAAGCGAGCACATAGTGCTCTTGGGCCCGGAAGGGGTTGCCCTGGGCGAGCTCCGTATCGGCGAAGTCGAGGTGGGCCTTGGCGATGGCCAACTCCCGAGGGGCGCAACGGTAGGCACCGTTTCGCTCGGCCTGCTCGACGATGTCTCGGACACCGACGATCCGCCCCTGAATCAAGGTGGCCTGGGAGCAGCCCGTCAAGGGGGCCAACATAAAGACGAGGGCAACGGCCGCGATGCGAGCGGCACTCTTGCGCGGGCGAAGCATCAGCGGCCCATCTCGCGCATGCGCCGCCGGGCGAGGTCTCGGGCCTTGGTTCCGTACTCCTCGGCCAGCTCAGCAAAGCGGATGGCGTCCTGGTAGTTCGCCTCGGCCGCTTCTTCGCGCGCCTTGAGAAGGTTCTCGTGGGCGTAGTGGAACTCGTAGGGCGCATGCTCCGCGGCGCCAGCTTCCCGAGCCTCTTCGAGGACCCCGGCGGCGGGCGACGCGTTGACTGCGTAAAGCGTCGGACCGCATCCGAAGACGGCCACCGCAAGCACAACCAAGGAAAGGGTTCGTTTCAACCGCGCGCGCACCGCGTATATCCCCACCCCCGCGAGATTGCAGGGGTAATCGGGGCGACATTAACAAGCCCCCCGAATCCAGTCAACAAGCGAGGGGATCCACTCGAGGGCCGTGGTCCCCGCAGCGGCCTCAGCCTCTCCGGCTGCCCACGAAGAGCCGACCCAGCAAGATCGCCAGGCCGAGGGCCAGGATCGTGCCCATCGCGAGGGTCCCGGTCATCAGGGACCCGCTTCCGTAGGGCACCAGGCCGAAACCGCCCTTGTACTGGGCAAAGCTGCCCACACTCGACAGCCGATCGCCGGCCGCCGGGACCGCCGCCATGGCGGTCAGGACCGAGAGCGCGAGGAGCCCCCCGGCGAGGCCGTCGCGCTGGCCGCGGATGAGCAGCCCCGCGAGGGCGAAGCCCGCGACGCCGATGAGGACCTCGACCCCGAAGCCGACCATCGCCAGGGCCGAGGGGATGCGCCGGATGTCTACCGTGTAGAGCAGGAACCAATCGCCGTAGAACGCGTAAAAATAGACGGATACGGGGACCAGGACGAAGAGCGCGAAGGAGAGCCAGGCGAAGAAGCTCCGGCTCAGGACTGGGGGCCGCGGTGAGACGCGCAGCTCGGCCCGCCCCGCGAGGGCCGCGGCGAGGCCCGACGCAAAGGCCAGGCAGATGAGGGTCGAGAGGGGCACGGCGGGATAGTAGCGCGCCCGTCGAACGCCGTCAGCGCTGATTCACCGGGTGATGTTGGTCGGCTGGTCGTCCCGGGCCAGCGACTGGGACGCGCTGGTCAGGATGTCGATGTTGACGGCGACGTCGAGCTCCCGGCCGCTGATGGACCCGTGGCAGCCGCCACAGAGGCCGTTGAAGAAGGGCCGCCGGAACGACTGGTTCGAGCGCTCACCGGGGTAGAACTGCATCTGCTCGCGCTGAATGATCTCGCCGGTGAGGGGCCCGCCGTCGGGGAACATGAGGGGAGCCCCGCCGGAGGTCGGCCGGAGCAGCATGGGCAAGCCCCCGGGGATGCGGATCCGGGCCGAGCCGTCTGCCCGGAGGCTGGTCGAGCCGAGGACCTCGAGCCGCTCCCAGCGCGGGCCGAAGCCGTCGTCGGGCATGTTGAAGTCGGTGGTGCCGGCGGGGGGCGGCAGCGCCTCGATGACATCGAAGCCGTCGATGCGTGAGTCGATGGGCCGGCCGATCCGGGTGTTCGAGAAGACGAGGGTCGCGAGGAGCGGGAAGTCGTGGATCAAGATCTCGGTGTCGATCTCGCCGGGGATGACCTCGGTGTGGGCGTTGGCCTCGTCGACGCGCGACTCGAACACGCCGTTCTGAGGTCGCGCGAAGACGGCGACCGGGTCGACGTTGGAGGCGCCCATGCCCCCGAGACGCCGGACGGTGCCGTCGTGGGAGTTCACCTCGCAGATTTCGAAGGCAAAGCCGCCGGCCGTCGGATCGGTCGAGGTCGGGTCGCAGGCGGCGAGCACCCGGCCGTTCGGCAACATCGACGAGTTGCGGAAGACCATGGAGTTGAAGACGTGGAGGGACCTGATGTAGGCCCGGTCGCCGGCCGGTCGGTCGACCTGGTCGGGGCCGATGGACCGGTTGGCGACGGCGAGGAAGCCGCCCTCGGCGCCGATGGGGCCGGCGATGAACGCGAGGTTGCGGTTGGTCAGCTCGACGGTGTCGGTCGCGGCCCGGAACCCGACGCTGTCGCGCTGGGCGAAGAGCGGATGATAGTCGCCTCCGTCGAGGTTGATGCGTCGACCGGCGAGCTGATGGAACTCGCGCTCGCGCTTTTCGGCGGTGAAGATGGCCCGGCCGTCGCCCATGAACGCGGGAGCGAGCTCCTGGTTCAAGAGGAAGGTGAGCTGACGGACCGACCCGTCGGCGTCTCGGACGTAGAGGTTGGCGTTGGCCTGGAGCGCGGCGGGGGTCAGCGTCGGCCCCTCGTAGGGGAACTCGCCCATGGTATTGCCGCGGGTCGAGGCGAAGACGAGGCGACCGTCCGGGGCGTAGGCCGGGTCGAGGTCGTGGATGGGGATGCCGTTGCCCTCGGCCGCTCCGGCGCCGATGCCGGCCACCTGCGCGCAGCCGGTCCCGTCGGCGGCCATCTCGTAGACCGCCCAGTTGGCGCCGGCACCGACGCGGGCGGCGAAGGCCACCCGGCTCCCGTCCCAGGACACGGCGGGCTGGCGAATGTCGGCGTCTGCCGTGATGCCGCAGCCGGCATTGAGAGAGCGGTCGCCGGTGAACGAGAGGTCGAAGGTGGTCGCGTCGAGGGTGGCGTCCGCGATGATGAGCTCGGCCCCGCCGCGGTAGGTCTCGAAGTCACGGATCTCACCGGCGCCGGGGGGCCGCGTCACGTAGACGAGGCTCTCGACGGGGTTCGCCAGGAGCTCGCCGCTCACGATGGCCGCCTCGCGCTCGATGCGATGCCACTCGCGGAGCACGCAGTACCCCGGCACCTCGTTGAGGTCGCCGTTGGCAGCGTCGACACCGACGCAGTCCGAGGCATCGGCTGCGTTGATCCCACCAGCACCTGTGCCGAAGTCTTCGAGGAGCGCGCCTCCGCGGTGAGCGACGCCCTGCCCTCCCGAGATCGAGTCGGCCGTGAAGAGGTTTTTGGCGATGAGGCGCGATTCGTTGGCATCCGGCGAATCGATGCCGAGGAGGTGCCGTGAGATTTCGTAGTTGCGCTCGGTCGATATGCGCGAGAACTGCCCCTGGGAGCCGCTCCGCAGGCGAAGGTCGTGGAACATCGCGACGCCGTGGCAGTTCATGAACATGCAGCCCTTGCGGACCAGCACCGGCTGCACGCGGTTGGCGAAGAAGCGGAAGCCCTCGTCGACCCCGGCCTCGGGGTAGCGAACCGCCGTCGGTGTACGCTCTACCAGGCGCTCGGCCCACGCCCGGAGCTTGATGTAGACCGGGTCCTCGGCGGAGGCAAAGACGTGCCCGCCTTCGTGAAACACACCGCCGCGGAGCTGGCTCAGGGGGCGGCGCAGGAGCGGAGAGGTGGAAACCAGGTCCGAGAGGTGGGCGACCGAAGCGAAGTAGTTCCACCGGAGGTCTTCTTCGGTGTCGCCGCAAGTCAGGTAGAGGTCGGCGACGCTCGACCCATGGCACGACGTGCCGGCGCAGCTCTCGCGGAGCAGCTCGTTGATTTCGCCGAACTCGGCGTAGCCGGTCGGGTCGATGGGGTCGGCGGCCGGGTCGAAGAAGCGGCTCTCGCCGACGCCGTGCACGCACTCACCTTGGTTCGGCGTCAGCTCTTCGTCGGGCACGCCGGTCCGAAGGAACCCGCTCTCGGTCCACCGCTTGATCTCGCCGTAGGTCGGGGAGCTGATGTCCAGGGTCGCCCCGGCGTTGTGGCGGATGTCGGTGCGGAGGGAGACGAAGCGGTTGTTCGGCATCAAGGGATCCGGGGGATCCATCGTCTCGACGGTGACATCGATGTTACCGCTCGCCTTGATGAGCAAGAGACTGGTGCTGTACGGCCCGTAGGCGGGCAGCACGTCACTGCGGCGCATCAAGGTATCGAAGCTGGAGAGGTCGAGGTTGCCCGTGGCCTCGCCCCGGTCGCTCGCGAGGTGACACCCGGCGGTTTGCTCGACGCATCCGAACTCGAGGGCGGGACCAATCTGTTGGTCATAAAACGACGACGCCGGCGCCGGCCGCTCCTCGCACGCGCTTCCGAGGGAAGCGAGAGCTACGAGGAGGAGACCAACACCGGCGAGGGCAGAGGGGCGGCGTGCTAGCGGCAACATTACATAAACCTAGCACGCACGCGTTGCGCGCAACTTCGAAAAGTCAGCGCATTCGTTGCGCGATACGAATCGCCTGAAGCACACCCTCATCGGATTCGGTCGTCGCCGCATCGCCGAGGGCGGTGCGGGCGTCCGAGCCGCCGATGGACCCGAGGGCCCAGGCCGCCGACCGGCGAGCGGTCGTGTCGTCATCGGTGCGCATCATCGCCACGAGGGCGGGCACCGCGTCGGTGACGTTTCGCTGTCCGGCCTGGAGCGCCGCCTCGCGGCGAACCAGGGCGTCAGCGTCGATGAGGGCACCCACGAGGGCGTCCATCTGGCTGAAGGCGTTGACCAGGTTGACCTGTTGAACCGCGGCGAGACGAACACTCGCATCGGCGTCGGTCATCGCGGTTGCGAGGACCATCTGGGAGTCGACGTGGTTGGTACGCCCGATGCCGCGTACGGCGGCCTCACGCACACCAGGGTCCGCGTCGTTCATGATCGCGTCGGTGAGGAGAGGGAGCGCGTGGGGGGTGAGGAACTCGCCGACCGCTTGCGCGGCACGAGCCCGACGAACCGCGTCGGTGTCGGTGGTCAGCGTCCGAGCAAAGAAGTCGAACGCCATGCTCGCGGCGAAGGGACGGCGGCGCAGCCACCACGCTCCGAACTCGCGAACCTCAGCATTGTCATCCGTGAGAACTCGGTTCATCAGGGGAACCGCGCACTCCTGGCAGTCCACCATCTCACCGTACTCGAGGGTCGCCATGAGGGCGGTCGCCGAGCGGGTGGAGATGGCCGTCATGAGGGACGCCCGGGTCGGGGCCTCGGTGCCGGGGCTACATTCTCCCCGGGCACGGTCGAAGCTGCAGTCGTCAGCTACTCCCGCGGTCTGGGCAGACGCCGTGGCGGCGAAGGCGCCAAGGAGCAGTGTCGCTATCGAAATCATGTTCATTGTCTTCTTCATGGCTTCCTCCTCTCTCAGTAATCCGTGCCGCTCGAGGCCGTGAAGCCTCCGGGCACATTGCGGCGGCTGTAGTACTGGGCACCGAGGTCGGCCATCCGGATGAGCATCATGCGCTCGTCACGGGTGAGGTCGACTCCGACGTCCTCCGGGTGCAGGGGGCGGTCGAAGGCAGCGCTGCCATCGATTTCGCTGACCGCGTTGACGGCCTCGACGAGGCGGCTGCCGCGAGCGTTGGCCGGGATGACCCACTCAATCGGTGCGACACCGCCGGTCACCGCCGTATCGCCCATCATGGACGATGCGTACATCAGCGAGATGTAGGAGACCGGGAAGTCGACGACCTCTCGCTCGTAGTAGACCGCCATCGCGCGGTCCGAGAGGTCGAGGACGGGAATCTCGTAGTTGCTGACGCTGCCGTCTTCGGCGGTCACTTCGACCGAGTAGGACTGACCGGCAAATGGGTCACCGGCGCCGCCCGAGTGGCAGCTGACGCACTTGGCGTCGAAGAGGTCCTGGATGTTGGTGTGCGGCGTGCCGAAGTTGTCGGCGGCGTTGTACCAGGGAAGCTCCATGCGCTCCGCGATGGGAACGTTGAAGTCCTCGGCGCCAGCCTGCTGAGCGAGGGTGGTCGCCCCGGAAGCCGGGAGGATGTTCTCCGAGCGGCTGGCGTGACAGCCGCCGCAGCGACGGGCCTCACCGGCGTCCGCCTGGATCCAGACACGCTGGTTCCGAATGGCGAGGCCGTACTGGTCGATGGCCTGGAGATGGTAGGGGAGCCGCGACGGGACCGCCGCTTCCCACGAACCATCCTCGTGGACGAGGGCCTCGCCGACGATGGCGGCGCCCTCCTGGTTGGTGAGGCCGAACTGGCGAACCGGGCCGATCTCCGAGGAGAAGCCTTCGATGATGCGCACCCGGTGCGCTTCGCCGAGGGCGACGTTGAGGGGCGTGCCGTCGAAGCCGCCACCGCTGACGTTCTCGTCGAGGCTCGTGATGGAGACGTCGACCGAACCCAGGATGGACGGCGTGTTGGGGTCCACATCACCGCGGAAGTCACCGAGGAGCGGCGGCACGTCGCGGGGAGCGACGGGGATGGCGTAGGTGTCCCAGGTGTCTTGGCCGTTGAAGATGAGGGTCTTCTCGCCGGACTCGGGGTCGAAGAGGTAGATGCCGAAGTCCGGCGCCGTCCCCGTGATCTCGAGGCGCTCGTTGACCGGGCCGTCGGCCCAGGAGACGAGCATGCGCCCATCCGCCATCGGGAAGGGCTGGCGGAAGCGGCCCACGCCGCTGGCGGGGCTGTCCGCGCCGGTGGGAACGAGAGGCGTGATGTTCTCGTAGGTCGCCGTCTGGACGTCGAGGCGGTTCACGTCGGTGCTCGTAAGGGACCGAGCGTCGACCTGAACGAGGGCGCCGGCCTGGATGGTGCCCTTACGCGGCGTCGCGATTCCGACGAACTCGCCGGGGCGCCCCGGAATCTCGCGGGCCTGGGAGTAGCTGTTGAAGCCCTTACCGAACTGCCCGAAGACCGCCATCATGTTGGAGCAGTCGGGGTTCATCGCGAAGAGCTTGATGTCGTTGACGCTGCCCAGGTGCTCCCAGCGGGAGTAGAGGACGCGGCCGTCGCTCATCATCCGGGGGCCCATGGTGTGGGACAGGTGCTGCTGGCAGACCCAGCGGTCGGCGTCCCCGCCCGTGAGGGTGACACCGGCCATCTGGGTGACAACGCGCGAGTGGTTGTACTCGTCGGCGCGGGTGCCCATGTCGGTGTAAGGCTGGTTCGTGATGAAGAGCACGCGGTCTTCGGGGGCGAAGATCGGGCTGACATCGGTGCTGGGCCCGAAGGTCAGCTGCCGCATGTTCGTGCCGTCGATGTTGGCCGCCCAGATGTGGAAGCGGTCATCGCCGGCGTGACGCATGGAGAAGACGATCTCCTGGGCGTCGAAGCTGAGGTCGAGGCCCGAGACGTCGACGTCCTCGAAGCCCTCGGTCAGGTTGACCAGCACTCCGTCCGGAGTCGGGGGCGTCAGCGTATAGATGCCGCCGCCGGGGACATACCGGTTGTAGTCGAAGATGTTCCCCATCCCACCAAACTGGTGGTTGCCTTCGGCATCGATGAACGCCCTCCGCATGAACACGAGCGACTGAACGCCCGGTAGTACTCCCTCTTCGCCAGTGCTGGAATTGTTGCAAGCCGCAACCTGTCCAGCCATCGCGATGGAAAGTACGAGTAAAATCGCCTTCCTCAGCATCGTGTTCTCCCTCGAGTTTTGCCGTTGATAACTCATCACCGGCCTGACTAGTTGCACGGACCGATCCAAGGGCGTGAACGCGGTGGGAATAGGCCTACACGTGGAAAACAATGAGCATTCTACCGACACCAACGTAGTCGGCGGACCGTACTGGGGGTGCGTGCCCCCCGCACCCCCCGAGGCCCTGGGGGTTCGCTCCCCCAAAAGCCGAAACACCCCCGAGCCCCTCTATGATACTGCTCCCGCACCTGGCCGAAGGGCCGCCTTCGCCGTATGAACAACGGCGATTTGGCACTGTGGTGGAGGTTCCGGATGCGTAGGTGGATGACAGCCTCGGCAATGACCCTCGCCATCGCGGCGGTGGTGGTCTTCGGGCTGACCGAAACGGCCCACGCGGACTGGCTGACCGATCTGGAGCGCCCGTTCCGGGAGGCCCTCGAGTCCGGTTCCTGGGGCGTGGCCCTCGGCTTCGTGTTCCTGGCCGGCCTCGCGACGTCGCTGACGCCCTGCGTCTACCCGATGATCGCCATCACCGTCAGTGTCTTCGGCGCCCGCCAGGCTGAGTCCCGGATCCAGTCGGCGCTCTTGTCCACGTCCTTCGTGCTCGGCATCGCTGCCCTCTTCACGCCCCTGGGGGTCACCGTAGCCCTGACCGGTGGGGTCTTCGGATCACTCCTGGCGAACCCCTGGGTCCTCAGCGGCCTCGCCCTCCTCTTTACCGCCCTCGCCCTGTCGATGTTCGGCGCCTTCGAGATGAACCTGCCCCCGGCGCTCCAGAACCGCCTCGCCCAGGTCGGCGGCATTGGCTACAAGGGCGCCTTCGCCCTCGGCTTCGTGTCGGGGCTGATCGCCGCCCCGTGCACCGGCCCGGTCCTCGCGTTCCTCCTGACCTGGATCGGCACCACCGGCTCGGCTGGTTTCGGCGGCGTCGCCCTCTTCACCTACTCGATGGGCCTCGGGGTGCTCTTCTGGGTCGTCGGCACCTTCGCCGTGGCGTTGCCGAAGAGCGGCCGGTGGCTCGAGTGGATCAAGAGCATCTTCGGCATCGTGATGCTGGTGATGGCCCTCTACTACCTGCGCGACCTGATGCCCTGGGACCGCCCCGTCGAACGCGAGACCTGGCTCGTCGGTGGGGGCCTCGCCGCGCTCGCCCTCGGCATCGCCATCGGCGCCGTTCACCTCAGCTACCACGACCCCTCGGTCGTGACCCGGGTGCGCAAAACGATCGGCGTGGCCGCAGCGGTCCTCGGCACGGTCGCCGCGATCTTCTGGCTCGAGGCCCTGCCCCCGGGAGCCAAGATCGACTGGATGGAGGACTACGCCGAGGCCCGGCAGTTGGCCCTCGACGAAGAGCGGCCACTCCTCGTCGACTTCGGCGCCAGCTGGTGCGGAGCCTGCGGCGAGCTCGACCGCCACACCTTCAGCGACCCCCGGGTCGTCGCCGCGGCCCGGGACCTGCGCTTCGTATCCGTCCACATCGACCTCTCGCCGGACCAAGACACCGAAGAGAAGCGAGCCGTCCTCGCGAGCTACGAGCAGCGCGGCCTGCCATTGGTGGTCCTCCACAACAGCGCGGGTGACGAAGTCGACCGCGTAACCTCCTTCATGGAGCCGGAAGAGTTCTTGCAGGTCATGGCGTCGGTGGACTGACGGCACATGATGACACGACACGCTTCTTCGAACTTCGGGCTGCTCTCGATAGGCACGGCGCTGATCGCGCTCCTGGTGCCCCTGCTGGCTTCGGGCGGCTGCGGCGATGACACATCGATGCCCGACGGCGGAGGGCCGCACATCGAGATCGGCACCGGCCCCATCGGCGAATACACGCCGGTGGCCGACGGCGACACGGCGCTGCTCGTGCGGGGGTCCCAGGGCGGGCAGCACGTCTGGGTCGGCCTGCGCGCGTGGGGCCTCGTCACCTCGCCCGCGTTGATTCAGCTTCGCCTCGAAGGCGAGTCGGACGGTGAGATGCTCTCCATCCCCTTCCAGGTCCGCCTCACCTTCTCGGACACCCTCCCCCCGGACGCCGACTACACGCAGCTCTCGGGCCTCTCGCTGGTCGTCATCGACCCGGACGTCGCGTTCTCCCAACCGGTAACGATCCGCGCCCGGGTCCTCGAGAACCGCACCGGGGGGTTGGAGGCGGAGACCGCGGTCACCGGGCTCACGGTGGAATGGGACCCGGACACGATTCTCCCGGGTGGTGACGCCGGACTACGCGATGGTGACGCCGGAGACGGATCGCTGCCCGACGCGGGCGATGACCTCGACGGCGCGGTTCCCGACGCGAGCCCAGGCGACGCAGCGATAGGCGACGCGGGCGCCATGGACGCCGGCGACGGCAGCTAGACCGGCGTCCAACAAACCGACTCACTCCTCCGCGATGGCGCGGACGAGGAACACCAACTGCCCCCAGGACCCGCCGAGGGCGACGCCCGAATCGGAACAATGGAGCGTCCCTTTCTGATCTCGGAATGCTACGATCGCGTACGTGGCCGACGCGGTACATCCTTCTGCCAAACGTCTCGAGCTTGCGCTCGAGCTCGCAGACCTCGGCGCCGAACTCTACGCGACGAAGATGAAACGAGAGCATCCGGATTGGTGTGCCGAGAGGATCGAGCACGCCGTCGTGGCTTGGTTTCAGACGCGGCCCGGCGCCGAGCACGGTGATGCGGACGGGCCCCGGGTGCCATGGCCCCGCGACAATGGTTAGCCTCCGGCAGTCCCTCGTCCGCGCGTTGGCCGACCTCGAGTCACTGGGAACGCCCCACGCGGTCGTCGGCGGTCTCGCGGTCAGTGCCCATGTAGAGCCTCGAATGACGCGCGATGTCGACTTCGCCGTCGGTGTAGACGACGACGACGAAGCCGAGCAGGTCCTGTTTCAGATGCAGCAGAAGGGCTACACGGTCCGAACCGTAGTCGAGCAATCGGCCATAGGGCGTCTGGCGACGGCACGGCTCACGCTGGACACCGACGACGGAATCCTGGTCGACCTCTTGTTTTCGTCCTCGGGGATCGAGAAGGAAATTGCCGCCGCTGCCCAACGGATCGAGCTGCTGAGCGGTGTCACAGCTCGGGTAGCGGGCGTTGCGCACCTCATCGCGATGAAGCTGCTTTCCGATTCGCCGGGGCGGCCTCAGGACGCCATCGATCTCGTGGCCCTCGGGCGAAGCGCGACCGCCGCCGACCTCGCCGGTGCCCTGGCGGCCGTTCGACTGATCACGGACAGAAGATGCCACCGCGGACGGCGGTTAGAAGAGGCCCTCGATTCGCTCGTGGCACGGATAGGTCCGACGTCCGCAGGGTGACCACAGTAGGCCACGCCGAGGACGACATCCGTGGCGCCGGAGTCGAGGAACGCGTCGGCGCTTCGAGCTCAGCTTACGCTGCCATGCATGCGCATGCCACGGCGCGCCCCCGGGCATCGGGAGCGTCGTTCGTGAGCTGGGCGAGCAGTTCTTCGCGGGTCGAGCAGCGTCGTGAATCCGTCACGGTCGCAGTCGTGTCACACCCGTGGGCGATGTCGCAGGCCCCACCACGTTCGGCCTCGGTGGTCGCGAAACATGATTCGTACGCTAGCGAGCGTCCAGGTAGGTCGACCGATGATGGTTCCGTATGCAGCGTCGGCATCCATCGTGAGACGTGGGAAACGCATACGGGAAGGCCGTCGCGTGGGAAGGTGAACGAACCAGCCTTCGTTGAGGTGAACCGCGGTGGTGTGCGTCCACACGCAGGCGAGCCAATCAGCGTCGTAAGCGCAGCGCATTCGGCCGCGTAAGCCGTCGGCGTGGCCGCCGAGACGGAGGCGTTCGCCGTCGACGATGAGTGTTGAGATCCCATCACGCGTGCGCACGACACGCCAGTCGGCCCGTGCAGCGCCCACGCCCGTCATCGTGGATATCGCGACGATGGCGAAGACCGCCATCCATCGATACGGCATCACAGAGGGCGAACGGTCTCGGGCCCTGGCCCATTCCCATAGTGGAGGCCGTGGAGTCGAAGACGGCGCAGCCGAAGACGGCGCAGTGCCCCCAGACCGCGCCTTCGGGGACCGCGCGTGTATATTCCACCGATGCGCGCCCTGACGGTCCTGATCTCTGCCCTCAGCCTCGTTGGATGCGGCGACGATTCGGCGCAGCCGATCGCGCAGCCTGTTGTCTCCCCCGGCGTCGAGCAGGCGCAACGGACTGTTCCGGACCCACCGCCGACCGTCGAAGAGCCCGCGCCGGAGCCGCCGGCCGTCGCCGTGCAGCACTTCACCACCGGCGCCTGCAGCATCGCCGGGCGCTTTGCTCTCTCGGGTCGACCGGAGGGGCGCACCAGCATCGCGGTCACTTTCGACACCGCAGTGGGCGGCCTCGTCGCGCGCACCAACGACGCCGATCACATCGACGTCTGGCCCCTCGATCCGTCCGGCGCTCCGCCGGAGACGCCGGTGACCCTGGAGATGCCCGGCGCGCGCGACATCAAGGGTGCCTATCGGATCGGGTCGCGCATCATCGTCGTCACCCATGCCGTCTGCGTCGACACGCGACACATGAACAAATGCCTGCACCTGCGCGCCATCGAGCGCGACGGAACCGCAGCAGGCCCGCCATTCACACACGAGACACGCGAATGGATCCGCGACGGCATGTGGCGAGCAACGCCAGAGGGGCTCGTCCTCTTGCGCTCGCACACGTACATCCAGCCCGCGTTGGAGCGCTACGCAATCGGCGAGGACGGTGCGATCAGCCGCATCGAGTTCGCCGATGTCGCTCACGAGAACGAGGACGGCGCCGGGCCCGGGGTGCGGGGGCTGGCCGTTGACGGTGAAGCCTGGGCGGCGCTCGTGCTCCTGGACTTCGAGAACACAGAGTTCTACCTCCACACGTCGGCCAACCCAGAAGGCACGCGTGTGGTCCTGCCCGCCCTCATCGCCGACGAGCAGCCGACACTCGACCTCGTCGACGGCGCCCTGCGCGTGATCACCCGCAGCCGTCGCGGACCAGCGCGGCTCACCGTCCTCGGCTTGGATGGTGAAGTCTCAACCGCACCGGAGCCCCTAGCCGACGATGCCGCGCTGACCCCGAACCACGTCGTCCCGCGTCTCGAGCAAGGCCGTGGCCGGGTCACGTTCACCCGCGCAGACGTCGCAGGTCGTCCGATCGCCGGCGAGGTAGATATCGAAATCGACGGGGCCGTTGCCGTCGATGGTGACGGCAACGGCTATGCCGTCGTGCACGTCGGCGGCAACGCGAGTCGCGCCCCATACAGGCCCATGCGGGGTGCGGTCGTACGCCTCAGCTGCGCCGACGTAATGACACGAAGGTCCGTGACGAATCCCGCGGATCTCTGCGGCGGAAGGAGCGCCCCCCGCCACCATGTTGCGTCGCTCACTCCTCGGCGATAGCGCAGACGAAGAACACCAGCTGCCCCCAGGCCGCGCCTTCGGGCTGGACGTAGGCCACGCCGAGGACGGCGTCCGTGGCGCCGGAGTCGAGGAACGCGTCCGGGAGGGCTACCCAGCGCGGGTCGTAGGCCTCGACGTACCAGCCGCGGACGGTGCGACCGAGGCGACCGCGGAGCCGGGCCATCGCATTGTCGAGGGCCTCCCGGGGGTGGAGCTCACCGCGGGTCACCCGGTCGGCTTCTTGCTGGAGGTCGAGGACGTCGTCGAGCTCGGCCATCGGCGAGAGTCCGTGGCGGGTGCGCTCGAGTCCGAGGTGGGCGGCCCATCCCTGGCGGTAGGCCGCGGTGTCTTCCTCGTGCCACATGCGAAAGACGGTGATCGCCGCGTAGACTTCGGCCGCCGACACGGCGAAGGCGTCGGCCTCGCCCGTGAGCAGCAAGCGACGGGCGGCGGGCCCGGCGAGGGACCGCCGGATGAACGCGCGCGCATCGGTCGCCGCCGCGTCGCCGACGAAGAGCCGGGCGTTGGTGATCGGCCCGTCGACGCGCCATCCCGCGAGAAGACCGAGGCGGGCCCGGTCGGCGCCGTCGCGTTCTCCGTTGCGGTCGGCGGTGAGCCACGCTTCGAAGAGCGGCGCCTGACGTGCCGACTCCTCGGGCGACGAGGGCACGGGGTCACTGCCGGCGTCGTCCCGGGCCGCGGCGAGGGCCGAGGCGATCTGGTCGACGAGGGAACCATCCGTCGCCGACGGCGGCAGCTCGGGCTGCGGCGCCCAGGAGAGGGACGCCTCGTCGTCGCGGTGCAAGAGCATGGCGGCGATGCGATGGGGCAGCAGCCGCTGCCGCGGCACGACGACGAGCTCGACCCTCGCCGCCGCGTCGTGGCGATTCATCTCGCAGGTCAAACGCACATCGGGGAGCTCGACGTGGGGATCTGGCTCGCAGGGCGCGACGCCATAGGCACCTCGATTGACCCACGCGCCGAGGGCGCGCACACGCTCCCCTTCGACGCGCCCGGCGATGAGGAAACGACCATCGGGCAAGGCCGAGGCGCTGACTGCGGCGCGGCGAGGTGCATAGACGACGACGAACGAGCGGCGACCGGCCTCGTCGACGTCGGCCTCGCCGATCTCCACCTCGAAGGGAACGGGCCGGCCCTCGAGGCGCCGGCGAAGTTGATCGTGGAGCGTGCGGTAACCCGCGGCGACGGAATCGGAATCGGGAACGGGAACGGGAACGGGAACGGG
>Ga0164313_10001085_pt1 | contig 23562 bp, 20 predicted proteins | sample GuaBasSedimGuay4_FD_113735 | JGI IMG/M metagenome (GOLD analysis project Ga0164313, IMG submission 113735) | Subseafloor sediment microbial communities from Guaymas Basin, Gulf of California, Mexico - Guay4, Core 4569-4, 0-3 cm | ecosystem: Environmental > Aquatic > Marine > Hydrothermal vents... | reverse complement strand
CGTTTTTCCAATACGAACCATACCGCTTTTGCCATCTGTGATGAAATGGTTCAGATGGGTGTGCAGCCCTACAATGTCGCTCAACATGTGTACGGAACCTATTCCCTGGGCAGGATCAAGCTGTTGAATCTGGCCCTCGAATCGATCGAAATTTCAAGCAATGGCAATGTTTCCATGATGATGCTCACCCGGCAGATGTTGGCCGATACAGGGACCCATCCGGAAGATGCGGCTGGCCTCATCAATTATGCACGGCGGATTGAAGATGTGAAAATGGCTGCATTAATTCAGGAACAGGTCAATGGTAACAACGGCCGGGATGGGAAAAAACAGTACCACGTGAGCCTGCGTTCCGATGGTTCGGTAGATGTCGCCGCGATTGCGTCCGGTTTCGGTGGCGGGGGACACCCTAGCGCGGCCGGATTCGGCATTAAATCGACACTTGCGGACTTGAAGAATAGAATTATCCAGTTGTCTGAGACGCTATGAGGAAAGAACGAATATTAATAAAGGCGAATTAACCATCCTGATAGTGGCTATTCGATGTTTGATGTTCATCTTTTTCCACTTCAGCCGGGTTGGGTGAGATGATGTCAACCAGAGGCACAAACTGCAATGATGACGGCATTATTGTTATCGACAAGCCCGGAAATATGTCTTCCGCCAAGGTCGTCGCTCGTGTCAAATCGGCCCTGGGGGCAAAAAAGGTGGGACATACCGGTACGCTGGACCCGTTTGCAACGGGTGTATTGATCTGCTGCATCAATCGTGCAACCCGGCTTGCACGCTTTTTTTTGCACGGGGATAAAGCGTATGAGGCAACACTTCGACTTGGAATTGAAACGGATACACAGGATGCCACCGGTGCCGTTATTTCCGAGAACGAGGTTGCCGATATTTCAAAGGGTCGCCTGGCCGATGTTTTTCAGACATTCGAAGGGTGGATGGACCAGGTCCCTCCGGCCTATTCGGCCTTGAAACACAAGGGTGTACCACTTTACAAACTTGCCCGGCAAGGAACACCCGTAAAAAAACCGGCACGGAAGGTTTGCATTTCAAGTATCCGAATCCTTGAAATCGATTTTCCGCACATCCGGTTCGGGGTGCACTGTTCGGCCGGGACCTACATCCGGACGCTTTGTGCCGACATTGGAAAAGTGCTTGGTTGCGGTGGACATCTTGAAGCCTTGAGAAGAACCCGGAGTTCAGGGTTCACCCTTGATGACGCGTTTTCATTATCCCGGCTTGAACAGGTAACCGGTCAAGGTGATGTTGCCGACCGCATGATTGACATGACGCAAGCGTTGCAGGGCATGGAAATGGTTGTCGCCGACAGTCACCTGGCCCAAAAAATCGCTCACGGCATCACCTTGACCGGAAAAGATGTTGTTGTGAAAGGGCTGCAGCATGGTGACCGGTATGTTAAAATTGTAGGCAGCGCCCATGAACTTCTGGCCGTTGTACAGCTAAAAAAAGCGCGAAAACGATATGATTATTGTTGTGTTTTTCAATAATAACATGCAAAAGTGAATGAAAAATATAATGGTTTACTCTTAAACAACACGAAAACAGGAGGCGAGAAGAAAGTGGTTTTTACAGCAGAAGATAAAAAAGCGTTAATTGAAAAATTTAAAATGCATGACAGCGATACAGGTTCTCCGGAAGTTCAGATAGGGCTTCTCACCCATAGAATTTCATACCTGACCGAACACCTGAAAATCCACAAGAAGGATCACCATTCCAGAAGGGGACTTTTGATGATGGTCGGCCGCCGCCGCAGACTCTTGAACTACGTGAAAAACAATGATGTCACACGCTACAGAACGATCATAGAAACCCTGGGACTCAGGCGTTAGGCCCTTTCGAAATATTTTACGCTTGCGTAAAGGCTAGATCTGTTTATCTTGTATATACCGAACAATCATGTGCGCTACCCTGTGACGGGGACGACAATGTCCCCGGGGCGGGGCATCATTATTCGTCAAATAGTCGAAGATCTCCGCACGGCGCCCTCATTGGGGAGGACGTCAATGGTCAGAAGGGCCGCGGAAAAATTTAAACACGTTAGGAAAATAATTTATGGAAATCACATTAAAAGCGGATGTCGGTGGTAAGGAACTAAGCATCCAGACCGGAAAGGTCGCCAAACAGGCATCTGGCTCCGTTGTCGTTCGATATGGGGACACAACGGTATTGGTAACGGCAGTGTCATCGCACGAAGAACGCAATGTCGGCTTTTTGCCGCTGTCGGTTGAATATCAGGAAAAAATCTATGCGGCCGGCCGCATACCGGGTAACTATTTCCGCCGCGAAATCGGCAGACCGAGCGAGAAGGAAACCCTGACCGCCCGCCTGATCGACCGGCCGATTCGACCCCTGTTTCCCAAAAAGTACAATTTCGAAACTCAGATCATTGCCACAGTACTGTCCATGGATCAGGAAAACGACCCGGACGTCATAGCGATGGTCGGCGCATCCGCCGCCCTCGTGCTATCGGATGTCCCGTTTGCCGGCCCCATCGCCAGTGTGCGCGTGGGACGTATCGATGGTGAACTGAAGATCAATCCCGTTCTCGACGCGTGGGAAAACGCCGATATCAACATCATTGTATCCGGCTCTAAAACCGGAGTTGTCATGGTGGAAGGCGGCAGCAACATCGTCAGTGAAAAGGAAATGCTCGAGGCTATTTTTTTCGGGCACGAAGCGTTGAAACCCATCATCGACATCCAGGAAAAACTGAGAGAATCCGTAGGTAAAGCCAAACGAAGTTTCGCCCCGCCTGAAAAGGACGAAGCGCTGGTTGCAAAACTTACCGCCGAAGCCGAGCCTCGCCTGCGTGAAGTGATTGTTATTCCGGAAAAGATGGAACGTTACAGTGCCGTCCGCGAGCTGAAGAACAGCATTTTCGAAAGCCTCGGGGAAGACTACGCGGACCGTGGCGGCGAAGTATTCGAAATTCTGGGTGATCTGCAGAAGTCGATCAGCAGAAACCTTGTGCTCAAAGATGGCCGCCGTATCGACAATCGCAAATTCGATGAAATCAGGCCCATCAACTGTGAAGTTGGCTTATTGTCCCGACCCCACGGCAGTGCCTTGTTCACACGGGGCGAAACGCAGGTCCTGGGCGTTTTGACCCTCGGTTCCGGCCCTGACGAGCAACGGGTTGAGACCCTCCGCGGTGAAGAGTTCCGGCCTTTTATGCTGCACTACAATTTTCCGCCCTACTCCGTGGGAGAGGTAAAACGCGTCGGTGGCCCGAGCCGCCGGGATATCGGCCACGGCGGTCTGTCCACCCGCGCGCTGGAAAAAATTCTGCCGGACAAGGAAGATTTCGACTACACCATCCGGCTGGTATCCGAAGTTTTTGAATCCAACGGATCCTCTTCCATGGGAACCGTTTGTGCCGGCACCCTGGCCATGATGGATGGGGGCGTTCCGATAAAAGCGCCCGTCTCCGGGATTGCCATGGGACTCATCAAGGAAGACGACAATACCGTCATACTTTCTGACATCCTGGGCGATGAAGATCATTTCGGTGACATGGATTTCAAGGTCACGGGAACAAGCGAGGGGATCACCGCCCTTCAGATGGACATCAAAATCCGTGAGCTCTCTAAGGACATCATGGAAAAGGCCCTTGAGCAGGCCCGGGTGGGAAGACTTCACATCCTCGGCAAAATGCTCGAAGCGCTGGATAAGCCCAGACAGGATATTTCTCCCTTTGCACCCAAAATCATCATTATCAAAATTAATCCCGACAAAATCAGGGAGATAATCGGGCCTGGTGGAAAAATAATCCGTGGTATTCAGAGCGAAACAAATACCAGAGTCGAGATCGATGATGCGGGTATTGTAAAAATTGCGGCCACTTCCGCCGAAGAAGGTGCTGCAGCTGAACAGGCCGTTCTCGAAATTACCCGGGAACCCGAAATAGGCGCCACCTATGAAGGCAAAGTTGTAAAAACCACCGATTTCGGCGCCTTTGTTCAAATCATGCCGGGAACCGATGGTCTTGTCCACATCTCACAGCTGGCCAACTATCGTGTCAACAAAGTCACCGATGTTGTCAAGGAAGGTGACATGCTGAAAGTGAAAGTCCTCGAGATCGGGAGAGACGGCAAAATTCGCCTCAGCCACAAAGCTGTTTCAGAAGATGAAAGCTGACCCGGATATCCATAAAACCATTCTCGGCAACGGGATAAAAATCCTGACCAAGAAAATGCCCCACATCCGCTCAGTCACCATGGGCGTCTGGGTCGATGTGGGGGCTCGGGATGAGTCTTTGGCGGAAAACGGCCTTTCTCACCTGATTGAACACCTGATATTCAAGGGGACGGATAAACGCTCGGCTTTTCAGATTGCCAAAGAGTTTGACGCGATTGGCGGACAGACCAACGCGTTCACCACCATGGAAAATACATGTTACCATGCTAAGGTTATCGATACACACCTTGACACCATGGTGGAGATCCTGTCGGATATATTTCTGAATTCCCGTTTTGACGAACAGGACATACAACGGGAGAAACCCGTTATTCTTCAGGAAATTGGAATGGTGGAAGACTCCCCCGATGAATATATCCACATTTTGTCGGGAAAAAATTTCTGGGGCGAGCACCCCCTGGGTCGCTCCATCCTCGGCAGTCGCGACAATATCAAGGCCTTCAATGCCGACAGATTGGGAACCTTTTTCCAAAAACTCTATCAGCCTGACAGAATTATAGTATCTGCGGCCGGAAATCTGGAACATGACCGGCTCCTCGACCTTCTTGAACCAACCTTCGGGGCCATTGCTACCGGTAACAGTTTTCCGGACCGAACCCCGCCTGCCGGCAACATGGGTCTCCACATCAGCACACGGGATCTCGAACAGGTTCACATCTGCCTCGGCACCCATGGGCTGTCTATTGCGGATCCGGGCAGGTATGCACTATCGTTGATGAACACCATTCTCGGCGGCAACATGAGTTCGCGATTGTTTCAGGAAATTCGGGAAAAAAGAGGGCTTGCCTATACCGTCTACTCTTTTAATGCTTCGCATGTCGACACTGGAATGTTTGGTGCCTATGCCGCTGTCGACACTTCAAAAGCCCTTGAGACCATCAAGCTGCTCCTGGAGCAGTTATTCCGTTTAAAACACGAGAAGGTCAAAGAAAACGAACTCACCGGGGCCAAAGAGTTTATCAAGGGCAACCTGTTTCTGGCCTCAGAAAGCAGTGAAAACCAGATGGTTCGGCTGGCACAAAATGAATTTCATTTCGGACAGAGTGTTCCGCTTAAAAAGGTTGTCCAACAAATTGAAGCTGTGACTGTGGACGATATCCAGCGGCTGGTGAACATGCTGTTGGGTGATAACACCCTGTCATTGACCATGCTGGGTAATGTGACCGACCGGACAGCCCATGAAGAACTTCTCGACGCCTTCACTAGAAACAGGTAGTCGTCTTAAAACTCATTTTTCATGCTTGGTTATGTGTAACTGAGCATGAAATTTTATGAATTCATGAATCCACTCCCTGCCATTAAAATTCTCCGTCTGCGACCGGAAAACGATGCGGATATTCCTCTTCCCAGATATATGACAACCCAATCCGCGGGGATGGATGTATGTGCCGCTAACCTGGAGGATTGGGTACTGGATCCAGGCGAAATCAGACTTGTCCCGACCGGATTTGCCATGGCGCTGCCCAATGGTTTTGAGGCTCAGATTCGCCCCAGAAGCGGGCTGGCCATTAAGCAGGGCATCACCCTTATCAATTCACCGGGAACAATAGACGCTGATTACCGCGGAGAAATTAAAATCCCGTTGATCAATCTTGGTTCCAAGCCCTACACGATCCATCGTGGTGCCAGAATTGCTCAGATGGTCATCCACAGGGTGTACCAGGTCGAATTTCAGGTGGTCGAACAGCTGGATACCACCGCACGAAACGACGGCGGGTTCGGACATACGGGGGCGTGAAAGAAGGATTCGAGGCTCCAAAGGGTCGAGGGGCCGCGTGAAACGACAAACCCCGGAGCCCTTTTTTCAATGAAGTAAAAACATCGTTACAACAGATTGCACTATGAAAACACATGTTTCCGGCAACGGTCAATTATCCGTATGCATGCTGGCCAGCGGCAGCAAAGGCAATGCTGTCTATATTTCTGGCGGCGGAACCACCCTGCTTATCGATGCGGGGCTTTCCGGCGTGGAAATCGAGCGGCGGCTTCAGGCCCACAGCCTCGACCCCCGGAACATCGATGCCATGATCGTATCACATGAGCATGCCGACCACATCAGGGGTGTCGGTATTCTTTCCCGACGCTTCGACATTCCAGTCTACATAACGAAAAAAACCGGCCGAGAAGCCAGTACAACCATCGGAAATATCGGCGATATGCGAACATTTAGCTGTGGCCATTCGTTCAGCATCAACAGCCTTGAAGTTCACCCGTTTTCCACAACACACGATGCTGAAGATCCAGCCGGATTCACCATCTCCCGTAACGGGCAGAAAATTGGTATTGCCACGGATCTGGGTATTGCCACAGCCATGGTGAAACACAACCTCAAGGGGTGCAACCTGTTGATACTGGAAGCCAATCATGATCCAGAAATGCTGATGAATGGCCCCTACCCATGGCCGCTTAAACAGCGTATCAAAGGTCGGACCGGCCACCTTTCCAACCAGGCGTCCGGGGAATTGCTGTCCGAACTGAAACACGACAAGTTGCAGCATGTTATCCTGGCTCACCTGAGCGAAACCAACAACACACCAGCCAAAGCACTCCGGGAGGTGGGCCCTGCGCTCGAAGGCTGTCAGGCCCGAATTCATGTGGCCACCCAGGATTTGTGCGGAGAGCTTTTAGACCTGGAAGAATACCCTCCAAAGGGCGAAGGAGTAGAATAGATGGACGATAACCAGAACAATGATGTTGAAGAACCGAGTTTTGCGGACCTGCTCGAATCGTACAGTGACGGCATGAAGGATGATCTTCAGGTGGGCGATAAAATCACAGGAAAGATCATATCCATCGGTAAAGATACGATTTTTGTCGATACTGGCACAAAAATTGATGGTGCCGCCGAAAAGAAGGAGCTCTTAGACGAAGACCAGGAATTTCCTTATAATGTTGGTGACGCGCTTGAGCTTTATGTTGTTGCCATGAGTGAAGATGAAATTCGGTTGTCCCGTGCGCTTTCGGGTATTGGTGGCTACCATATGCTGAGAGACGCCTTCGACGGTGCCGTACCCGTTGAAGGCAAGGTAACAGCTCAGTGCAAAGGCGGCCTTAATGTCGAAATTTTAAAACGCAGAGCATTTTGCCCCATCAGCCAGATCGATGTAAAATTTGTTGAAGATGTTGAGCCCTATATCGGGAATACTTATTCGTTTCTTATCACCAGACTCGAGGAAAACGCCAAAAACATTGTCGTCTCGCGGCGCGTCCTGTTGGCTGAAGCCATGCAAAAAGAGCGGCAGGCATTCTATGAAACATTAAACCCGGGGGATGTCCACAAAGGCTCTGTGATCAAACTTATGCCTTACGGTGCTTTTGTGGAACTTTCACCGGGTGTGGAAGGCATGGTACACATATCTGAAGTCCGCTGGTCGCGTGTCGAAAACCTGGGTGAAGTTCTGGCTGTTCATGATTCCGTCAACGTCAGGGTTCTCAGTATCAAAGACGGGAAAAAACCAGGTATTAAAAAAATTGAACTTTCCATAAAGCAGGTTCAGGACGACCCCTGGGAATCTGTCCAGGACAAATACAGTCAAGGGGATATCGTCCAAGGCACGGTGGTAAGATGCATGAAATTTGGTGCATTTATCGAACTTGAACCCGGGGTCGAAGGGTTGGTTCACATCAGCGAGATGAGCTATACCCAGAGAATCCACAAACCTGAAGATGTTGTTCGTGTGGGCGAAACCCTTACCGTGCTGGTTAAGAATGTTGACCCGGCCCAGCGCAGAATTGCCTTGAGCATCAAAGATATCGAGGGAGACCCGTGGGCACAGGTCCATGAAAACTTCCGGATCGGTCAAAAAGTCGAGGGTTCCCTCGAAAAAAAGGAAACATTTGGTTGCTTTATTAATTTAAAGCCCGGAATCACAGGTCTTTTGCCGAAATCCAGGATTTCGGCTTCCGGGAGCGACGCCATCATAGACAAACTGAAAGAGGGCCAGCGTCTTTGGGTCATTATCGAAAGCATAAACCCGACAGAAAGAAAAATAAGCCTGGCACCGGCGGATGGAGCAGTGGAAGAAAATTGGCAGAAGTTTTCCGATGACGACGCTTCCGCACTTGGTGACCTTGGTGAAAAACTGAAACAAGCACTGAAAAACAAATAAACCGCAAAGGATGGGTCAATATGACTGAAAATATTTACGATACGATTATCATCGGTGGCGGCCCCGGGGGACTTTCAGCCGGAATATATGCCAAACGGGCTGCCATGAACACGGCTTTGATTGAAAAAGGCGTTCCCGGCGGACAGATTGTAAATTCGGACGAAGTAGAGAACTACCTGGGATACGAACATATCGGAGGGGCTGAACTCTCCATGAAATTCAGCCAGCACGCCCAGGCTTATGATCTTGACATTATATCTCAGGAAGTATCTGAAATTATTCCCGGGGCTAATGTGCACACCGTCAAACTTGCCAACGGAGACGCTTTTAAAGCCTGTAGCATTATCATGGCCATGGGGGGCAACCCCCGCAAGCTCGCTATCCCCGGTGAGGATACGAATTACGGCAAAGGCGTCTCCTACTGTGCCGTCTGTGACGGATTTTTTTTCAGGGACAAAACCGTGATGGTTATCGGCGGAGGAGACACTGCCGCAGAAGAGGCCCTTTATCTTGCCAAACTTGCCAAGAAAGTTTACATGGCTCATCGCCGTGACGCCTTGCGGGCGGGCATGATCCTGCAGCAGCGCATATTTTCGGAATGCAAGATTGACATGCTGTGGAATACGATACCAACCGAGATCAAGGCCGGGGCCGAAGGTGTAAACAGTATCGCCTTACAGGATACTGTCAGCGGCAATAAACGCGAACTGGCCGTGGACGGTGCTTTTATATTTATTGGATTTGTGCCCAACAATCAACTGGTTCCGGCCGGCATCAAGATGACTGCCGACGGATATGTTGTAACAGATGCAAAGTGTGAGACCAACATCCCGGGCATTTTTGCCATCGGCGACCTCATGGAAAAGTATGCCCGGCAGATCATTACGGCTGCAGCAGACGGGTGTACGGCTGCCCTGGCTGCCGCCCACTATGTGGAAGCCAAAAAAGCATCGGATGAATGCCAACTCGAATAAAATTTTGTGCCACCCATAAAAAAAGGCGCGGCAAAGCCGGGCCTTTTTTTATGAAGTAGGGCTTCTCTGAAAATGCCGTTATTTATTTCGGCGCAATCTCTTTTTTTTATTTGCAGATGCCCGAAAGAAAGATGCACGCACACCCGAGAAGCCGGGTTAAATGCCACCGCACACTTTTCTTTTTCAAGGATAACCGTTGGCGGCAAAAAGACTGTCGCCTGGTTTTGCTTTTACGTGTTGAAGTCGGGTGACATTTAATGTTCGATCACTGTTGTCACAATTAAATACAAAATCCATGCCATTCGCATATAAACACCTATATAAACTATATTATCAGATAGTTATATCCTATTCTGTCCAACCATGCTTTGTCGAAAAGTGACAAATATCGTCACGTTTTCTGCCGAAAATTGTCATATACTTGTCACAAACCAGTACGATTGTCAGATTTCTATCAGCTCATAGTCGCGGCTGCCCAATTCCAGGCCCTGTGCATATTCGAGCTGGATGGTCCAGTCGACCTTAGGGTATAGCACCCTGAATTTGTCTTCCCCGGGTTCGAGTCCCGCCTGCAAACAGGATCCTGTCAGGGCCGGCTCTTGGTTGACCAGGTCGGCCGACGCCTGGTCGATGGCCACGGGGTCTTGTGAGGCTACCATACCGATATTCCTTACAATTGGCGCATCGCTCACCGGCAGGCAGTCGCAGGCAGGGGAAACATCCGTAATAAAATTTACAAACAGCGCCTTGCCTTTCTTGCTGGTCAGCACGCCCAGGGTATATTCCATCATTTTTTCCATGAACTCGGGGATGGATTTGCTCCAGCGCACCTGAATGGCTGCCTGTGCGCACATCAGTATGCATTCGCCACAGCCGATACAGCCTTCTGCATCAATCTTGGCCTTGTCCGCCTCCATGGAAATAGCACCCTGGGAGCAATGCTCCACACACACCTCGCAGCCAATGCACTTCTTGCGTTTTACCTTGGGCGCAATACCCGAATGCTGTTCCAGTTTACCGTGACGCGAGGCGGATCCCATGCCGACATTTTTAAGAGTGCCGCCAAAGCCACCCAGTTCGTGCCCTTTGAAATGGGCGATGGAAACAAGCGCATCGGCATTTACAATTTCCGAGCCGATGTAGACTGTGTCAAAGTGTTTTTGGCCGATGTCAATACCGGTCTGACTTCTGCCCCTCAAGCCGTCGGCGATGATAATGGGTGCATCGACCACGGCATAGGCAAAACCGTTTTTGATGGCTGTATCGATATGCTCGGCCGAATTCCCGCGCGTACCGGCATACAAGGTGTTGGCATCCGTTAAAAACGGCACAGCACCTGTTTTTTTGATCTGTTTTACGATTTCTCGAACATATATGGGACGCACAAATGCGCTGTTGCCCATCTCACCAAAATGGATTTTTACCGCCGTCAGATCCCTGTCGCCTATCACCTCGGATAGGCCGGCCCGCTCCAACAGCCTGTCCAATTTCTGGAAAAGGGTTTCCTTCATGGATGCTCTCAGATTAATAAAAAAAACCTTACTTTTCATGTACTTCTCCTCCATTATAAACAGACCGTTGTAATCGAGAACTGCTCTCCGCTCCCAAAAAATTTTACAATAAAACACCATCTGTTCCGATACATGTTTCTAATGAATATTTAATAACAATTATGGTAAATATTTCATGTAAAAATATCACTTTGGGATTTGCACTATTCACATGGTTACTGGTAGGCTCATTTTATGGAAACGATGACCCCGTCCGACAATTTAAGACGCAGGCTGGCTATACTTGACCGAATTTATGACCTTTATGAGGAATTCCTCAAGCCCTTCAACCTAGCTTGTGAATTGCGTTGTTCCAGCTGCTGCACCGGCAACCTGACAATGACGACCTTGGAAGGATATAGCATTCTGGCCCGGGCCGGCAACCACAAATTGAATATGCTTCTTGAAAATGTGCGGGCTGTTGCCAACTCTCCGTGGTTTAAGCCGCAAATTACTATCAACAGAATCGCTGAGCTGTGCAGGAATGGAAAACCGGTGCTCGACGAAATAATCGGCCCTTCCTGGGGAACCTGCCCCCTGCTCACGCACAATGCCTACCCCATCTACCCCTTGCGGCCCTTTGGCTGCCGCTGCATGGTGTCCAACCTTGATTGCCGAAAAACTGGACACGCTCAGATCGATGCATTCATTCTGACCATCAACAATTTGTTTTTACAGTATATCGAGCACATCGACCCCTACGGCGACACAGGCAGCTTGATCGACATTCTGATTTACTTTGATCAGCCTACCCTGCTGGAAACCTTTCAAAGAAAAATGACGATTACCGAATATGCCGGCCTTGCCCTCAACCGCCCTATTCCGGCGCTCATGGTTCCTCCTGAACACCGCCACCGGGTTCAACCGATTCTGCAAAGGCTCCAGCTACTTGATCAAACCTGAACAAACCCAGGTCGTTTTTCCGAAAAACCAATAACAGCAAAACCGCTTGTAGCTAATTTTCCGCTTAAACAGCTTGTCCACTGCTTTGTCACTCTTTAGAATGAAGAACCTGCTGAGGAAAACAAAGGCATCCAATTTAAGGTTCAGACAGTGCGTTAGCAATTGTCAATTTTTATCGTGCTCGGTCATGCTTATAAGCGAATAACGGTATAATTGTAATAATCAACCCATTCCACACCCTCTGTTTTTCTGTTGGAACCATCATAAGTGCCAGTGCCTCACTCATTCACATTGTCCAATTCGCTGTTCAGCATTAAATCCTGGACATCCTGTTTCTTCAGCATGCTGTTTTGATTTTGGATATGCTCTGCAATGGTGTGGTTTTACATCATGGATGGAGCAGATGTATTTATTCCGTCCTGGGAACTTCTCTAACCATGGACAATGGGTAACATCATCATCTGTTTGTGGATCTATCCAGAGATCATAAACATATTCATTCCCGAGGGGGATAAAGCCTACCCATTCAAGAATATCGTTCCGGCTTTCTTCTTCCCAGAGATAAATATCTTCTTCTGTTGCACATGTCGAAAATGCATCTCCAAGATTAATGCAGCAATTCCCGCACTGTTTGCATTTGAAATTTTCTGGTGGCATATTCACCCGCCGGAGAAAAATATGGGGTTTGATTATCCAGATGTATAAACCTAATCAGGTGAGATATCAAGTAGGGAATATTCTGGGGGTGATGAAGTCACCGTAAAATTAGAGCTGCTGTGATGGAAAGATTTATCGTGTTATGTAAACTGGTTGGAAGGGACGGGCTGTCGAAAGCTCTGTTACACAGTCTTTTGTTTGGTGGGCTCTCCGTATTTGATGTAATCTCCAAACTACGACTGAGGCCATTTTTCGAAGACTTGGAATGCAAATTTAATGTTGTGCGTCTGCTTAAGGCCGATAGAATATTCGATTGTCTCATTAATATTTCACAACGACATAGCCTCTATACCGATGAAGAACTGGACTTTTTAAGCTCTCTTAAAACTTTCTTGTCCCACAGATGATAAACATTGTTGACCTCAATAGGTATCTTCCCATTCAATGCTGCCTCGTATTCCCTTTTCAGCATAGTCACCCTGGCATGGAATGGAGTATCCACTTCAACAATATCGTTTTCATCGTGTACAGCCGCCCTTTCCCCGTTAGCTTTTAACACCACAAAACCAGATTTGGCCAACAGCTTCCGGTTCTCGATCCGGTCCTTGCGATTTTCCCAACAAACATTAGCACAATTTCCGCAGACACTATAAGTCAAATAGTCCGGGTCAAAAAAGGGCTCACGATAGTTGGTGTAAAGGTTGAGGTCAGCGCTGTTTATCTCTGGGTCTAATTTTCGAATACGGTTGCAGAGTTCATCTACATTCATATTATCTTCCGAGAACGGAGTATTCAATCGGTAAGGGCTCCAGTTGCTCCATTTCTTGTTCGGCGACAGACCATGGTACCCCGAACAGCCGATCCAGCAACAGTTGTTAGATCGTTTCAGGGCTATTGTTTCTGTGATGCCGGCTATGGTCACCTCAACCGTCTCTTCTTTATGCATCATTTCCACGGGGCATGAAGCAACGCACATTTTACATTGGTCGCAAGGATTCTCTTCGAGAAGGGGATCTGATTCAAATTTGGCCGATGTCAATACCGTCCCTAAATGAACGGCCGATCCGTACTGGGGCGTAATGATATTGCCGCTCCAGCCCAATCTACCTACTCCGGCGGCAACGGCACCATAGCGATGTGAAAAATCTGGATACATATCGACCATCTCGGTTATATCCTTTGCGCCTGGCTCTGGCCGATACGTACAGTTGACATCCACGACGCAGGCTTCAAATCCCTTCCCCTTTAAAAATTCAACGATATAATCACTGATCATGTAAAGGTTCTGGGTATTCTCCTTCTTGTCGATACTCCAGGACAGCCAATCCTTTTTACTGAAGAAGTCTCTTAATTTTACCCGGTCAAAAGGTATGGTAAAAGAAATAATCGATCGAGTGGAAGATAACAAATAACATGGATCACCCGATGGTGGAGCGTCAGATAGCCGCTTGTGGGAAGCAATACCCACTAATGCCGCACCCTGTTCCCTGGCAATGTTTTTGATTTGTTCTTCTAATTCTCCCATTTTTACCTCCTACAAACCAATTATCTTGGCCTTAGAACCAGGTTTTGGGTTAATCCCGTGAAGGGGAATATTGTTCAGGTTTGTGTGAATGATAAAAAAATAGGTGACCACTGGCCATATCCACAACATCAACACACCAAACAGCCTATGCAGATACCAATTTTTATACGAAAATGCAAAAAAGGCAAATCCCAAAGAATTGGAACTGCCTATTTTTAATAATAAATCTTTTGAAAATAATTGTTACGATGAACTTAAAATATCCTGGATTATGTCAACTGATTGATATCAAATGAGATCGAACCTTCTGTTACATAATCTTCAATTGAGAGGGGTCGTTGGAATCGATCAAATCTTCGATTCTTACTGATGCGAATGTTCGAAGGTTTGTAATGTGAATCTTTTTGAAGTTACAAATTATTCTCAAAACCCAACCTAGTGGAAATTCTATCGCTTGCTTTTTTTACCTTGGGTATAAGGTCGGAAACCTTTGGCTTGATACGAACGGTTGGACCCGTGATTGTCACCGACGCTTGCACAGACCCCGTGTGATCGAATATAGGTGCAGCGACGCAGCTTGTACCAAGAGTATATTCTTCGTGTTCGACAGCGTATCCTTGGCGTTGGATGTCCTCGAACCTCGGTTTTAGTTGGCTGTAGGTAGTCGGGGAATTCGCTGTATTGGGCTTCATTCGATGCCCTCGAAACAATCTTCGGCGTTCAGACTGTGAAAGGTTGGCAAGGATGGTACGCCCGCTGGCACTATTATAGGATTTGTAACGGTAGCCGATTTGTTCATCTTGCCGAAGGCTGTAGCTACCAGTTGCCTTGGCACTCACGACCACGTCGAGGTGATTGCGTACAAGCACGAATACAGACTCTCCTGTTTGCCTGGACAACCCCTCGATGATGGGTTGTGCCGTGGTGAATAAATCGTTGTTTTCTAAAACACGGTGCCCAAGCTGAAACAACTGGATAGTTGCGCTGTACTGCTTGTTGATTTCATTTTGCCTTACGTAGCCCTGAGATTTCAAGGTCAGCAACATCCGCTGAACCGTCGTTTTAGGATACCCCAGGCGATGTGTCAGTTCAGCAAGATCGAATCCCTTCCGAGTAACCAGTACTTCCAAAAGTCGAATCAACTTAACGATGGAATTGATCATAAAATATTCTTTGTCAGCCATGGGGGTCAGTCTGAAATAAACGAACTGTTTTGTCAATATTCATATCGGAAAATGAAAACTGCGAAAAAGTGTTTGACAATATGTTGTTGACAGACTATTTATATACCGTATTGATATTTTACTTACCGTATTACGGTATAATTCATTAATTCGCGACATAAACGATACACCAAAAGAACCCTATCGATTCGGAGCATTAGATGAAAATTATGACCGGTGGGGAGGCGGTGGTGAAGGCACTGGAATTTCTGGACGTAAACACAATTTTCGGGATACCGGGCGTTCACAACCTCGCCATCTATTCAGCTCTTCTGGACAGCTCCATTAAGCATGTAACTGTGAGGCATGAGCAAGGGGCTGGGTTCATGGCTGACGGCTTCGCTCGCACCACCGGGAGAGTTGGGGTTGCCTTGGTGATCTCCGGTCCCGGCTTGACCAACATCCTCACGCCGATGGGGGAAGCCTATCATGAGGCGGTTCCCCTTCTGGTCATTTCAACCAACAATTCGAGGCGTTATCTAAACGGACGTACCGGCATACTTCACGAGCTGTCCCAAAGCAATGCCATGATAAGGTCCGTGGCCAAAGAAAGTCGACGTGTGCCCTATCCCGAAGCCATCGTACCTTACCTCATTGAGGCCCACCAACTTGCATTGGAAGGACGCCCCGGTCCGGTACATGTAGAGATTCCTATAGATCTTCTTGATAGTGAAATTGCCAGACCTGACCGAAAAACCATGGGGCAAACCGCGACAGTGTTTCAATTGTCTCAGCAAGCCGGAGTTTTGCAAGACGTACAACAGGTCGTTGAGATACTGGATACCGCTCAACACCCGTTGATTATTATTGGCGGTGGCGCTTGGCAGGCCGGAGACAACCTGACGCAACTCGCTGACAAATTGGCCGCCCCGATCTTGCTGACGCCTGCTGGGAAGGGAAGTATTGACGATGATCATCCTCTTTGCCTCGGAGTACGTCACCATTTTCCTGCGATTCGTACTTTCGTGGAGAATGCTGATGTAGTGCTGGCATTCGGAACTGAGCTTGCAGAAGATCTGTACGGCAATTTCTTTTCCACAAAAGGTATTTTGATAAGGGTCGATCGAGATGTGTCTGTCTTTGAAAGAAATATTAAAGGACATATATGCCTGTTGGAGGATGCCAATACGGTAGCAGAATTATTGAATAAATTAGTACGAGTTCGACCCGACCGAAAAGGGCTGATACATCGATCTGTTCGAAAAGTCAAAGATCAAGCCTCACAGGAGCTCCCCCATATCTTTGCATACCGTGACTTAGCTATTTTATTAAACATTCTCAAGGAAATACGAACATCGTTGCCAAAGGACGGAATCCTCGTCTCTGACTCTACCAGACCAGCTTACGTTGCCTTTAGTGAATTTCCATCGCACACGCCGCGAAGCTTCTTATTCCCATGCGGGTACGGTACCCTCGGCATGGCACTACCTTCCGCAATCGGTACAAAAATAGCGCACCCGGAACGAGCAGTATCTGTGTTGGCCGGCGATGGCGGGTTTCAATTCACCATGGCCGAGCTTGGGACTTTATGCCAGGAAAAGCTAAGCATTCCCATTATCGTTTTTAATGATCACGGTTTCGGCGAAATTCGTATGTTCGAGGAAACACGCCATCCTGGCCGGCGAATTGGCGTGGATCTGAAAAACCCGGATTTTGAATCTCTTGCGACGGCATATGGCATGCCTTTTTATCGAATTTTGAAAAACGGGGACCTTCAGAATGCATTGAGTATTGCGTTAACTTTACAAGGTCCTTCTCTCATTGAAATCGATTCACCAGGATCGATTTGATTGGATGAGCAAATGGAGATCGACACATATGCATACACATAAAGTCTTATATGCCGACAGTTCTTTTGACGACCTTTCAGATTTCGAGCGGTCCCTGACATCGGTTGATGCAATTGTGGTTCATGGCAACTGTAAAACACCGGAAGATGTCATCGGTTCAGGTTCGGACGCAGTGTGTATTATTACCGAACTGATTCCCTTGAACGAAATGGTATTCCAAAAGTGTCCTTCATTGAAACTGGTGTATACGAATAATGTCGGCACGGATTTGATCGACATCCCGGCTGCCACTCGCCACGGTATTCTCGTTTGCAACAATCCGGACTACAATTTTAGGGAGGTAGCCGAGCACACCGTTGCCCTTCTTCTGAGTCTGATCCGAAAAATCCCGAAGGCAAATGGTTATGTCCGCTCAGGCGGTTATGACTATAACTATCTATCACCTTTGAAACGATTCGAAGGGAGTTCTGTTGGGCTTTTGGGGTTTGGCCGGATTGCCCAGTCCGTTGCCAAAAAACTTGCTGGATTCGATGTACGGGTACTGTTTTACGATCCCTACGTCAAGGAAACCCACATTGGTCAAGCCAAAAAGACGTCTCTTGAAATGTTGCTCCAAAACAGTGACTACCTTTGCATTCACGCCCCGCTGACTGAAAAGACACACCATTTGATCAATGCCGAGACCCTCAATTTGATGAAGCCCGGAGCTGCCATCGTCAATGCAGCCCGCGGGGAGCTTATCGACACGCTGGCGTTGATGGACGCCCTGAAATCGGGCCGACTGAGCGCGGCTGCGCTGGATGTTATCGAAGACCATGCTTCCCTCGGTCCGGAACATCCCTTGTGCGGGATGGACAACGTCATCTTGACCCCTCATTCGGCCTGGCTATCCAAAGACGCGTTCAAACAGTGCAAGGCCGATCTTACAAACGAAATCGTTCGTTTTTTCAACAATCAACCGCTTAAGGCGCTTCTCAATCCCGAAGCTCTTGAGTAACCATCAAACTAAGGAGGTAGCCATGAATACCATCAAAGATTTGAGGCATCTGGTGTCAACAGGAAGAATGACGCGACGCGAGTTTATTGCACGGGTATCCGCTCTCGGTGCAGCCGCTACCCTGTCGCCTGCTTTGTTAACCCAAACCGCTTTTGCCTCCTCCCCCAAGAAAGGAGGACGATTCAGATTAGGTATGGCTGGAGGCGCTACCACCGATACACTCGAACCCGGAAAACTTACGGACCATGTTGCGATGGTGGTTCAATTTCAGTTCAGGAATAACCTTGTTGAAATCGACCACGAAGGCAAAGCCATCCCTGAGCTTGCTGAGAGCTGGGAACCATCGGCAGATGCTTCCAAATGGATGTTTAAGATTCGTAAAGGCATCGAGTTTCACAACGGAAAATCCCTGACCAGCGAGGATATTCTCTACTCCATCAATTTTCACCGTGGAGAAAACTCTAAATCTGCCGGAAAAAAACAGTTGGAATCTATTGTCGATCTGAAGGCTGATGACAAACACACCATCGTGGTAACTTTGAACGGCGGAAATGCCGATTTCCCTTATATTTTTTCCGATATCCATTTTCCAATGATTCCAGTTGGAGACAAAGAATTCCGAACCGGCACCGGTGGATATGAACTCGTAACATTCGAACCAGGAGTGCGAGCTTTCGCCAAAAGGAATCCCAATTATTGGAAAGCAGGACATGCACATTTTGATGAGATAGAAACACTCGTCATCAACGACACGGTCAGCAGGACCAATGCGCTTAAATCAGGCCAGATCGATGCCATGAACCGGTGTGATTTGAAAACAGCCCACCTGTTAAAAAAGACCCCTAACCTACAATTGATAAGAAAAACAGGCGCTTTGCATTACTACTTCCCTATGCGTACCGACACCCCCCCATTTGATAACAGTGATGCTCGACTGGCATTGAAATATGGTATCAATCGTCAAATATTGCTGGACTTGATTCTCCAAGGTTACGGTGCCTTAGGCAATGATCACCCCATTGCGCCAACCTATCGCTTTTACGACCCGGATCTGCCACAACGTCGCTACGACCCTGACAAAGCCAAATTTCACTTAAAAAAGGCGGGCATGGAACAGCAGATTTTCAAGTTACATGCATCCAACGCAGCCTTTGCCGGCGGAATGGACGCGGCGGTACTTTTCAAAGAGTCAGCCAACAAAGCCGGTATTAGAATGGAGATTGTTCAGGAACCGGCGGACGGATATTGGAGCAACGTCTGGATGAAAAAGCCTTGGTCTATGTCCTATCTGAGCGGACGGCCCACGGAAGATATGATATTCTCATTACAGTATGCAAAGGGTGCGGGCTGGAACGATACCTTTTGGGATAATGAGCGTTTCAACAACCTGTTGATAGAGGCTCGTTCCGAATTGGATCAATCTAAACGGCGTGAGATGTATGGGGAAATGCAACGCCTCATAAGAGATGACGGTGGTATCATACTGCCATTTTTTGCCGACAATGTAGATGCCGGCAGTAAAAAGTTAAAGTTTGGAAACCTATCTGGACAGGCTTCTTTGGATGGACTCAAGTGTTCAGAACGCTGGTGGTTCGAATCATAATAATGGATATCGATTATGAGTAATATGGCTTCGGTGTACTCCGACCCAAATTGGTTCAAAGTTAAGGAAATTGAAAATGGCATTTTTGTCATCGAAGAAACAGGATATGTACAAAGCTACTTAGTCAATGGAGAGGATAAAACTCTTCTAATTGATACAGGCATGGGCTTTCAGAATATTCAGAGGGCAATAGAATCTATCGCAAGAGGTCCCATAACTGTAGTCAACACTCATTGGCATTTCGACCACACCGGAGGAAATGAGCTGTTCGATCATATCGGCATCGCTGATAGTGAAATTAATTTAATTGAACGCGGCTTAACTAACGAGGAGCTAATTAGCATACTCGGAATGGGTTTTGAAAACAGCTTAACCTTACCAAAAGGCTTTTTGTTGGAGAAATATCAGATCGTTGGGAAAAAGGCCAGTTTTTCAATAAAAGACGGAGATGTTTTCAATATGGGCAACAGGAAAATCGAAGCAATCGCTACCCCGGGCCACACCCGAGATAGCACTTCTTTTCTTGACCGTTACAGCCGAAGCCTGCTCACCGGTTTGGTTTCCCGGGATACATTTTATGCCCATTTTGAAGAATCAAATGTGAAATCTTTCATTTGCTCCCTCGAAAAGGTAATTTCACGAAGCGATGAGTTTGATAAATTATTGCCAATACACGGTCAGTATCCACTTCCCAAAAGTTTATTACATGAAGTTCTATCGGCCTTCATGAAAATTGACGCCGGAGCCGAGCCAGATGCTATTGATCACTCTTGGGGTCCCGAGTGTTACCTCTATCGCTTCTCCTCTTTTGAAGTATTGGTCAAGCCTCCCGGGGCCAAGGGGATTAGTGTTATTCCACAATGAAGGAAGCTGAGGCCGAAAACCTAATTGTCACGACCGCCATCAAGGCACCGGTCTTTATGACATATAGCTATCAATAAAGGAATACAATATGAGCTTATCTACCGGCAACCGACTGAAGTGGGTTAAGCAATCAGAGATTCGAAATATGTCCATCGAGTGCGAGAAACATGGTGGAATCAACCTTTCCCAGGGCGTATGCGATCTGGAAGTGCCCTCTATTGTAGCACAAGGGGCAAAACAGGCCATCGACGATGGCGTTAATGCCTACACCCGCTACGATGGCTTGAATGAATTGAGAGAAGCCATTGCAAAACGGCAAAAGAATTTTAGTGGAATGGAAGTTGACCCTGAAAATGAAATCGTTGTTTCATCGGGGGCTACCGGGGCTCTTTTTTCAGCCTTCCTCGCTCTGTTGAATGCCGGTGACGAAGTGATCCTTTTCGAACCATATTACGGCTATCATGCCATCAATCTGGTTTCGACCCTGGCTGTTCCGGTGTATGTCCGTATGACCCCGCCGGATTGGACGTTTTCGCGCGAGGACCTCGACAAAGTGGTGACTAAAAAAACAAAAGCAATCTTGATCAATACGCCGGGAAATCCATCTGGAAAGGTGTTCACAACAGAGGAACTGAAAACCATTTCCGAATTCGCAATAGAGAACGATCTCTTCGTATTTACCGATGAAATCTATGAATACTTTGTTTATGACGACCGTCAACACATCCCACCGGCAAGTCTACCCGGTATGCGCGAACGTACGATCATGGTATCGGGTCTATCCAAAACCTACAGCATTACCGGCTGGCGGGTTGGGTACGTTATCTGCGATGCCAAGTGGTCAACGGCTATCGGATACTTTAGCGACATGCTTTATGCATGTGCACCTGCACCTCTGCAGATGGGTGCTGCAATGGGACTCATTCATTTGGGCCCGGAATTTTATGATAATATTTCAAAAGAATATCAGAAAAAGCGTGATCGCATTTGCGATGCGCTTAATACAGCCGGCCTGACACCATTCGTACCCCAGGGTGCATACTATGTCCTTTGCGATATTTCCGGAATCCCGGGTAGCTCTGGGAAAAAAAAGGTGATGCATTTATTGAAGGAAATTAAGGTGGCTAGCGTCCCTGGAGAAGCTTTTTACCATGATGCTGCAGGAGAGAATTTAACACGTTTCTGTTTTGCCAAAGAAGATACGGTTTTGAATGAAGCCTGCCGACGCCTCGAATCGTACGGTAGTAAAAACCTATGAAGACCGAAGCAAATCACCACCGATATTTCATTTAGCTTTTGAATAGCCGATTTTCCGTATTGCGACTTTCTATACCTTACTCTATTGCTATTAATAAAAAAGGAAGATGATGTGACCAACAGAGAAAGAATGCTATCTCTTATCAAGGGCGAAATGCCAGATGCAATGCCCTTTGCCCCAAGACTCGATCTCTGGCACGTTGCGGCAAGAGCCACTAACACCCTCCCCAAAGAGTATAAGAACGCAAGCATTGAAGATATTTGTCGGAACGAGGGCTGGGGTATCTATCGTCTTAATTCTGATTATTCCTATTTGGAAACAGCCTATGATGATTGGGTATTTTCCGTCCTCGGCATCTATGCCCCTCCTGAAACTTGCTTTAGTATGGAGTTTAACTCCGAAGTGGAAGTTGAAACAAAATGGAAAGGTCATGAGTTTCACGTTACTTTCCATACAAGAATGGGAGAATTAAGTTCGGTGGTTGTCCTTGACCAGGCAGCTAAAAAGCAGGGAGTGACCTATCCATGGATCAAGGAAAGGGTTATCAAAAGTTTTGATGATTGGGACAAAGTAGGCTTCCTTTTTGAAAACCTGGAGCTTACTCCGCGATACGAAAGCTATCTAAAGGTTTGTGAGACCATTGGCGAAGACGGGCTTGTATGCAGTTCCCCAACAGACGGCGGATCTCCAATACACCAAATCCACAAGCATCTTCTTCCACACAATCAGTTTTTTATTCTTTACAAAAAGGATAGGTCAAGGCTCGAAAAACTCGCTGCGAGCGTTGCCAATTTTTTTAAACAGACATTGAAAATATACCAGGAATATCCTGGCGAATTGATCATTTGGGGCGGGAATTATGACAGAACAATAACCTTTCCTCCATATTTTGAGAAAGATATCCTGCCCTGGCATATCAAGGTCGCCGATTGCCTTCAGCCACTTGGTAAGTATGTCATCACCCATACAGATGGAGAAAATCATGGGCTCATGGATATTATTATTAGGAGTAAAGTCAATGGCTGTGAATCTATCTGTCCTTACCCCCAGACCCGCTTAAAAATGCATGAGTATCGGGAACAATGGAAGGATCTTGTACTCATCGGCGGTATTCCTGCAGAGTATTTGATTCCAGGTCAGACTTCTGAAGAGGAGATGTACCAATACCTTGATTATTTGTTTAAGGCTGTTGCTCCAGGGATAAAATATATTCCCGGAATTACAGATGCCGTGAGCCCTTTGACTGATTTTGACAGATTGAGAAAGCTTGGTAATTACATCCAGGACAGAGGGAAATTACCTCTGGTCGGTGGGAAAGTTTTGGATATTTTTCAAGGCGAGTATACTGACATGGATCTTGCACCAACCAAATTCATACAGGCCGAAGACGTTCTTGGAGAACTCCAAATGGCGGTGATAAAAGGAGATAAAGATGAGGTCTGTGAAAACGTAACGAAGTGTCTGGCTGCTAAAATTGATGGCAGGGCAATTCTTAGAGAGGGAATGATCACAGCCATGATTTATGTTGGTGACGCCTTTGGTCGGGGTGATATGTATATTCCTGAGATGCTCATGGCCGCCAATGCTATGGAAGCAGGAGTAGAGCTGCTGAAGCCCGCACTTACTTCCTCCTTAAAACAACAGACCAAGGCCAAGGTGATCCTCGGAACCGTTTATGGCGATCTTCACGATATTGGAAAAAATCTTGTTTCCATCATGCTAAAGGGAATTGGAATGGAGGTCATCGATTTGGGTATCAACGTAAGCACGGATACATTCATCCGCTGTGTGGTTGATGAAAAACCGGATATACTTGCCCTTTCCGCTCTTTTGACAACAACCATGCCACAGATGAAAATTGTTATTGACTCGTTGGAAGAAATGG
>Ga0164313_10001084_pt1 | contig 23563 bp, 21 predicted proteins | sample GuaBasSedimGuay4_FD_113735 | JGI IMG/M metagenome (GOLD analysis project Ga0164313, IMG submission 113735) | Subseafloor sediment microbial communities from Guaymas Basin, Gulf of California, Mexico - Guay4, Core 4569-4, 0-3 cm | ecosystem: Environmental > Aquatic > Marine > Hydrothermal vents... | reverse complement strand
TCCCGGCAAACAGAATACGGAAGTTCGAATTCGAATCGACGGTGCCTGCACACTGTATCAAACCATTCCCTTCAGTTATAAAGCCGCTGTGGTTTCGCGTATCAAGATCATGTCCGATCTCGATATTGCTGAACGAAGAAAGCCCCAGGACGGCAAGATAAAATTCAAGAAATATGGCGGCAAGGATATCGAGCTCCGGGTTGCAACCGTCCCCACCCAGGGGGGTCTCGAAGATATCGTCATGCGTATTCTCGCAGCGGGAGAACCGCTTCCATTAAAAAAAATGGGGTTTGCAGAAAGTAACTATGAAAACTTTATCAGCATCGTGACACAACCGTATGGCATTATCTTTGTCTGCGGGCCAACCGGTTCCGGAAAGACCACCACACTGCATTCTGCGCTTGGCTACATCAATAAAACCGAAACCAAGATATGGACAGCTGAAGACCCGGTAGAAATCACCCAGCGTGGTCTCCGGCAGGTTCAGGTCAAACCCAAGATCGGTTTTGATTTTGCCGCCGCCATGCGCGCATTTCTGCGGGCGGATCCCGATGTCATCATGGTAGGTGAAATGCGAGACAAGGAAACAACTTCCATTGGTATCGAAGCCTCCCTTACAGGCCATCTCGTTTTTTCGACCCTGCATACCAACAGCGCCCCAGAGAGTATTACAAGGTTACTGGATATGGGCATGGATCCCTTTAATTTCGCAGATGCCATTCTCGGTATCATGGCCCAGCGGCTGGTTCGAACCCTCTGCAAGGACTGCAAGAAAGCCTACAATCCTTCTAAAGAGGAATATGATGAACTGGTTCGGGAGTACGGTGAAGAAGCGTTCAATCAAAATGTCAACATTCCCTTCTCGGACAATCTTACCCTGAACAAACCCGAAGGGTGCGATGCCTGTCACAATACCGGGTATCGCGGTCGGATGGCGCTCCATGAACTGCTCATGGGTACGGACGAGATGAAGAAATTGATACAGCTGAAAGCACAAATGGAAGATGTCCGTAATCAGGCGATTTCCGATGGCATGACCACATTGAAGCAGGATGGCGTTGAAAAAGTGTTTGGTGGAAACCTTGACTTGTTGCAGGTGAGGAAAGTCTGTATCAACTAAAACAGGGTTCGAGGGGTCGAGGTTCCAAGGGTCCGAGGGTGGCTGACAGCTTAAAGCAGATAGCAGTATCCCAGCTTTCAAGCATTCCTATCATCCCAGAATACAAGTGTTCGGGGATGGTTACTGGAGAAGGGCAGGGTTTCAGACAATTTCTGCCTGACTTGGCCTTGTAATTCCGCATTTAATACCAGGCAATAGGCTGTTAGACTATTAGCAACCTACAGCCTATACACCTACAGTCTAATAGCCTGTTAAGATGTAGCACAGAGCTTTAGCTCTGCTTTATTCGTTTTCATTCGATATTTCCAGCATTTCCTCAAACCTCGCTATCTGCTCCAGGTAATAGGCTCTATCCTTTTTTGCTATTGCCAGGGCTTCCTTCTCTGTTGCCAGGGCAGCTTCAATATCGCCATTGATAAAATAGCTTTCCGCAAGAGTATCCAGAATGTGGGCTTCCTTTTCCAGGGCGGCAACTCTTTTAGCCAGCACAAGTGCTCTTTCAGGATCACGACATGATGTCTCTTCGCATGTGGCGTAGAGCCAGGCCAGGTTATTGAGCGCTCTCGCATGTTGCGGCGCCATTTCAATGGCTTTTTCGTACTGGGATGCCGCATCTCCGTAGTTGTTCCTGCTGAAATACAGATCCCCCATCATGGTATGCAGATCCACATTGTCAGGCGTTTTTGCAAGCTCCTTCATAATGACCTTTTCAAAAAAATGGGTATTGAGTACCCTGCCGGCTTCGCCGTAATTAAGCTGGTATCCGACACCGCCTATCATAACGAGTCCCACCAGATACACCCCGATACTCTTGCGTATTTTCCTGTTCTGTTTGCCTACGTGCGTTCGATCTATTTCACATTTTTTCAGAAATTCGATTCGTTCGGTAATGCTGAAATGATGCCAGTTGGGTTTGTCGGGTGACTGCTTGCCTGTAAAGGATATTTTTTTCAGCGTGCTGATGAGGGACGTGGCAGTGTCGAATATCGTGAATACATAAGCATCTGCCTGGCGTTCAAAATTGCGCATGAAAAAACCGAAAATAAAACGAAAATAAATTAAAAAGGTCGTAATAATAACGAGGCTGAAAACGAGGGATGTGACCGTGACCGGGTTGAAACCCATCCGGTTGAAAGCCTTGATAAGCGGGTCGAAATAAATCATTGCATAGACAATCAGATCCAGTAACGAGAATGAAATGATCATGTAACCCACGAAAAACAAGAGGTAAAATAACAAATGACGCTTTTTCACATGTCCGATTTCATGGGCGATAACGGCGTCCACCTCATGTGGATCCAGAAGATTCAGCAAGGCGCGCGTCACCAGAATATAGCGAAACCTCTTTACCAGTCCCATGACACCGGCAGTAATGATTCTGCCTTCAAAAATCGGCCAGTGGAGAATGTTCCGGTATCCCAAATTTACAGATTCACAGAGGCTTTCGATACGTGTACGATGCACACCCTGTTCCAGGGGCCGACAACCCCAGAATTTTTGGATCAAAAGGGGGCCCATAACGGCGACGATAACCAGAAAGACCATAAAGTAGACTATTTCGCCTTCCGGGGTGGAAAGAAAGCGTGTTAAACTTCCCATGGGCAGAATATGGATGATATCGGAAAAGCCTGAAATAACGACCCAGGGGAGTAATACCGGCATGGAAAAAGAAATATTCGAGGTCACATAGGCCCGCCTGCCAATCCTGGAATGATACAGCATTTGATAGGACCGGTGAGCACATGCCCATAGAATGGACAGGTAGCCGATGAACAGCAGTATGAATAAGATTGCCTGTAATGTCGGGAAAAGAATAAATAAACGGAAGTTCGACACGAACGATGACAGGTTCAGCCCATAAATATTCGCTGCAAAGATGAATATCGCTAAAATTGACTGTCGGGTGAGCAGCGATGTGAAACGGGAGTCACTCTCGGTATTACCATGGGCTGCCATCCTCCGATTCAAGCCCTGGAATTGTCGCCATGTATATGCCGTGTAAACAACCAGTAAAAACAAAAATAAAAGAAGACTCTGGAATGCCGTAAAATTGGTTGCGTCCGATGGCTGATAGGTGGAATAGATTAATAGGGCGATAATGAAATAGAAAAAATTAGCAAACATGGGAACCTTTGGTTTAGATAAATTCTAAATCAGAATATCGAAAATCAAAACAAATCAGAATATCAAATGTTATTTGTAATAGCGTTCCTTCTCACTGTAGATACACCCACAGTACGACTGGCGATACATCTTGAGCTGCCTTGAGGTTTCAATGCCTTCTTTCCAGCCACTCCGGAAGTCCTGATAGTAAAACGGAATGCCGATGGCTTTTCCGACGGATTCACCGATGGATTTGATCTCCGCGTGTTTCTGGAATTTACTGTACAACAGGCTGCTCGTAAAATAATCGAATTTACCACGTTTTGCCATGAGGGCTGTGGACCTGAGGCGATCATGGTAGCAGTAGGTGCACCGATCTTTCTCCCGGAAAGCAACATTTCGAAGAAAGTTTTCCATGTCATATCCTTCCGAATAGATGACGCGCAGTCCCATGGAATCCGCATATGTCTCAAGGGTCTCCCGTCGCTTTAAACATTCCGTATAGGGATGGATATTGTGGCTGTAAAAATACCCCATCACTTCAAATTCCGCCTGTTGTAATAACGCAATGGGGACGATTGCACAAGGTGCGCAGCAGGTGTGCAGTAATATTTTCATGCACGTTCTCCAAAAATGGCGGTTCCGATGCGAACCAGGGTGGCGCCTTCCTGAATGGCCACCTCAAAATCACCGGTCATGCCCATGGAAAGCTCGTCCATGGCAACACCTGGGATCTCCATGGCCCGAATTTGATCCCGCAGCTGTCTCAAGGCCTTGAAATAGGGTCTCGCTTTTTCCGGGGCGTTAAAATAGGGCGGCATGGTCATGAGGCCCTTGACTTCAAGATGGGTTAGTTGACTCATCTCGGATACGAGCCGGGCCGTGTCTTCTAACAGAACACCTGATTTGCTGGTTTCTTCCGCGATGTTGACCTGAATCAGCACGCTCTGAACCTTGCCGATTTTCCCGGCCTGTTTGTCTATCTCTCTTGAGAGTTTCAGGGAATCTACAGAATGGATCAGGTCAAATATCTTCACCACATACTTGGCCTTGTTTGACTGAAGGTGGCCGATAAAATGCCAGGAGAGGGGATGGGAATAAAGAGCATTGAATTTATCCCGGGCTTCTTGAACATAATTTTCACCAAACACCGTTACGCCCAGGTCGATGGCCGTCAGAATCTTTTCAAAGGGAACGGTTTTACTCACTGCAACCAGCTTGACATCCCCCGGCTGTCTCCCGGAATCTGCAACCGCTGTCTCAATTCCACTCCTTATCCGTGATAGTCGGTCTTTCAACGTATTTCCCTTTCTATGATGCCTGTTTTTAAAAGATGCTCCAGCACCTCACAGACCGGCAACCCCACGACATTGGTATACGAACCGCAAATCCGCTTGACAAGAAACGACCCCAGTCCCTGTATGGCATACGCGCCGGCCTTGTCATATGGCTCGTCGGTCTGAATATACCATTCAATTTCCTGTTGGCTGAGGTTCCTGAAATGAACGTCTGTTTTTTCAACGCCGGAGATACAAGTCTTCATGGCTTCGCAAAAGATGGCATATCCGGTAAAAACTTCGTGGGTCTGTCCATTCAACTGCTGAATCATCCGACGAGCTGTTTCCGTGGAGTCAGGTTTACCCAGAATTTCGCCATCGATGAGAACGATGGTGTCGGCACCGATTACCCAGCTTTCAGGATAAGCACCGGCAACCTCCCTGGCCTTGGCCTCTGCCAACGTTTTAACCAGATTTTCAGGCGCTGTAATGTTGATGCCGTCTTCATCCACACAACTTGGGACAACCGTAACAATGAGACCCGCCTGCTCCAGAAGCTCTTTTCGCCTGGGAGATTTTGATGCCAGAATCAGGCGCGGCTTTTCCATTTCATTTTTCATTTGAGTCCAGGTAAAGCTTTCGTTCCTAAAAGCGACAACGTCGCGTCAAATAAATTTGTAAAACAAATTTATTATCAGATGCACATCTGCTTGGCAAGCATCGATCCACCGCCCAGTCCGACCATGCGGATCAATTAGTGTCCGTCCAGAAATAGGGTTTTTCGCGTTCTGACAAGGCGGGCGTCAGATTTAACCCGGAGGAATAGCGCGCTATTTTGAGGAGTTAAATAATGGTGCCCAACGCCGTCAGTGCGTGAAAAGAACATTTATGGATGGGCACTAACTAAAAAGCCTGCATTGATTGACACCACCCGTTGCCACTCCAACATCTTGGCTTGACAATTCTTCCGTTAATCGATACATCTCAACCCATTCAAAATGTGCCTGGGTGGCGGAATAGGTAGACGCAAGGGACTTAAAATCCCTCGGGGCTTAGTCCCTGTACGAGTTCAATTCTCGTCCCGGGCACCAATTAAATAAGGGGTTTGCAGCTTTTAGTGGGAATGCCGGCAAACCCCTTTACATTTATTATCGGTTATCCGCAAAACCAAGCCGTGCTGTCTTAGCAGTGTGCGAAAATTTGCTTTAAAGCTGGCCAAAACTCGCTCCTAAGACACCGTGAGACCCGCCGCTGCCAATCGTATTTAAATATGTGTTTATAAATAACGACCAAGACGCCAAGTAAGCGAAGTTGAAAAATTAACAGAACCGAACAATAAATGTGGAGAATATCGATTGCCCGGTGTCTGACAGAGAGAAAATTAGCCCAATTATTCAAGGACGCCCTTAAGATCACTTTCTGGTCTAAAAATCATATATTGACAATACTCGATCAAATGTATATACATAGATGTATACACATAGATAGAAATGTTGTTTGTGATTCCTTAAGGGAATCAGATTTTGACCAAAGAGAAGGGGGCTGTTGTGACAATAACCCGAGTATTTAAATCAGGCAATAGTCAGGCTGTAAGATTGCCAAAAGAATTCTCAGTCAGCAGTAAGGTGTTAGAGATTTTCCGGCGTGGAGACGAAATTGTGCTCCGGGAAACATCTAAAGGATTGGCTCGAGCGTTTGAATTGTTGACCGAACTTCCCGATGATTTTCTTGCCGATGGCCGCCAGGATTCATCGCCACAACATCGTGAGGGATTGTAATGACTGTGCGCTATTTGTTGGATACCAATATTTGTATCTACATTCAACGTCAAAGACCCGAAAAAGTATTAGCGCGTTTCCAAAAGCTCAAACCTGGCGATGCTGCTATATCAGTTATCACATGGGGAGAGCTGCTTTATGGTGCCGAAAAAAGTAAACAGCGCAAAAAGGTTTTGCAGTTGCTTGCGGAGTTCAAGTCTTTTATTCCTGTTTTACCAATTTCTGAAAACACCGGGAATACATATGGGGTCATCCGCGCATCACTGGAGTCCAAAGGAACACCTATCGGCAATAACGATTTGTGGATCGCAGCACACGCAAAAGCGGCAGCTCTTACACTTGTTACCAACAATGAAAGGGAGTTTCAACGCGTGCCTGGTTTAAAAATACAAAATTGGTTTGGTTGACTTTCCTGTTTCCATAAATAGGGGTCTAAATAGGGGTCAAGTCTGCCCTTGACTCTTACTGCCTGTGATGATAGGCATCAATCCATGTCTCGACCTCTTAGAATAGCATATCCCGGTGCTTGGTATCATGTCATGAACCGAGGACGCAGAGCAGAGTATATATTTTTAGATAAACTTGATTACAAGGTGTTTGTTGAGTTGCTTCAGGAAACTTCGGAGGCGTGGAATATTCGAATCGCCGCATACTCCCTGATGCCAAACCACTACCACATGCTTATCCAGACGCCGGACGCGAATATTTCTCGAGCCATGCGGCACGTAAGTGGCGTATATACTCAGCGCTTCAATAGTCGACACCATCATGATGGTCAGCTTTTTCGCGGCCGATACAAATCCATTCTGGTCCACGGCGACAGTTACCTTCTTCAGTTAGTACGTTACATCCATCGAAACCCGTTAAAAGCTGGATTGGTCGAAGATATGGATACTTATATCTGGAGCAGCCACAAGGCTTATCTATCAATTGCAAAAAAATGGAACTGGCTTCATAAAGAATTCATTTTAGACCTTTTGTCCGGTGATAAAAAGGCTCGAATAAGCTCATACCGGCGATTCGTGGCCATCGATGAGGATGATAAACTATTACGGAACATGGAGCGAAAAAAATGGCCATCTTTGCTTGGCCCCCAGGAGTTTATAGATTGGGTAAAAACCACGTATAGAGATCTTAAAGGCAGTGATGAAATGCCGCAAATAAGAGAGCTGAACGTTGATTCTGAAGGGATTATTCGTAGCGTGTGCGATTACTATAACATAAAACGCAAGGATCTGCTTACATCTAAAAGAGGAAACTTTAATGAACCCAGATGCGTGGCAATCTATCTGATGCGCAAATTGCGTCGTGACAGGCTCAAAGAAATAGGGAAAGTCTTTGAGATGGATAAATACAGTTCCGTAAGCAGTATAATCGAGCGGTTGAAAACTCGGATGCAAAATGACTTGAAACTCAAAATGCGTGTCAATAAGATGGAAAAACAATTGACTAAGAGTCAAGAGCAGACTTGACCCCTTATCCTTTGAAATTATTTCTATATCCCGTATTCTTAAAAGTTGAAACGCTCATCTTAGGTCTGATTATCGGCACAGCTATGTGCCTGCTACCGGCAGGCAAGGTGCTGTCGCAAGAGGCAATAGGGCCATTAACCGGGCATGCTTTCTACGGTAAGATGATCATTCCGAATAATAATTCGGACATTGAGGGAAATGACTTCGACATCAATATTTTCGGTGCTGATGCGCAAAGCCCATACGGCGGGGGTCTACTAAAGTATGGCATCGAAACCGGCGCCATTTTCAGCATTGACAGCAATGTTAAACATTTTCGCGCATCTTCCGGAAGAAACGGCGGCACGGTTGCGGTTGCGGCGGAAGTCGACTTCTTTATGATGGATTATTTTTTCGGCGGGTATCTCGGCCTTGAACCATCAAAATGGCTTCGCCTATATGTGGGTGCCGGCCCCTTGCTTATCTGGGGAATGCAGTCGACCGACCCAAAAAAATCGGATTCCGAAGAAGTTAACTCTAATTCAGAAATCGAGTTTGGCGCCGGTTTATATGCTCGAGCAGGTATTGATATCTTTTTATCGGAACAATTCGGGCTAAATATGGGAGCCCGAATTAACGAAACGACACTGAGCTTTGACGATACGGCAGGAAATGTTGACATCGAAGGCTTGCAGTACTATTTCGGTATCGCATTTCGTTTTTAATCTATTTTTCTGTTGGGGTATGCCTTTGCTGAACCAGGGGTTGCTATGCTTTCAAGTGTATGATTCCAGAAAGGATTACAGATAAGTCATGATTAAATTCATTCACGCAGCCGATGTCCACCTGGATAGCCCGCTTCATCGCTTGGAAGCGTATGAGGGCGCGCCGGCCGAAGAAATCCGTCAGGCATCCCGACGTGCTTTCGAGAATTTGATCGATCTTGCCATAGATGAATCCGTTGATTTCGTTTTGATTGCCGGTGATTTGTTTGACGGCAGCTGGAAAGATTATAATACAGGGCTTTATTTCATCGCACAAATCAGCCGATTGAAGGCACGCAGCATCGCTGTTTTTCTCATTTCCGGTAACCACGATGCCACCGGCCAAATGACCCGTTCCCTGCCATACCCGGACAACGTCCATCATTTTTCCCACTTGAAGCCGGAAACAAAAAGATTGGATCATCTTAAAGTGGCTGTCCATGGCCAGAGCTTTTCAACAGCAGCGGTTATAGATAATTTAGCCCTTTCTTATCCGGAACCTATCCCGGAATATTTCAATATCGGATTGTTGCACACCAGCCTTACCGGAAGGGAGGGACACGAAAACTACGCTCCCTGTGCTTTGGATGACCTCAAAAACAAAGGCTATGATTACTGGGCTCTGGGTCACGTGCATCAATATGAGATGGTTTGTGAGGATCCACCCATTGTTTTCCCGGGCTGTACTCAGGGTCGCCACATCAAAGAAACCGGCATCAAAGGATGCGTGTTGGTCACGATAGCTGAAGGAACCGGTCCCGAAGTTGTTCAATATCCCCTTGATGTGATTCGCTGGGAGCTTCTGAATATAGATCTAAACAGTGCTGAAACAAAGCAGGCCTGCCTCTCTCTGTTTGTGGATGTCATGGAAAAGCAAGTGATTTTGCACGAACCGCTGCCGGTCATTGCCCGGGTGGTTTTTACGGGAAAAACGTCAGCCCACACGCTTATCAGTGGTGATCCGGTATATTGGAAAGAGGCGGTTCGGGCTGCAGCGATCTCCAATTTCGGTGAGCGAGCGTGGATCGAAAAAGTAAGTGTTTCCACGCGACCCGGTACCAGGGGAAAAGAAAAACCCACGGAATCCGGTCCCATACTGGAACTGAAGCGGCTTGTGGCAGATATTAAAACGGATGAAGACAGTCTGCTGGCCCTCGGCAACGAAATGGAAGGCCTTTTTCGGAAACTTCCGGCCGAGTACAAACAGGGCGAAGAGGCGATTGATCCTGGAAATCCACAGACAATCAGTCGGATTGTCGAGCAGGCGCACGCAGTGCTCGAACAGGGATTGAAAGGGGAAGCTTCCGGATCATGAAAATCAGCCGTATGCAGCTTGTCGCTTTTGGTCCGTTTACGAAATCGTCGCTTGATTTTTCACGTGGTGATACAGATTTCCACATGGTGTACGGTCCCAATGAGGCGGGCAAGAGCTGTGCCCTCTCGGCTTTTCGATACATGCTTTTCGGGATCCCCGTCCGCACATCGTACAGCTTTCTGCACCCGAATCCCAGCCTGCGTATCGGTGCCCGGTTGGTGAAGGGTGATGGTACAGAAATCGAATTCATCCGGCGCAAGGGAAATGTAAAGACACTGCGTGGTTCGGACGATGAAACGGTTTTAGACGAAGAGACGCTTGTATCGTTTCTTGGCGGTGTTGGCCAGGATCACTTCAAACAAATGTTTGCCATTGGACACGATGACTTGATTGCCGGGGGGCAGGAAATTGTCACCGGGGGTGGCAGCGTAGGTCAGGCCCTGTTTGCCGCCGGTGCTGGCCTCGTACGGCTTCAGAGTCTCCAGAAAAAACTGGAGCAGGTATGTGAAGATCTCTTCAAACCCAGCGGTTCAAAACCCCACATCAACAGCACCCTATCATCCCTGAAAATAGCCAGGAAAAGCCAGAAAGATGCACTGCTTCCGGGAAAAACATGGAAGCTTCACCACAAAAACCTTCACGACGCCAAACACAAACTAGGTCAATTGCAGCAGAAATCAGGGCAGCTGAAGCAGGAAAGCAACAAGTTGGAGCGCATCTGGAAGGCGTTGCCCATGATTGCCCGGAAAAAAGAGATCGAAAAGGAACTGCCGGATTACAATGGTGTGCCGGAACTACCGGAAGACTTCGGGGATAGACGTCGAGCCATTGAGAATGATTTAAAGATTGCCACCAATGATTTTGACCGGATCTGTGCAACCATCCAGGTGTTACAGGAACAAATAGATGCTTTATCAATACCGGCGGGACTGCTCCAGCACGAGACAAGCATAGAGGAACTCCAGCAGGAACTGGGAGCCTGCCGAAAAGGCCGGAAGGACAGGCCGGATCGAGAAGGCATGATGCGGGCTCTAAAAAAACAGGCCTCGGACAAACTTGCGGCAATCAGGTCAACCGCCCTATCCGACCGCGGCAAAAGCCTAAAGCTTCCTCCCTCTGTTGTGGGAGAAATTCAGGATATGGGCATACGTTTCGAACGCCTGACCACACGACTTGATACAGCCCGGGAGCAATACCGTAAGATAGAGACACAAATCAGCACCCTGTCGGATCAAAAAAAAGGGTTGGCCTCACCTTCGGACATGGCTTCATTAATAATCGCCTTGCAAACAGCCCAGGACGCCGGGCCCCTGGAAAAGCAGATCTCACAAACTCAAGCCGAAAGGGAAAGTCGAAAACAATCATTGAACATTGCCATTAAGCAATTACCCATTTGGTCCGGGTCGCTTGAAAACATTGATGCCCTTCCTTTCCCTTCAAAGGAAAGTGTTGATCGATTCGAAACACAATTCAGCCACTTTTCTCATGCACAAGATAAGCTGGAGGAAAACCGGCAAACAATTGAAAAGGAAATGTTTCAGATCGAAGCCGATCTGAATGCTATCGCGCTTTCCCATGATGTCCCCACCGAAACCGATTTGGAAACGGCCCGAATCATTCGCGAAAATGGCTGGGGTTTGATTCGGGAAAAACTGGAAGGCGGCGAACCGCCACTCGAAGAAATAGATACATTTGCCAAGCAAATTGGCAATTCATCCAATCTGCCGGACGCTTTTGAGATAAGTGTTGAAGAGGCGGACAACATTGCCGACCGCCTCAGGAGAGAGGCCGAGCAGGTCAGCAAAAAGGGTATGCTTGAAGCCCGAAAACACTTGTGTCAAAAAAACAAGAAGCTTCATGATGAAAAGTTCAAAACCTCAAAGGCCAAACAGACTGAAATACGTGAAGCGTGGCAGAAGTTGTGGGAACCCAGCGGCATTCAACCCCTCTCTCCTAAAGAGATGCACGCTTGGTTATCGGAGGTTTCGGCCATCCGCGACAAACTGGCGGACCTTCGTTCTGAGCAGGCTAGGATCGACGGCATGAATTCGGAAGCCGGTATGTTGAAAACCCGGATCACTCAGGACCTTAAGGAAACCGGGTACCCAATTGACAAGAACCTTAGCCTTTTGCAATTGATCGGCGTTGCAAAAACGCATGTTGACTCTAACGAATCCCTGAAGATGCAGATCACATCCATCGATAAAGAACACATCGGTCAGCTGAACGAAAAGAAGGATATCAAAGCAACCATTGCCAATATAGAAAGCGATCTTGAGCAATGGAAGATAAGGTGGGGTAAAAACGTCGAAAAAATAGGTCTGGATGCCGAAGTAAGCCCTGCAGCTGCCATGGTGGTGATCGACAGTATTCGCGAAGCAAAGGTGCTGATGGACGAAGCCGATGTTCTGAGAAAGCGTATTGAGGGCATCGATCGTGACACCGATGCTTTCCGGAAACAGGTGAATTACCTTGTGGACAACGTTGCCTCAGACCTTAAAGATGAAATGCCGGAAAGGGCTGCCGAGCTTCTCAACGCCAGACTCACCCTTGCAAGAGAATCGCAGTCAAAACGAAAAAGCCTGGACAAACAAATAATTAAGACCACAGAAGAACGGCAAGTTGCCCAAAAAAGAATTGCCGACACATCCACGTTAATGGAATCCATCTGCCACGAGGCACGCTGTAAAAGCGCTGAAGATTTGGAACAGGTAGAAAAACGTTCAAATATCCGCCGGCAGAAAGTCAAAGACCTTGAGGAGATAGAGGCACGTATTCGGGACCTCAGCGCCGGCGCAACAGTGGCGGAATTTATTGCCGACGCTTCAACCATAGAAGCTGATAGCGTTTCCCCGGAGTTGGAACGTCTGGAGAGCGATATCAAGGCACTGGAATCGGAACGGTCTGAACTGGACCAGGCCATAGGAACCGAGAATGCGGAGTTAAAGCGGATGGATGGGAGTGCCGAGGCTGCCGGTCACGCAGAAAAAGCCGAACGGCTTATGGCAAGCCTGGAATCAGATGTGGAAACATATGCCCGAATGAAAATCGCCTCCGTCATTCTTGCCCGTACCATAGAGCAATACCGGGAAAAACACCAGGGACCATTGATCCAACGGGCGAGCGAACTGTTTTCACAGATGACAATTGGCTCTTTCAGCGGCGTGCGTGCTGACTATGACGACAAGGGCACCCCGATCCTGGTGGGCATTCGACCGGAAAGTGGACAGCCGGTTATGGTGACCGGCATGAGCGACGGCACAGCCGACCAGTTATACCTGGCTCTCAGACTTGCCAGCCTGGAACAATTTCTGGAAAATAACGAACCTCTACCTTTTGTGGTAGATGATATCCTGTTGCGGTTTGACGATAAAAGGGCTCTGGCCACGCTTGAAGTACTGGCCTACCTTTCTGAAAAAACCCAGGTGATCTTTTTCACCCATCACAGGCATTTGCTGGATCTGGCCCATGGTGGAATGAAGAAAGCTTTGAGCCTAACCGTGCACAACATGGGTTAAACGGAAACTGGCGGTTGAAAAACATTCGAAAGAAACGAAACTTATAATCAAAGGAGCGTCCCTTATTTTTCCCAAGCGATACCACGTACAAAGGTCTGCGGGGGTTCGTTTTAAAGTCGGGCAACTGTCTGAGATCGTTAGGCTCCGTTAGGCCCGCAGCATAATAAGATAGATGGTTACAAACATGCGGTAATGGATTATCGTTTCGATCTTTCAAGTTTAATTGTTACAAGATTGTGGCTGTCCGGACACTGCAGGCTGATAGTATCACCATGCCACCACGGTAACGATCCACCGAATTGAAATGTTTGCAGGCTCGGGAAAATGTCGTGATAAAACCAGCCACATAGGCCCGCAGGATTATGACAACTGATCTCAAAGGATTCGCCCACCTTGTGACCTGCACCGCATGTTCCTTCTGAGCCTGTAATGGTTGCGACAACTTTGTAACCTATCTCTGGACTTTTGGCCATTTTGCAATTCCTCCTTAAACCTGAACTGAATCAGATTGGTTCAAACCATACTTTACTACAATTATCTGACGGTTCTCAACATTTAGTTGTTACTTGACAAAATTTTCATATTTCTGTAAAATATTTTTTATTGTTTGGGAAACAACCTTTCTGGAATCAAGGTATCCTTTAAAAAGATTCCTTACTACTTGGTGATACGATGCTTCTTCCTTTTTTTAAAAGACTTCTCACACTTAGATTCCGTAAGCGGCCGCGTTTCAACGCCCGGGACGGCGTTTTCGTTATCATGGAAAACTCGGCCAGAATGAACCAGGTACACAATATCAGTATGGGAGGACTGGCTTTCGATTATGAAGATACCGGTTTTCTCATCGGAAATAAGTCATATGAACTAAAGGTTATGACCGACAATGACCTGAAACTTGATCGCATACCCTTTAAGAAGGTTTCTGATTTTGCGGTGGGCGAAGTCTTGTATCCCTACCGGAAAATAAAGCGACAGACCGTACAGTTTGCAGGATTGACAAACTCCCAGAAATCTCAACTCAAATATTTAATCAAAAACAACACCATAGGCAGGGCCTGAATGCAGTAGCGGTGCTCTGAAATAGCCATTTTGGGCAAGCAGGGCTGTCCGCTTTGCTTTTTTATTGAACCAAAATCCTATTTTTGAGATTGCTTCTAATATTGGTCTGACCTTTCATGAAAAACATTGTTTTTTTTCTTAAAATCATTCCCGTCCTGATAGCCGCCATCCTGATCGGCAACTGGTTTCTTGCTGAACTCAAACGCGCCAATGCAACAGGCAAACCCTGGTATAGCGCCTATATTTCAGTACCAGGCTTGTTGATACTGCTGGCTATACTCGTAATCCCGATCGTGCTATGGTTGAGGTCACATTGAAAATCGAGTTGTCTAGAGACCTGAGGCTTTCCGATATTCCCGAAGCGCTCAAAACAAAGCTCATCGGCAAACTGACCATCCCCAATCCCAAATGGCTCGAAAACGCCAGAATGGGAAGATGGAACCGAAACGTCCCCAAACTGCTTCGCTTTTTTCACCGTCACAAAGAAACCCTGTGGATTCCCAGGGGATACCTCCGGCAGTTAATCATGATGTGCCGGCATGACAACATTGCATACCAGATGGAAGATTTTAGAAGAACACTGCCGTCAGCAAATTTTTCTTTCCGTGGAGAATTGAAATCTTTTCAGAAAAAGGCTGTCGATAAAATGCTCTCCAGAGATTTTGGTACCCTGAATTCGCCCACCGGTAGCGGCAAGACCGTCATGGGCCTATTTATGATCGCTCAAAGGCAGCAACCTGCTTTGGTGGTCGTTCACACAAAAGACCTGGCCTACCAGTGGATTGAACAAATCAATCGTTTTTTTGGAATCCCGGAATCACAAATCGGATTGATTGGATCGGGAAAAAAACAGATTGGGGATGCGATTACCGTCGCACTTGTCCAGTCCCTTTATCGTTGTGCAGATGTTGTATCAAAGAGAATAGGGCATGTCATCGTTGATGAGTGTCATAGGACGCCTAGTCGGACTTTCACGGATGCCGTAACGGAATTTGATGCAAAATTTATGCTCGGTCTGTCGGCCACCCCTTTTCGCAGGGATAACCTTTCAAATTTGATATTCTGGCACCTGGGTGACATACACCATTCCGTGGACAAATCTCACTTGATCGAGGAAGGACATATCCTAGAAGCTGAAATCATTCTTCGCGAAACCGATTTCGAACCGTATCATGACCCTGTGAACAGTTACAGCAAGATGTTACTTGAACTGACCATGAACGATGATCGAAATCATCTCATTGCATTGGACGTGGTCAAAGAAATTAAAAAGGGTGAGGGCGTCTGCCTGGTGCTTTCAGATAGAAAGAGACATTGTGAAACACTCCTGTCGCTCCTGCGGTATAAACATCGTGTAGACGCCGATCTCTTGACGGGTGATTTGTCGAACGAACAACGGAAAAACGTTCTCCATCGTCTCAGGAGCGGCGCAGTACCCGTTGTAATTGCCACCGGCCAATTGGTGGGGGAGGGGTTTGACTGCCCCACTCTGACGACCCTTTTCCTGGCAACACCCATCCGTTTCAGTGGAAGAGTTCTTCAATATCTTGGACGGGTTCTCAGGCCGGCAGCAAATAAAAAAAGTGCCAGAGTCTACGACTACGTTGACATCAAAGTCGGTGTTCTGCAGTCGGCTGCAAAACACCGGCAAAAGGTTTACGCAAACATGTAGGAAATCGAGTCAAGGGGAGCGCAGAGACAAACTTGCGGGAGAAAAGAAAGAGATCTTTTATCACGAAAACACGAAAGTACGAAATCACGAAAAAGACCATGAAAAATTCGGGCTATCCCGGAAATTTCACGAAACTGATCGGTCCTGGCGCAAGGCATTTCAGTCTGAAGCCGTATAATTTTGCGTGTGCCTGCCTGACCATCCGGCAGTACCAGGTGACGGACCATCAAGCTCCTTTGGGCGATACCTTTTTCATCGAGAACCAGATCCCCGACCTGGCGGTACATTTCCCGTATGGACCTCCCGGCAACTTCCGGATAATCCGGCGCGTTGCAAGTCATTTCAGCATCAGTCATTTTGCTTTGAGAAAAGTGTCTTGAGATAAGACCTGCCCGATGCTTTTTCAAAAACGATATCCTGCAGCGTGCCCTGGGAATTGAACCAAAATATCAGGGTGTCGTAGCGTGTCACCGCACCCGCTGCCGATATCTTAACACTCCAGCCTGTGGCCATATCGAACACCGGAATCCCCAGAGAAAGACCGTTCTCCTGAAAAAGGGAGCGCTGGTAGACCAGCAAATCCGTGTTGTCAAGGGAATGAACCTCATCAGGCGCGCCCAAGCTGCACAATACATTACCGATGGTTGTTTTGCCTAAAGAGTAAGCATCAGCCGGATCTTTAATCTCAACACCCTCGACCCTGCGTTCGTACTGGTAGGAAAGGCATCCTGAAAAGCTCAATAGAATGCCTCCGAGCAAGGCAAGCATCGCAAACCGATGTTTAAAACGGCAACCCATAACCAGCCTTGTCTGCATTTAAACTCGCACCATAGTGCGTCAAAAGATCGTTCTTGTCGAAGAAAAAGACAATCTGATCGACCTGAGTGTCGTAGTTTGCAAAGCTGACAAGCACCAGCCATATCAATGTTGCCTTGGCAACGGAACGATGATAGATATAAGCATTCCCATTCGACAATTCAACAGTACTCGTGGGAGCGCCAAACAATCCGGAGATATCTGTGGCCGTTGTAATACCCGGTTGAATCGATTCAAGATCATCAGGATCGAACGGGTGATAATCCTTGCTGGTACCAAAAACAAAACACCCCGTACAAAGCAGTATGAATCCTATGGTTACTGGGAAAAAGTATCTGCGGATCACGGCTGTGTCTCCTCGTCTATTAGATATTGCCCATCCACAAATGGTCTTTTTCCGCGATATCTGCGTTGGACGCCATGATTTTACGCAAAAATCCTCATTTGTGGACGGACAATAGATGTCTCATGTTAGGGTAAAATAACAGCCTTACAGATAAATGCAACCGCATATGGCAAAGTTGCAAAATCTGTGTTAATGCAGGAGGACAAAACCTTAGCCGAATTCGTCACACGATTTTTTTCAAACGCGACGTTGTTGTTCCCACAACCCAGGTTAAAAACGAACAATAAACATGTTCAAGGAGAAGAAAATGAAAATTATGGTTTGTTTTGATGGTTCCAATTCATCCAAGGAGGCAGTGCGTCTGGCCACTGAACATGCACAAGCTTTTGGAGCGTCAGTCGCCATTGCCACATCGATGGTAAAGGGGACTGAATCGGATAGATCGAATATCGAAAAGGCGGAACTTGATCTTGAATACGAAAAAAATATTGTAACCGGTGATGGCATCCCATGTGAATCCCACTTGTTGATCCGGGGTCTTTCCGCAGGAGAAGATCTCCTTCACTTTGCCGAAGAGCAGAAAATTGATGAGATCATCATCGGCATCAAACGTCGCTCCAAGGTAGAAAAAATTGTATTTGGTTCGACGGCTCAATATGTCATCTTAAAGGCACTATGCCCGGTCGTGACAGTCAAATAGTGTCCGTCCAGAAATGGTCTTTTTGCCCAATCTCATCGTTATGCGAAAAAAATAATCCTCGGAATATCAAACGTATGCCTGCGGTTATTTTTTTCGCATGCCTTGACCTTGAACAAAAATCCTCATTCCTGGATGGACACTAAATAATAATAAAATCGTTACACGATTTTATCAGGAGATCACGAATGAACGAAAATTTATTTCTGAATCTGGTGAAAGACAGAATCGTTTTCTTTGATGGTGCCATGGGAACCATGCTGCTGGAGGCCGGCCTCCCGGCCGGTGGTGTCCCAGAAATGTGGAATCTCGAGAAACCCGACGTTATCATGGGTATTTATCAGCAATATTTTAATGCAGGTGCCGACGTCGTTCACACCAATACATTTGGTGGTTCAGCACTCAAGCTCGGCATCAAGGGGCATGCCGACCAAATGGAGGCAGTTAACCTGGCAGCTGTCCAACTCGCCGGACGTGTATGCCCGGAGAACGCTTTCGTGGCGGGCGATATCGGACCCACCGGAAAGATGTTCAAACCCATGGGAGATGCTACATTTGAAATGCTGGAAGAAGCCTTCTTTCACCAGGCCTCGGCACTCATCAAAGGTGGTGCAGACATCATCAGTATTGAAACCATGTTTTCTCTCGACGAAGCAACCGCAGCACTCAAAGGTGCCAAACGCGCCGGTAATATCCCTGTCATTGCTGGTATTACCTACAACAAAACACCCAATGGTTTCTTCACCATGATGGGTGAAACCATTGAACAATGTGCGGCAACATTAGCAGAAAATGGCGCGGATGCCGTGGCATCTAATTGCACACTAGGCAGCAGCGATATTATCGAACTCACGCGTGAACTACGCAAAGCCACAACCAGGCCCATATTGATTCAACCCAACGCCGGAAAACCGATCCCAAAAGACGACATCACCATTTATGAGCAGACACCATCGGAGTTTGCCGACGATATCAAACGGGTCATCGATGAAGGCGCTGACATGGTGGGAGGCTGTTGTGGTACCAATGCCGCATTTGTGACGGAAATGGTCAAAACCGTCGGCAAATAAAATCGCTTCGCAATTTTAATTTTCGCGACGGTGTCGCTTTTAAGGGTTAAAGGGGATAACTCAGCTTTCGGTTTTCATCATCGATAGAGCGAAATGGGTGATCCAATAGCGATTTGTGCTGTTTGAGGCGCTTAGGGATCCTATAACAAAAGGGAGGTAGATAAATGAAAAGAATTACAGGTTTATGGGGTATTCTCATAATCATCAGTCTGGTATTGCCACTGACCGTGTCGGCCGAGATGTTTCGTATCGGGGAAGCACAGATTGTTTCGCATCCGGCCCTGGATAACGATTCAAAGGGTTTCAAGGCCGCTCTGGCAGAGGAAGGATTCGTCGAGGGGGAGAACATCATAATCGATCGGCAGAACGCTCAAGGCGAACAACCCAATTGTGCCATCATCGCAAGAAAATTCGAAGATGACAGGGTCCATCTGATTCACGCCATCAGCACACCCAACGCCCAGGCTTCGGTGAAAGTATCAAAAACCATCCCGATCGTTTTTTCATCTGTAACAGATCCCGTTGCCACCGGCATCGTGCCAAAGCTCGGTTCCACCGGGACACATGTGACGGGTGTCAGTGACCGCTGGCCCATCGAGCTGCAGTGTCAAATGTATCAGGATCTGGTCCCCTATGCTAAACGGTGGGGAACCATCTATAACCCCGGCGATGTCAATGTGACATTTCATATTCAGGAAATGAAATCCGCGATCAATAAAATGGGGGGGAAACTGGTGGAGGCCCATATATCCAACAGTTCAGAGGTGTTGCAGGCTGCACAAAGCCTGGTAGGGCGTGTTGATGCCATCCATATCACATCGGACAATACAGCGGTTTCAGCCTTTGAGTCCATTACCAAAGTTTGCAATGAAAACAACATTCCTCTCTTTGCCGGCGATCGTGACAGCACCGCCAGGGGTGCCGTAGCCGCTTATGGGCTCGATTATTTCAAAATCGGATATACCGCCGGGAAGAAAGCCGCTCGGATACTCAAAGGTGAAGATCCCGGTCAGATCCCTGCAGGGCTTGCCTCCGGCTACACTTTGTGGGTCAGTCTGAAACATGCCAAACAACAAGGTTTGAAGCTCCCACTGACGCTAGTTGAAAAAGCATCCGATAAACTTTGGGACGAGCAGGGACAAGTAATAAAACCCTAAAAGACCTTTCATCACGAAATCTGATCCTTTGGACCAGGTCAGAGAATGTTTGGCTATGCCGATGGCGGTAGTTCTTTAAATCCGAAGCACGAAATTCAAAATCCTAAACGGTTCGACTAGCTCACCGCCCTGAGCAAGGTCGAAGGGCAATACTGAATGCTCCAAATTCAAATGATCAAAACAAGACATTGGAGAGACAAGTTCAGCACCATGTTTGAACCATTTGAGCATTCGATATTTGGATTTGTTTCGTATTTCGATATTCGGATTTATAATTTATCACACGCTGAATGTGTATAACATTAACCTTTATAGAGTTGAATCAGTGCCGGGCCCTTTGGATCCGGGTATCTACTTGGTGACAGGATGTTTTTCGACGGTTTTCTGAGAATAGTACCGGTATCCCTGGAATTGGGCCTGGCTTATGCGCTCGTAGCATTGGGCATCGTTATCAGCTTTCGAATTCTGGCATTTCCGGATCTGACAGTGGACGGCAGCTTTGCACTGGGAGGGGCCGTGGCAGCCCGCTTGATCGTGGAAGGCGTATCACCACTCCTCAGCATCCTCATCTCTGTTGTGAGCGGATTTGCGGCCGGCTGTTGCACGGGTCTCCTCAATACCCGCCTGAAAATCAACAGCCTCCTGGCCGGCATTCTGATGATGACCATGCTGTATTCCATTAATCTGCGCATCATGGGACGCTCGAATATTCAATTGTTGACCGTCGATACCATCCTGACTCCCCTGGAAAACCTGGATATCAATCGGTTTATCCCCATTATTCTCTTTTTTCTCGTTGTGACCATTGCCATGAAGATACTCCTGGACCTCTTTCTGCACACACAGTTTGGCTTCGCCATGCGGGCCACCGGCGATAATGAACAGATGATTCGGACACTAGGGGTAGACACGGACCGCATGACCGTTCTGGGGTTGGGTCTTTCCAATGCCTTCGTGGCTTTGTCCGGTGCCTTGGTGTCACAGGATCAGGGCTTTGCAGATGTCGGTATGGGTATCGGCATGATTGTATCCGCACTTGCATCGATCATTATAGGGGAGACCCTCGTTAAAGCACGATCCGTACAGCGCATGACCCTTGCGGCCGTTGTCGGGTCAATCGTCTACAAACTGATCATTTCCATGGGCCTGCGGTTAGGGCTTGCTCCCACCGATTTAAAGATGGCCACCGGCATCATGGTCATTCTGGCTCTGGGAATTCCTGCCCTGAAAAAGGAGAAGGAGAGCAAGCTGCATCTGAGAGGCATCTGATCCGGAATTCGTGTAATTTGGATAAATATAATGCTGAAATTAAATGGTGTCAGGAAAGTATTCAATGCCGGGACTCCGGATGAAAAAGCCGCCATTGACAATATCGATATCTCCTTGGATAAAGGCGAGTTTGTCACCGTTATCGGTAGTAATGGCGCTGGAAAGACCACGCTGTTGAATCTGATCTCCGGAACCTGCCTCCCGGACCAGGGTGATGTCTTCATCGATGGTCTGAATGTTACTCGTCTTCCGGAATATAAACGCGCAATCTACCTAGGGCGTATTTTTCAAGATCCGCTCATGGGAACGGCTGCCTCTATGACCATCGAGGAAAATCTCGGCATGGCCGACCTTCGTGGGAAAGCGAGAACCTTGCGGTGGGGGGTTTCCCGCACCCGGCGTGAACACTACGTCCGCTTATTGCAACAGATGAAACTGGGTCTGGAGGACCGCTTGAAGCAGACAGTGAACCTCCTTTCCGGTGGCCAACGTCAGTCCTTGACGCTCTTGATGGCAACCCTGTCACTCCCGAAACTGTTGCTTTTGGATGAACACACCGCTGCGCTCGATCCCAAAACCGCCATTCGGGTGATGACCCTGACGGCAGAAATCATCCACCAGCATCAACTCACTGCTATCATGGTGACCCACAACATGGAACAAGCCATCAAATATGGGAATCGTCTGATCATGTTGCACGGCGGTAAAGTGCAGCTCGATATTCGTGGCACAGAGAAAGAATGCTTTACGGTTGAAGAGGCGGTCAAGCGATTCGGTTCAACGCTCAAAGACGAGACCTTGCTTTCCTGCTAGCTTGGATCCTTGAATCCTGGAACCCTGGAACCCTTTCTCCCAACTAATTGGGAGAAGAATTAGAACTATGAGAATCATCACCACCCATCGAAATGCAGATTTTGACGCGCTGGCATCTGTCATGGCGGTTAAAATACTCTTTCCAGACGCGATTCCTGTTCTTCCCAAACAGGTCAATCCCAATGTGAAAGCGTTTTTATCGATCCACAAGGATGTTTTTAAAACCCATACCTTCGAAGAGGTGGATCTGGATTTAGTGAACCACCTGGCCGTCGTAGATACCAATAAATGGGAACGCCTGGAAGGAATGGCGAGTCTCCAGACAAGGAACGATCTCGATATCCAGCTCTGGGATCATCACCCCATACGTGGTAACATAAGCACCCCCTGGATGGTCTGTGAGGTCACAGGTGCCACCATCACCCTGCTGCTCCGCAGAATCAAACAGGAACGGAATATTCTAACCCCTATTCAGGCAACCCTTTTTCTTCTGGGGATCTATGAAGACACGGGCAACCTGACATTCCCATCCACAACCGCGGAAGATGCCTATGCTGCCGCCTATTTACTGGAGCTGAAAGCCGACTTGACGGTTGCCACATCTTTCTTACGACCGGCTTATGGTGAAAAACAGAAAGAAATCCTTTTCAGCATGCTTCAGGATGCCGAGCGTCTTCGGATAAAGGGGCACACCATCAGCGTCAGTCACATGGAAATCGGCGGCCATGTGGAAAGTCTGGCTGTGGTCATGCGAATGTATCGTGAGATACTGAACGTCGATGCTGCGGTGGGAGTCTTCTTCAATAAACAGAAAAACAGCTGCATGGTGATCGGCCGGAGCCATGCCGATAAAATCGACATTGGTTTAGTCATGCGGGGTCTTGGCGGTGGTGGACACCCAGGGGCCGGCTCTGCCATGTTGAAAAACAGTCGCCCGGAGGCTGTCCGTGAAAAGATCCTCACACTGATTCAGGGAAATCAGCCGGCATCGGCTCAAATCAGCGATATCATGTCTTTTCCCGTGGTAACGGTACTATCCAACAACACCATGGAAGATGTGGCCTTTCTGCTTCGTAAAAAAGGGTGTACAGGCGTACCCGTACTGGAAAATGATGAACTTGTGGGGATTATCTCCAGACGAGATTTTCGAAAAATAAAAAAAACAAAGCAGATGAAATCACCGGTAAAGGCTTATATGAGCAGAAAGATCGTCACCATTGCACCGGGTAAGAGTCCAACAAAGGCGGCTCAGTTGATGGTGAAATACGACGTGGGTCGACTTCCTGTGGTCGAAAATGACCGGGTTATCGGTATTGTAACCCGGTCCGATACCATGCT
>Ga0164313_10001083_pt1 | contig 23570 bp, 21 predicted proteins | sample GuaBasSedimGuay4_FD_113735 | JGI IMG/M metagenome (GOLD analysis project Ga0164313, IMG submission 113735) | Subseafloor sediment microbial communities from Guaymas Basin, Gulf of California, Mexico - Guay4, Core 4569-4, 0-3 cm | ecosystem: Environmental > Aquatic > Marine > Hydrothermal vents... | reverse complement strand
TGCCTGCAAGGCGAAATTCCCCGGTTGGTCCGACAGGGCAACATGCAAGCCGCAGGTGAAGCCGCTCACCGTTTTCAAAACGTTTTTGGCGAGGATAATTTTTATCTCGAGGTCCAAAACAACGGCATTGAGGCCCAGGAAGCAGTCAACCAGGGTCTGTTTGAAATGAGTGACCGGCTTTCCATTCCCGTGGTGGCCACCAACGATTGCCATTATCTGAATGCGGAGGATGTGAAAGCGCACGATGTGCTGCTGTGTATCCAGACCGGCAAGACGGTTCAGATGTCGGAGCGCATGCGGTTCGGCACCGACCAGCTCTACTTTAAATCAAAGGAAGAGATGGCCGGCTATTTCGCCCATCGGCCGGACACGCTTGAAAATACGGTCAAAATAGCGGAACGGTGCCAGGTCGATTTTGATTTCAATACCTATCACTTTCCCAAGTTTGACACACCCCCCGGACAAGACGAAGCCGTGCTGTTCGAACAAAAGGTGCGCGAGGGTTTTGAACGCATCCTGAAACAGGTAAAAAAAAGAAATCCCGGATTCGACAAGTCAGTCTATACGGACAGAATCGAGACGGAGCTCAATCTGATCAAGGAAATGGGGTTTCCGGGCTATTTTTTAATCGTAGCCGATTTCATCAATTACGCCAAAGAAAATAATGTTCCGGTCGGTCCCGGTCGTGGGTCGGCAGCCGGTAGCCTGGTAGCTTACTCCCTTGGTATCACCAATATCGACCCCATTGAATACGGGTTGATTTTCGAACGATTTCTCAATCCGGCCCGGAAAAGCATGCCTGACATCGATGTTGACTTCTGCATCAACGGCAGGGAAAAGGTCTTCAAGTATGTCGTGGAAAAATACGGGGGCGGGGAAAAGGTCGCCCAGATAATTACCTTCGGAAAATTAAAAACCCGGGCAGTTATTCGTGATGTGGGTCGGGCTCTCGACATCCCGCTGGGGGAAGTGGATGCCATCGCTAAAATGGTTCCTGATGTCCTCAACATCAGCCTTGAAGAAGCGCTCCAGCAGGAACCCAGGATAATGGCGCTGGCAAACCAGAAACCGGAGGTGGCTGAGCTGATCCAGATTTCAAAGGTGCTGGAGGGACTGCCGCGGCACGCTTCCACCCATGCCGCCGGTGTGGTGATTTCCGACAAGCCCCTGGTGGAGTACCTCCCGCTTTTCACGGGTAAAAAAGAGGAAGTCGTCACCCAGTTTGATATGAAGGTTGTGGAGAAGATCGGGTTGGTCAAATTCGATTTTTTGGGTCTTCGCAATCTGACGGTCATCGACAACACCCTCAAGCTCATTGTCCGCCAGGGAAAAGAGGCGCCCGATATCGAGGCGCTGGATTTCACCGATACCGCCACCTACCGGTTGCTGGCATCCGGAGACACAACCGGCGTGTTTCAATTGGAAAGTTCCGGGATGAAAGACCTTCTCGTACGGTTGCGGCCGGAATGTTTTGACGACGTCATAGCCCTGGTGGCGCTCTACCGGCCTGGTCCGCTGGACAGCGGCATGGTAGATGATTTTGTACTGAGAAAACATGGAAAAAAAACAGTGGAATATCTTGTTCCTGAACTGGCGCCCCTTTTAAAGGAAACCTATGGTGTTATCGTCTACCAGGAACAGGTCATGAAGATTGCCGGTGAACTGGCCAGTTACTCCATGAGCGAAGCGGATGACCTGCGCAAGGCCATGGGAAAAAAAATACCGGAAATCATGGCCAAACATCGGGAACGATTCGTCCAAGGGGCCGGCGACAACAGCATCGATATTAAAAAGGCCGAACAAATATTCGATCTCATTGCCAAGTTTGGCGGTTACGGCTTCAACAAATCCCACAGCGCGGCCTATGCCCTCATCGCTTTTCAAACCGCCTACTTGAAGGCTCATTTCCCGGTGGCGTTCATGGCGTCACTTCTGACCAGTGAAATGCATTCAACGGATGGGGTGGTCAAGTACATTTCAGAATGTCGCAGTCACGAAATCAATGTTCTGCCGCCTGACATCAACGAAAGCGATATTGTATTTACCGTTTCCGGAGACAAAATCCGGTTCGGACTGGTGGCGGTTAAAAATGTGGGCGAGGCTGCCATTGAATCAATCATAGAGGCCCGGCAGGCGGAACACTTTGACTCGCTGTATGATTTCTGCCAGAGAGTGGATATGGGCAAGGTCAACAAAGGGGTTCTGATCAGCCTGATCAAATGCGGTGCGTTCGATTCGACCGGGGCCGCTCGTTCCTGTCTTTTCAGTGCACTGGAAGATGCCATGGACTTTGGCCAGACCATCCAGCAGGAAAAAGCAGATCCCCAGATGGGATTGTTCGAAGCCTGTGACGACTCCCTTGGTATAAACTGTCCGCCCCTCCCGGAAATCGAAGAATGGGAAGAGAAAGAGCTCCTGACAATGGAGAAGGAGGCGCTGGGTTTCTACATCACCGGACACCCGCTGAATCATTACCAGGACCTTATCGATAAATTCACCAATGCGGATGCGCTGGGTTTGAAGGACCATGCCGATGCAGAGTGTGTACGGATTGCCGGGATTGTGCGCAGCAGCAAAGTGATTAAAACCAAGAAGGGTGATCTCATGGCTTTTGTGACCGTTGAAGACATGCACGGCGCCACGGAAGTTGTAGTCTTCTCGTCCGTGTACGCATCTGCCAGTCAGCTGTTGACCGAAGACAAACCCATATTGGTGGAGGGCCGCGTTCAGAAAGATGAAAATTCTGCAAAAATCCTGGCCGACAAGATCGTGACCATAGACAAGGCAGAGGAAACATGGACGGCAAGCATTCATTTAAACCTGGAAGTTATGCGCACCGACAAAGCGATTTTGGAATCCTTGCGGCAAATTTTAAAAACACATGCCGGTCCCTGTGCTGCCTTTATTCATTTGAAAAACCCTGAAAGTGCAGAGGCGGTCATTGCCCTGCCGGAGATCTTGAAGTTGAAAGCCGGAAAAGCCTTAAAACGGGATGTGGAGGGCCTTTTAGGTTACCAGGCATTGGAAACCATATGCGATAAAGCCGGCAGTTCCATTACCCGCAACGACGTCAGGCCCAGATGGAGATCGGCCCGTGCTTGAGAATTATGACATCATTTTTCCGGTGCTGCTTGCCGGTGGTTCCGGGACGCGGTTGTGGCCCGTATCCCGGGAACTCTATCCTAAGCAACTGGTCAGCTTCATCGAAGCCGACTCCTTGATCCAGGGAACCATCCGTCGTTTGGAACCGGTCCTGGACCGCAACCGGGTGCGGATCGTATGCGGACATGAACACTATCATGAGACCGGTAAACAGCTGCGTGATATCGGACTGACGCCGGATGGAAAAATTATTTCCGAACCTTGCGGACGCAATACCGCCCCGGCCATCCTGCTGGCCCTTTTGACGATACTCGAGGAAAACAGGGATGCTTTGGTTTTTATATTTCCGGCTGATCATGTCATCGGAGATGTGCCGGAATTTCATGAACGGTTGGCGCAGGCGGCGGCCCTTGCCCACCAAGGACACATCGTTACCTTCGGCATACAGCCCAAATATCCTGAAACCGGTTACGGTTACATAGAAGGGCAGGGTGAAGCAACAGCCGAAGCGCTCCCTATCAAACGTTTTGTGGAAAAGCCGGACCTTGATACCGCCAAAACCTATATCAAGGCGGGAAATTTCTTCTGGAACAGCGGCATGTTCGCTTTTAAAGGAACCGTCATGCTGGATGAGTATGAAAAACTGGTCCCTGAGATGGTGGAGAAGATGCGTGCCCTGTTGGAAAACGGCAGACCCATTGGCAGGGAAACATATGAAAAAATGCCCAATATATCTTTTGACTACGCCATCATGGAGAAGACCACCAGAGGGGTGGTTCTTCCGTCTGATTTGGCCTGGAGCGACATCGGATCCTGGAAGTCACTTTATGATTTCCTGCCCAAGGATGACCATAACAATGTGATCAACGGTGATGTGCTGACCCGCCATACTTCCAACTGTTTGATATTGGGACATGACCGTCTGATTGCCAGCAATCGGCTGGACAACCTGGTTGTTGTCGAAACAGCCGACTCCGTGTTTGTGTCCGACCTCGACAGCAGCAGGGACGTCAAAGAGATTGTGGATACCCTTAAACACCAAGATCGCAAAGAGTACCGTAAGCACAACACCGAGACCCATGCGTGGGGAAGCAGCACAGTTTTAGAGGACAGCAGCGACCTGAAGATCATCAAGCGCCTGATTTCCCCTGGGACAGTTTACCGGGAAACATTCGACGTGCCGATGCTGTGGCAGGTGCTGGTGGTCAGGGGGGAGGGCATGGGAATGTTGAACGGCAGGCGTGTCTCCTTGAAGCCCGGAGATCCTGAATCACTGGTCAACCCGGTACGGGTGTCTCTGGAAACTGTTTCCGATGAACCGCTGCTTATCGTTGAAACGCGATTGCTGACCAAGATCGATTAGACGCTTCCTCATTCCTCAATCGACTTGCTGGCGGCGAAGCCGCATACCGAAATCAGGCAGGGATGTACTTTGTAACCTGCTGATTGATACAGAAATAAATTTCTTCATCAGACCCGAATATGTCCACGGTGTCGCGGTGGTTGATCACCTGCTCAATGACAAAGGCGGTTACGTAGATACTGACGACGTGTGGATTGGGGATAAGCCCCCTGAATGGCGCCACCTGGTAATCGATATCAAAATCTTCTGCCCGGGTGAGCTTGTCAAGGCATTGATGAATTTGTTCCTCAAGGCCATTTTTATTGGTTGTCTCCACCAGATTGTTCTCCACCAGCTTCATGGCGATGGCGTTGCTCAAGGCATCCATGCAATCGATGACAGCCTTGATGGCAAATCGCCTGGCCCGCTCTTTTGATGATTCGATTCTGGAAAGAATGCTTGATTCATGACTGCTGGGCCGAAAAACTTTGGACATGTTATCCACCTTTCAATTTCACAGAACGCCGTTCCTGATCCAAGTGTCAAATTGTAGCGCATAATAATGTCCGCATTTTTTAATTGCAAGTAAATAATTCACCAAAATCCGATGGCGGAATCACGCAACTCCGTTTAAATCCTAAATGGTATGCAACGGTCCAAACGGATGAACTTGCAAGCGTTTTTTTATGTAAAAAAATCCAAGGTATTTACAACGAAAATGGGATCGACTATAATCAAAATATGCCTGTTTATGAATATACCGCACTCGATATAAAGGGAAAATCAATTGCCGGGATTATCGATGCCGATAGTGCCTCCGCTGCCCGTCAAAAATTGCGCTCAACCAGGACATATCCGACGAGCATAAAGGAATCCGCTGCGTCCACCGACAAGGTCGAGAAAGGCAGACCCGCACTGACTACTCTGTTTTCAAGGGTAAAGCCTTCGGACCTGTCCATGGTGACCAGGCAGTTGGCCACGCTGGTGGGAGCTGGATTCCCCCTTGTCTCCGCCCTGGACGCGCTCCTTCCGCAAACCCGTTCAAAGGTGTTCAAAAAAATATTGGTTCAGGTGAAAGATGCGATTGTGGAAGGTAACAGCTTTGCCGGAGCCCTGTCACCGTATCCCGGGGTTTTTTCATCGCTTTACACCAATATGGTAAGGGCCGGGGAAACATCCGGGACCCTCGAGATCGTTTTACAGCAACTTGCCGATATTACCGAAAAGCAGCAGGCGTTAAAGGGGAGAATCAGAACCGCACTGGCCTATCCGGTGTTGATGATGTTTATCGGGGCGCTGGTGCTATTTCTCCTGCTCACGTTCATCGTGCCAACCATTACATCCATATTTTCAGACATGAACCAGGTGCTTCCCGCGCCTACCCGGTTTCTCATTGCCGTGAGTGGTTTTTTCAAGTCTTTCTGGTGGATCATCCTCATTTGCATGGCCCTTGTGCTAGCAGGGGCAAGAAGTGCTAAAAAAACAACCGGCGGGCGGTATGTCATCGACAGAGCCACGTTGATGCTCCCGCTTCTGGGACCTGTAATTCGAAAACTTTCGGTTGCGAGGTTTGCCCGCACCCTGGGATCTTTGCTGAAAAATGGCGTCACCATGCTTACCTCCATGGAAATTGTCAAAAATATAGCAGGGAACTCACTTATTTCAAGAGCCATTGAAGAAGCCACCCAGGAGGTCAGCAAAGGGCAGGGGCTCGGCGTTTCCCTAGGCAGGGCAGAGGTATTTCCCAACCTGGCCATTCAGATGATACAGGTGGGTGAGCAGAGCGGGGAACTGGAGCAGATGCTGGAAAAAATGTCTGTGGTGTATGAAAATGAAGCCGAGGCAAGTATCATGAGCATGACCTCCCTGCTGGAACCCCTCATGATACTTTGCATGGGTCTCATCATGGGGTTCATTGTTCTGTCCATATGTCTGCCTATTTTTGAGATGAACCAGCTGGTGGGATAATAACAGCGTGTTCCACACTGTTATGTGACGCGGCTTCGCCGCTATAAACATAAGAAGATAATGAGTATAATAAAGGAGTGGCATGATACCATCCGTACATAAAAATAACATCGGCAATAGAGGGTTCACCCTGATCGAACTGATGGTGGTCATCGTGATCTTAGGAATTTTGGCCGGGCTTATCGTGCCCCGAATCATGGGGCGTCCGGAAGAGGCCAAACAACTCAAATCCAAAATGACCATTGTAAGCCTGGAAACCAGCCTTCGCCTGTATAAACTGGACAACGGTTCCTACCCCACCACCGAACAGGGGCTTCAGGCGCTTGTGGAACGGCCGGATACCGGCAATGTCCCTAAAAAATGGCGGGAGGGCGGTTATCTTGAAAAAGGGAAAGTCCCCAAGGATCCCTGGGACAATGAATACGTTTACCTCAGTCCCGGTGTAAACGGGGAGTACGACCTTGTTTCCTATGGATCGGACGGCGTGCCCGGAGGGGACGGCAAGGACATGGACATCAACAGCTGGGAATTGGAATGATTCCTGATCGAGGCAAATTCGGTTTGCCTGGTTTGGAAGGGTATACGCTTATAGAGCTTGTGGTTGTCATTGCCCTGATTTCCATCATGTTTTCCTTGGCCCTGCCCAGGTTTCGGGACAATGTGCTCACCGACCAGGTCAGAAAAACCTCCCGTTGGGTAATCACCCAGACCCGCCATTTAAAACAACAGTCCACCCGTGAGAAAAAAGACTACATCCTGCACGTGGATATGGATGCGGAAAAGCTTTGGATATCTACCCCTGACATGGAAGCGGAGGCCTTGGAACAGGCGGAAGAGGAAGCGTTTCAGCTGTCGGAGAATGTAGAGATCATGGACGTCGAGTTTCCGGGAAGGGGTAGAATCTCATCGGGACAGGTCGATATATACTTTTATGCCAAAGGCTATTCCGACAAAGCCCTGATCCACATGCAAGAGGACAATGACAGGCGGGTTTCGTTGCTCATCGAACCATTTTTGCCGCAAACCAAATACATCGAGGATTATTCAGATTTTGACAACTGAACCGGCATCGCGGGCCACAATCAAACCCATGGGGTTTATCATCCGAAAATCAAAATACCGCTTCAGCGGCTTCACGCTGCTGGAGGTTATGGTATCCCTCTCGATTATTGCCATTGCCCTTCTGGCGGTTTACGGCAACTATTCACAAACCATTGCGATGAGTGCGGACCAACAGTTCAATATCACCGCTCCTTTGTTGGCGGCCAGGGTTGTCGCGGATTTTGAGAACAGGCCACTTGCAGACCTCACGGATGAAACCGGCAACTTTGGCCCGGAACTCGAGGGATATGCGTGGTCGGTTGTGGTGGACCCCATTACCTCGGACACGCTGGAAAGTATTGCCGAAGATCTCCACAGCATTAACATAACCGTGTCCTTGAACAATCAAGAAAAGGTGTTTCAGTGTAAGACCGTACGGTTTATACGCAGGGAGAGCGGAAACTGATGCAGATACGGGATCAAAAACATTCTGCACACGGTTTTACGCTGGTGGAAGTGTTGATTGCCACTCTTATTTTCGGCATTATCGTAACCACCGTTTTTGCCTCCTATCGATCCGTATTTGTGAGCGCCCCCATTATTGAAAGCAACATCAATTTGTATGAAATGTCAGGGGCCTGTTTGGGACGCATCGCCCTCGACCTGCGATCGATTTGCATAACGCAGCCCCCGGCTTACCGGAAACCTGAGTTCGATGCCGAACCGGACCCGCACAGGGTGGTCGGGACCGCCGAAGGGACAGACAGCACACCCCGCCTCAGATTCGCTTCCCTGGCCCATCTCCCCCTGGAACAATCAAGCCGTGAAGGCGTAGCACAAATCGTTTATTATGAAACCCCCGCCGGAGAAGAGGTGTTCCAACTGCGGCGCGCTGACAACCTTTATCCTTATCCGCCTTTTGAAGCGGATGGCCGGGATCCTGTTCTGTGTGATATGGTGAAAAAGCTGGAAATTAGATATTTTGACCAGGAAGGCAACGATTACGAATATTGGGATTCCGAGTCAGACGAATTTGATTACGCCACACCCTCTGCCGTCAATTTTCTGATAGAGCTGGTCCGGAACGGAACCGCGTCTGTTTTTGAAACCCGGGTGTCTCTGCCGGTCGTGCGGGAGAGCCTTGAATGAAAAGATTGGCTAACAACAGCGGTATAGCCCTTTTGATGACCCTTACCATCGTTACCCTGCTGGTGGTGACGACGCTCGAACTGCACCGCAGGGCGCGCTCGGCCCTCCTTGCATCAGATACAGAAAAGAACAGGTTTACCCTGGAACAGATTGCCGCATCCGGCATTAATGCGGGCATGGCCTTGCTCATCAGGGACAAGGAAGACGGCGACATCGATTCTGTTCAGGAAGATTGGGCCAACAAGGAAAAACTCGACGAACTGCTCCTTGATCTGCCTTTTGAGCACGGCCTCCCCGAAGTGACTATCACCGATGAACTCGGCAAGATCCAGGTCAATTCGCTGGTAAAGTTCCCGGACAGCCGTCAGTTCAACGAGGTGCAGCGCAATATGTGGGAGCACTTTCTGAACCTGGCCATTTCTCCTCTGGATAGGACGGAGGATACGGAACCAACGGCCATTATAAATTCCATCAAGGATTGGCTTGATGCAGGGGATGACGATGCCACTACCGGTTTGAGCGGTGCCGAGTCAGACTACTATATGGACCTGGAAGAGGCATATCCGGCTAAGAACGGCCCTTTGACGCATCTGGGGGAATTTACAATGATCAAGGGGATCAGCCAGGAATTCTTCGACGGTGTCGGCGGCGTTCCGGGGATAGGAAAATACATGACCGTGTTCGGTGTGTCGATTACACCTGACAACCGGTTTACCTACAAGGGCACCATTAATATCAATACGGCGGACCATCCCGTCATTGCAGCCATCCTGCCGGTGGAGGATGAATTTCTGGCACAGGCAATCTACGAATACAGGGAAGAGATGTCTGACGAAAAATTCATCCACGATCTGTCCGGCAAGACATGGTATCAGAACGCACCCGGGTGCAGCGAGGTGGACATCGATCCCGGGCTGATCATGAATAAAAGCGATCTTTTTAAAATTACGTCAACGGCCAGTCTATTGGACATGACAATGAGCATCAGTGCCGTAGTTCAGAGGGTCAGAATAGAGAAAACAGGGCAATGGTACTGTAAAGTCTTGAGTTGGCAGGAAAATTAAGCTATAAATATTATTTATGCATCAGGCCTTGAGCATGGAACCCAAGGCTGCAATAAATCATTTCATGCCCGGATAACACCGTCAGGCATGCAATGTTTCGGGATCTCATGAGCAGAAAAATTCTGGGACTGGATATAAACGAAACTGCTGTTTCAGCGGTACTCGTCAGGGGCGGTATAAAGGGCAACTGGATAGAAGACCATCGGCATATCCCTTTTTCCGGGGATCAAGACGATGAAGAATCGCTGTCGCTGGCCCTGGAAACAATTGCCGCGGAAATGGATCTGGAGGGGGCCACCTGCATTGCTTCCCTGCCGGCCAGCCTGGCTGCTTTTCGCAATATGAAAGCACCTTTCAAGGAGCAGAAAAAGCTTCGCCAGATTATGCCCTATGAGCTGGAATCCATCCTGCCGTACCCACCGGAGGATGTCATCATTGATTTCAATGTGCTGAACAACGTGGCGGATACGGAACAGCACCTTGTCTTTACGGCAGCCATTCAAAAAGAAAAAGTGGGGTTTTATCTCGACCAGCTCAAATCGCATGGCCTCGAACCGGACGTGCTCACCATCAGCGGTTATGCGCTGGCCCATGCATTGGCCACCTATTCAAATGACAACACAAATCGTCTGCTTGCCTTGATTGAACCGCGTCGGGCAACGCTTTTTCTGCTGCTCGACGGCAACATCTGCCTCGTGCGTTCACTCAGGGCGCAATTGAGCACTGCGGCGGGGGTTAGCCATTTTTGCTCGATTGTTCACCAAACGCTTGCCGGTTTTCAAAAACATACAGGCCTGGATGGTGACATCCAGGAAGTGATGCTGACGGGTAGCGCCCTGGAAGATTCTCATGTTGAAGATGCCATCCGCGAAGAACTCGGGATCCCGGTGAGGACCATGGATCTCATTGCCTTGAGCGGACAGGTTTCCATCGACACCGAGGGTGTCATGTGGAAGGTCAATACCATGGATGCGTCCCTCGCACTTGCCATGAGCGCGATCGTGGGATTCGATCTCTTGAATTTTCGCAGGGGTGGGTTTACGGTTCAGAAGGGGTGGGTCCAGTATCAAGGCGATATCCTTAAAACCGGGCTGATCGCCCTGGTGGTGGTTCTGCTCTTTTTTGGGAATTTCGTAGCTGATTATTTTTCCATGAAAAAACGTTCCATGCGTGTGGAGGAAGAGGTTCGCAACGTATTCTCATCCACGTTTCCCGATGTAAAACGGATCGTCGATCCGCTCCAGCAGATGCGTGTAAAGCTGGATGAGCTCAAAAAAGACGCTACTTTTTCGGCAAAAACAAATCGTTCGGTAATGGCCATTGACGTACTGAATGATATCAGCCGCCACATCCCCAAACAGATAGATGTCGAGCTTTCAAGTGTTATTATCGGCGCAGACAGCGTTCTCATTTCCGGCGACACCGGAGGGTTCGATGCGGTTGACGATGTAAAGAGCAGTCTGGAGAACGCCGCGTTGTTTAAAAGTGTCTCCATCACCTCAACAAACAAGGATCGAAGCGGGGATCGCGTACGCTTCAAAATAAAGGCCGTTATCTGATGCAGTGGTTCAAACCTATCGCCATGAAACTTAACCGGCGCGAAAGGGTGGCCGTAATGGCCGGCGTCGGATTCATCTGTCTGTTTGTGGTGGTTAAATTTGCGATTTTTCCCTTTATGGACCGCAAAGACAGATTGAGGCGCAGCCTGACGGTGAACAGCCGCAATCTGGAGGAGATCCGTTCTCTCAAGGCAGAATATGAAACCCTCATCAGTACGGGAGAACAGGCTGAAAAACGGTTTAAAAAACGCCGGAAAAGCTTTACGCTTCTCTCTTTTCTTGTCCAACTTGCCGGTGAGGTCGGGATTAAGGATAAAATGGCCTCCATGAAACCGACCCTGACCCAGCAAAAGGACAGCCCGTATAAAATATCCCAGGTGGAGATGAAACTGAAGGGACTGAGCCTTGAGCAGATCACCCAATATCTTTATAAAATCGAAACCTCTAAAAATATGGTCAGCATTAAAAGGATTTCATTGACCAAGAGCGACGACAAACAAGGGATATTAAACGTTGTATTGCAGGTAGAGACGCTTGAAGTGTAACCTATGAATAAATTAAGCAAATGGGTACTTTATTCCGGATATATCATTGCCGTGACCGCATTTTTTATGTATGTGCTGTTTCCGGCGGATGCAGCCATGGAGTATGTTTCCGGCTATCTTGGAAAGCATTATCCTGAATATGCCGTTACAGCGGACACCGTAAAGCCGGCCTTTCCACCGGGGTTGAAACTCCGTGCGGTCTCCATCGCATACCGGGAAGATACATGGGTCAACATTGATCAGCTGTATGTGCGGCCACAGTATCTGTCGATCCTTTCGCCTCTAAAAACAGTGCGCTTTATCGGCAAGGCTTACAGCGGAGATCTAAAGGGATCAATCGACATCCAAAAAGCAGACACTGGTTACCAGGTGACCGCGGCCGTCGAGTTGAAAGGGATCCGGCTGGAGGAAAATGAATATTTGCAAACACTTTCCGGGCGCAAGATAGCAGGGCGTTTGGACAGCACCATCAGCTTCGGCAGTGAGAGCGGGACCGATAACAGCGTGGATGTCATCCTGCATGTTGAGGATGGAGAGGTGGGGTTGACCAACCCGGTTTTCAGCATAAACAATCTTGCATTTGATAAACTAGAGGCTGAGCTAATTGTCGACCGGCGTTCGTTGCGACTCAACCGTTGTGAAATAGCCGGCGATCAGATTGACGGTGATGTCACCGGCGTGGTTCTTTTCCGAAAACCTTTTGAGCGGAGTCGGCTTGAATTCAAGGGGAATGTAGCGCCGCAGCACCTTCTGATGGCGAGTTTAAAAAAAGCGCTGCCGAAAAGCCTGCTGCCCTCAAAAAAAACAGGAGAAAAAGGCTTTCCCGTCAAACTGTACGGAACTGTCGAGAAACCGAAATTTTCATTGCGATGAGATTCTATTTGACCATAATCAACCTGTTGCTCATTACGGGAGCCGCCTATTTCAGTGTCGGCCTGTTTTACCAGACTGCCGTATCAAGGCTTGTGACGGAGAACCCTGGATTGACTGCGGTCGGAAAAACCCAGTCTGTCAATAATGAATCCCATAAAACCCTGGATGAATACCAACAGATCAAGGAACGCAATCTTTTCCGCTTGCAAAGGAAACAACCAATTGAAATCGTAGAAGACAAAGTCGATATCGCCGAATTGAAAACAACCGAACTCAAATTGAAATTGTGGGGAACCGTCACCGGACAAACCGCGGAAACCTATGCGGTCATCGAAGATACAAAATTGAGGAAGCAGACCCTTTACAGGGTAAACGATACTGTACAAAATGCCATTGTGAAAGAAATACATCGCGAAAAAGTTATCCTGGACGTGGACGGCACCTACGAGGTCCTGGAAATGGAAAAAATTAAAAGCGCTTCTGCATCCTCCCGGCGTCGCAGCGGATCTTCGGCAAAAACAAGCAAACAGCCGGTTCAGACAAACATTACGCTGAAGCGTGATAAAATTGAAACAGCGGTCAATGACCTGAATTCTTTAATGAAACAGATTCGCATTCGGCCGCACTTCAAGGATGGCAACCCTGACGGGCTCACCATTTCCGGGATTCGGTCCAAATCAATCTTCAGCGACATGGGACTGAGAAACGGTGACGTGATCACCGGCGTGGATGGGAATAAAATCGAATCGGTGGACGATGCATTGAAACTCTATGAAAATCTTCAATCGTCCAGCGGGGTCCAAATCGAAATCAGAAGAAGGGGACAACTCAGGACCATTGACTACAAAATCGAAGAATAAATGTGCTTCCGGCAAATTTATCGAACGCGGCCATGCCGCCATATTGAAATCCAGGTGGATAATCAAATCATGAGGTATACTAGTTTGAAAACAGATTCTGGAATGAACAGTGTCATGCAGCGCCCTTTCCGGAGTTGGCTGGCTCTCTTGATCGTGGCCGGCGGGGTCTTTTGCTGCACGCTCTTGTGCGGCACAGCCATGGCCCAGAACCATGAAAAAGAGACCCCTAAGGATGCTGATAAGGCGGCCTCGAAAAAATTGAACCCCTCCCAGCCGGTATCCATTGATTTCAACAACGTGGATATCAATGTTCTGATTAAATTTATCAGCGAAATGACCGGTAAAAATTTTGTCATCGACCAGCGGGTCAAAGGCAAGGTCACCATTATTTCACCCTCTAAAATATCTGTGGCTGAAGCATATCGTGTTTTTGAATCCGTTTTGGAAGTGCACGGATATACCACGGTAAAAGCGGGCAAAATTATCAAGATCGTCCCGTCCCCGGATGCGCGTTCCAAGAATATCGAGACAAGACTCAGGGAGGAAAGTGGCCTGGCTGAGGATAAAGTGATCACCCAGTTGATTCCGCTGAAATATGCCAACCCCAGCGAGGTAAAAAAACTGCTTTCTCCACTGGTGTCCAAGAGCAGTGTCATTCTCGACTATCCGCCCACCAACATGCTAATTGTCACGGATGTCTACTCCAATATCAAGCGATTGCAGAAAATCATCAAAACCATCGATATCATGGGAATTGGTCAGGAATTGTCCATCCTGCCGCTGCAACATGCCAATGCCAAGGACCTGGTTAAAATCATGCAGTCTGTTTTCACGGCCCGAAAGGCCAAGTCCAAAAAGAGTGCCTTAACAGACACGATTAATTTTGTGGCTGACGACCGCACCAACACCCTGATAGTTCTGGCCAGTAAAACCAATACCTATCGGATAAAGGAATTGGTGGACATGCTGGACAGGGAAACGCCCAAAGGCAAGGAGGGCATCCACGTTTATTACCTGGAGAACGCCGTTGCCGAAGACCTGGCCAAGGTCCTTCAAGACCTTCCCACAGAAAAAAGCGCTAAAGGGTCCTCCAAGGTTCCTAAAAAAGCACCGGTGATTTCCAGCGGTGTGGTCATCAAAGCGGATAAAGCCACCAACAGTCTGATTATCATGGCCGAAAAAGAAGATTATCTGTTTCTGGAAACTATTATTAAAAAACTGGATATCCCCCGTTCCATGGTCTACATCGAATGCCTGATCATGGAGGTCAACCTGGACAAGGATTTCAACCTGGGAACCGAATGGACAGCGGCCGGGGAAGTCAATTATAATGGGCAGGAAGGTGCCTACGGCGGCGGGTTCAGCGGGCAGGACCCCGGCTACAGCAACATTGCCGGAATGGGCGGCGGGATTACCGGTATCGGTACCTTTCCCCCCGGTTTGTCAGTGGGTGTATTGGGCGAGTTTATCGAGGTGGGGGGGATCAAGTTCCCGAGCATTGCCGCCGTTGTTCAGGCGTATAAAAAGGATAAGGATGTCCATATCCTGGCAACCCCCCAATTGTTGACTACCGACAACGAAGAAGCCAGCATCAACGTGGGCAAGAATGTTCCTTTTCAAACCCGGTCCGCTGCTGATACCGGTATTGAAACCTACAGTTCGTATGAGTACAGGGATGTGGGCATCACTCTGAAAATAACCCCCCATATCAGCAAGGAACGTTTCGTGCGCATGAACATCTTCGAGGAGATGACCAAACTGGATGAACTGGCCACAACCTCGCCGGACCGGCCAACCACCCTGAAGCGCACCATCGAAACCACCGTGATTGTCAATGACAAGAATACCATTGTTCTCGGAGGATTGATCGATGATTCATTTTCCAGAACGGAGAACAAGATTCCCTGCCTGGGGGACATCCCCTTGCTTGGGTGGTTTTTTAAATCCATCTCCGAATCAAGGGAAAAAACGAACCTGTATGTTTTTCTGACACCCCATGTGATCGAGAATGAGGCAGAAGCGGCTGCCATCTACACCAATAAAAAGGGGGTCATGGATGAAAAGAAAGCCGGCAGCATAAAGATGTACGATGATGATCCGGTATATCAGCAACAGATCCTGGATGAAGATGAGTAGCCCTTGTATTCAAATGCCTTTCCGCTGATGTATTGAAAGAAGATACCCATGCAGCCCTTATCCCAGATCCTGAACACACAATTTAACGTCTCCGAACAAGATGTGGATGAAGCCCTTCAGATCAAGGGTAAAACCGGAGGGGATGTGGGTGAGATCCTGTGTCGCAAAATGGTGATTACCGAGCACCAACTCCTGGCGGCCAGGGGGATTCAATATCAACTGCCCGTCTGGGATAAAATTCCCCTGGAAAACATCCAGAGAGATTTTACCCAGAAAGTGCCGATCCAGTTCCTAAAGAGATTCCACATGCTCCCGTTGGAAATACAGGCAGCGCCCGTGGGTTCGTCCGAAGAGCCACCCGAAATCCAGGCCGAGGATTTCCATGCGGTAGCGAAAAAGGACGCCATTGCCGTCCATGATCCGGCGGATTTTCAACCGCTGGACGACCTGGCCGGGCTGCTGGGTATGGCATCTTTTGATGTTGTGCTGTCCACCAGGGAAGAAATCATCGCAGCCATCAATTTTGCCTATGATATGAGCAGGGATTCGGCCGAACAGCTGGTTCAGGACATGGAAGCGGACGACGGCATGATCATCGGCGAAATGGAGGGCACGGCCGACCTCCTGGACGACACCAGCGATGCCCCCATCATCAAACTGGTCAATCATATTCTGTCGCAGTCTATCAAAGCCAGAGCCAGTGACATTCACATCGAGCCTTATCAGGAAAGTTTCAAGGTTCGCTATCGAGTCGACGGCATCCTGTATGATTTGCTGACCCCCCCCAAATGGATCCAGGCCTCTCTGATCTCCAGGATCAAGGTGATGGCTAAAATGAACATCGCTGAAAAAAGGCTGCCCCAGGATGGCCGACTTGAGGTTAAAATCGGCAATATGCAGATCGACGTCCGTGTTTCCACCATCCCGACGTCATTTGGGGAACGCGTTGTTCTCAGGTTGTTGAATAAAACCAGCTCCCTGCTTACGCTTTCGGATCTGGGACTAAACAAAGACCGCTTGACCACTTTGGAAAAACTGGTTTCCTCACCCAATGGAATTATTCTGATAACCGGCCCCACGGGCAGCGGCAAGACAACGACGCTTTACGCAATTCTGTCTTCCCTCAACTCGCCGGATATCAATATCATTACCATCGAAGACCCCATTGAATACCAGATTAACGGCATCAGCCAGATACAGGTCAACCCCAAGATTGACCTGACCTTTGCCCTGGGCCTGAGATCCATTGTCCGTCAGGATCCCGACGTGATACTGGTGGGTGAAATCCGCGATCACGAAACAGCAGAGATAGCCGTGCAGTCTGCGCTTACCGGCCATCTCGTGTTTTCAACGCTGCACACCAACGATTCGGCCGGGGCCATTACAAGACTTGTGGATATCGGTATCGAGCCTTTTCTCATCTCATCCTCGGTCATTGCCGTGGCCGCGCAGAGGCTTGTGCGGGTACTTTGTGAAAAGTGCAAGGAACCGTACAATCCGGATGAAGTGACCCTGCACAACATCGGCATTGATCCTGGTGATATAAGCGGGCCTGCTGTTTTCAGGGCCAAAGGCTGCGAACATTGCTTCAACACGGGCTACCGTGGCCGCATCGGCATATTTGAAATTCTCGAAATGGAAAACAAGCTTAAAAGCCTGATTTTAAAATCGTTCGATGCCAACCGCATTCAGGAAGAGGCCATGCGCATGAATATGGTTTCTTTGCGAAGGGATGGAATTCAAAAAGTATTGGCCGGCACCACGACGATTGAAGAAGTGCTGCGCGTCACCCAAAAATGATTTAGGGATGATCGCCCACGGCGAACATCCCTAAATCATTTTGCTACGCGGCTTCGCCGCTATTTAATAATGAAATTGAAAAGACCACGAATTATTACCATTTTAGGCCTATTTATTATAGCCATCGCTTATTCACCGGGTTTTGGCGATGAAACCACTATTGGGCCTGAAATTCCGGAGGAAGATACCGGCCCAATGGCATTTGCCCTAAAATTTTTCAGTAAGACGGTTTCCCGGGCAGACGGACGCCGCTGCATGATGTATCCAAGCTGCTCACACTACAGCGGGCAGGCTTTTAAAAAACACGGCTTCATCAAAGGCTGGGTCATGACCTGTGACCGCCTGCTGCGCTGCGGCCGTGATGAAATACACATTTCCGAACAAATCATTGTCGGCAATCAAACGTATATTTTTGACCCCGTGCAGCGCAACGATTTCTGGTGGAGCCGTCCATGAATCGAGTCTTCCAGCGCTTGACGATCTTTTCTTTTTTTCTTTTCATCTCTTGCTGGTGTTTCCCGAATACTGTCCAGGCAGGGCAGACCGCAAACGTTGATGCGGGTGTCCAATTGGAATATGCCGGCAGCCTTTATGCAGGCGAAGACTTCCTTATGGCGGCCGGTGAGTATAAACGCTTTATGTTTCTCTTTCCCGACCATACCCGGGTCGAGGAGGCCGCCTACCGTGTGGGGTTGTGTTACCTTTCCGCGGGGCTGTCTGCGCGTGCGATACAATCATTCAAGGAATGCCTGCGCACATACCCGGACGGCCGTTATGCCGATCAAGCCCAACTCAGGATGAGTGAAGGCTATCTTCGCAGCAATCAAACAGGTGCCGCCATCACCAGTTTGCAGAACCTGGCCATCATTACCGACGATGTTGAAATAAGGGATGAGGCCTTTTATCGCATGGGATGGACCTACATCGGCATGGCCCAGTGGGAGCAGGCCCAGATGGTGTTTGCCAAGATGAGTCAGGAGGGACGACATACCTACCGGCTCGAGGAGCTTTCCAGGGCCTTGGATGAAGAACCGAAAATGAATCGAAAAAGCCCCGGCCTGGCAGGGACCCTGGCTGTGCTACCGGGAGCGGGCTACCTTTATTGCGGACGGTATCAGGACGCCCTGATTGCTTTTTTAGTCAACGGCGGATTGATCTGGGCGGCCTATGAATCTTTCAGCAATGAACTTTATGCTTTGGGCAGCGTAATAACATTTGTGGAAATCGGATTCTATGCCGGCAATATATATGGATCTGTTGCCAGCGCACACAAGTACAACCGAAAAAATGAGCGTCAATGGATCGAACATCTCCGGAAAAGGCTGAAGGTGAATCTGGCATCACGGCCTGAAAACAGGGGCGTCGAACTTTCTCTGCGTTATGCATTTTGATCGCTACCGGTCGTCATAGAGATATTTCAATCCGACATTTAGAAGGGGGGCAACTTCTTTCGTAGATAGCTAAGTCATTTTAGCCTAGGTTAAACACGTATTATCAACCCATAACGTCTTCGATCATCAGTTGTATGTTTTCTTGCCCGTTCCAACGGTTCAATTGCAGGTGAAAAGCGATTTTCTCGAAAAAATCAAGAATAGCCACATGAGGTTCAGGGTTGAAATGAATCGCCTGGAAACTCCGGCCATGCGCCTGCTGCAAAGTCATCCGGCGGTGCCCGCCGGACAACGTTTTGGAGTTTGTGACGCGCACATTCTCTGCTGAAAACAGGGGCTCCGGGTTCTTCTCGCCAAAGGGTTTCAGCAATTCCAATTCATCGATGAGCGCCCTGGAAATCTCTTTGAAATCCATTTGGGTATCGATCATCAAAGACGGTGTCGCCATACCTTGTGCCATGATGGTTTCAAGCTTTTGCTCAAGATCGTCCCTGAACGCCTCGATTTTATCCACATGCAATTGAAGTCCGGCGGCCATGGCGTGTCCGCCATGGGACATCAGATGCCGGGAACATGCTGCAAAAAGCCGGGCAAGGTCTATGCCCGGGATGCTGCGCGCCGATCCCCTGGCGATATTGTCCTCCAGGGTGAGTATGACAACAGGACGCGCAAACCGGTTCACCAGCCTTGAGGCAACGATACCCAGAATACCCACATGCCATTCCTGACCATACAGCAGGACAATTTTGGAACTTGTCTTGAATGGGTTTCGGTCTATATGGGCGTCGATTTCCTCGAGGATCTCCTGCTCCATTTCACGGCGTTTCCGGTTCAATGCATGCAGATGGCCTGCATGTTTGGCAGCATCGCGGGGATTGTCAGCCTCCAGGAGGGCCATGGCCGCATCGGCATGGGCAAGCCTGCCGGCGGCATTCAATCGCGGGGCCAGTTTGAAGGCGATGTCCATGGAATCCATGTAACGTTTATCGATTCCGCACTGCTCCATTAGCATCCGTATGCCTTCATTTCCGCTGGTATGCAGAACGTTGAGTCCTGCCCGTGTCAAAATTCGGTTCGTGGTGACCATGGGCACCACGTCTGCCACCGTACCGAGTGCTACCAGGTCGCAGAACATTTTAAGGTTGGGTTCCTCTTTTTCACGCCAGTGCCCGATTTGGCGCAACTGCATACGCAGGCTGATAACCAGGTAGAAGGCCACACCGACGCCGGCAAGACTGTCGAGAAGTCCAGCAGCGTCCCTTCTTTTCGGATTTACGACGGCCAGGGCTTCAGGCAATTCTTTGGGCAATGCATGGTGATCGGTTATAATTACATCAATGCCGTGTTGTCGTGCTTCGCGAACAGCCTCGTGACTGGACGACCCGCAATCCACCGTTATGATGAGCTTGGCTTTGCGACTCAGGGCACAGGATGTAATGTGCATTGGTTTCAGCCCGTAACCTTCTGTAATCCTGTTGGGGATGTAATAGGAAACACGGGCGCCGGCATTGTGCAGGAATCTGTATAGAAGAGCGGTAGCTGTAATGCCGTCCACATCATAATCGCCGAAAACAAGAATTTCTTCTTTCTTTTCAAGTGCAGCGACAATTCGTAGGCTGGCCGCATCAATATCCTTGAGCAGGGAAGGCGGGGGCAGGTCTTTGAAAGAGGGTCGTAAAAATCCCCGGGCCTCCTCCAGGTCGTATATGGCTCTGTTGTTGAGCAATTTTGCGGTTAAAGGCAGCAGCCCCAGTTGTCGTGTCAGCATGGAGACGGTATCCCGGTCTGGTTGCCTTTTTTCCCATTTGAGTTTCATAAGTCAGGAACTCTATAACACAACAAATGCGCTTTACAACTTAGATGTTTTTATTTAAACTCAACCGCGATGCAATGCCAAAAAAAATACCTGCGTGTCGACAGACGCCAAATCGGCTTTATAAAGTTTATCCTCGAGGCGTATGACGGCATTGCCAACCTTACGACTATCGACGCCGGACTTGGTATCGTATCAATAAATATACCAGAAGATTGTATTGATATAGTTAATAATTTACTTGAAATATTGGGACGCGATATTTTAATTGAACCGCTGGAAGAAAGGGGATAGTATGAAGCGCAAGTTGTCTGCCAGCTTATTTGTCTGGATATGTTGTTTGACCCTGGGGATGGGAAGTATGGGGGACCCGGTATCGGTCAAGGCTCCTGAGCCTGACAAAAATATCGTTGCCACGGTGGTAGACCAGGATGATGTTTCATTGGAGCTGGAGAAATTTTCATGCGACGGAAACACCTATGTCACCGGTAAGATGGGAAAGGCAGACCTGTCCATTGACTTTGAAAAGATTCGTTCTATTTTGTTTGTGGAGCAGGAGGGACGCCTAAAGGCTATGGTGACCCTTGAGGACCACAAACAGATTGAGCTGTATTTGGAGAAGGATATCCCCTGTTTTGGGACTTCTTCCTTCGCAGATGTGCGCATTGCCACGGGGGACATTAAAAAGATCGTTCTACACGGGAAGAAGCAGGCAAATGGGGGGTCATGAGTAAGCGGGTATACATCAATACCATTGGTTGTCAGATGAATGTTTATGATTCGGAAAGAATTGTAAACAGCCTGATTCCGTTAGGGTATGAAACCACCCCTTCTGTGGAGTCCGCCGACCTCATCATCACCAACACCTGCACCATAAGAGAGAAAGCCGAACAAAAAGCGTTCAGTTTTTTAGGCCGTCTGGCAAAGCTCAAGCGGAAAAACAAAGATCTGATTATTGCGGTGGGCGGCTGTGTCGCCCAGCAACAGGGACAAACCATATTGAAACGGATGTCGCATGTGGATCTTGTTTTCGGTACCCGGGCGCTCGGAAGACTCCCCCTGGCCATTGAAAAAATTGCTAAACAACGTTGCCGGATCGTTGATGTGGATATGTCGTCATCCCTGGAAGATGAAGCCCTGCAATCCCATGTATTGAAAGCGGATACAGTTTCAAAATTCGTCACCATCATGCGCGGTTGCGACAACTTCTGCGCCTACTGCGTCGTTCCCCATGTGCGGGGGCGGGAGACAAGCCGTGACCCGGCGCTTATCATCAAAGAAATAGAGCAACTGGTTAACGAAGGTGTCAGGGAAGTGACGCTCCTGGGGCAGAATGTAAACAGCTATGGCAAAAAAGAAGGGCTCTGCACCTTTGTAGAGCTTCTATCCCGTATCAACACCATAGAGGGCCTTTCCAGGATTCGGTTCACCACTTCACACCCCAAGGATCTTTCGGGTGAGTTGATCAATGCTTTTGGCAGCCTTGAAAAATTGTGCAATCATCTCCACCTGCCGATCCAATCCGGATCGAACCGGATTCTCAAGCGGATGAACCGCAAATACACTCGCGAAGCTTATCTCACGAAAGTAGCGGAGTTGCGGGTTGCGTGTCCGGAAATATCAATCACCACGGATATTATCGTCGGGTTTCCCGGGGAGACGCTGGCTGACTTTGAAGACACGTTGTCCCTGATCCGCCAGATGCGGTATGACAGCCTGTTTGTATTCAACTATTCAGACAGACCGTTGGTGCCTTCACGGAAGTTTACTCCAAAAGTTCCAGAAAAAGATAAAAATACAAGGCTTCAGCAGGTTCTCGATGTTCAGAAGACCATCACGGAAGAAATACACGCAGCCAGGGTGGGTCAAACAATGCCTGTGCTGGTTGAAGGGCACAGCAAGCGGCAAAAAATGGAATATTCAGAAAGAATTGACACCCCCCTGCAGTGGTCCGGTCGCACGACTTGCAATAAGATTGTCAATTTCATTGCAGATGGATCCACAAAAGCAGCACCGGCTGATTTCACAGGAGAAACAGTCTGTGTATCCATTGAGAGAGCTTTGTCGCATTCACTCTGGGGCAAATTAAAGGAAAAGGCCTCTGACTGTTCGGCGTTGAAAGGAGACAGGAGTTATGCTGCATAAGGTGAGTGTGGCCGGTCTGACCATGGATCCGGCGTCGAATACGCCGATTATTATACTTAAGGCTGACGATGACGAGCAGACGATCCCCATCTGGATAGGGCTGTTGGAGGCGACCTCGATTGCGTCAGCGCTTCAGGATATCAAATTCGACCGCCCCATGACCCACGATCTTTTCAAAAATTTCAGTCAAATTCTAGACGCGGTCGTTACCCGTGTCGAAGTTTGTGATCTCAAAGACAACACCTTCTATGCCAGGATTTATTTTCAATCCGGGGACAAGTCCTTTGATCTCGATGCCAGACCCAGCGATGCCATTGCCATTGCTCTGCGTTTCAACTCCCCGATTTTTGTTCACGACAGGGTCGTGCAGAAGTCCAATGCAGGGGAGGGGCCGTCCGAGGTTTTCGATGAAAGCGAAGAAGGTCGTAAGTGGGCAGATTATCTGGAAAAGCTTAACCCAGAGGACTTTGGCAAGTACAAAGTCTAGATAATGCGGAATGTGGAATGTGGACTTCGGAATATTGATAGAACTTCAGATGATAGTGTGTCAGAGTACAGAAGACAGAAATCAGAAAAAAACCTATGCGGTAAGCGTTATCAGAAGAATTATTGTTAGACATGATTAACAGGATCATAATAAAAAGGCTCTTCCGGGGGATGCAAAAGTACGCATCCCCCGGAAGAGCCTTTTTTATATTAAGCGGCGACCTGTCTCGGCGTAGCTCGAAGAGCGCAGACGGAAGCCGCGTCATGTAATTTTTGTTCTACAAAAATTACTCTTT